>NPIE01014047.1_pt1 | contig 12071 bp, 10 predicted proteins | sample 8637661 | NCBI WGS metagenome assembly NPIE01 (sample SAMN07420842, study PRJNA396082) | bioreactor metagenome | isolation source: sample BA12 brine-fed electro-methanogenic bioreactor BA | place: Japan: Kochi | collected 2016-12-09 | reverse complement strand
CTCTGTTCCTTGTTCCTCTGTTCATTCTCCACTATTCCCCAGCGATATTGTATGTACAGCCACAAGGCCTGCCGTTTCTGTCCGCAGCCGGCTGTTTCCTAAACTAACGCAAGCATAACCGGCTTTTATTGCCTCTTCCACTTCTTCCGGACTGAAATCCCCTTCGGGGCCGATCAAAATTATGGCATCTTTCCCTTGAGTATAGCAGGATTGCAACAAGGGATATTCCCCTTCTTCCACATAGGCGATAAACTTCTGTCCGGGGAGATCTTTACCCAGGAAATCCTTCATGCTGCAGGCTTCATTCAGCACGGGGTGAAAAGCTTTCACCGATTGCTTCATGGCCGCGGTGATTACCTTGTTGAGGCGCTCAGTTTTCACAACTTTCCGTTCCGAACGCCGGCAAATCAGTGGTGTGATCTCATCGATGCCAATTTCAGTTGCTTTTTCGAGAAACCATTCGAAACGATTGATATTCTTGGTAGGCGCAATGCCCACATGCAAGGAATAGTTTTTCTTTCCGAAAGTACCGACTCCCTTCCCGGCGGGGATTAGTTCTTTTATCACCCTGAGTTCGCAGCGCCTGGGATCGGCATTGACCAGCTCAGCCGAAAACATGGATCCTTTGCCGTTGGAGAGCATCACCGTATCGCCTTCCTGCATCCGGAGCACACGAATGCAATGCTTCGATTCCTGTTCGTTGAGGGTATGGAATTCCCCTTTCAGTTCCGGTGTATAGAATAGGTGCATGAGCCTTTATTATTGAACGATGATCTTGCTGTTCACATTCATTTCCCCCGAAACAAAGCTGATCACGTAGATCCCCTTGTTCAGTCCGCCTGCATTGAAGCGGGTCATCGAGGCTTCTGCCTCAATAGTCTCAGCATGGACGAGCCTTCCATGCATATCCCTGACGTTCATTTCAATACCTTCATTGTGCGTGGGCAAAACAATATTGAAAATCCCGTCGGAAGGATTGGGGTAGATCAGGATGTCGTCCTGATCACTGATATCCTCTCCTGTGCCCACCGAATTGGAGATCGTAATATTGTCGATATACATGTTATTCCCGTATCGGCCAAAGCTTTCAAAGGCGATCTTTACGCCTGTTTGCCCGGCGTAGGCCGAAAGGTCGATGATATTGCACGTATTGCCATATCCTCCCATACACCAGTCATCGGCGTTTTGGGGAATGAAAGATTCCTCTGACTCCGGTGCTGTTTCCAGGTCTTCCAGGGCCGCTGACCATAGCCTGGTCCAGCTGTTCCCGCAATCCGTCGAGATCTTCACGATCAGGGTGTCGGCCAGGGCATAACGATAGGCATAGGCATGTTCGAAATACAGGCCCGGGTTGCTGTAATCGCTGAAATCCAATGGTGGTGAAATCAGCAGGTCGCGGGGGCCAAAGGCGTAATAGTCAAAAATATTGATCCAGGCCGCCTGGTTGCCCGGGTTTGTTCCGACTACTTCTGTCATCTCCCATGTGATGTTCATATCCGGGTTTTCAACCATCCATCCTGCATCGGTAAAAGAACCACCTTCAAAATCTTCACTATAGGGTAGAGGCATGCCTCCGATGATAATATAATCCGTTTTGGTCAGGCTTTCCTGCCCGTTGCTGTTTTCGGCGATCAGGGTAACCGTGTACGTTCCCGGGCTGGTAAACTGCACTGCCGGGTGTTGAGAATGTTCTGTGGTGCCCTCTACGTAGAGGATATCTTCCGGGAAGATCTGCCAGGTCCAGGTATCAGGGCAATTCCCGCTGAGATCGGTGAAGTGCACGATGTCTGTTCCGCAGGGCATGAGCACATCAGCAGAAAATTCGACTTCCGGCAGGATCTCATCGCTAACAGTGATATAGCCGGCCACATAGGTGGAATCTTCCCCGAGATCGTTCCAAACCTTGAGTGCCACTGCATATGTCCCCGGGGTACTGTACTCGATGCCTTCAGGGTTTTGCTCTGTTGAAGTGGAAGGGCTAGCCCCTTCAAAACTCCACTCAAAATAATGGGGCATCCCGGATGATGCATCGAAGAAGTTTACGCCACAATTGGGCGGTACAATGGTATCGCTGCTGCTAAATGCAGCTTCCGGTGTGGCAAACCACAGGTCGGAGCTCCACATGCCCCGTCCATAGGTTCCTGCACGGATCACATCTTCCGAAAGGCTGTCGGGATGGTACCATATCTCGATCTCCCTCACAGATGCATCAACCGGCAGCCCCTGGTTAAACCAGATCCAGTCGGACATGGATGCGTCTTTATGGAAAACCCCGAGATCTGAAGCCAGATAGAGGGCTTCCTGGCCTCTTGTATAAAATGCGATGGAAGTCATGCTCACATCCGGCAGGCTCCCGCTGATATCCGTCCAGCTGATTCCTTTGTCGGTACTTTTGTATACCCCGGATCCGATCAGGATATAGAGGGTGCTTTCATCGGTGGGATGCGCTTCGACGTCATTAATACTTCCGGAGGCCGGAAGATAGGCCGACAGGTCGTACCAGTCGGGATCACCGGCAAAGGCTTCATCGGTGCGGAAGAGCCGGTTATCGTAGCGGGCGGCATAGAGCACATCGGTATTGGCCGGGGATTGTTCCAGCACGGCCATGTTTTCACCGTTATTACCTGCCAGGTCGTAAGAGATCCGTTTCCAACTGATCTGGCTGCTTCCGGCCTTGACATTTTCGCAGCGCCATACATTTTTATACCCGATAAACATCACGTTGGGGTCGTACTCATCCAGGATAAAGGGCGTGACCCATGCTCCGGATTCATCGATACCGTAACTCCCTTCGCTTGCAACCACGATCTGGTAATTGTTGTTGTAGTACCGCGCTACATCGCCATAGTACAGGCTGGCATAACTGATGGAAGCATCCTGGTGGTCGATGATGCATTCGAAACCATCACCCCCGCGGGTGAAATCCCAGCCATCACCATCGTATGTAGAGGTGCCGTTGTCCTGGTATCCGTGNNGCGTTGATCACCAGGTCTCTGACCGTAGCGCTTTGCCCGATCTTATACACCTGGCTGATGGCCATGCCGTCGGTGATCACGGTCCAGTTTGTGCCTCCGTTTGCGGTCCAGTAAATCCCGCCGTCGTTTCCGGCATAGAGGCGGCCGTCGGCCGGGTTATACTCCAGCACATGAAGGTCGGCATGCACGGCCGGAACTCCGCAGTCGCCCCACCAGTGGCTGCTGATCTGCCAGCTGTTTCCTCCATCGGAGGATTTGAAACAATTCACACCCCCGGCAAAGATGATGTTCTCGTTGAGGGGATCAGCAGCGATATCGAGGTCGTACCAGGCCTGTCCGCCGCTTCCGCCATCACAGCCCCAGCTCATGATATTCGGGGAATTCGACATCTCGGTGAAACTATCGCCTGCATCCGTCGACCGGTAAAGGGCTTTGAATTCGTTTGAGGTGGTGGTCAGAAAATATACCACCTGGGTATTGGCCGGGGTAACGGCGATCACCCCGCGTGTGGCGGAAACCAGTCCGCTGGTAGTCTTGATCCAGTTGGTTCCACCGTCGGTGGTTTTATAAAAATCACCTCCCTTGCTGGCGTAGAGGGTCTGAGGATCGTCTGTCTTGAAAACGATTTCCTTGAAATTTCCATTGATCTGCTGGATCCAGGTTGATCCGGCGTCAGTTGTTTTGTATATCCCGCCGGTAGTGGCAATATAGAGGGTGTTCGGATCCACGGGGTGGATGATCATTCTTCCCACGGTGAGGTTTTCAATGCCGGTGTTGGCGTTGTCCCAGCTCATTCCCCCATCGGTGGATTTCAGTACACCGATCCCGGAAGCATCACCGGCATCGCGGTCGCCGGTGCCCATATAAATAATATCCGGGTTGGAATAGTCAACGGCAATGCTGGATACTCCAAGAGTCGGGAGATTGTCGCAATAGCTGGTCCAGGTGGAGCCGCCATCCTGGGTGATCCACAATCCTCCTGCAGGAGCCCCGGCAAAAATGATCTCCGGGTCGGTGGGATGGAAGGCAATGGCATTCAGGCGGCCAAGCCCGCGGTATCCTTTCCCGTCAGGGATGAAAAAGGGCCCCAGGTTTTCCCAGTCACCCGAAGGGGATTTCGCTGCAGGGTTGGTATCCAGGAATTTATAATATTCATTCCACACATGGTTTTCGGGTAAACGATCCCCATCGGGGGTGATTCTGAAACGCATATTGTATTCCCATCGCTTGAAAGGTTTGTACCCATTGCTGCGGGTAATATCACGTCCTTCCCAGTAAGTATAGAAGGCTTTTTGCACTTCAAAGAAGTTCACGGATGGATCCGTCATCATCTCAATCCAGTATGGATAGCTGGAATAATCCGGAGTATTTTGTTGAGAGTTGTCCTGTGCACTGGCAAACAGGCTGGAAGCAGTAAAAAGGAGGAGTAAGAAGAGTGATTTATTCATGGGTATGAGGTTTAGAACACACAAAGTTACAATTATTTACATCAGGCAGGAACTGGAATTTGCGGGCATATTCACGAAATAATGCTTTGCTGTTAAGATTTTTTAAGTTTTTATATGGCTATGCTGTATACTAAATCCGGCCAGCTTTCATTATCCCTTTGAACAACAATGCATTTTAACCCAAAAACAACCCAGCCATGAATTTTTTGAAGTACAACATCCTGCTCAAACTGGTGATCATTCTTGTCATGATCCTGTTGCTATTGATCCCTGCGATGATGATCAGGGGCCTGGTCAGTGAACGCCAGCACCGGCAGGCGGAGGCCATCAGTGAAGTGAGCTCCAAATGGGGCGGTGAACAAACGCTTACCGGCCCTATCCTCAGTATTCCGTATCATAAATATGGAACGAACTATGACGGTGATTCATACGAATACCTGCATATCCTGCCGGAACAACTCAACTACCAGGCGGTGATCCTTCCGGAAAAACGGCACCGGGGCATTTATGATGTCGTTGTGTATAATGCAGATATAACTGCAAGCGGTGATTTTGGCAGCATCGATCTGGAAGCCTACGACCTGGATGCCTCAAAAATGTTCCCGGAGAAAGCATTTCTCAGCATCGGGATCAGTGATCTTGCCGGCGTTGAAGAGCAGGTAAAGCTGGAAATGAATGAAATTTCCGGGCTGTTCAACCCGGGTACGATCAGTAATGATGTGATCAGCAGGGGGATCCATGTGCCGGTCAGCCTGGCGGGAGACAGTATTCCCATGCAGTTTTCCCTGGACCTGAAGCTGAAAGGCAGCCAGGTGCTTTCATTCGTTCCTATGGGTAAGGTCACAGAAGTGCGCCTGACCTCAGACTGGAAAGATCCCAGTTTCAATGGATCCTTCCTGCCCGATGAATCCAGTGTGTCGGATGAAGGCTTCACCGCCCGCTGGAATATCCTTCACCTGAATAGGGATTTTCCGCAGGCCTGGAAGGGAAGCATGTATAATGTACAGGAATCTTCCTTCGGGGTTGACCTGATACAGCCGGTCGATAATTACCAGAAAACAGAGAGGTCAGTAAAATATGCCATACTGTTTATTGTATTTACCTTCCTGGTATTCTTCTTTGTGGAGGTGCTGGCCAGGAGATTCATCCACCCGATACAATACATCCTGGTCGGGATCGCACTGATCGTTTTCTTCTCGCTCCTGCTCGCTTTTTCCGAACATATGGCCTTTAACCTGGCTTACCTGATCTCGGCGGTTTCTGTCCTTAGCCTGATCTCGGTTTATGTGCTGGCGATTATTAAGTCTGCTCGATTAACCTTTGTGATCAGCGGATTACTCAGCATACTATATGTTTTCATATTCATCATTCTGCAGATACATGATTATGCATTGCTGACCGGAAGCATCGGGATTTTCGTTGTACTCGCGTTTGTCATGTATTTTTCGAGAAAGATCGACTGGTACAGCATTAAAATAAACACTTCGGGGGAAGAAGAAAAGCTTGGGGATTCCCCTGAAGCATAATGAACCCATGATTGATTGAAAAAGGGAGGCTCCGCCTGTTTTACCAGGTCAGGACCTCCCTTTGTATTTAGGAAATGTATGTAAGAAACCTGCTTGTTGCAGATCAATCTTCCGCTTTCGCGGCTTTTTTCTCAAATCTTTTCAGGGCTACCAGCACCAGGCGATAACTGACATAGATCAGTACGGGCCAGNNACGATGAGCCAAAGTATTTCGGTCGTATACATGGTTTTCTGTTTTTACGGTTAGTAAACGTGTGTATCCTCTTCCATTTCATCTTTTGTGATCTTCTTATTGCTGATGGCTCTCCAGGCATACCAGATATAAGCGATCACGAAAGGTACCATCAATGAGACATAACTCATGGCGGTGAGGGTGTAATGGCTCGAAGAAGCGTTCTGAATAGTCAGGGAACTCTGAATATTGGTATAGGAGGGGTAGAAGGCGGTATTATTGAAGCCGGCTACCAGGAAAAGGGCAAATACGGTCAGTATGGTCCCGATCCCTCCCTGCCAGATCGCTTTGGTATGGCATTGTTCATAGTCCATGAGCGGACGGATAATGCCCAGCAAAACGAAAAGCACACCCAGGACGAAGATGATCAGCACCACGGGCATGGCGAGGAAGTTATGCAGGTATTTATAGGATTCCAGTGAAACCACTCCTGTTTCCGGGTTCACTGCATATCCTTTCATCAGCAGAAGATTGGCGGCAAAAAACAGGAAAAATACCAGGAATGGGATGGCATTATTGATGAGGCTTTTTTTCAGCCGTTTGTTGATGTTCTCCTCATCTATGGCGCTCATGAAGTACTGAACGGCCAGCATCCGGGCCAGGAAAAATACCGTGAGCCCGAGCGAGAGGTTGACGAAGGTTTCATAGCGGGTAAAGTTAAATGCCAGTTCCAGTCCACGATAGGGGCTTTCCCATTCAACCTGGTTTAAGAGGTTTAGCTTGAAGGGAGAGCCTGTAAAAAATGTGGCCACGGCGGTTCCGATCAGGATGGTGCCCAGGAATCCGTTGGCAAAGAGGAAGCCTTCGTAGGTTTTGCGGCCAAGCACATTCCCGGCTTTGCTCCGGTATTCATAGGATACTGCCTGCACGATAAAGGCGAACAATATGAGGATCCAGACCCAGTAAGCCCCTCCGAAGGAGGTTGCATAGAACAGGGGAAAGGATGCGAAGAATGCCCCGCCAAAAGTGACCAGGGTGGTAAAGGTAAATTCCCATTTACGTCCCAGGGCATTGATGAGAATAGTCCGTTCCATGGGGGTTTTCCCCAGGCGAAGGAAGAGGGTTTGTCCTCCCTGTACGAACATCAGGAATACCAGTATAGCAGCAAGAAGTGAAACGATGATCCACCAGTACTGCTGTAATGCTAAATGTGATAGGGTTTCAAACATCTTAGTGTCCTCCTTCTTCTTTAGGTCCTTTTTTAATTACGGTTAGCATGATCTTGAGCTCAGCCAGGAGCAGTATGCTGAAAATTGCCACAAACATCCAGAATGTGATCTGGACATTCCCGGTGCTGTTTTTCGTAACTGCGGCAATGGTTGGCATGAGATCCTGGATCACCCAGGGCTGGCGCCCCATTTCGGCAAGCAACCACCCGAGTTGTCCGGCCAGGTAGGGCAGGGGGATAGCAAATACAGCCAACCAGAGGAGCCACTTGCGTTTGTGGATTTTATCTTTCAATACATTATAGAGTGAAAGAATGAAGATCAGCAGGAACAGCCCGGCCAGGATCACCATCAGGTGGAAGGAATAAAAGGCTATAGGAACACTTGGGATGAGGTCTTTCGGACTGTCGTAGTATCCGTAGCCGAAATAGGCAAAATATTCAGAGATCCATTCAGGATCATTGAACTGGGCTTCCAGTTCTTCGGCTTTTTGCATATTGGCGATCCGGATCATTTCATTGCCCATCGAATTTTCAGCAATTTGCAGGGCTTCTTTATAGTCGTACAATGCCTTGATCGCCACGCGCCCCCGTTCCATACGTTCCGGATAGCCGATAACATAGTTTCCGTCGTTATCCGTGTATCCGTCGATAAGGTCTTTGATGCCGGGAACGTAGGCTCCTGCCTCAAGGAAGGCCATATAGGAAAGCATATCCGGGATCTCCAGGGAGAAAGCGAACTGGCGTTCGTTAATGTTTGCCCTATCCGGGTCAACTTTTTCCAGGAAGCCAATCGCCACCAGGGGGGCGTTGGTCTGTCCTTCGTACATCCCCTCCATAGCAGCAAACTTCATGGGCTGTACCCTGGCGATCACCCTTGCGGATTCATCACCGGAGTAGATGTTCAGGAGCGACATGACCAGCCCGAATACTGCAGCCACCACGATGCTTCGTTTGGCGAAGATCACATGGCGCTTTTTAAGGATGTACCAGGCACTGATCCCGATCACAAAGATGGCGGCCAGGACATAGCCGGAGGTGATCGTATGCATGAACTTGTTTATGGCTACCGGACTGAAGAGGACATCCCAGAAATTAATCATTTCATTGCGGGCGGTCTCGGGATTGAAACGCATCCCGGCAGGATATTGCATCCAGGCATTGGCAACAAGGATCCACAAAGCCGAGAGGTTGGCCCCGAAGGCGACCAGCCAGGTAGAGGCGAGGTGGAATTTCTTCCCCACCTTGTTCCATCCGAAGAACATGATGGCAATGAAGGTGGATTCCATGAAGAATGCCATGATCCCTTCAATGGCCAGCGGAGCTCCGAAAATATCGCCTACAAACCACGAATAATTCGACCAGTTCGTACCAAATTCAAATTCAAGGATGATCCCGGTGGCCACACCAATAGCAAAGTTGATCCCAAAAAGGGTCATCCAGAACTTGGTGATTTTCTTCCACTCGGGATTGCCTGTTTTTACATAAATCGACTCCATTATGGCAATAATGAAAGTCAGGCCCAGGGTGAGCGGTACGAAGATCCAGTGGAACATGGCTGTCACTGCAAATTGTAACCGCGACCAGTCGACCAATGCAAAATCAATGTTTTCCATAGTGTTAATTGGTTTTAGTTAGTTCTTCTATAACATGTTTACTCCGATCCTTATCGCTATCGAAGTTGGAATTCAGGAAATTGGGAAAGAAAAACAGCCTCAGGACGGCAAACATAATAAAGAGCTTGATGAGAATGATGAGCCACAGCTTTTTCCCTACCGGGCTAAGGTTCCTGAAACCGTCGTAGTAGAAATGAAATACTCGTGCAAAGACGTTTCTCTTCAAATCTTGAATTTTTGAAATCCAAAAATACGCATAAACAGGCATTAAGATACCTGATTGTTAAAATATTGTTAAAAAAGTATCTTAAGCCATTGTACAGCAAGGCTTTCAGCTTGCTTAATAATCAAGCGTTAATATTCCGCCTTTTGTAAAGTTAAAGAATTTGTTCTTATTGGCAACGCTCACACCCTCGATGAGCATGTCTTCCGTTATACCTTTCACGGCCATGCATCCCGGGCAGGCCATGATGCTAACCCCTTCGGCAATGAGTTTGTCGATCATTTCATTGGAGGGAGGGAAGTGATCTTCGAAAGTAACGGGTTTGTTGCCCTGAACAACCATTTCAATGGCATCAATATCGAGGTAGAGGGCCACGTCTTTTTCCTCCGCCATTTTTGTAGCCATCATCAGGCCCATGAGAGCGCGATGGGCATCATCGCTGCCGTGGGTGATATGCACGAGCACACCGGTTGTTTCGAACCGGGCCGATTTTTTCATTTCTTCCATGGCCTTTTTGGCGTTTTCATCCACATCAACATCGATGCAACTGCTGGCAATGAGTGCGATGAGCAACAAGCTGAATATTTTTTTCATAATGCTGGTTTATTGGGTTTGTTCTTCGGGTTGGTTTTCAGGTTTAACGATTTCAATACCACCTACTCCGTATCCTTTGGATTCGATGGCAGCCTGCAAGTCGGCGGTGGTAACCTTTGAGGTTTCAAATTTCACTTTGGCCTGTTCATATTCCAGGGAGACCTTGGCCTGTTCTACCCCTTCAAGTTCGTTTAATGCATTGGTGATGGCATTTACGCAGCCATCGCAATGCATACCCGTAACATCAATTATAGCCACTTCAATTGAAGCTTCGGCAGGTGCCGCCAATTCGGTGCCGGCCCCTTCATTCTCAGCTGCATCATTGCTTGTTGTTCCGGAATTGTTGCAGGCAGCGATGATCAAAAAGATGATCAGCAGGAAGGAAATTCTTTTCATGGGTCAGTAGGATTTAGTTTGTAACAAAGCTAATGAAATAATTGGAATTTTCTTCCTCGAATATTCAAAACCCGCTACCCGGCATCCGGTATCTGGTATCCGGCATCCGGTATCCGGCATCCGGCATCCGGTATCCGGTATCCGGTATCCGGTATCTGGCATCCGGTATCCGGCATCCTATTTATTCCCATTATAAATTCGCATGCAACCTCCTAAGTATTTATTTGTTTTTATATTTTTGGAAACAAGTACTCTATTGCTTTATTGGGACATATTCAGGGATGTCGAAATGTTGATTTTTGCTAAATTTTATTACTTTTGAAAGGCAAAGAACCAGAAACCAAAGCATTGATGAAAAAAATTTTACTTCTACTGGCATCCGTATTTCTGTTTACGGCCATGCAGGCACAGTACATTGAAGAAACAGAACAGATCGGAATTTTTGAGAAACTGGACACCATCCTCCCGGCAGATGTGCAATTTTATACCGAGGAAGGAGAACTGGTGCCCCTGGTTTCCCTTATCGACAAACCAACCGTGCTGGTGTTGGTATATTACACCTGCCCGGGAATCTGCAGTCCGCTGCTGGATGGCGTGGCCGATGTGATCACCAAGATGGATCTGGAGCTCGGGACCGACTACCAGGTGCTCACCGTGAGTTTCAACCCGGAAGAAACGCCGGACCTGGCCCGCGACAAAAAAGTAAATTATGTTAAGCAGGTCAAGAAAGAAATTGATGAAAGTGCCTGGATGTGGCTGACCGGCGACAGTGCCAACATTTATACCCTGACCAATTCGGTGGGTTACCATTTCATAAAGCAGGGGCCGGATTACATCCATGCCGCCGCCATTATCGCAGTCAGCCCCGATGCCAAGGTTACCCGTTATCTTTACGGGACCTATTTCCTGCCTTTCGACCTGAAAATGGGNNAAGCTTCCCAGGGCCGCTCGGGCCCCACCATCAACAAGGTGTTGCGCTACTGCTTCTCCTACGATCCCCAGGAAAAATCATACGTATTCAATATTACCAAGGTCACGGCAACTATCATATTGTTTTTTGTGGCCGTGTTCTTCATATACCTGCTTTTCAGCAAACGGAAAAAATTTACGAAAAAATCTAAATGATCAGATATGGACGCAGCAAGCCAAGAACGTGATTATGTGAATTTTTACCAGGTTAAAAAAGGCATTGCCTCCTGGATATTCACGCACGACCACAAGCGGATCGCCCTGCTGTATTTCTGGGGTGTGATCGGGTTCTTCCTGGTGGCCTTTGCCCTGGGAATGCTCATGCGACTGGAGCTCATCGCCCCCGGGGAAACGATCATGTCGGCCGAAATGTACAACGGCGTATTTACCCTTCACGGGGTAATCATGATCTTCCTGTTTATTATCCCCGGCATACCGGCCATCTTCGGAAACTTTGCCCTTCCCCTGCTCATCGGAGCCCCCGATGTTGCTTTCCCCCGGTTGAACCTTATTTCCTGGTGGCTGTATGTTATCGGTGGTTTGCTGGCTTTGGGAACCCTGTTTTTTGGTGAAGGCCCGCCCGATACCGGCTGGACCTTTTATGCCCCCTACAGCGTAAAGACCGGCACCAATGTAACCATCGCAGTGCTCGCTGCGTTCATTTTGGGGTTCTCCTCCATCCTTACCGGGCTGAACTTTATTGTAACTATGCACAGGATGCGGTGCAAGGGAATGAGCTGGTTTAAAATGCCTCTCTTCCCCTGGGCCCTTTATGCTACTTCATGGATACAGGTACTGGCCACTCCCGTGGTAGGTATTACCCTCCTGATGATCGTGGCCGAACGTGTGCTCGGGGTCGGCTTTTTCGATCCGGCCATTGGCGGCGATCCCATTTTATACCAGCACCTGTTCTGGATCTATTCCCAC
>NPIE01002172.1_pt1 | contig 12089 bp, 6 predicted proteins | sample 8637661 | NCBI WGS metagenome assembly NPIE01 (sample SAMN07420842, study PRJNA396082) | bioreactor metagenome | isolation source: sample BA12 brine-fed electro-methanogenic bioreactor BA | place: Japan: Kochi | collected 2016-12-09 | reverse complement strand
GGTTCCGGTTCGGGTTCGGGCTCCATCTGCTGTAGCCAGTCCGCCATCTCGGCCTCGAGCAGCGTTTCTTCTTCTTCTACGGCAGTAGCCGTGCCCTCCTGGGAGCTCTTCAGCTCCTGGAGCCAATCGGGCAGCTCCTCCTCGAGCTCTTCTTCCGCGATCTGGGGGGATGGCTGGAGCTCCTGGAGCCAGTCCGGTGGCGCTGCTGCTTCCAGCGGCTCTACCTCTTCCGCCTCTTCCTCTTCTTCCTCAGCGAACGAGGTCCAGCCAAACATCGCCTCGGCTTCCAGAGAGACGCTCTCCCGGATTTTGTCCTGCGGGATCGCCTCGTCGGGCTCGAACTCCTGGAGCCAATCGGGGAGCTCGCCTTCTTCGAGCCCTTCTTCCGCTTCTGCAACGGGGGCGTGGAGATCCTGGAGCCAATCCGGGGTCTCTTTGGTCAGCCCCTCGGTGGGAAGCGCCCCTTCTTCCTCGGCGAAAGAGGTCCAGCCGAACATCGCTTCAGCCTCGCGGGTTACACCGCTGCGCGCTGCGGGCTCGGATAGTTCCTCCTCCGTCCCGATTTCCTCGAGCCAGTCGGGGGAGGGCTCTTCTTCGGCAGCGGGACGCAGTTCGCCAAACCAATCGGGAACCGCGGCTTCTTCCTCCTCGGCGACGGCTTCCCTGGGGGCAGGGGGTTGGAGTTCTTGCAGCCAGTCGGGCAGTTCTCCCTCGACCGGTGTAGCAAGTTCTTCTGCTTCCCCTTCGAACCCCTGCAGCCACTCATCCGCTCCCGCCACCTCTGCTTCTTCGCGGGTGGCTTGCTCATCGGGTGGCTTGAGCTCAGATAACCAGTCGGGGATCTTCTCTTCCGCCTCTGTTTCCGCGACGGAGGCTGCGGGCGAGGGTGTCGGTTCCAGATCCTCGGGCGTCAGCTCTTCGAACCAGCTGGGGATAGATTCGGCCTCCGCCGGCGCTTCCGCGTCTGTCTCTTCCAGGGCGGTATCCAGCCAGGAGCTCAACTCTTCGGCTTCGATCTCCTCCTCTTCGAACCAGGCGGGGATCTCTTCATCCTCCGTGAGGGGGCCCAGCCCGCGCAGCCAATCCGGAATCTCGATCTGCGACTCCAGCCCGGCGGTAATATCGACCAGCCGCACCTCGGTGTCGCTCATGGAGGGGAGGGCTTCGGAGACGCCGGGGGATACGGACGCCGCTTCCAGGTGCTTGAACCATGCCTCTTCCGTGTCCACGTTGAGGGCGTCGGGATCGTAGACCAACCGCTCGATGACGATCTCCTTGTGTTCGCCGAAGGCTCCGGAGCCGAAGAGGGACACCGCCATATCGTTCTGGGGATCGAGGGCTCGCGCGTGTTTGAGATAGCGCTCGCCTTCTTCCTGTCCGCCTTTGAGCCAGAGGGTGCCCAACAACAGATTGGGTTTGAGACTGTGGGGAAAGCGGCTCAGGGTCTGTTGGCAGGTATCGGCGGCCTGGACGATCTGGTCGTCACGCCAGTAGGCCTCGGCAAGGGCGACCTGAAGATCCACCCGCTCCGGCTCCTCGTTCAGGGTCTCCCGCAACTCTTCAACAGCCCGGCCGTAGAGGTTGCCCCGCAAGTAGAGCCGGGCCAAGCCGGCGCGGGTGAGGGCCACGTGGTCGGGGGTGACGCCGCTCTGGCGTCCGTAGAGCTGGCGTAGCTCTTCCATGAGCTCCTCGCTGCCGGGATCGAGCTCGAAAGCACGCTCCAGGTTCCAGAGGGCGGCGCGGGGATCGTCCAGCTGGAGATGGGCCAGTCCCAGACCGATGCGCGCCAGCAGGTGCTCCGGATCTGCATTCAGCACCCGCCGGAAGAGATCGACGGCGAGGATGGGAAGGTCGGCCTCTAACATCATTTTGCCCATGAGGTAGTAGGCTTCGATGTATTTGGGATAGTGTTTGAGGATGTGACGCAGGTGGGCAAAGGCCTCCAGGTAGCGGGCCTCCTCCACCATGTAATCGATCTGGTCTTGGTACTGCTTAAGGGTGACTTCCGTCACGATAAGCCTCCTTACTGGGCACCCAATTTGGGCCTTCTAATGAAGGCCCTGATGGATTCTAGGCGCACTGCTCAGAATCCGAACTTGAGTAGGCCATCTGTTGTGTGCCTCGAAAAACGAGGCCGTTGCAATTTCTCTAATTATGCTATGGGTTGGGACAAAAGTCAAAATAACGTTAGGTCATCCGGCTCTAGATCTGGCGGGGTGGCGATGCCGTCCGGTACCTTTCTCAGGCAGCTCTAGATCATCAGGCGATAGAGCCGCTCTTCCTCAGAGAGAGGTTCGCCTGCCTCGCCCACAGCCACTATCGCGCCTCCGATGGGGCGCGTGCGGATCTCTCCCCGGGCGAAGGGATTGCGTTTGAGCTGGGGCGTGTCGAGCAGCCCCTTTTCGACCGCCAGGGCCAGGGTCGCGGGATCGCTCAGGGGATCGTCGGTGTCCGTTCCGAGCCGGCGGATGGCTTCGAGGAGGACGTGAGCTTCGGCGACCAGCTCTTTCACACGGGCCTGAATCTCGGGGTCGCGGGTCATATCGGGCTGGCCTTCCAGGGCCGTCTCCACCACCTGTTGGGTCATCTGGGCTGATTCGATCACCTCGGCGGCGGTGGCGGCGTGGTCGGCCTCGGTGTAGCCGACGATGTGAATGATGGAGGGGCGCAGGGCCATCTGCAGGTAGACGGATTCCGCCAGGTGGGCGCGGGCGCGGTCCACGTTGACGGGGTAGCTGAGTAAGCCCGTGCGAGTCTGGCGCCAGATGCGGAAGTCGTCATCGACGAAGGCTTCGGCGACCTCGATCTGCGCCAGGGCCTTGGCCAGATCCATCTTGTTGGAGAGGGTGGGGGGGCTTTCAAACATGTAGGTGGTGATGTAGTCGCGCACCCCGGCCTGCTTGGCATTGTGAGCGTAGAGATAAGAGGCGACCACCGAGATGACATCCGGGGCGTCGCGCATCCCCCAGTGGTAGGGCTCGTTTCCCTCCACGGGGATGTCCCGGGCGCCGTGCCAGGCCATCAGTGCGATGTGTTCCTGAAGCGACTGCTCCAGACTCAGCGGCCCGCGCCCGTCCATGGCGTTGAACCAGAAGAGGGAAGTGGCGCACCAGGCGTTGTGCAGGATGCGGACGAGGACCTCGGCGTAGCGTAGGAGGTCGGCGGTGCCGGAGTAGGAGCGGACAAGGGGGTAGTTTCCCCGGCGGCTGGCCTCATAGAGGCGGCGGAGATCCTCTTCGGTGCGGAAGGGCACCCCTCCGGCTCCCTTGCTGCGGGGATTCTGCAAGTGGGGGCGGAAGAAGTGTTCCTGGGCGTCCTGGTCGGCGCCGAGGGAGATAACATCGAGGACGCCGGCCTCAGCGATCTTGTGAATCCCCTCCACCGTCGGTTCGATGCTCTCCGCTGGGATCCCGAAGTGGTGGCGGAAGAGGGGAAAAGGCGCTTTCCAGCGGATGCGGTCGATGGCGCGCTGGGGCGGAGGGCTCGTCTCGTCTGCGGACGGGTCCTCTCCTTTGAGGTAGGCGATCACGGCGGTGGGCGGCTCACTTCCATCAAAGACCGCCTCGAAGATGCCCAGCTCGCGGGCCACGGCGGCGACGGGGGGTGTTCCGCCGAAGATGAAACGGCGGTCGGCCATACCCGCGGCCTGCATGACGGCCCAGAACTCCTCCAGCGCGTGCCGGGCGTTTTCGGGCGTGAGGCGGTAGCTCACCCCGATAATGTCCGGCTGGAACGCCTGGGCCAGATCGGCCCAGCTTTCGGGATCGGTGGCGGGTCCGGCGAAGAGGGTGGTGTGTCCCATCTGCTCGGCGATGCCGAGAAAGTGGTTGACCCCGGCGACGTGGACGCAATCGCCCAGCGCGCCCGCCAGGATGCGTAGGGTAGGTTCGCGCTGGTTCATTTCTCTCCCGTCTCCACGTAGTGGTGCAGATCAGTGAGTGGCATCCCTTGGATACCCATCCGCTGGATGGTGCGCGCCTCCTTCCAGTAGTCCTTGGCATGGACAATGTTGGCCAGGTGGATGAGAGACTGCATCGTAGGCGCTTCAACCCCATATTGACGCCCGATCTCTATGAGGGGGATGAGGCTGCACGGGATCTCTTCGAAGATGTAGCGGTGGCGCAGGCGATTGGGGGCTTTGATTCCCTTGTAACCGGGGTTGGCCCGCATGGCTTCGAAAAGGTTTTCTCCTTCGGCGGCGTAGGCGCGATAGAGCCACTCGCGGGCCGTCTGGGCGCGGATGCCGACAGCAGAGGCCGTCAACACCCGTTCCCGGTCGAGCGCTTCAAGGACCTTGGAGGTGGCGGGGGTGACCCCCTCCATGTAGAACTCGAAATCCCCCAACGTCGTCTCGATCCAGCCGGCGTTCAGCAGGGTCAGGGCGGGATGGAAGATGGCGCCCATGTTGTTCATGCTGGTGTGGAGGACATTCTTCGCCGGGATAAACTGGGGGTAGATCCGGTGGAGCTGCTGTAACGCTTCGGGGGTGCGGGTGGCGGGCAGGGCTGCGACGGGCACCGAGAACTTGGTGCGGAAGATGCGGGCCTCCGCCGGCCCGATACTCCGGGAAGCAAAGATGAAGGTTTCGGCTTCACAGATGACCGGGCGCGTGGAGCAGTGAGCTTCGCGAATTCCCTGCACGAACTCGAGAGCCCCACCGGTGCGACCCGGATTGAGGACGATGACCTGATGATCGCGCAGAAAGGGGGCTGCGGCCAGCGCAACGGCGCGATGCCCGGAGGCCGGGATCACCACCATCACGAGCTGGGCGTCGCGCAGGGCTTCTTCCAGATCCGATGTGACCTTTTCCAGCGGTCCGAAGACTTCCCGCCCATCCTCGGTGATGAGCTCGATGCCGCCGCGCAGCGCGATGATTTCTACATTGGCGTAGGTGCGGTTGTAGAGGGTGACTTTGAAGCCTCGGGCGGCCAGCTCGGCGGCCATGGCCTTGCCCCCGTGACCGGCTCCGATCACCGTTACACGGAAATCGTTCTGACTCATGCGCTTCTCCTTTCGTGGTCTTTCAGATAAACGTTGGTGTGAGTCTGTGACGCGGAAGTCCTTCAGAGGACTAGAAAAGTATAGCACGGTTAATGAAAATCCCAAGCGGCGTGCCAAAATGCGGAGTCTGGAGGTCAGTTGTCTATAATGCACCCTGTGATAGAATGGCCCTGTTTGCCCCTTTCAGGGAATACATACGCCTAGGAGGTAGAATATGACCGACGAGATGTTACCCGAAGAGGCTGTCGAGAATCAGGATGCCCTCGAGATGCAGGCTGTGGCCGAGGATCAAGTGGAAAGTGAAGCCGAAGAAGGTCTCACCGCGTCCGAGACGGTTTCTGAAGTAGACGAGAACGTGACGGCTGCCGAAGCCGTTGCTGAGGCGCAAGCCGATTTACCTGTGTCCCCTGTGGAACTCCCGGTGCCCTCGGATGAGGAGCTCCTCTCCACGTCAGGACCTATCGTGATACAGATGGACAAGCTGGCGGAGACGGCACCTCCGGAGCCGGAGCTGGGCCCTGTCGCGGCGGAGGAAGCAAGCCCTGAGGGCCCCGTCAGCCTGGAGTCGTTGGAGGCACCTCAGCAGCAGGGAGCCAGCCCCCTCGATGCTGTGATGGCCCAGGTTTCCGGACTCTTTGCGGGTCGGCCCTGGCTGGCCGGGGTGATCATTGGGGTGCTGATCCTTGCCTTCCTGTTCCTGCCGCCCCTTTCCCTCGCCCAGCGCCTTACCGGAAACAACGGCTACACGGCCGTGAGTGCTGATAACTATACGCTGGTGCATCCCGATGGACTGATCGTCAGTGTAGACCCCGAGGCAGTCAACAGGTTGCGGATACGGTTGGACTCTCTCCCCCTGGCGGATTTCATTGAAAGGGACGAGCTTCCCGAAACCCAGGCGGCTGCCCGCGCCGCCATCCCCGACTATCTGACCCCGAAGAGCCCGCACTACAGCATTGCTTTCAGAGGAGAGCCGGGTGGGGACGTGCGCTTGGAAGTCGATATTCCCCTCGCGGCTGAACCGTGGGAGACCCTCGATCTCTACACCTGGAATGGTGAGAGTTGGGAGTGGTTGCCGAACCGCTTGGAGCGCAGCAGCGAGGAGCGTATCGTTGCGGACTTGGATACGCTGCCCTCCTCGGTCATGGTGATGCAGAGCGAGAAAGTGGCCCTGACGATCGTCACCGAGGCGGAGGATCTGCCGCCGGTGGGGATGCAGAATCTCCTCAGCAGTGTCGATCTGGTAGCGATGAAGATCGGTACGCTGGGCAACATGACGGGCGACGCTGCGCTGCTCCCCCCGGGCGGGGCGGGAGATTTCATCCTGGCCCCGAACGTGCGCAACTGGGCCCCCGGACGTGAGCCGAATCGCGGTTTGGTCTTTGATATGCTGACCATTGCGGGAGATCGGGCGACCCATCTCACCGAGCTCGTGGGATTGGTAGAACAGGGGAACTATGCCGGTCTGGTGCTCGACTATCGGGGTCTAACCGCCGACGACCGGGATGCATATGCCGCCTTCGTCACCGATCTGTCCGCTGCCCTGCACGAGCAAGGGGCCTGGTTGGCCGTAGTCGTTGAGATGCCGGAGCGCCTGGCCGATGGCAGCTGGGAGACCGGCGGATACGATTGGGCGCGCATCGGCGCCGCTGCTGATCAGGTGCGTATGATGATGCCCCTGGCACCGCAGGCTTATGCGCCCGGCGGAATGGTCGAAGAGCTGGTCGTGTGGGCCACCTCCCAGATCAATCGTTACAAGCTCTATCCTGTGCTGTCTACCCTCTCCACTGATGGTGAGCGGACCCTGAGCGTCGCCGAGGTGCTGGATTCCCTCGGTGAGGTGACGGTCGCACAGACGCTTACGGGGACGGTGGAACCGGGTGGAGAGCTGACCTTCGCGCTTTCCGGTCAGGGGCAGCTGGAGACAGACGCCCTCACCGAGGCCGTCATGCTCAAGACGGCGGAAGGCGACTTCTGGCTGGGAACGCCCCAGTGGTTACACTCCCGTCTGGCTCTCGTTACCCGCCATCGTCTGGGTGGCGTGCAGCTCTCGGACCTCCTTGACGAAGGCAATATGGAGGGGATGGCTGCCGTGCTTGCGTCTCAGGCGCAACCGACCACGGCTTATCGTGCTCCGGAGGTCCTGTGGACGATCACCGGTCCCGACGGCGCCACCGCAGAGGAAACGCTTTCGCTGCAGCAGGCCGAGTACATCTGGACGGTGCCCACGCTCACCGGAACCTATCGCATCGCGGCCAGTGTCGCGGGTGTGGAGCGGGGACAGCTCGAGGTGGAGGTGGCGGTTGCCGTAGCCGAGGCTGAGGAAGAGGACGAGGACGCGTTGGCTGCGGCTGAAGAAGAGGAAGAAGAGACCCTCGCCGAGGGGATTCGGGCCCGTTACGTCGCCGACGTCACCGTGCCCGATAACACCCGCTTCGATAAGGGGGCCCAGTTCACCAAGACCTGGCGTGTGCGCAACGTGGGCACCGAGGACTGGCCCGAGGACACGGTGTTGGCCTTCGTGGACGGCCAGCAGATGACCGAGCTGGCTCAAGTTGAGGTCGGTGCGGTGGAATCTGGCGCCGACGTTGACATCAGTGTGGAGCTGACGGCGCCCGAGGCAGACGGCGCCTTCACCGGGCGCTGGACGCTGCGGACTGGCAACGCCAGTATTCCTGGCGGGCTGCTTACGGTCGTCATTCGCGCCGGCGAGGAGGTCGTCGCCGAGGATCCCGCTCCGGCTCCGCCACCTGTCACCACGGCGCCTATCGGGGGCTCCTTCGAATTGGGAGGACACATTCGGGATCACAGCATCCCCCACGCCGACCTGATGCGCTACTCCGGCATGAACTGGGTCAAAGTCCAGGTGCGTTACCCCAACGACGCTAGGGGCGACATCGCGATTGCTCACGCCAAGGGCTTCAAGATCCAGGTCAGTATTCTCGGGCCAGCGGGGATGGTCACGGAGGGCGGCTTTAACGAGCGGATCGCCCAGTGGGCGGCAGGGATTGCCGCTGCCGGTGCCGACGCCATCGAGATCTGGAACGAGCCCAACATCCCCCGCGAGTGGCAGGAGGGCCACATCAACCCCACCAGCTACACCCAACTCCTGTGTGCCTCTTACCGGGCTATCAAGGCTGCCAATCCCAATGCCGCGGTGATCAGCGCCGCTCCGGCGCCCACGGGCTACTTTGGTGGCTGCTACGGTCACGGCTGTGACGACGTTCCTTTCTTGCAGGGGATGTACAACGCCGGTGCGGCGAACTGCATGGATTACATTGGCGCTCACCACAACTCCGGCGCCACGCCGCCTTCGGCGACCATAGGGCACCCCGCCGATCCCGGCAGCACCCATCACTCCTGGTTCTTCCTACCGCAGACCCAGATCTACTACAACACCTTCGGCGGCACACGCAAGCTCTTCTACACCGAGCTCGGTTACGTCTCCCCCGAGGGTTATGGGTGGATTCCCGGTACTTTTGCGTGGGGCGCAAACACCACTGTGGCCCAGCAGGCCCAGTGGCTGGCCGAGGTGGTGCAGTTGAGCAGCCAGACGGGGATGGTGCGCGCGGTCATCGTCTGGAACATCGATTTCAACTGTTACGGCGATTGTGGCGGCGTGCAGGACCCGCAGGGTGGGTACGCGATCATCCGCCCGGACGGCAGCTGCCCGGCTTGCGATTCGCTCCACAGAATCCTGGGCACGCGCTAAACCAAATCATGCTTTCGGCCCCCGCTCCTATCGCAGGAGCGGGGGCCTTTCTTGTTGTCGCTGCCGCTCATGATAGAATGTGACCTATCATGCTGAAAAAGAAGCGCGTCTCCTGGTGGTGGCTGGGCGGGGTCCTCCTCCTGTTATTGCTCTTCCTGGGAATGGCCTTGCGGACCCGTCCTTCAGAGGAATCTTCCCCGTCTCTTCCCTCCCCGGTGGCGTCTCCTACGGAGCTTTCCCCTACTACAACGCCACAGGCGCCGCTTCCGAGACCGTCACCGACGGCAACGCCTGTGCCCACTCCCATACTTCGCCGGGGACTCTGGGCGGAATGGATGGCCGACCTTTCAGTGCCCGATCTGGCGCCTTTCGAGCAGCGGGAGGTCTTCACCAAGAGCTGGTGGCTGGCCAACGTGGGCGATGTCCCCTGGCCCGAGGACACGGTGTTGGCCCACGTGGAGGGAGAGCGCCTCACCGCCGCAGCCGAGATTGCTGTCGGCTCCTTACTGCCGGGCGCGGAGCTGGAGGTCAGCGTCGCTATGCAGGCGCCCCGGCGCGAGGGGATTTTCTCCAGCGGCTGGGCCTTGATGTCTGATGGCGCCCTGCTTCCCGGGGGGAGCGTCTGGGCGGTGATTGCGGTGGGGCCGCCGGCGGTGCCACTGGCGGACATTCGTGGCCCCTTCGAATTGGGAGGGCACGTCTTCCAGGAGCTCACCTACGCCGAGCAGATGCGACATGCCGGGATGAGCTGGATCAAGCTTCACGCCCGGTACCCTCAGGATACGGACCTGGCGGATGTCATCGCCGAGGCCCATGCCCAGGGCTTCAAGGTGCTCGTCGGCGCCGCCGGTCCGCCGGAGATTGTGAGGGAGCGGGGCTACGCGGCGACCCTTGCTGCCTGGATGGCGCGTTTCGCGGCGATGGGCGCCGACGCTATTGAGGTCTGGAACGAACCGAATCTGCCCCGGGAGTGGCAGACGGGCTACATCAGTCCGGCGGCGTACACCGGCCTTCTCTGCCGGGCCTACGCCGCCATTAAGGGGGCCAATCGCAGTACGTTGGTCATCAGTGCTGCGCCAGCGCCCACGGGTTACTTCCAGGGCTGTACCAGCCGGGGCTGTGACGATGAGCCCTGGCTTCACGGCCTGTACGACGCCGGAGCCGCTGGTTGCTTCGACTATTTGGGCGCACATCACAACGCCGGTGCGACCTCACCGGCAGCGCGGACCGGTCACCCGGCGGATGACGGCAGGGGCCATCACTCCTGGTATTTCCTGCCCCAGCTGGAGCTCTACGACGAGATCTTCCACGGCAAGCGGCAGCTCTTCTTCACCGAGCTGGGCTACGTCACCTCGGAGGGCTACGGCTGGATCCCGGATGATTTCAGCTGGGGGCAGGGCACGAGCCTGGCGCTTCAGGCTCGATGGTTGGCCGAAGCGGTGGAGCTGAGTCGCGCCTCGGGACGGGTGCGAGCCCTCGTCGTCTGGAATGTTGATGCGACCTGTTACGGGGAGTGCAGCGGGATGGAGGATCCCCAGGCAGGTTACGCCATCGTCCGGCCCGGCAACTACTGTCTGGCGTGCGACGTATTGCATGAGGCGATGACGTCTCGGTAGGTCTATCCTGGCGGGCGGGTGAGGCGGCGCTAGGGCGCAAAGCCCGTCTGTCACAGCGAAAGGTGAGTTAAGCGACTATGTTCTACGATCGAGTCAGTATCAAGGTCAAGGCCGGCGAGGGCGGTAACGGGGCCGTTGCCTTCCGGCGTGAGAAGTACGTCCCTTACGGCGGCCCCTCCGGCGGCGATGGGGGCAAGGGTGGTGACGTGGTCCTGGAGGTGAATCCCCACCTCAACACGCTCTACCACTTCGCCCGGCAGCGTGAGTTCGAGGCCGAGGATGGTGAGCGCGGTCGCAACAAGGACCAGCACGGGGCGGCGGGCGCGGATTTGATCGTGCCCGTACCGCCGGGGACGGTGGTTATCGACGCGGAGACGGGGACGGTCATCGCTGACCTGACAGAAACCGGACAGCGCACCGTGGTTGCCAAGGGCGGTCGTGGTGGGCGGGGCAACGCGCGTTTTGCCACCTCCACCAATCAGGCGCCCCAGATCGCCGAACGGGGGGATCCCGGGGAGGAGCGGGAGCTCAAGTTGGAGCTCAAGCTGCTGGCAGATGTGGGCCTGGTGGGGATGCCCAACGCTGGGAAATCCACCTTCCTCTCTGTGACGACCGCGGCGAAACCGAAGATCGCGCCCTATCCCTTCACCACCCTCCAGCCCAATCTTGGGGTCGTGGCGCTCAGTCCGAGCGATACCTTCGTCATCGCCGACCTGCCCGGTTTGATCGAGGGGGCCAGCGAAGGGAAGGGACTCGGGCACGAGTTTCTCCGCCACATCGAGCGGACCCGGGTCATCATCCACCTGCTTGATGGCACCGAACCCGATCCCCTGGCGAACTTCGATGCCATCAACGCGGAGCTCGCGGAGTTCGGGCACGGGTTGAGCGAGAAGCCGCAGGTGGTGGTGCTGAACAAGTTGGATATGCCCGAGGCCCGCGATCGGTTTCCCGAGCTAAAGGCAGCCTTCGTTCAACGAGGACACGAGCTCTGGGGGATCTCGGCGCTGGCGAAAGAGGGCATCCGTCACGTGTTGGGTCGGGCCTACCAGCTGTTGGAGGAGGCCCCCCTGCCCGAAATCGTACCGCCGCCGGTGGCCCCTGCCGTCATCCGGCCCGATTTTGCGGCAGAGGAGCTGGAGGACGGCTTCGTCATCGAGCGCGGCTCGGCGGGCACCTGGCGCGTGCGCGGGGGGAAGATCGAGCGCGCGGTGCGGCGGGCTAATCTGGACTACTACGAGGGGGTGATGCGCCTTCACGGCTACCTGGAAGACAAGGGTGTCATCGCTGCCCTGAGGAAGGCCGGAGTCGAAGAGGGAGATATCGTGCGCATCAGTGACTACGAGCTGGAGTGGTCGGACGAGTTCTAAAGGAGAAGGGGATGCTCCTCAACGTGCGTCCCCCTGATAGGGCCGGCGCGTTGAGCGCTCGCAGCCTCGTCCTCGGGGCGCTGGGGCGAAAAAGCGGTTCTTTGCGCTCCGAATTTGATGCCAGAGCCGCCCTTAGTCGAATGCGCCAGCCGTGCGTTTTCTGGGGGCGGCACGGAGCCCGGATCACGAAACATCGTGATCCGGGCTTTGTTGTCTTGTGCTGAGGTTGTTCGAAGAAAAGAAGGCCTCCAAACTCTGGCGCTTTTCCAGGGATTTGCTCGCGCCGTGGCCCACTTTAAATCTTGGAACTACCTGAGTCTAGAGCAGACCGGCGGCGCGCTTGGCGCCGGTGACAGTATTTTGTAGGAGCATGGCGATGGTCATGGGGCCGACGCC
>NPIE01002044.1_pt1 | contig 12097 bp, 15 predicted proteins | sample 8637661 | NCBI WGS metagenome assembly NPIE01 (sample SAMN07420842, study PRJNA396082) | bioreactor metagenome | isolation source: sample BA12 brine-fed electro-methanogenic bioreactor BA | place: Japan: Kochi | collected 2016-12-09 | reverse complement strand
GTAAATTGAACTATAACGAATTAAGTTTAAACCTGGTGGGTAGAGACTATTTTCAAGTTATTAACAAAAAAAATCCCGATAAAACAAAATAAACCCCCATCAATAAAAGAGCCCCTAAAACCACTCTATGAAAACCTTCAGCAGATATTCTACTAAGCAGTTTTTTCCCGGTATAAGAACCAGTAATGGCAGCCACAACTAAAAAAGGAATTAAAATAAATAATTCATCTGGTAGAAATCCCTGGGATAAATAAATGGGTAAACGGGTTAAATCCACCCCTACGGCTATGGCTGCGGCAGTGGCCAGATATACCTCTTTTTTTAAGCCCAGACCAGTAAGAAAGGCCGCTCTTAGAGCCCCTCCGGTACCTATTAGTCCCGCTAGAAAACCAGAAAGACCTCCCCCCAGGGTGGTGTTTATGAGGGTAGATGGAACCTTAAAACCACTCTTATACAGGGACCATATCACATAAAAAATTAAAAATAGTCCTAAAGAGAACTTTAAGATATCCTGATTAACATAATCCACTAAAAACGCCCCTACCATGGTTAATAATATGCTGGGAATGCCAAAAAGTATGATCATCCTATAATCCAGTCCTTTTTTAAAAAAACCAAGCCGGCCCAGGTTCCCGGAAATATGCAGCACTGCCACCATTACCAGGGCTATTCTAAAATCCACTAAAAAAAGGGCCAGGGGCATGAATAGAGTGCTGGATCCAAAACCAGCCAGGGTACCTGCCACTTCTGATAGATACGCAGCCAGGAGAAATAATATCAGGGTGTTAATATCCATACTGGTAAATATAGTAGATCCCTGATTTATGGTTTTAGCTGGAAAATATTTTTTAAGGAGTAAATTCATAACTTATCATGGTTTAAGTATGAAAATTAGAAAGGAAGCCACTCTGATTTTTCCCCATCAACTCTTCCTGGAACACCCGGGTCTCTCACAGGAGCGAAAGGTATACTTAATAGAAGAACCACTATTTTTTGGTGATTATCACTATCAGTTACATTTTCATAAGAAAAAACTGGTATTGCACCGGGCATCTTTGAAATACTACCAGGACTTGCTGGAAGAACAGGGCTACCAGGTAGTGTACCTGGAGTATCCTCCCACCTCGGATATGGAATATCTTTTTTCCCATCTGGAAAAAGAAAAAATAGAAACCCTTTACTGGGCTGATGTGGTGGACTGGGCACTGGAAAAACGTTTAAAAAGTTATTGCAAGGATAAAGATATTAAATACATTGAAATGGATAGTCCCGCCTTTTTAACCACCAGGGAAGAGATTAATAATTATTTTGCTGATAAAAAACATTATTTTTTAACTTCCTTTTATATATGGCAGCGCAAAAGGTTGAATATCTTAATGGATAAGGGAAAACCTGCCGGTGGAAAATGGACCTATGATAAGGAAAACCGTAAAAAAATCCCCCCGGGGACAAAAATTCCTGCTATCATCCAGTTAAAAGAGAATAAATATGTAAAAGAAGCTAAAAGGTATGTGGATAAGAAGTTTCCCCATAACCCCGGGACCACCTCCGGCTTTAATTATCCCACTACCCACCGGGAAGCCCAAAAATGGTTTCAGGATTTTGTGGAGCATAAACTGCCCTTTTTCGGTGACTATGAGGACGCTATTATAGCTGATGAATCCTTTTTATTCCACTCGGTTATATCTTCCAGTTTAAATAACGGCCTTATAACACCTGATGAAATTTTAAAACAACTTTTAAGTGCCAGAAACATTCCCCTTAATTCTTTAGAGGGTTTTATTCGCCAGATTATTGGTTGGAGGGAATTTTTAAGGGCAGTGTATATTAAAGACGGATTAAAAGAGAGAACCACCAACTTCCTTCAAAATAAAAATAAAATGAATGAAAAACTCTACCAGGGCCGTACTGGCCTGGAACCCTATGATAAGGTGGTGCAAAAAGTTATAAAACAGGCTTTCACCCACCATATTGAGAGACTAATGGTTCTGGGTAATCTCATGTTGCTGGTGGAATTAGACCCGGATGAAATATATAAATGGTTCATGGAGATGTTCATTGACTCCTATGACTGGGTGATGGTCCCTAATGTATATGGCATGAGTCAGTATGCCGATGGGGGTCTTATTACCACCAAACCCTATTTTAGCTCTTCTAATTATTTACTCCGGATGAGTGATTTCTCCCGGGGTGACTGGTGCAAAGTATGGGATGGTTTGTTCTGGTGTTTTGTCAAAAAACATCAAGATTTAATTTCTAAAAATCCAAGGCTGGCTGTTTTAAAAAGAAACCTGAAAAATAGAAAAAAAATGATAGAACATCATAAAAATGCCAGAAATTTCCGGGAAAAACTATAGGGTTCTTATCATGTCCAAACTTTAAGAAAGAATAAAAATCAAGAGATGGTATAATCCAGGTCGCCCTGGTTATAGAGTTTATTCAAATCCTGGTAGTGGGTCAATTCATAGTTAGCATAGGGGTTGTTCAGGAAGGGATGGATTAATGCCCTGGCAATAAAGTAGTAAGTCGCTATCCGACCGTAATATTTCCAGCTTAGCTCCACAAATAGGGGGAATCCACATCCCGGGTTGATGATGGGGTTTCCTTCACGTACCGTACCATGGAAATACATGGGTATGGGTCCTTCCTGGCCATTGCTTCGGGCAATTCCCATCACGTAGTCCATGGCATCATCCAGATTGTCAAATTCATTACCATCCGCCCGGTAGCGGTATTTATCCTCTGGCACCCCAAAGATGAAACTGGATACTACCTCACTCCAATCAATATCGGTACGATAACTATCAGGATTCACAAAGGCCATTTGAATGATCAGTACATCCCCTTCCATGTAGCGGCGATAAGTGGAGTCTCCCCCATAGTGCACCACCATGACGGTGGAAGAACCTCTTTTTTTAGCATAGTCGGCCAGTACTTCTGAAGAGGGATGACCAGGATACATATCCGGGTTGGCCATTTTAACAAAATTTAAACGACCAACTGGTTCCACCGGACTAAAAGTACTTACCCCGAAAAGATAAGCCCCAAAAATGAGTATTATTGCTATAAAAATGGTATTTAAAGTTCTGGACATTATAATCCTCTGGCTTGTTCCTGATTATTCTTTAATGGATTTACAATTATTTTAAAAAAAATATTTTCTAATATAAAAAATAGGATTTTCATTATAATGATGCAATATATAATACTTTACTTAATATACTTATGGGATACCTTACATAAACATGTATTGTTAACCAACTTTTATAAAAAATAAGCCCCATAAATTATACCAAAACAAGTAAATTGCTTACTTTTAAGAGGAAGCTGTTTAATGTAGAATTATTTTTAGTAGGGGAGGTTCATAAATGGATGACTTTGTAATGTTGGCTGGAGTGGATGATTTAGAATCAGGAGAACTAAAAAAGGTGGTTCATGAGGGTAAGGTGTTACTCCTGGCCCGGGTAGGAGATAACTATTACTGTGCCGATAACCGCTGCCCCCACCTGGGAGGAGACCTGTCCCAGGGAGATTTAGAAGGAACCATAATTAAATGCCCGGTACATAAAAGCCAGTTTGATTTAAAAGATGGAAAAGTGATCCGCTGGACCAACTGGTCTGGAATAAAACTGGCCCTTTCCAAGATATTCCGTCCCCCTCGAGAATTGGAAACCTATCCTCTAAAAATAGAAGATGGCAAAATAATGGTTCAAATTTAAGTTTAAATCAACAAACTTTTTTTTAAAAAAATAAGGATTTTTAATACCCTATTAACTTTTTTTCTTTAAAGAAATTGAAATCAAATTTTCAACCACTATAAATTTTAAAATAAACCCTAATAAATACCGGTAGTGGTGAAAACGTTTTTAATTTCGGGAATATCCAGTTTGTTATCTGCCGTAGCCTGGAATGTTTTTTCTACGTCTTCATGTTTTATTTTTAACACCAGTTTCCCTGAAAATTCTATAGATTCTGGCTGTGATATTATTTCCATCCTGATAACTGAAATGTGGTTTAATGATTTTTTATCCACTTCCAATACCTGGGATGCATTTTCTAATTTTATGGATATGGGAACTTTTTCAGAATCAAAATCAACTGTTAAGTCATCTGAGAGTTTAAGTGAATCCTGATAGTCATAGTTTCCTATAATACGTATGTAGAGGGTATCAACAGGATTTTTGTATTGGTATTTTACTAAAAAATGATTACTTTTCATATTATTTTCATCCTTAGTCTTTATTATATGCCGGAAGAAGTATTATATTTTTGTATTTACTAATGAAAAAAATAAAAATAACCCTCCCTGGAAAGAATTTACTTAATTCATAATTATTTCTCCAGTTTGGGCATCCACATAGAGAGAACCCTCCCGGATAGTACCGGTAGAATAAGTCATGGATACATTCCATACCCAGGTCCGATTTTTATCTTCCGGGACCCAATCCCTCTGGAACTCTTCAGTCCACCTGAATAGGGTGGTAGTGCCGGCTACTCCAGGGAAACCCACATCTGCGGAATATTCTTCAGCTATTCTCCTGGCCTGTGCGGCAGTAATATTAGTTTGGGGAGTTTCAGTTCCACTTTCATTTACAACTATGGTGGTCTCATTAATGGTTAAATTTTCTTCTAATGGTTCTTCTGAATCCTGCATTAAAAAAAATGCCCCTAATCCTCCTATTACTACCAGGAGAATTATTATCGCCCCAATGATTATACGGTTATCCATTATTTCACCTACAGTTTTAGTTTTTCTTTTAGTATTATGTTACTATTATGTAGAATCTACTACTTTTATTCTATGATTTTTTTTAGGATTTCCCCGGATTTTATAAGAAAAATACGAATTTTTAATCTGTTTTATACAAATCGAACCATTTATTAAAGTGTATATATTTATTACTATTTTTCACTCAGGGGACATACACTTCAAGTGTAAAAAATATCACATTTTGCATTTTTATAAACTCCTAATCCTAAAGTTTATATAGTGCCTCCTACTATTAGGTAATATATTACCTAAACAGGTAATATATTACTAATGGAGTACTAATATGAATGAGAAAATAATATACGTAAATTCACTGGCTATAGCTTTTTTATCACTATTAGCCACCTTATCAGGATTATTCTGGAAAGGAATATATGCCCGGGACACCGTATCCTACACATCCCAGATGATGGGCCAGGATTTAATCACATTACTGGTGGCCATTCCCCTCCTTTTAATATCTCTCTACTTTTTATCAAAAAATTCACTAAGGGGAAGGTTAATCTGGATGGGAACCATCTTTTACTTTTTGTACACTTACCTATCCCTCACCTTCCTGGCATCTTTCAATGCTCTCTTCCTGGTATATGTGGCCTTGATGTCCCTATCCCTTTTCACCTTTCTGGGAGAACTCTTAAATATGGATATGACTCATATTAAGGATAATTTCACTCCAGGATCAATTTACAAGATCACCGCCCTGTTCTTCCTGGTGGTGGCACTCTTTTTAGGAGGGATGTGGCTAAAGATGATTATAGATTCCCTCTTAAGTGGCGTTCCACCACAAGCCCTGGAGGGTTATACCACTCTGGTTATCCAGGCCCTGGATCTGGGACTTCTGGTTCCACTGGCCACATTAAGTGCCTACCTGCTACTTAAAAAAAGTAATTGGGGCTATCTTCTATCTTCCATCTTCCTGATAAAGGCCTCTTTATTAGGAACAGCCATCTTATCCATGATTCTATTCATGGGACTAAATGGAGTGGAGCTGGACCCGGGACAGGTGATACTATTTGTCTTACTTACACTGGGGGGAATTTTTATTTCCTGGTCATTCTATAGTAAAATCAAAGGAGACCCCGGTATAGTAAAATAAGTTACATTTTAAGGTGAGATTCAATTTAAAAGGCAACTACTATGAAAAATTCTGAGGATATCCAATCGGAATATGAAGGTGGAGAGCGACTGGAAATGGAAAAATATATACTGGTGGTTTTATTTCTGGTACAACAACGCTGGGGTTATGTAATTAACAAAATATTTGCTGAAGATGGGATAACCACCAAACAGTGGCTGATGTTAATCATTATCAGCCAGGCATTTAATCATTATCCTTCCCTGCAGGAAGTGGCTGATGCCATGAGCACCACCCATCAAAATGTTAAACAACTTGCTTCCCGCCTGGAAAAAAGAGGATTTTTAACCATAAAAAGGGATCCTCACAACCGGCGTATATTAAGACTAAAAACAACACCAGCCTGCCAGGAGTACTGGGAAAAAAGAACCAGAGACGATGCCCAATCAATATCTGCATTATTCCAGGGACTGGAAAATGAGGAAATTAAACAATTATTCCAGATAATGGGCAAACTGGATAATATATCCACTAACTTGTACCAGCAAGCTAAAGGGTAAAATCGTAAAAAAGATAAACTACGTAAAGAGTAGATAAAAAAAGGAAAATGATATTATGAAAGTATTAATTGTATATGGAAGTAGATATGGATCAGCCGAGAAAATTTCCCAGGAAATAGGGAATGTTTTAAGAAATGAAGGTGTGGAAGTGGATGTATTAAATTCCAGAGAAAATAAAAAATTTGATACCTCCCCTTATGATTTAGTGGTACTGGGGAGCGGTATCAAGGTGGGATCCTGGACTAAATCTGCACTAAAATTCATGGAAAACCATCAAAATGATTTAAAAGATAAAAAAGTGGCTTTATTTGTTTCTTGTACTGCCAATCGTGATGAAAAACTCTTAAAAGATGCCCAGGAGAAATACCTGGATGAAGTGGCAGAAAAGTATCTGATTAACCCTCCCGTGGCCACCGGACTATTTGGAGGAGTTATTGATCCAGATGGTAAATTTGGTATAATGGATAAAATGATACTTAAAATGGTTAAAAAAGACCTGGAAAGTAAGGGCATTGATACCACCAAACCCTATGATACCCGGGACTGGGACCAGATACATAAATGGGCCCTAGAGCTAGTAAAAAATTAATATACTTCTAATTCCATAATTAGGGGTAAGTAATTCTATTCCCATAATTAATGAGTAAGGGGGATTAAAGATATTTGGAATGACCCGCCGGCAGTTTCTAAAAAAAAGCAAAAAGGCCCTTAAGGATACCAGCCACCTGCGGGTCATGGTAATAGAAATCACAGGAAAAGAAGATAAGGGCAAAATAAGCCCGGGGGAAGTGGAAGAAAAATGGGAGACAATTCGCCAGGAAATAGAATCTATTTTCGCCGGGTATGAAAAAATTAAACCCCCTTCTAAATGTATTTCTTTTTACCGCAGAATATTGAATATTCTAATTTCTTTTCAGGAAATGGTAAGCTACAAAAAAGACTATATACTTCAGGAAGATTTAAATAAAGAGAAAATAGAAAAAAAGAGACAAAAAACATCCAAACAAATGGAAATTTTATGGTCTGATTTTAAAACTTTAAATGAAGAAGTAAATACTCTGCTTTGTAAAAAATAGCCCATAAATTATATTAAGGTGGTATTAGTGACCCGGGAAGATGCAATAACCATAACTGAAAAAGATGTTATAAATACCATGGATATTTTTACCAGAGTACCTTCTATCCTGCTGGGTAGATGGGTATCTAAAAATAAGAACCTGGTTAAGACCTTTGAAGGCCAGGTGAATGGTTATAAAAATCAGATAAGCCTGGAAGATATGCAAAAACTGGAAATTATAATGGAAATGCCGGTAAGTCAATTACAGACAATACTGCAAAAAGCCTATCTTCAGACCGGTAAAAAACAGCTTAAAATTCTCTCCAGTTCCCAGGCCAGACCATTTATTGAAACCAATTTAATGGAACTTAAAAGGGTGCTGGATTTATAAAGTAAGTTATTTTTTTTCTAAATTTTTTAGTAGGCATTTTTATCCCGAAATCCCCTAAAAAGGGTCATAAAAAAGATTTTAATATCCAGTCTTAGGCTCCAGTTTTCCACATAAAAAATATCGTATTCTATTCTTCTTTTTATACAAGTATCCCCTCTCCAGCCATGTACCTGGGCCCATCCAGACATACCCGGACGCACATGGTGTTTTATCATGTACTGGGGGATTTCATCCCGGAACTTTTCTACAAATACCGGCCGCTCCGGCCGGGGACCTATAAAACTCATCTCCCCTTTCAATACATTTAAAATCTGGGGAAGCTCATCAATACTGCATCTGCGAATAAAAGACCCAACACTTGTCCGGCGAGGATCATGGGGAACAGTCCATTCATCATCTTTATTTTCATCAACCTGAACATGCATACTGCGGAATTTATACATGAAAAATGTTTTTCGATTAAAACCTACTCGCTCCTGCTTGAAAATCACCGGTCCGGGGGAACTTACCTTCACCAGAAAAGCCACTATTATAAATAAGGGTGAAAGTAAAATAAGGGCTCCTATGGCCATAATCACATCAACCATCCTCTTTAAGCTACGGTTAAAGTAGTCATCTAGAGGGACATAACGAATATTTATAACAGGAATATCATCTATCTGTTTCAAAAGAGGCTTGGCTGGAAAATAACGGTAATAGTCAGGTACAATATCTGCTTTAACCCCATTTTTTTCACAGATATCTATTATTCTATCCAGCAGAGTATAATGCCGTGGTGAAATTGCTATAATTATCCTATCCAGAGGGTTATTTAAGATAATTTTTTTCAGATCATCCATATTCCCCATAACTGGTAAACCATCTATTTCGGTTCCTTTTTCAAAGTTATCATCTACAAAACCAATAATATGGTATCCCAGGTACTCGTTTTCATGAATCTTGCGGGCTACTTTTTTTCCTAACTCACCGGCACCAACAATCAGCATATATTTTATATTGAATCCTCTAGCCCGCACGGATCGCAATAATTTCCGGAATAATAATCTTTCAGTGATGGAAAAACAGGTGCTGAATATTCCAAAAAGGGCCAGCAAGAGACGGGAGTAATCAGTGTATTCTAATATAAATAGTAGGCTTATAATTGTTAATAACCCTAAAAAATTAACTTTAAATATATTCAAGGCTTCAAAGCTGAGACTTTTTGTTCTATGGGGCTGATATAATCCAAATAAATTGTAAAGGAAAATATAAAGAGGTAAAACAACTAAAAGGAGCAGCATATACTGTTCAAAATTCCATACACTTTCTCCTAAACCAAATAAGCCAGTTGCAAACCTTACCTCCCAGGCTAAAAATAGGGAGAAGCTTATTATAACCAGGTCTATTAAGAGGAGACCTATATTGAAAAATCGCTGGTTTTCTTTAATCATTGCTGCACCTGAATCATAGTCGGGGTTTAGAAATATAATTATTCATCTTTTAAATAGATTAATAGTAAGTTTAATCAGGCACTGTCCCCCAATGGCCATATAAACCATGGCATTTACTACTGCCGGGTATTTATCTCTATAATGTTTTTCATAGAATATATACATTGCTCTATAAAATTCATATATGAGTTTACTCTTTTGCTTTCGACTGCCGCTACCTCCCTTATGGTGAAGTATTTCAGATTTTCCGTAATAAACCACTTTCCACCCTCGAGCCTTTATACGGTAACACCAATCAATATCCTCCCCATACATGAAGAATTCTTCATCCAGAAAACCCACTTCACTTATGGTTTCGGATCTAAGCATCATAAAGGCACCGCTCAGGGAATCAACTTCATAAGTACCCTTTTCATCCAGATAACCCAGATTGTACTGGTTAAATCGTTTACTATTAGGAAATAATAATGATAAATTGCTCATCCGGTAAAAAGAAACCAGCGGTGTGGGAAAACTTCTACGACAGGCCTTATCTAGGGAACCATCATCCAGTAACACTCTACATCCTAAAGCACCCACCTTGGGGTGGTTTTCCAGGTAGTGAAGGCATTGTGCCAGGCAGTTTTCTTTAATTTCTGTATCAGTGTTAAGTAAGAGCACGTACCTTGAATTTATTTCTTTTAAGGCTAAGTTGTTGGCATAGGCAAAGCCCTTATTTTCCGGGCTGGGAATGATTTTTATCAGTCCCTGATTTATTTCTTCAGAAAAATCTGCTTCTAATTTTTCTAAACTGCCATCACCAGAGGCATTATCCACCAGGTAGATTTTAAAGGTGAAGGGATGGTCTTTTTGTAGTACAGATTCCAGGGCCTTTCTGGTGAAGTGGTAGGTGCGGTAATTTACCATGATGATGGATAGGTCCATGCTATCGCCTTTAGAGATTTTATTAGTGGAATTTTATATACTAACTTAATCAATTTAAGTATTATTAGATAAGGGGTGTTAAATATAATTAATTAATAAAAAATAAATTTCAAAGTATTCTTAATAAGTAAATACTCAACTTTAAAGTAATTTATTAAATTATCACTCTTATATTCAGTTTTTTTTATTTTGCTTAAATTAAATAGACCTTCTTTTATACCACGGTGATATGCTTTACCATACCCTTTAATTATAAAGAAAATATATTTTATGAAAAACCCCAGGAGTAAAAAGGGTAAATTCAGGAGTAACTGTAGCCCGGGCATATTTTTATAAACCAAAAAAATATTATTCCGGGCAGCTAATTTTATTTTAAAAGCATTGTAACGGCTCCCGGTGGTGGCACTCCCTACATGATAGGCCACGGCATGGGGGGTGTAAAAACATTTATAACCATTTATACGGGCCCGATAACTGATATCCACGTCTTCCAAATAAGCAAAAAAGTTCTCATCCAGGTAACCTATTTTTTCTAATATACTGCGCCGGTAGATAGCTGCTGCAGCACAGGCACTGAATATCTCCCTTTTAGAGTTATATTTATCAGGGGACTTACCATAACCCACCCTTTTGGTCCAGCCCAGTAGAGTGTATTCATCTCCTGCATCATCCATCTTCTCCGGGTTAAGGTACTGGATTATCCTGGCTGAGACCCCGAAGATATTTTTATCAGTCTGGATGCAGTTTAGAAGATGCTGTATACTGTCTTTTTCTAGATAAACATCATTATTTAAAAGCAATATGTATTCGGATTTAGATGATCGGATGCCCTGGTTTACTGCTGCAGCATAACCCCGGTTGGTCTTATTTTCTATTAATCTAATATCTGGATGATTTTTTTTAAGATAATCCGTACTATCATCAGAAGAAGCGTTATCAATAACTATAATTTCTTTTGAGGGGGAATCCTGTTTTTTGAGGGAGTTTATACATTTTTTTAAGGATTCTTTCCCATTAAAATGGGGGATGATGATGGTTAAGGGTGGGATATTCATTTTGTACCTATTAGAATCAAGTTATTGATTTAGTATAAGCATCACAAACTTCATCCACCGGTCCTTGCATGATTAGTTTTCCTTTTTCTAGCCATATGGCTTTGTTACAAAGATTCTTAACATGATCAACTGAGTGGGATACAAAAAGGAGGGTTATCTTCCCACCAAGGAGTGATTGCATTTTTTCCCTACTTTTTTCCTGGAATTTAGCATCTCCCACAGACAGTACTTCGTCTAATATTAGAATTTCAGGGGTAACGGTGGTGGCGATGGAAAAACCCAGGCGGGCTCTCATTCCGGATGAATAATTTTTTAGAGGAACATCTATAAAATCCTCTATTTCTGAAAATTCTATTATTTCCTCTACTTTACTTTCTAAAAATGATTTAGAGTAGCCCAGTAAAGCACCATTTAAAAAAATATTCTCACGACCAGTGTAATCTGGATCAAATCCAGATCCCAGTTCTAATAAAGGTACAATGCTTCCATGTATTTCTATTCTTCCCTGGGTTGGCTTCATAACTCCTGATATTAATTTGAGGAGGGTACTTTTACCTGCACCATTTAAGCCAATCACTCCAATTCTATCTCCTTTTTCCACTTCAAATGAAATGTCTTTAAGGGCCCAGAACTGTTGAAATTTAAGCTGTCTTTTAAGAAATTTGATAACGTATTCTTTCAGGTTGTCGGTTTTTTCTTTACTCATATTGAATTTCATTCCGACTTTTTCTACCTTGATAGCTGCTTTTACCAAGTTTTTCACCTTCAAATTTAAATATTTAATATGAATTTATCTTGATATCTGTAAAATACAAATAATCCAATTATTAGGGC
>NPIE01021816.1_pt1 | contig 12104 bp, 3 predicted proteins | sample 8637661 | NCBI WGS metagenome assembly NPIE01 (sample SAMN07420842, study PRJNA396082) | bioreactor metagenome | isolation source: sample BA12 brine-fed electro-methanogenic bioreactor BA | place: Japan: Kochi | collected 2016-12-09 | reverse complement strand
CGGCGGTGGCCGCCGACCGGTACAGCTATCTCCCCGCCCTGGGCCTGTTCTATCTGGTCGGGACGGGCTTTGAATGTCTCCTTGACCGGCGCAAAAATCGGATCTACTACCGGCGGGCGGCGGGAATTTCGCTGATCGCCATCCTGGGGTTCTATCTCCTGCTCAGCCGCCAGCGCTGCCGGGTCTGGAAGAACGGGGTCACCCTCTGGAACGATGTCATCCGGAATTATCGGGGTATCCCCCTAATCCACCTCAACCGGGGCTGGGCCCTGGAGAGGCAGGGGGCCGATGAAAAGGCAATCTCTTCCTACCGGCTGGCCCTGCAGTTGAATCCGCGGGCCTACCGCGTCCATAACAATCTGGGAAATATCTATAACCGCCTCGGCCGGTACGAAGAAGCGATCTCTCATTACCGCAGGGCTCTGGAGCTGAAGGCTGACTTTCCCCGGGCCCACAATAACCTGGGCAACGTCCTCTTCCAGCTGGGAGACCTGGAGGAGGCGGAGCGGGCCTGTCGGCAATCCCTGGAATTGAAGCCGGATTTTCCGGAAGCTCTCAACAACCTGGGACTTATCCTCGCCGCCCGGGGCCGGCAGGAAGAGGCCGTGGCGCATTACCGGCGAGCGGTGGAGTTGAAGCCGGATTATGTCCGGGCCCGCTTAAACCTGGGATCCGAGCTGGGCATACTGGGAGACTGGGAAGGGGCGGAGCAGCACCTCCGGGAAGCCATCCGGCTCCGGCCGAATTTTGCCGCGGCCTATAACCAGCTGGGGCTGATCCTGGCCCGCCAGGGGAAGTTCGTCCAGGCCGAAGCCCGCTATGTCGAAGCCCTCCGGCTCCGGCCCGATGACGCCGTCGTGCACAATAACCTGGCGATGACCCTCTCCCGCCGGGGACGGCCGGAGCAGGCCATCTTTCATTACCGACAGGCCCTCCAGTTCAATCCCGATTTCCTCGAGGCCCGGGTCAATATGGGGATCGATCTGGCGGGGCTGGGAAGATACGAGGAGGCGATCGAGGTGTATCACCGCGCCCTGGAACGGAACCCCGGCTTCGCCAACGCCCACAACAACCTGGGCGTATCTCTCTACCATCTCGGCCGGAAACGCGAGGCGGCCTTCCACTACTCCGAGGCTCTCCGCCTCGATCCCGGCGATCCGGTGGCCCGGAACAACCTGGATCTTCTCCTGCGGGAGTTCAAAACCGCCGGAGAGGCGGAATAGCCTTCCGGACAGCCTCGCCCCGAAGAAGTAACCGGCATTTCGGGGAGAAATCCCGGGCTCCGTTTCGAACCACGCCCCCGGGAGGCGAAAGCTGATCGTCCCCGACACCGGCGTCCCGAGTTGGATTCCCGGCCGGCGGCTGCCGCCGCCGGCGAACTCAGTCAGCCCGTCCGTTTCCAGATATAGACCGTTATATAGGGCTGGATCAGGCTCTGGCTGGAACTCTGCTGGCTGTCGGTGGTACCGTAAACCGGGGTGGCGTGGTTGATGTGGCTGATCGAAATGTTGCCGGCGGAGATCGCATAGGTGTAACTGACTCCGCTGATCGCCCCGGTGGCCTGGTAACCGATCGAGCCCGCGTTGTTATTCACCGCCCCGATCGCCGCCCGGAGATCGGAGGCATTGTGGTAGTGGCTGTTGTTGAAGGACTTGGCCCCTCCGGTCTTCTCGGAGGCGTTGAAATCCGCGTCGGCGGCGTCATAACCGGCCAGGACCCGGCCGGCGCCATATGCGGTCCAGGTGCCGAATCCCAGAAGGTCGGCCGGGTTGGCGGAGAGCGTGGAGATGTAGATTGATCCCACCGGATAGACCGTCTCCAGGAGAGCGACCCGGCCCGCCGGGGAAATTTCATCCGCCACCTCCGCCCGTAGAGCGTAGGCCGCGCTGGCAAACTCCTGCCGCGGGATCATCTCCGGATCCTCACCCACCTTGACGCCCAGGTAGGTCTGTGAATGGTCAAGGAAATAGTCCGGCTCGAGCGGGACACCGCCGCCGAGCAGGACATTGAAGAACCCCTCGGTCACCTGCACGGTCCGGGTCTCGGTCCAGATCACCCCTCCCCCGACGGGTTCGGTGTAGAGACTGAAGGTCATCTCGGCCTCCAGGTTGAGAGGGGCCCCGAGCTGGTCGGTGAGTTTGCCCTGGTAGTTGATCAGGCGGGGGACATCTCCCCTGAGCTGAGATCCGGAAAGTCCGCAGATCCCCAAAACCATTGCCCAAAATAGCCACGGGTGTTTTTTCATCCACATTCTCATCGTTTCATCCTTCGCGGTTCTAGTTTAAGGGCCGGGCAGCCGCTGAAAATAGGATAGGACCCGCCCCGGCTGGACACCACTATCAAACTTAACTGTTATCGATACTGGGCAACCTGTTCTGCGGGTCAGGGGACGGGGGCATAGGTAACTCCCTCGTTGACCATCCGTTTCCAGACGTTGAAGTCGTAGCCGTCGATCTTGTCGTTCCCGTCGAAGTTCCCCTGCTCCGAGAACCTCCCGTCTCCCCGGTCGTCGGCGTCGGGGAAGCCCACCAGCGTATCCCACTTCAGGATGTCGGCCACGTTGATCAGCTCATTCCCGTCGGCGTCTCCCCCTCCCAGCATCCAGTACCGCCCCGTCGTCCCCGCCGCGATCATCGGGCTCGACGCCTGCTCGTGCTCCGAGACGTAAACCCCGATATAGTCTACAGCCTCCGTATCCGAGAGGTCCACCCCGGTCGCCACCCCCTCGATAAACTCCCGCGGCTGACCCGTCAGGACCGGCAGGTGGTTCGAACCCAACGGGACCGGCGCGCTGTCGAACGTCCACCCCGACAGCTTCTGCCGGATCAGCAGGTAGTAGCTGTCCGCCGGCAGGTACCACAGTTCCCGTTCCCCCGTACTCCCGGAGGTATCCAGTTCCAGGTCGAAGTCATATTCCCCGGCCTGGTCCATCGCCGTCCGGAACTCCACGTTCACCACCGTCTCCCGCTGGACCAGCGTCGTCTCGTTGAGATATCCGTGCAGATACAGCTTCAGGTCGATCTTGCACCCCCCGTCCGGCGTCGCCGTCGGCACCGCCGTCGGCGTCGCGCTCGGTGTCGCGGAGGGCGTCACGCTCGGCGTCGGCGTCGCGGAAGGCGTCACGCTCGGCGTCGGCGTCGGCGTCGGCGTCGTCGCCAGGATGTTCACGTAACCCGACCCGCTCGCATCCGACTCGTTCCCCTCGCCGTCCACCGCCAATACCGTAAAGTACCAGCCCCCGTAGTCCAGGTCCTCATCCGGGGTATAGCTTCCCCCCGCCGCCCACTCCCGGTTGTCGTATCCCCCCTCCTGACGCGACCGGAATATCAGGTAGGAGTAATCCGGCCTCAGCCCCGCCCCGTACTCGTTGTCCGTCGACTCCGCCCAGCTCCACGCCGGCCGCCGGTTCAGTGTCTCCGCCTCCGCCGTCTGCGGCGGACCCGGTACCGACGGCCCCGTCGTGTCCAGCCCGGCCAACAGCACGTGAGAGTAGCCGTGGAAACTCGCCGACGCCAGGTGAGGCGCCCCCTCCGTCCCCAGACTCACCGCCTCCGGCCCGATCGAGTCCACCAGGTAGTAGTAGCCCGTCCCCGACTGCCGCTTCCCCTCCGGGTAGTTCGCCGTCCCCCCGCCGTTCATCCCCCAGCACTCCAGGGTAAACGACGCGCTCGAGGTCTGCCCCAGATCGTACCCGAAGGTCGCCTCCTCCGTGCTCCACTCCCCCTCGTACCCCTGGATATCCCAGAACTTGATCCGCCAGTAGTAGACCCCCTCGGGGTCGAGGAAGGTCCCGCAGGCGATCCCCCCGCAGGCTTCCCCCGCCGCCACCCGTTCCATCTCCTCCCCCCCTTCCCCCGAGTCCCAGGCCACCGTCGTGAAGTCCGGCCGCCGGCTCACCTGGATCCGGTACTTCTCCGCCAGGTCGGCGGCGTCCCCGTCCCGGTAGACCGCCGTGAAGACCGGCGCCTGGTAGGTCTCGTAAAACGGGTTGACCGACCCGTTCACCCGCAGGGTGTCCGGCGCCGAGGGCGGGGTGTCGTAGTCGGCCATCGTGAACTCTCCCGGTTCGCTCCACTCCCCCTCGTTCCCGGTGGCGTCCTCAAACTGGATCCGCCAGTAATAGGTCGTCCCGTCGAAGACCACCCCGTCCCCGGGATAGTCCAGGCAGAGACTCTCCCCGGCGGTCAGCGGATCCATACCCGTCCATCCGCTCTCCCAGACCGGCGAGCCGGGTTCGCCTTCCGCATACACCACCACCCGGTAGGCCGTGGCCGTGTCCCCCGCCTCCGGGTCGTTGAAGACCGCGCAGAGAGAGGGCTCCACCGTATCCACCGCCCCCGGCGCCGGCTCCCCCTCCGCCTCCAGCTCCGTCGGCGCCGTCGGCACCGAGTCGAACATCGTGAAGTCCGCCCCGACCGACCAGGAACTCTCGTTGCCTGTCCGGTCCCGGAACCGGATCCGCCACCAGTACCGGCTCCCGTCGGTGTAGAGCCGATCCCCGGCGTAACTGAGCTCCGAACTCCGATCCCCCGCCGTCACCCCGGCCATCTCCAGCCACTCCTCCCCCCCGCCCCAGGCCAGATCGGAAAATACTTCATCCCGGGATACCTGGATCCCGTAATAGTAGGCCGTGTCCCCGGCCTCGGGGTCGTTGAAGACCGCCGAAAACTTCGGCGTCAGGTCCAGCACCCCCGCCGGCGCCGCCCCGCCCTCGCAGAGCAGGTCCGTCGGTTCGGTGGGAAGGGAATAGACCATCGTGAACAGCCCCGGCTCGCTCCACGCCCCCTCGTTGCCGGCCTGGTCCCAGAACTTGATCCGCCACTGGTACATCGAACCGTCGGTATGGATGGGGGTCCCGGCGTAGGGAATTTCCGAAGAACGTTCGCCCTCCCCGGTCAACGGCATCACGGAACCCTCGGCTCCGCTGTCCCAGACCGTCTCATAGTCATACTCAGTCTGACTCAAGTAAGACGCTTCGACCTCCCCGAAGGTCAAGGCCCGGTTGAAGATCTGCACCTCGTCGATGATTCCGTCGACCCAGCGGTCATAGTTGACCGAATCTCCGATATAGAGACTGTATGCGGCGTCACTGACCGCTTCTCCCGAGGGCGTAAAATACTCCGTCAGCGGCTGCTCGACGCCGTCCACGTACCAGACCGGATCGTTGGCGCTGGAACTGCTGTCATAGACTATGGTTACCTGATGCCATTTGCCCAGGCCGATCGCCGATAAGGGGATCGACCATCTCCCGTTTCCCGAAGAAAAATTCTGTCCGAAGATATACCGGGAATTATCCTCATCAGTGGCAACAAACCAGACGTCTCCCTTGTTCAGCCAGTGTGACCATACCGAACCGGCACTGTGGTAAGCATCCAGCTTGGTCCAGAAGGAGACACTTCTGAGGGAAAGATCATCCAGGGAAGTGGGGCTTCCGCAGTCAATACCCCCCCCGGAACCATCAAAAGAAAGAGCGTTTCCGAATCGACCGGCGACTCTCTCAACCCCCGATCCGGAACCGTCATTGCCGTAGATAGAACTATCCGTGACGGTGGTGGAACGGGAACCGACGACAAAGGGGGTGGCGTGCTTTTTGGCTTCCATCTGGGGAGCGGAGATCCATAATCTTTCCCCCGCGGCCTGGCCGGTCCAGTGGAAACTCAGGGAGTCGCAGTCATTGGGACTGTCGGTGACGATCGAATCCCAGACCACCCTCGTCCAGCCGTCGGCCGGGGTGACTTCCCGATATTCGGTCCATTTCCGGCCGCTTTCACTGTTGTTGCCGGTATAAGCGCTGATGGAGATGGTATCCTCGGTCTTGACCCAGAGGGAGATGGTATACGTCGTGCCGTCGGCCTGGGGAGCATAATCGCCATAACAGTACCAGTAAGCGGATCCGTCGCTGTCAATGTCGGTAAAGCCGGCCACGATAACATCGGGACCGGCAGGTCCATCGTAACTGTACTCGATATCACCGCAATATCCCTTGGACCAGCTGGCATCGCTGAGGTCGGTATTGGTGACGACGTTTTCCGCCCCTTCCACCGGACTGTCGAAATGCCAGAGCGCCTTCAGTTCCGGGTCAACAGCTTTAACCTCGATCCGGTACTTCCCGGCGTTATCGCCGGCCTGGGGGTCGTTGAAGACCGCCGAGAATTCCGGGGTAATCTCGGTGACGGAGACGGGATCGGCGAGGCCTTCCGTTTCCAGGGAGGTCGGCGCCAGCGGTCTTGAATCAAGCAAGGTAAATTCGGCCGGATCACTCCACTCGCCTTCGTTGCCGGCGTCGTCCCAGAACTTGATCCGCCACCGGTAAGAGGAGCCGTCGATATGGATCTGTTCGCCGGCGTAAGCAATATCTTCCGAACGAGAACCGTTGGGGACCGCGGTCATCGCCGTCCCCTCGGTGCCGCTCTCCCAGAGGGTATCATAGTGGGGGCGGCCGCTCCGGTAGAAAGCAGTAATCTCATCTGAAGTCAAAACCCGATTGAGAATCCGGACTTCATCGATCCGACCGGAAAAAGGACTGCTGGGAGAAGCGGTTCCCCGGGCACCGATCCTCAAGTCATTATCGTTGGCGATCAGACCTCCCCCGTCATCATCAACCAGGTAACCCCGGGACTCACCGTTCAGATAAGCGGAAACCCGGATGCCATCGTAGGTCAAAACCACGTGAGACCATCGGTGGGCGGGAATTTCCACCCCGGTGTCCCGCCATTCCCAGTTCCCGGTGTTGATTGCCCACTGGAGATATCCCCCCCTGACTGCCCATTCGTAGGAGTCTTCCTTGTTGAAAATAATATTTTCCCCGGCAATGACGGTGGGATATATCCAGGCCTCCCAGGTGAAGGCGTCGCCCAGGTCGAGACTGTTGTCCCCGAACTCGGGCACGGCGACATAATCATCAACGCCGTCAAAATCCAGAGCCGGGCCGAATTTCCCCGCCGCCGATACCGCCCCGAGAATCGTCCCCCGGTTTTCATAGGGGCCGCTGTCCGTCGCCACGCTGCCGGTCTGCTCGTCGAAGTGCCAGAGTCCGACCACGTTATCGAGAAAATCGGTCTTGACCTGAATGCGGTACTTCGCCGCCAGGTCTCCAATCTCCGGGTCGTTAAAGACCGCCGAGAACTCCGGAGTCTGATCGACTACGTCGGTGGGATCGGTTACGCCTTCCGTCTGCAGGCCGGTGGGCTCGGTGGGAACCGAATCGAGCATAGTGAAGGTCGCCGGTTCGCTCCACNNCCGAGGGCGGGGTGTCGTAGTCGGCCATCGTGAACTCTCCCGGTTCGCTCCACTCCCCCTCGTTCCCATCCTCGTCCCGGAAAGCCAGCTGCCAGTAATAGAGGGAACCGTCGGTGAGAAGGGCCTCGCCCTCGTACTCAATGGTCAGCTCACCGCCCGGGGAGAGGGGAGAGATCTCGGTCCAGCCGGTCGACCAGATCGTGGTCTCGGCCTCGTCGTCGTTAACCGCGGCCGTCGGGGAGGGAAGGCTGTATTTCCGGATCCGGAAGTCATCGACCTGGATATGGTTTTGATAGTTATGGCCGCCGTAGGCGCCGGCCGCCAGGCTGACGGAGGCGGGAGCGGTGGCGGCGGAGGAGGAATCAACCAGGGTGCCGTCGATTGAAGCCCGGTAACTCCCGCCGTCGCGGGCCAGGCTGAAAACCGCCCGGCCGGTCGAAACAACACTCTCGCTGAAGACGGTCCCCGGCTCAACGATCACCCGCCGGTAGGGAGCAATCAGGCTGCCCGATCCATCATCCTGAAACAGGGAATAGATCACGGTATCATCCGCCCCGACGACCGCCGCTCCACCCTGGCCCATATTCTCCCCGGCGATATCGATGAATTCGCTCTCCCAATCTACCGCGAAACCCGGAAGAAGATCCCACCGGGCCCGATGCTGACTGCCGGTATCGGTCCCGTCGTATATCCAGTAAATGTTGCTGTCCTTGGTGGCGTCTTCAAACCGGAAGGAATTGCTGACCGTATGGGTGATATCGTTGACCGCGTCCTCGACCCAGCGGGAACCGGCCAGGGACATCCCGGAGAAATCGTCGAAGAATTCAAAGGTCGCCTCCCCATTGCTTTGATCCGGGAGGCCGGAGTTGCCATAGTAAAGATACAGGGTGGTCTGGCCGTTAGCCGGAATCTCGGGTACTCTGGCCCAGACAACGGCCCGCGGAGCGCAGGCGTGGGCGTGAACTTCGACCAGGTGGGCGCCGGCGTTGGAGGTACTGCCGGAGAGCCAGATTTTTATGTAGCGGATATCGGCCGGGGCGTGGGTGACGGTCTGCAGCCCCCGGTAATCTTCACCGGAACCGGTCCCGTCGAACCAGGTCTCCCAGGAGCTGCCGTCGGCGCTCACCGCCACCTTGTAATTATAGTAGTAACGGTCGTCGCTATCCCAGAAATGCAGCTGGATCCGGCCGATATCGCTCCGGAGTTGACCGAGGTCCACCACGCCAAGTTCATAGAGATTCTCGTCCTGGGCGGCCGAACAGGACCAGTAGTTGCCGCCGGAATACAGGCAGACTCCGTCGAGGGCGGCCGGTCCGTCCGAACCCCCGGTAATCGAAGCTCCCTGAGAGGAAAGAGCGTAGTCCTGGTCCCGGTAACGGTCCTCAATCCAGTAGTCGACCGGGTTGCCTTCCGAGTCGGCAAAGCGGAGATCGGAATAATCGGCCTTCATCTTCCCACCTACCCGGTCGACCTCGAACCGGACCTGGTAATTATCCAGATTCCGGGAATTGGAGGAATTATCGACGGTTATCGAACGGCGGTAGCGGCCCTCTCCCTGCCAGACGTTGACCCGGTAGTAAAATGATTGATCGGTGGGCTCGGGATCGTTATAGGTCGCCGAAAATTCCGGAGTTTGCTCGGTCACCCCGGTGGGTTCGGTCCCACTTTCGGTCTGCAGGCCGGTGGGAGCGGTGGGTGCCGAATCCAGCATCTGAAAATACGCCGGGTCGCTCCATTCTCCCTCGTTGCCCTGATCGTCCCAGAACTTGATCCGCCAGAGATAACGGGCGCCGTTGGAATAAAGCCGTTCACCGGCATAGGTGATCTCCGGGCAGCGTTCACCGGCGCTTACCGCGTTAAACGCGGTCCCTTCGCTTCCACTCTCCCAGAGGAGCCGGTCGTGTTCCCGGCCGGTCCGGTAATACCCGGCGATCTCGGAAATATCCGGGGCCCGGTCCATAATCCGGACCTCATCGATGATCCCGGAAAATGTCTTCTCCACCATATAGGTTACCGCCGCCCCGGCGTCGTAGGTATTGGTTCCGATATACAGGGGGGAAGCTCCGACTCCAAGCTCCCGGTTCTCGGCGATCTCCTCCTCCAATCCTCCGTCCAGATACATCTTCATAGCCGAACCATCATAGACGACGGCCAGATGGTGGAAAGTATTGTCGTTGATCCGGGAGGCCGAGGCCAGGGTGGTCGACCAGATGTTGTCATTGCCGAGTTCGAAATGAACTTTGCCGTCTTCGCTCTGGTAGATCCGGTAGTTCCATTCCCCGTGATTATCGTACTTGGAGATAATCCCCTGCTCTTCCCAGGAATCGGTCTTCAGCCAGAGATCGATCGACATTTCTCCGGTGAGATCCAACCGGGTGTCGTCTTCGATCTCCAGGTAATCGTCCTCGCCGTCGAAACTGAGGGCTTGGCCAAACTTCCCTTCCGTCCAGACCGCCCCGGAAATCGTCCCGTCCTGGCCGGAACCGGTCGATTCCCAAGCGGTCGACCCGGTACCTTCATCCAGATGCCAGATTCCGATCACATCGGCAATTGAATCAGAGTAAACCTGGATCCGATATTTATCGGACAGGTCACCGGCCTCCGGATCGTTGAAGATCGCCGAAAACTCCGGGGTCAGATCTATAACCGTAACCGGATCGGTCTCTCCCTCCGCCAGCAGTCCGGTCGGGGGTCCGGGCACCGATTCTTCCATCGTAAAATAGGCCGGCGCGCTCCAGTCCCCGGCCAGGCCCGAATCGTTCTGGAACTGGATTCTCCACCAGTAACGGCTTCCATCGGTGGCCAGGGGTTCACCCCCGTAGCCGATCTCCCCGCAGCGATCTCCCGCGACCACCGGCGTCATTTCGTTCAACCCGCTGTCCCAGACCAGGAGCGAAATTTCGTCGTCGTTGACCGTCACCCCCGGTTCCAGGGCGGAATACTTGCGGACCAGGAGCCAATCCCAGGCCGCCACGTAATCCTGCCCGGTATAGAGATCATCATTGCGGGTCCCCAGAGTGAGATATTCCGTGCTTAGCCCGGTGTTGGAATCGGAAGCCGGCGACGACCAGGTGGAATCCGACTCCCGGTAGAGAATCGATTGGGAATTCTCCCCGACGGCGGTTACCTTCAGCCGCAGCCATTCGCTGAGATAAGGAAAGGAGCCCAGAGAATGCCAGCTCCCGTCGTTCCGGGTATACCAGATATTGGTGGGATGAAGCAGAAGATTGTATCCGTCGGCCGAGGAGGCATACCAGCCCCCGGCCTGGTGGCCGTTGGTGGCTTCTTGGGAGGTTAGGTGGCGGGTCTCGAGAATGTAACTCCCGGTCCAGGTTCCAATGCTGCGAATCCGGTCCGAGGTATTGTCACCGTAAAGGCGGCCGTCAACCTCGGAGAAACCACCGCTGTTGGCCCATTTCGCGGGATCGATCTCCCCGTCGTTGAAATCGTCAAAAAAATAAAAGACGGCATCGCCGTCGCCGGCCGCCACATTATCCGGGTTGCCGTATTCCACATATATGGTTTCAGTGGCGAAAGCGGGGATCTCGGTGACCGTCACCCAGACGATACTCTCTCCGGATGCCTGCCAGTCTTCCATCCAGTACGCCAGATCGTTTCCGGAGGCATCGGTGAATCGAATATCCGATCCGTCGCCCCCAGCTTGAGAACAGGGAAAGTTCGAGGCGGTCAGCTCAACCTTGACCTGGTAATCGGTCAGGGTTGATGAGTTGGACTGGTTGTCGATCGTCACCGACCGGCGATAGGCATTTTCGGCCTCACCTCCCACCTGGATCCGGTAATAATAGGCCTGGTCCCCGGACGAGAAAGCGGTAAACAGCGCACTGAATTCCGGGTTGAGGTCGGTGACCGCCGACGGCTCGCTCTCCTCCTCGCAGCGCAATTCCGTGGGAGAGAGCGGAGCCCGGCATTCTTCCTCCCCGTAGATCAGAAGACCGTCACCGGAGGAGTAATAATCCGCCTTGATCCAGGCGGAAGAACGGGCGACATTGGAGACGCGGACCTCGTCGATCACACCGCTGAAGAGATCGTCCCCCTGGGCATCACCCCGCCTTCCGATAAAGGCTTCAGTAGGGGTGATCCCGGTACTGGGAGCGATGGTGTTATCCGCCACCAGAATACCATTCAGGTAGAGGCGGCCGCCAACGGCATCAGCCTGCCAGGCAATATGATACCAGGTATCATTCCCGATCGCGTCTACATACTCCAGCAGGGCGTTGCCGGAACCGGTCCAATACTGAACGTGGATATCGTTATTCGAGAGCTGGAATCCCTGTCTCTGTTGATAGCTATAATAGCCGTCTTCCGGAGGATTCTCCTGGTTGGTAAAGATGTATTGCCGGGTCTTGGTAATATTGTTCGTCTTGATCCAGGCCGATTGGGTGACCTCCGGATAGGCCGGATAGGGGTTGCTTAATCCTATATAGTCATTGCTTCCATCGTAGTTCTGGGCCCGGCCGACCCTCCCGGCAATCTCTCGCGGCTCATTCGCCCCCGACTTCGTTCCGGTATTGGCATTAAAGGTACTCTCCCCGATACTGGAGTCGGTCAGGTCGGTTTTGTGCCAGACTCCCTGAAAATCATCATCCCAGACCGCGGCGGCGGTTTCGGAGTCCTCGGCCTCGGGGTTGCCGTAATAGACATAAAATACGGTATCCTCCGAACTGGATATCTCGGGCAGATTGACCCAGAATTCGGCGGACCGATAACGTATAAGGACAATCCCGGAGCCGCCCGTTCCGCCCAGTCGGGCCGAACTGGAACCGCTATATCCCGCCCCCCCCCCGCCGCCGCCGGTATTCGCCATCCCGTCTTCGGCTTTGCTGGTCACCACCGTCCCGTCCCCG
>NPIE01027461.1_pt1 | contig 12106 bp, 6 predicted proteins | sample 8637661 | NCBI WGS metagenome assembly NPIE01 (sample SAMN07420842, study PRJNA396082) | bioreactor metagenome | isolation source: sample BA12 brine-fed electro-methanogenic bioreactor BA | place: Japan: Kochi | collected 2016-12-09 | reverse complement strand
TCTCGAGATCGAACGCTGCCTCAGCCGGCAGGCTGCCCTCGTTGTCCACATCGTGCACGACCACGTTGGTCAGCGGCGAGTCCGTGACGTCCTCATCCACCGTCACCTGGTAGGTGATATAGACCGGATCGGTCAGCGGCACGAACCAGTCAAAACAGATGGCCATACCGTCCTCGAGCGTCTCGAGCGCGATGTCATCATAGGCGTACCTGATGCCCTCCGTGCCCAGCGCGTTCTCGATGCCGATTGTGCCGACCGTGATGGGAGTGTCCAGCTGGATGTTGTCGTACGCGAAAACGATGTCGGGATCACCCAGCGACGCGTCAGGTGTGCGCCACGCAAAGACCTCGAAGTCGATCGTCTGTGTAGGATCGCCATAGGGTTGCACACCATCGTATTCGATGATGGCGCCACCGGTCAAACCACCCAGGGTCGCCATACTCACACCGCGATTTGTGGGGCCATCGTAGACAACCTCCCAGTCGTTCCAGAACATCGCCAGCAGGTTGTTGGGATCCGACGGATCGGGGATGTCCAGATTGACCCACGGCGTCGTGCCAGGTGTGGAGTTGAAGAAGGCCATTCCGTCATCGGTGAAGCTCATACCGGTATACGGGTGACCCCAGTAGGTAAAGGGATCGCCGGTGCTGAAGGTTGTGAACCAGATCGTGTCTCCCGCGACAGCAGCCGCTGCCGTGATACCGAACGCCTCCAGGTTGAGATACGCGCCGCTGTTGGCTAGAGGCACAGCGCACGCCGGATCTGTGAGGCTGGTCGTCATAAGATACTCAGCCGTCGGGGCGTACATCGTGCCGGTCCAGGTGAGCGTAGCGCCGGTGACCTCCACGATGCCCTCGGTCGCCGCCGCCGAGCCGGGCACATAGGTCAGCCCTGTCGGGATTGTATCGGTGATCATATAGGTGAAGTCGTCAGGCGTGACGTTCGGCTGCACCGTGATCGTATAGGTCACCGTCTCGCCGAAGAGCGCAAAGTCGCTGCTCGCCGACTTAAGTACATCGTCGTCGTGACGAATGATATTCACCGGGATCGTACCGAGGTCGCCTGCGCTACCGGCATCGGGGTCCAGCGAGAACGCGCCATACCAACGATCGCCCGCGACCATCTCCGGGGTGTCCCAGAAGAGTTGCAGGTCGAAGGGCTCCATCTCGGGCACGCTGACGGGCCCAGTCACCGCCATATTGCCGGCATCAGCGCCGGGCACGACGCCCACGGCCAACGTCATGGCGTCGGGCTGGTCGGCGGATCCCTGCCAGTTCTGCACGATGATCAGGTACGTCCCGGCAGCAGGGTCGGTGAGGTCGCAGGACTCATTCCACGACGGGGTGGTGCTGGCACAGACCTCAGCGAAGCCCGCGCCGGTGTCATAGAGCACAAAGAGATCGACGTCCGGCGCCTCCGATGCGGTCATCTCAGCGACCAACCGCTTAGCGCCGGCGGAGACGTCCACGAGTTCATAGTAGACCTGCGTTAGGTCGTCGTAGGGATCGTTGTTGGTGGGATCCTGGTCGAGAAGGATGTCGAACAGGTCCGCCTGTACCAGGCCGAAGACCTCCAGAGTCAGCTCGGAGATCTCGATCGCCTGCACATCCTCGATCATCTGCGACCCTGCGTTGCGACGTGTGTTGACCTCGACCAAGCCGGGCAGTACGCCCGATGTGGGGACCACCGCCACGGGTAGATGCTGCACAGGCAACTCAGGATCGCCGGCCGTCAGGATGACCTGACCGAAGAGCCATGCGCCATCCACCTCGTCGCTCACATCAGCGGTGAACTCAACCACCTGGGTCGCACCGGCAGCGACTGTGAAGCTCACGGGGACGGCGTCCAGCGTCACGTCGCCGGCGAAGCTGACCTCCCACGTGACCGCAGCATCGGTTGTGTTCCTGAAGGCTCGCTCCCAGGAGCACGTCTGGAGACACTGAGCATTGGCCAAACTGGCGAGGTTGAGCGTCGTCGGATCGCCGCCCAGAGCAGGGTCGGCAGCCTCGAAGTTCGCCGTGGTCTCGTCGAGCACCAGGCCTGCGAAGGCCGCGTCGGTCAGATCCAGCCGCCCCGCACCCACATCGAAGGGGTCGGCAGCAGTGCTCGCATCCTCCTTGAGCACACCGTCTTTGCTCGTCATCATCAGCGCCGACTGTATCTCAGCGTCGGACCAGTCAGGATGCAGCGCCTTCATCAACGCGCCCGCACCCGCCACGTGCGGGCTGGCCATCGACGTCCCACTCATCATCCCGAAGTCGTTCGGCCCGCCCATGTAGGCAGCGAAGATGTTGGTGCCGGGGGCTGCGATGTCGGGCTTGATCAGGTCAGCATTGACATTCGGGCCACGCGAGCTACCCGCCGCGAGTATGTCGGCCCAGGCCGGGTTCAGCACGCGGTCACTTCCCGCACTAATCCGTGCCGTTGGGTCCGTCTCGGCCTGGATCCAGTCCACCACAGCCTCACCGTCGTCAAGGCTGATAAAGACCGAAGGAATCGTCGTGGCCTCGAGTCCTCCCATCGACATCGGTGGCCCACCGCTGTGGTTATAGACCACCACAGCAACAGCACCGGCAGCGGCGGCGTTGTCAACCTTGACGGAGAAGTTGCAGTCACCCCGCTGGATCAGCGCGATGCCGCCCGTGAAAGAGCCGGCGGCGAAGGGTGCGCAGCCGAGAGCGTTCGTCGCATCGACGTCGCCCGCATAGACGATATCAGCCTCGATATCGCCGGCGATGGCGGGCCCCTCCGGACCGCGGATCGCGCCGATGCCCACCAGCGCCGGGGGCACGGTGCCGGGCCCGGTCACGTCGAGTGTGTTCGCGATGATGCGCCCGATGGTGGTGTTGGCCACCGAGATCATCCACGGTGAGTTGGCAGGCGAGCCCAGTGTGCCCGGATCAGGGCCATCGTTGCCCGCCGATGTCGCCACGAAAACGCCCGCATCGCGTGCGTTCAGATAAGCCTCCGAGTCGGGATCATCCCACGGGTTCTGCGGCCCTCCCCCGATGGAGTAGTTGATCACATCCACGCCATCGGCAACGGCATCATTGACGGCAGCCAGGATCGAATCGATCTGGCAACCCGAGCTTGTACACACATCGTAGGCGATGATGTTGGCGTGCGGCGCCATCCCGGAGATCTGATCTAGCGTGACGCCTTCGTACACCACGTCAAACAGCACGTTGCCGGCAGCGGTACTGGCGGTATGGCTGCCGTGGGAGTTGTCGTCCTCCGGGTTGTTGCCGGAGCTGGGATAGCTGTAGACGCCGATCAGCTTGTCGTTACAGACGAGGTCCTCGTCGTAGCTGGAATGCGTGGCGTCGCACCAGCCGGTGTAGTTGCCTGCGCCCCACGGGTTCGTGTGCGTATACCCGTCATCATCGGTGGCGGCAAAGGAGGGGTGATCCATGTTGATCCCCGTGTCGATGATCCCCACGATGATCCCCTCGCCCATCGTCCCCACACCTGCGGGATCGTTGGTGCCGTCCCAGATGCCCCAGGCATTGAGGAACTCAGGGGTGACGTCCGTCTGGATGTAACGCTCGAAGTTGCGGATCACCCGACGCACACCCGGCATCTGCGCCACGGACGCCGCTTCATCAGGCGTCATCTCCACCGCCATACCATAGTAGGCATAGTCATAGGTGTGCAGCACCTTGACGGTGCGGCCCAGCGTCCTCCCCATTGAGGCCAAGACCTGCGCACGCTCCGCATCCAAGTACGTCAGATAGCTCCGGCTCTCCGGGCTCTCAACGTTCAGCTTCTGCACCCCGGTCACCGCCGGGCTCGTGGCACTCAACCCACGGATGCCACCCCGGTAGCTGGCGAGCGGCTCGCCCTCCAGCTGGATGATGTAGGTAGCCGGCCCGATCGCGTCTTTCTTCTCGTAGAGCACATCGCCCCGTGCATAGAGGGGCTCATGGGCCGTCACATCGTCTGCAGCCACCGGCTCCCACGCAAGAGCCTTGCTGTTGTCACGGCCCACCGGGAGGACAAGCGGATCCGCCACGACCTGCAGCGCCGGTTCCGCGCTCGCGGGTGCCGCCGCGACGCGTGCTTGAGGCACCGCCAGGGGTACCATCCCGAACACCAGAGCGGCCAGTATCAGAGTATTTAGCCATTTACCTCGCATAGCGTTTCACTCCTTAATGGATAGGAAATAACGCACCTTAAGCCACGGTTCNNTCACTATGCATACGAAGCAGTCATATCTCCGAGCTGTGACATCACCTCCTCTGAGTGAATGGAAGAGCACGGGCGCTGGAGAAGCTCTGATGTGTAGTCTTTGACAGACTATCACAGGTTCCCTCAGCGGTCAAACGCGAAAAGCGCCTGCGCTTATCAGGTCTTCCCCGGTAGTGGCGTGGGCCTCCGCCGTCGCTCGCTCCATCAGCGCCCGCATATACCCGATCGCGTAGGCGGTGCCCGCGCCCTTGGCATACTCCCCGACGAAGCGTGGCGTGTGGTCCAGCGTCATCGAGCCCGCGTAGCCCACCTCGCAGAAGGTCTGCATCACGCGATACATATCCATATAACCGTTGTCCAGGAAGGTCTCGCTGAACACCGGCAATGGGGCCGTGATATTGCGGAAGTGGACGATGAAGATCCGGCCCTCCTCGTGGAAGTGGCGGATCCCGTCCAACACGTTGCCGAACGCCTCGCCACCCTCCAGCCAGCAACCCACGCAGAACTCCATCCCTAGGTAGGGGCTGTCGGCGATCGCGAAGGCCCGGTCATAGGAGGCCCAGTCGCGGATCAGGCAGGGGATCCCCCCCAGCGCATCGACCGGCGGGTCGTTCGGGTGCAGGCAGAGCCTGACGTCGGCCTCCTCACAAACCGGGATGATGCGCCGGATGAAATACTCGAAGTTGGCCCAGATCTCCTCGGAGCTGTAGGCGCGATCGTGCGTGTGGGGCCGCTGCCGCAGCTCGTCGAGGTCGACGTGACGCGTCACCGCCCCGCCCCGCGTCGTCGTCGAGGCCGAGCTCCAGACCTGGTCGGGCTCCCAGGTGAAGGTCGTGTGGCGGATGCCGGCGCGCCCAAGGTTTCGCACGAAGTCCAGGAACCGCGCGATCGCCTCATCCCGGCCGGGGAGCGCGAGGTGAATCTTATCCGATTTTCCGACCGCCATGTTGCCCGCCATATAGAGCTCCAGCCCCGCCGCCTCCACCCGCTCACGCAGCTGCGCCAGGGCCTCGTAACTGCGCTGTTCGGGGCGCACCCACGTGTAAACGCACGGCACCCCCAACTGTGCCGCGAACTGCAACTCCTCCTCATCGATATCGGGCCGAATGGCCATGGAGAACTTCACCTTGCATTCTGTCACCGTGACCTCCTCTATGCTATCCACCAACATCCTCCAGAGTGTAGGGCGTTAGCGCCTCGCCACAAGCTCCGACGCCGACCGCCCCGGATCGCGCAGTTGCCGAGGGCAGGCGATGTGCTAGACTCGCGGTATGGACACCCCCACACTGAGCCGTCGGGTGCAGGACGCAGCCGCCCAGAGCGATCCGCTCGCTTGGGTCTACCTGTTTGGATCACGAGCCGAGCACCTCGCAGGCACCGGCACCCTGGGGCCGATGAGTGACTATGACTTCGGCGTGTAGCCGAAGAGAAGAGGAGACCAACGATGACTGAACCGATCGACATCACCCTGAGCAACCTTGACGAGATCCTGTCCGGCAGGCTGGATGCCGACCAAACTGCACGCGCCAAGACGCTCTTCCTGAAACGCCTCTCCGAGCAAGCCCATCGCCTCTACCGTGGGAAGATGCAGACACTGCCCAAGGCCGGCGTCTTCGGCTTCAACTGGTTCAACGTCTGGTACACGCCCGGCGTCTCCGCCATCTCCACAACGATCCGCGACGACAATGACGCCGCCTATGAGCTCTCCAACCGCGGCAACCTCGTGGCCGTGGTCACCGACTCGACGCGCGTCCTGGGCGACGGTAACGTGACGCCCCCCGGGGGCCTCGGCGTGATGGAGGGCAAAGCCTTCCTGATGAAGTACCTTGGCGGCGTGGACGCGACCGCACTCTGCATCGACAGCCGCAACGCGAGCGGCGAACACGACGCGGACAAGATCATCGACTTCGTGCGCATGATCCAGCCCAGTTTCGGCGCCGTCAACCTCGAGGACATCTCGCAGCCCAACTGCTACAAGGTGCTCGATACGCTGCGTGATAGCTGCGAGATCCCCGTCTGGCATGATGACGCCCAGGGCACCGCTTGCGTCACGCTCGCGGGCCTGATCAACGCGCTCAAGCTCGTCGACAAGCCGATCGGCGACGCCAAGATGGTCTTCCTGGGCGCGGGCGCCTCCAACACCACGATCGTGCGCATCATCATCGCCGCCGGCGGCGATCCGGCGCACATGGTGGTCTTCGATTCGCGCGGCGGGCTCCACAAAGGCCGCACCGACATCGCCTCCGATCCGCGCTTCTACCGCAAGTGGGAGCTCTGCCAGGCCACCAATCCGGGACGGATCGACGATTTCGACACCGCGATGGCGGACGCCGACGTGCTCATCGCGGCATCACGGCCCGGGCCCGGCGTGGTCGAGCCGTCCTCCATCGCCCTGATGGCCCCCAAATCCATTGTCTTCGCCTGCGCTAACCCCGTGCCCGAGATCTACCCGCACGACGCCAAGGCTGCCGGCGCCCATATCGTCGCCACGGGCCGCGGCGACTTCGCCAACCAGGTCAACAACTCGCTCGGCTTTCCCGCCATCCTCAAGGGCGCGCTGCTGGTGCGCGCGCGCGGCATCTCCGATGGCATGACGATCGCTGCCGCCCGCTCGCTCGCGGCTTTCGCCGAGGCCCGCGGCATCGACCCCGACAACATCATCGCGCGGATGGACGAGCCCGACGTCTTCCCCCACGAGGCCGCCGACGTCGCTATGCAGGCGGTCGACGAGGGCTTGGCGCGAGTCTCGCTCTCCCGCGACGCGGCCTTCGCTCAGGCGGCGACCGACATCGCCAAGGCCCGCGAGACGGTCCACACGCTCATCGATCAGGGCCTCATCGAGCGCCCGCCGCAGTCGATGCTGCAGGAAGCGCTGGACTGGGCCATCGCGCAGGTAGAGAGCTAGCTCAAGGAGCAGCACGAGGGTAGATCTTGTGACCTCCCCGGAAGCCGTCCGGCTGATGGCCTATCTGCGCCGCATCTCGGGCAAGCACACACTGACCGGACAGCACTGCGCGCCCCTCGTCGGCTCGACGCGGCTGGTCACTGCCCATCGCATGACCGGGCACTACCCCGCGCTCTTCGGTCAGGATTTCGGCTTCAGCGCGCCCGGCACGTGGGACGGCATCAACTTCCGCCAACGAGGTCGGCGATGAGATCCTCCCCTACGCGACCACCTATCCCGGTGACGACGTGGTCGACATCCTGGCGACCGACGTCTACCGCCACGGCTTCGCCCGCGAGGACTACGATCAGCTCCTGGCGCTTGCCGGCGACAAACCCATCGCCTTGGGCGAGGTCGGAGCGCCGCCGAAGCCGGAGATCCTCGAGGACCAGCCGCGCTGGCTCTGGTATATGGTCTGGGGCGAGCTCTTCACCTTCTGGCGCGAGCGCGAGGCCTATCAAGCCCTCTGTGACAGCCCGGTGACGGTCAACCACGACGACCTGCCCTGGGTGGATCCATCGCCCCCCAGCCTCCACCACCCGCTCCTCAGATAACGCCCCACCGATCGCGGTGTGTAGGGCAATCGTCCCGATTGCCTCCGGTGATTGTGCTACAGGCCACCATCGATCCTGTCACCCAACGCTCACAGGATGTGCGACACCCCCTTGCCGCGCGCGCTACCCGATCCGGACCCGCGCCCGCGCCAGCCGGCGCGCCACCTGGTCGCGGCTGCAGCCAAGCACCTCGGCAGCCTGATCATACGACAGCCCCACTACATCAACCAGGAGCAGCGTGGTCCTCTCACGCGGCGCCAGATCGCGAAAACCCTCCACCGGCCCGACGTCTCGCACACGCGTGGAGCGACCGCAGCGCGCGAGCACCTGTTGCAGGATCAACAGACGCACCGAGATCTCGGGCGCCCGCAGGTAGCGCCGGTAAGCCCGAGCCACCGCCTCCTGCACCGCAGCATCGGCGGCGCGGTCATCGCCCAGCAGATAAGCCGCCAGCGTGAACGCCTCGTCCTGGCACGCCAACACGAGACTGTTGTAGGTAGCCAGATCCCCCATGCCCATACGCGATTTACCGACCTCTCAAAGGCTTCATCGACTCAAACACGGCGAGAGCCGAGAGTCTGCAACGATCTCCACTCTCTATATACAGAGTCGCGTCTGCGTCCCAAACGTAACAGGCAATTGGCTTCCGGGAAGCTCGAAGACCCGCCATGCCGTGCAGATCCAGGCATCCGATGCCCTCGCTCCATGGCGTGGGACCCACCCAGCTTCCCGGAAGGTAGCCCCCACGCTGACAGAGGGCCTTGACATACCTCGAAAACCTTTGTATACTTCACATAGATACCTAGAAACTCTATGCATAGCCACCGGAGGCCGCCTATGAACGTCAAGGGAAGCCTGCAGCTCCTGATCCTCAACGCCCTGAGCCGTGGGGCAAGCTATGGGTACGAGATCGCCAAAGAGATCAAGGCCAAGTCACGTGACGTCCTCGACTTCCAGGAGGGGACACTCTACCCCACCCTCCACAAACTCGAGAAAGAGGCCCTCATCGAGGCCTACTCCGCCGAGGTCGACGGGCGCCGGCGGCGCTACTATCGCCTCACAGAGGCCGGCGAGCGCGCCCTCAACGAGGAGCGCCGGGAGTGGGAGGCCTACGTCGGGGCCGTCAACGCCGTGCTCAAGGAGGCATCATGANNCGGGGCACGATCCCGCGTTTGTGCGCTGGCTGAGCGCCGCGACCGAGGGCTTGGAGCACAACCTCGCTGCTGAGGTCCGCGCGGAGCTTGCGGATCACTACGAGGATGCCTGCGCCGCCTACGAGGCCAAGGGCCACAGCCCCTCCTCCGCGCAGGCCACGGCTCTAGTCGACCTGGGCGACGCCCGCACTGTGCAGCGCATGCTGCGCCGCGTCCACCTCTCGCGCGGGGAGCGCTTCGTGGGATGGCTCAACCGGCTCACGCCCGACCTGTGGCGGCACCGGGCGCTCATCGCCACGGCGCTCTTCGGTCTGCTGGCGCTCGTCGTGGTCGTAGGCGACCACCGCCACTGGATCAGCTACCGCGGGCATTACGACGCGATGACACCGATCGCCCTCACCTTCGTCGTCGCGAGCCTGCTCCTGGAACGCCGGCCGGCAGTGTGGAGCTATCCTGCCGTGGGCTACCTGCTCACAGGGATCTGGCCCTGGCTCTACTTCAGGGTCGAGGCCCACGTGAGCGGCCCTCTCTGGGGCATTCTGGCCCCCTTGCTGCTTCCCCCCGCCGTCCTCATCGCCCTGAGTGCGATGGGCCTGAGGACGTGGCGGCGGAACGTGGGACGCCGGCTACCAGCCGGAGCCTGGCTGATCACGGCTCTCATCGCGATCGTCATCGCCGGCACGACGCTTATCCAGCTCAGCGACGCTACCGTGGTCTTTCGCAGTTCCTCGGCCCTGGTCGGCAGAAGATGGCTGGCAAATGTCCCATGGGGCCTCTACACGATGGCCATGGCCTTGATGCCGGTGGCCATCGGCCTGTTGGCAGCTGCACGCCAGGGCATCTTCGCGACGCTGATCCCCCTCGGCGCCCACTTCGCGCTTTTCGTCGCTATCGCCGACCCCACCTACCACCCCACCTTCTACGACGGCATCTGGCAGCCGGCGCGAGCTATGGGAACGATCGAGGCGATCATGACCTCGCTCCCCGCACTCGCCCTCTTCATCGTCACGCCGCTCTGGATGCTGCAAGCGCGCGCATCCAAGGTGCGCGCTCTCGCCGCGTGGGGACCTGCAGCAGTGGTGCTGGCGTTGGCCAACGCCTTCGGCACTGTCGACCTGCACCAGGTGGGCGCCTCAAACACCGCCGCGATGGTCAACACGTTGCTGATGAGCCTGCGTGCCCTCCTGCCGATCCTGCTGGCGGTCAGCCTCTATCGGCGCCGCCCGGCGGGCATGGGGGAGATGTCGCCCGCCGAAAGGGAGTCAGACGCGCCACCCGATCCGACCATCCGGAGGCTAGAGCACAGGCGGTTGACCTAACCGGCTACTCGCCGGTCCAGACGTCATAGATCGCCGCCCAATCGATGTGCCCGTAGTTCCCGAACCATGCCTCCGCCGGGCCGGGCAGCGGGCCTATGGCGTCGACCACGCGCACCGGCTCGCCCTCCGCGAGATCGAGCCACCAGAGCGAGATGCTCTCGTCGGCATCCATCCTCGCGAAGACCAAGGCACTGCCATCACCTGACCAAAAGGGGCGCTCGTCGCGGTAGGCGGGATCATCGGTCACGCGAACCGCCTCACCGCCGCCGACCTCCGCGATCCAGATCCGCCGCGTCGCCAGCCCCTCGCGCGCCGTGTTCCCCCCGACGAGATCGCCCCGGTCCGCCATCCCTGCATAGGCCACACGCGTGCCGTCAGGCGACCACGCCGGGGAACTCGCTGCCTGCGGCGAAGTCGCCGGCTGCGGCGACCTGGTCGCCTGATCCGGTAGCGAGAGCGTCACGGCGTCGCCGGTCATCAGGTCGACCACATCCAGCCGCTTGTTGCTCCAGGTCCCGCGCCCTGCTCCCACGACCACCGCGACAGCACGGCCATCGCCTGCCGGCACCACGAAGTCGGCGTGGGTGAGCACGCTCTCCGCGAGGCGGCTCACGGCCCCATCGGCGACCGACACCGCATAGAGCGGCGCACCATCCGCGAGCAGCGAAGCGGAGAGGAGCTCGCCCTGCAGGAAGAGCAACGCATCCTCGCTCGCCCACCCAGCCGGCACCGCCTCACCACGTTCCGGCACGCCGCTGACGTAGAGCTCGCTCGACGCTCCTCCCTCGACCGGCACCCATCGCAGGCTCTGATGCTCGCGCCCCTGATGCCACGCGTAGGCGATCGCCTGTCCATCCGGGCTCCAGGCAAAGCGTCCGATCACGCCCTGGGCGCCCACCTCCGGCGGGATCACGGCACGATCCGTAGACGTCGCCGGGTCGGCGACCATCATGCGCAGGATGCCCGAGCCGGCGACGTAGGCCAGCCGGTCTTCAACCGGCGACCAGGCAAAGGTCGCCACCGGGCTCGCCCACGACCACCCCGTCCCATCGACGGTGTCAACCGTCCACAGCTCGATGTCCTTGAGAAACGCNNNNTAGCGCCCTGAGGGTGACCACACCGGGTGGCTGTTCAAGCCATCGTCGGTGAGGCGCTGCGGCGCCCCTTCGGGCAGCGTCCGGATCCACACATCGCCGTTCACGATGGTGACCACTTTGTCCGGCGCCTCCGAGAATTCCGACCCGGTGCTCTCGATGCCGCGCGCCGCGATCCAGAAGGGCCCCTCACAATCGCCGACGCTCTCGATCACCGAGGAGCTACCGAGTGAGGGCGTCTCCCCTCCGCCGACATGCACGATGCCGCCCACCCGCGCCACGGTCACGCCGTCACCATCGCGGATGGCGATCGTGCCGTCGGCTTCCAGACCGATGCTGTGGTCATAGGGCCAGATCACCAGATACCCCGCCCCATCGCCCTCATCAGCGACCACGCGGAGACACCCCTCCACCTCGACCAGCCTGCCGATCAGGAGCGCACTCATCTCCACGAGCAGGCCCTCAGGCGGCTCCTGTCGCGGAAAGGCCAGGCCCGACGGGAGATCCAGCGGGGGCGCCTCTGCATAGGGCCCCACGGCGGTGACACAGACGTGCTCCGGCAACGCCGTGTTCGCGGCGACCAGTTGGGCCTCAAAGGCCTGCGGATCGGCCACGTAGAGCTCAACACAGTTGTCCTGCACACGGAGTCCACTGTCGGGCCGGCTACCGATCGCAGCGAGATCGTTCATCACCTGGGTCTGAAGGGCCTCGAGCTCCGCCCAAGTCGCCTCCACCTGCTGCATCACGACCACGCCGTCCAGAGTACTCCCCGCCACATACTGCCGGTGGATCCGGCGCTCGTCACGCGTCACCGCGATGACGACCCGAAACTCCGGTTCATGCTCGATCCACA
>NPIE01013532.1_pt1 | contig 12107 bp, 10 predicted proteins | sample 8637661 | NCBI WGS metagenome assembly NPIE01 (sample SAMN07420842, study PRJNA396082) | bioreactor metagenome | isolation source: sample BA12 brine-fed electro-methanogenic bioreactor BA | place: Japan: Kochi | collected 2016-12-09 | reverse complement strand
ATCCTCATGTCTTTAAAGCATTAGAAGAGAATGGTCGTATGTACAAAGTGGAAAATTACACACACCGCTATCCTACCTGCTGGCGTTGTAAGACAGAATTGGTCTTCAGGTTGGTGGATGAATGGTACTTGAGTATGGGTGAAACCTATGACAAACCGCGTGAGGAATTGACTTCTGAAGAGAAAGATCGCAGTCTGCGCTACCAAATCATGGATGTCGTCGATCAGATCCGATGGATTCCTGAGTTCGGTCATGCCCGTGAATTGGATTGGTTAAAGAACATGCACGACTGGATGATCTCAAAGAAACGTTATTGGGGTCTGGCTTTACCAATCTGGGTTTGTGATTCCTGTAAACATCATGAAGTTATCGGAGATGATATCGAATTGAAGGAACGAGCTGTGGAGGGAAAGGATCAATTTGAAGGACATACACCTCATCGCCCTTACGTGGATGCCATCAAAATAAGTTGCCCCAAATGTGGCGCACTGATGAATCGTATTTCTGATGTTGGCAATCCCTGGTTGGATGCCGGTATCGTTAGCTTCAGCACTATTGGCTATCGAAATGATCCAGCCAATTGGCGCAAATGGTACCCAGCGGACTGGATCAGTGAATCCTTCCCTGGTCAGTTCCGCAACTGGTTTTACAGCTTGCTGGTGATGGCTACAGTTCTGGACAATACGCCACCATTCCGACAAGTTTTCAGCTATGCGTCCTTGTTGGCGGAAGACGGACGCGAGATGCATAAAAGTTGGGGAAATTCCATCGAATTTAACGAAGCTGCTGACAAGATGGGTGTGGACGTGATGCGCTGGATGTACTGTTCCCAAAAACCTGAAAACAATCTACTCTTCGGGTATAACAAAGCCGAAGAAGTACGCCGTGGTTTTCTGATCCCGCTATGGAATGTATACAGCTTTTTTGTTACCTATGCTTCCATGGATGGATGGCAGCCAAATACCCAAGGTTTTGATCCAAATACACCAGAAGGAGCAACACCGATCAGTGACAATCCATTGGACCGCTGGATACTGGCTCGTTTGAATGACATTACCGGTCGAGCAAATGAAGCGCTGGAGAACTCAGATGCGTTTGCTGTGACTTTGATGATTGAACCGTTCGTTGAAGATCTGACTAACTGGTATGTCCGTCGAAGCCGCCGACGTTTCTGGAAGAGTGAACATGATGCGGATAAGAATACCGCCTATACCACGCTTTATCATGTGCTGGTTAAATTCAGTCGTTTATTAGCGCCTTTTGTTCCTTTTGTTACAGAAGTCATGTATCAGAATCTGGTACGGTCGATGTACGAAAACGCTTATGAAAGTATCCATCATACTATTTATCCGCAGATAGATAAAAATGCTTTGGATAGTGAATTGGTTGTGCAAATGAATTTGGCGCGGCGAATTGCCAGTTTGGGTTTAGGAGCACGTGCAAGCGCTAATTTAAAGGTCCGCCAGCCATTATCCCGCGTACTTGTGTTCACAGCTGACCAGAAATATCAACTTCCTGATTTTCTCGTGGAGATCATTCGCGATGAGCTAAATGTCAAATTCTTCGAAACAGTATCAGAAGCCGAGAAATTGGTCAGCTATCGTATTTTACCCAACAATAAATTGTTAGGTCCGCGCTTTGGAAGTCGATTCCCTGCTTTGAAGGAGGCATTGACCAAATTACAAGGAGATCCATCTGCACATAAAGCTGTTGCTAATAATGAATCTTTAAAAGTGATTGTGAATGATGAAGTTGTCGAACTTTCCCCTGAAGAGGTGTTGGTAGAGACTCAACCAGTCGAAGGTTTGGCTGTGCAGGCAGATCAATTAGTCACCGTGGCGATAGATTCAGTCATCACACCAGAACTTAAGCTAGAAGGTTTGGCTCGTGAGTTTGTTCGGCGTGTTCAGGATTTAAGAAAGACTGCTGATTTCGAAATTTCTGACCGTATCAGACTGGTTTATTCTGCAACACCTAATTTAGCACAAGCTGTCAATGAATTTTCTGATTACATCAAGAATGAAACACTAACGCTTGAACTAGTAGAGTCAGAACCAACCAGTGGCATGGTAACGACAACGAGTGAGTTTGATGGTGAATCAGTAAATTTAGGTGTTGAAAAGCATTAAATAAATTTATAGAAAATCCAGAGGATCAGTTTTGGTCTTCTGGATATTCCTTCTTTTGGCAGTCTTAATATGAGGGTCAATATCGAAGGTATACCGTGCATCAAAGGAAGTTATTGTCTTATTTATCAACTACATGAGACAATTTCAACTCAAATTGGGAAACTGGGAAAGTTTGATTTCCAACCTGGTTTCTACCTTTATTTTGGGAGTGCAAAAGGTGCAGGTGGATTGCGAGCTAGAATCAAGCGTCATTTGTATGTACAACAGAAAAAATTCTGGCACATTGATTATTTGAAAACTTACTTAACCCCGATGGGATTTTTTTATTCAAATCAAATTGACAAAGAATGTGAATGGGCTCAGTTTCTCCATAAATCAGAAAAATTCGAAATCCCCGTCATTAATTTTGGGTCGAGTGATTGCAAAAAAAAATGTGGTGCTCATTTATTAATGACCAGCAATTCGGATTTAGATCTTTTGAAGGAAATCATCACACATTCAGATTGTAACTTTGATCAACTCATTTTTCTTTCAGGAAAATTCCAACCTAAAGTACGGTAAAATCATAACTGGTAATTTGATAAAAAATTTTTTACTTTGAACTGAGGTTTTTTTTGAAAAAATTTTTGCGAACTTATTCTTTATTGATCATTGTAGCAATCGTAATCATCAGTTTGGATCAATACACAAAAAATATTATCCGAGAGAATTTTGAGCTTTGGACAGATGTTTGGGCTCCCTGGGATTGGATGCTGCCCTATGCAAGAATCGTCCACGTGCCGAATACCGGCGTAGCCTTTGGAATGTTTCAAGGTTCAGGTAATATTCTTTCAATCGTGAATTTAATCGTAGTTTTGATTATTATTTTCTACTACCCACGTGTTCCAGAGTCAGATTGGTCATTAAGATTAGCAATGAGTCTTCAATTGAGTGGCGCAATTGGAAATGTGATTGATCGTTTTACAGTAGGACATGTAACAGATTTTATCTCGGTAGGAACTTTCCCTGTTTTCAATATTGCTGATGCCAGCATAACTTGTGGAGTTATTGTTTTAATTATTGGGGTTTGGATTGCGGAAGTAGATGAAAGAAAGAAAAAAAATAGAGATCAAGAAAATTTTCCGGAAAGTGATCCGGAAGTGTTAAAAGAAGTTTGATTAGGATGGATAAAAAACTTGAATTTCGATTTGACCATGATGAAGCAAACCGGATTGATAAATACCTGGTTGAAAAACTATCAGATTTTTCTCGTTCGAGAATACAAAGTTTTATTCGTGATGGACACGTTCTTATTAATCACAAAGTAGCCCAAAAAGGTGGGGCGACTGTAGAAAAAGGTGATTTAATTGAAGTGTCAATTCCACCTATTACAGAAACCAACCTTATTCCCGAAAAAATTTCACTTGACATAATTTTTGAGAACAATGATTTAATTGTTATTAATAAACCTGCAGGTTTGGTTGTGCATCCAGGTGCTGGTCATTCCTCAGGCACACTGGTACATGCAATCCTCAATCACGCACCCGAATTAGAAGGAATTGGAGGAGAGCATCGACCGGGTATCGTACATCGTCTCGACAAAGATACATCCGGGATTATTCTGGTTGCAAAAAATGATAAATCGCACCAATTTTTGCAGGATCAATTTCGCAATAGAAAGGTACAAAAAACTTATTATGCATTAACTGATGGTTTTCCTCCTACCAATATCGGAAGAATAGAAGCACCGATTGGACGTGATCCTTCCCATCGAAAACAAATGGCAATCGTTCCTCTTCAGCGGGGTCGTGAAGCACAAACCGAATATAAAGTGATTGAAAAATATCAAAATCACAGTCTGGTTGCAGCGTATCCACACACTGGAAGAACACATCAAATCCGATTGCATCTGGCATTTATCGGCTGTCCGATTGTCGGAGACCGTATTTATGGACATCGAAAACAAATGCTCCTGGCAAAAAGGCAGATGTTACATGCCTTTCAAATAAAAATCTTAATCCCTGGCAGCTCAGAGCAAAGAGAATTTATTGCGCCAATTGCAGACGATATGAATGAATTAATCCAAGAATTGAAAGAAAATTATTGGGAGAAAAAATGATAGATTTGCGTTCCGATACAGTTACTCTACCGACACCAGCGATGCGTAGCGCAATGGCAGCAGCAGAAGTTGGCGATGATGTTTATGGTGAAGATCCAACAATTAATCGTTTAGAAGAATTGTCAGCCGATAAAATGGGAATGGAAGGTGGATTGTTTATCCCTTCGGGAACCATGGGTAATTTAGTTGCTTTTCTGACACATTGTCAAAGAGGTGACGAGGCGATCATGGGTGATCAAGCTCATACATTTTATTACGAGGTAGGTGGAGTTTCGGCATTAGGTGGAATTATGGTGCATACTGTACCAAATCAATCTGATGGAACGATAAAAATTTCTGATTTGCTAAACGCCATTCGGGTTGAGGACGTACACTTTCCAACGACAAAACTTATCGCCTTAGAAAACACACACAATCGCTGTGGTGGCGTTGTTTTGGAACCTGATTACATAAAGCAAGTTGTCAAAATCGCTCATGAGAATAATTTGCTCGTTCACATGGATGGAGCAAGAATATTCAATGCTGCAATTAAATTAGGTTTACCTGCAAAAGAATTGCTTGAGGGATTAGATTCAGTTACTTTTTGTCTGAGTAAAGGTTTAGGTGCACCTGTTGGAAGTGTGTTGTGTGGATCACGAGATTTCATAGCTAAGGCACGCCGGATTCGTAAGCAACTTGGTGGTGGCATGCGTCAGGCTGGCATATTGGCTGCAGCTGGAATTGTTGCATTAGAGTCTATGGTTGATCGATTGATTGATGACCATCAAAGAGCGGTTTATTTAGCCGAAAAACTAAAATCTGTTCCTAATATTGTGATTAGAAAAAATTCACCCCAGACAAATATGGTCTTTGTTGATCTTGTAGAAACCTTTCCAAAATCAAATTTGCAAGTGATTGAAGATTTAAAACAACAAAATGTTTTGATTGGGACATCCAAAAATCGCGGGTTCCGATTGGTAACCCATTTTGGTATTTCAGATGAAGATATCGATTTGGTGGTTGATAGATTTAAGCTTGTTATGCAGTAATCCGGATAGTAGATAAGCTTATTCTGATATAATTTAATTTCTGCAAGGCTCAAGAATTATTCAATAATCTGAGAATTTTCTTAGTTTATTTCTATGGAGATTAGGTGGAGGAATCAATGAAAGAATTTTTTACTCTCGCAGAGATCGATGAGGTAACTAATTTTGTTCGTAATCTTACGCAATATAAGCCAAAAATCGGATTAATTTTAGGTTCAGGATTAGGTGATCTTGCAAAATCTATTGAGAATCCCGATTTTATACCTTACAAAGACATTCCATATTGGCCAAAATCAACAGTTCATGGTCATTCAGGTCAATTAGTGGTTGGCAAATTAGAAGGTCAAACAGTAATTGTCATGCAAGGCAGGGCTCATTATTATGAGGGATACAGCATGGCTGAGGTAACATTGCCTGTTCGTGTTATGAAAAGGTTAGGGGTTGAGATTTTGATAGTGACTAACGCAGCTGGGGCAATCAACCCGGATTACGAACCGGGTGATGTAATGTTCCTGTCGGATCACATTGCTATGATCGCAATGGCTGGTAATAATCCATTGCGAGGACCTAACATCGATGAATTTGGACCAAGATTCCCTGATATGAGCCAACCTTATGATGCCAAATTACAAAAAATAGCAAAATCGGTTGCAGAAAAAGCGAATATTGACACGCACAAAGGTGTTTATATTTCTTTATCTGGGCCATCATTTGAATCTCCGGCCGATTTGCGCTTCCTAAGAACGGTTGGGGCAGATGCAGTTGGAATGTCAACCGTACCTGAGGTGATTGTTGCCAGACATGCTTCAATGAAAGTGTTGGGAATCTCCGGAATTAGTAACAAAGCGAATTTAGATGGGTCGACAATGACCACACATGAAGAGGTTTTGGAAGCAGGAAATGTTTTAGTTCCAAAACTAACCACGATCATTCGTGGTTTTATTGCATCTCTTTGAAAATCTCCCTTGAATTGACATGTCAGAAATCCTCGATTTCCTAATAGAATTTGAAATTTGGTTTTATATAATCCTCGGATTTATTTCTTTAATCTTTTTTTCAAGGTTATTTAATGCCGTTGGAAATTGGCGGGAAGCTGCATTTGGATTAGAGAGAGAAATTGCCCAGAGGAAATTTAGATCTTCTATTTCAATACTCATCCTGATTGTGGTAATGATTATGGCTGAGTTTTTTTTTGTTACGTATTCCAGCAGTATTTTGCCAGATCAAACAAATTTAGTTACTCCGACAATTTATGTGCTGGCATCTCCATCACCTACAAGTGAACCAATCGCTGAGCAGGTAACATCTGAAGTTCTTTCAGCGACACCAACACCAGAGCAAGATGGTTGTATACCAGGTCAAATTGAATTTACATTCCCCGAACCTGCTACTGAAGTGGAGGATGTAGTAAGATTAATGGGAACGGTTAATATTGATAATTTTGGTTTTTATAAGTATGAGTATACGGAACCAGGAAATCCAATTTGGAAAACAATTGCCGGTAATAGTGAAGAGAAAAATGATGAGCAAATAGGGATTTGGAATACCTCACAATTGGTACCAGGAGATTATTTGTTGCGTTTGGTTGTGCTAGACAATGAAAATAACGAATACCCTGCATGCGTGATTTCGGTTCGGGTTGTTAGTCCATAAGGGAAGGATTTTATGCCAAAAATTGAAATTAGACCTGCTGTTTCAGCCGATATTATTGAACTCATCTCAATTGATCATTCTTGCCGAACGAATTACGTGTGGCAAATGGATAGAGCAATCGAGGATGGTCAAATTGTTATTTCATTTCGGGAAATTAGATTACCACGACCAACTCAGGTTAATTATCCACGACAGGTAGAATTGCTTGAAGATGAATGGCAACAATCACCTGGTTTAATGGTCGCAATGCACGACGGAATGCATATAGGGTATGTACGTATTCAGGAAGTTTTAGAGAACCAATCTGCAGTAATAAAAGATTTGGTGGTTGAGCAATCAATCAGACGGCAAGGAATAGGTACTGCTCTTGTTTTGGCAGCACAAAATTGGTCAATGCAACGGGCAAATCGAAGAATTATGTTAGAAATCCCTCCTAAAAGTTATCCAGCAATCAAATTGGCATTTAAGTTAGGTTTCGATTTTTCGGGATACAATGACTCATATTATCCAAATAAAGATATAGCACTTTTCTTCTCAAAATACCTGAAGTAAATATATTATTGTTATGACAAACTGGATTGACGGTTTTATAAATTTAATAAGAACAATCAATGACCTGCTCACTGCGGGCATTGCGATAATTGCATTTTCGCTTTTATTATATGCATTGACTTTTAATCTTAAAGATAGGGTAGCAAGATCATTCGCTATTATCCTTTTCTGCGTGGTAGTGGTATTTACCTCAGAATCTTTGGGGGGAATCGCTGTTGACATCAATAACATTGAATTCTGGTACAAATTACAGTGGGTAGGTATTGTATTACTGCCTCCTTCCTACCTTAATTTTTCGGATGCTTTGGTAGCTACAACCGGACGCCCCAGCCGATGGCGTCGTCGCTGGGCGGTGAGATTAACCTACCTATTTTCATTGGTTTTATTAGTCCTGATCCCATTTGATATCTTGGTCGGTCCAATTAACGTGGAACAGATTTCAACGCCCCATTTGGAGCGTACGCTGATCACGGAATTGTTCACTATTTATTATTGGATCATCATGTTATTATCCTGGATCAATTTCTTCCGCGCTTACATTCGCACTGTAACCCCAATCAGCCGAAGAAGGATGGGTTACCTGGTGGTTGGTGCGTTAGCTCCTGCAATGGGTTCATTTCCGTTTTTATTGTTTGGCTCTGGGATTGCAGACCAGTTACAGGGAATGTTTTGGATTGTTGCCACCATCAGTAACACCATTTTTTATGTTCTTATTATCATGATGGCTTATTCAGTTGCGTTCTTTGGGGTCGCCTGGTCTGATCGAATGGTGAAAACCAGGTTGTTTAAATGGATTTTACGTGGACCAGTTACAGCGAGCCTGGCATTAGGTTTCACCACATTGGTTCGCAGAACCGGGGCAGTCTTTGGATATGATTTTGAAGTTTTCATTCCAATTGTGATGGTTGCGACAATTGTATTGTTCCAGCATTTAATCACGCTTTTTGCACCAATAGGTGAAAAATGGTTTTTCTATGGAAATGATCAACAAGATATAGAAATACTACAGACTTTAGAAAACCGTTTGCTCACCAGGAATGATTTATTAGAATTTTTGGAAATGATTTTAGCGGCACTTATGGACCGTTTGCAATCCACTGGTTCGTTTGTGGTTTCAATTTCAGAAGATGGATTGGAATTGGTTCTAACAAACGGGAAAATTAATTTAAAAAATCAGGATATTACTGAAGAACTTTCTAAAATTGTTATTGAGAATAGTGAATTTCCAGAAATCTTTCAGTGGAATACAAACTCCTTGTTCCCGCTTTATTCACGTAATTATGGAAGTGACAATCAAAAACAATTAATTGGATTACTCGGATTAACTGGGATTGAATTGGATAACTTGGAGGAAGAACAACTTACAGCCTTGAAAATTATGATCGAGCGTGCAGGCTTAGCATTAAGTGACCGTCAAATGCAGTTAGAAATTTTTGATTCGATGGATAATTTGAGCTCAAGAGTCAATTCGATTCAACAATTAAGAGCACGTGGTAGGTTTGATAAAAACGGCTTTTTGCAAATTGAAGATCCAATTGAAAGCAAAGATTTGCAAAGCTGGGTAAAAGACGCATTAACTCATTTTTGGGGTGGCCCAAAATTTACTGGCAATCCACTTCTGGATTTGAAGGTGGTAAAGGATACTGCAGACAGCACAGAAGGAAACAAAGCGAATGCTTTAAGATCAATTTTGAGGGATGCAATTAACCAGGTAAAACCTGAAGGCGAAAGACACTTTACAGCTGAATGGATATTGTATAATATTTTAGAGATGAAGTTTTTGGAAGGCAGAAAAGTAAGGGAAATAGCCATCAAATTATCCATGTCTGAAGCAGATTTATATCGAAAACAAAGGGTAGCAATTGAAGCAGTCGCAAATAAAATTATTGAGATGGAGAAAGATTCTCGTAATGGTGGAAACCATTCATAAAATTAAGTAATTTTCTATTTGATGCACAAAGTGTTTTCATCAAGCAGGTTTTATTGGAGGAAAGTTAATGATTAACCATCAAAGCAAAAGTAAACAAGAGCCAGAATTACCCCCCATAGATGAAGGTTGGTGGGCTTCGGTTCTTGCTGATGAGGAAATTGTTGAACCGGAAATTCAAGAGGGCGAGAGTAAATTTGCTTTGTCTACTGGTTCATTGATGGTTGATTGGGAAAAAGTGCAAACGGTTTTTGATCAGGACGAAATTGTCGAATTATTTGTCCAGGGATTTAACCGTGGTGGTTTGTTGGTTCAAGGTGATAATATTCAAGGATTTGTGCCTTTGTCGCACTTGATCGATTCCTCCATTGAATTGGATGAGGAAGAACGTAAAAAAATATTAACTAATTACGTTGGAAAAACGATCAATTTGAAAGTTATCGAGTGTGAACCCAGTCAAGAACGGGTGGTCCTTTCAGAAAGAGCAGCTTTGGCTGGTGAAGGAAGCCGTAAAGCACTGTTTTCCACCTTAAAAACAGGATCAATTGTAAATGGGATCATCACCAATGTAACCGATTTTGGAGTCTTTGTTGATTTAGGTGGTGTGGAAGGTTTGATACATGTATCAGAATTGTCCTGGGGCAGGGTTCAGCATCCAAGCGAAGTTTTGTCCCTTGGTCAACCAATTAAAGTTTTGGTGTTACAAGTGAGTGAAGAAAATGCAAGGATTGCATTAAGCTTGAAGAGATTATTCCGAAACCCCTGGGAGTCATTGGCAGAAATGTATTCGATTGGAGATATTGTGTCAGCAACAATAACAGCTATCACTCGATTTGGTGTTTTTGCCAGGTTGGAAGAAGGTGTGGAAGGATTAATTCATATTTCATCTGTTCAACAAGAGTTTGGTCAAAAAGACCTGGATTCTATCTTTAAGAATGGACAGGTTGTCATTGTAAAAATCCTTCACATTGATATTGAACGAAGGAGATTGGGTCTGGGTTTGGTGGATGAGTAAAAAGCCTAGTAAACCTAAAAATAAAAAATACCTTGCTGAAAAAGAAGAATACACTTCAGGAAATCCACAATCCTCATTGAATCGAGTACAAAACATTGTTAGACGGTATGGTCTCGATGTATTTGGTGTGATCATGTTCGCTTTGGCACTATTAACCCTATTGGGGTTATTGAAGTGGACAACCGGAAGCATCATCACATCCTGGGTCAGTTTAATAACACAATGGTTTGGGTGGGGGAGTTATTTCTTTGTCATAACGTTTCTAGCAATGGGGATTTGGAGTTTCCGAAAACGAATTCTTGGAAATATTAAATTACCGCTCTCTAGAATCTTGATATTTGAATTAGGATTTTTTGCCTTAATCGCCTTTTTAGCTGTATATGGGGGGATGGAATTAGAAAGAGCCGAAAATGGGTTGGATGGTGGTTTTATCGGCTGGGGATTAGCAAGTTTATTTTTAAGAATCTTGCCTGATCCAGTTTTCTCCATTGTTCTTCTTTTTGTTATTATCCTAAGTTTTGCTGGAGGTACCGGTTTATTGTCGTTTTTCTTTAAGAAGCTCGATCAATGGGCGGATAACTATTTACAGAAAAAAGGGATTGGATTAGAGACAGCTTCTGCCGATTTAGCTGAGGGTGAAAGTGAAGTTGATAAAAAGATCAGAAAAAACAATGAATTATTGGAGAAATTAAAAAGCCAAACCGTCATGACGCCCGCTTCGTTGATCGAAAGGCAAAAGAATCTTCCTCCTTTTGATTTATTGGCAGCTGAACAAGTTTATGTGATGGATAATGTTCAAGTTCAGGCTATGGGTGAACAAATAGAACGAACATTGGATGAATTTGGCATTCCTTCCCGTGTCGCAGGATATAAAATTGGACCGACAGTTACTCAATTTGCTGTGGAGCCAGGTTTCGTTGAAAAAGAGAATCCGGATGGCACGATCAGCAAACACAAAGTCAGAGTTTCTCAAATTTCTTCCTTAACCAGAGACCTTGCCCTTGCATTATCAGCCGAACGTCTTCGAGTCGAAGCGCCAGTCCCTGGCCGTTCCTATGTGGGAATCGAAGTACCCAATATCCATTCAAAAATGGTTCGCTTAAGGCCAATTTTAGAATCAGAAATGTTCCAAAAGTTAGGTTCTCCATTAGCGATGGCATTAGGACAGGATGTGTCAGGTCAGGCATTGGTTGCTGACCTTATAAAAATGCCACATTTATTAATAGCGGGAACTACAGGATCTGGAAAATCGGTGTGTGTAAGTGCGGTTACTACCTGTTTACTCATGAATAATTCTCCAGACCAATTGAGAATTGCAATGATGGACCCAAAAATGGTGGAGTTGGTTAGGTTTAATGGAGTACCACATTTATTGGGAAAGGTTGAAACATCAGTTGATCGTATGGTTGGTGTACTTCGGTGGGCATTATCCGAAATGGATCAACGATATCGGTTACTGGAAGACGGAAAAGCGCGTGATTTGGATGCCTATAATACGAAAATGGCACGTAAAGGGCAGGCAACCTTACCCAGGATTGTAATTATTATTGATGAATTAACAGATTTGATGTTATCAGCACCTGACCAAACAGAACATGGGCTTGTTAGATTAGCTCAAATGGCACGTGCTGTAGGTATGCACTTAATTGTGGCTACACAAAGACCAAGCGTTGATGTTGTTACCGGGCTAATCAAAGCCAACTTCCCG
>NPIE01018397.1_pt1 | contig 12113 bp, 4 predicted proteins | sample 8637661 | NCBI WGS metagenome assembly NPIE01 (sample SAMN07420842, study PRJNA396082) | bioreactor metagenome | isolation source: sample BA12 brine-fed electro-methanogenic bioreactor BA | place: Japan: Kochi | collected 2016-12-09 | reverse complement strand
CGCATGGCGATGAACGACGAAGAAACGGTGGCCCTGATTGCCGGCGGGCATACCTTCGGTAAAGCGCACGGCGCGCACAAGCCGGAAGAATGCGTCGGCAAGGAACCGGCCGCCGCCGGCATCGAAGAACAAGGTTTGGGTTGGGCCAATAAATGCGGCAGCGGCCATGGCGCCGATACCGTCACCAGCGGTCTTGAGGGAGCGTGGTCGACCAATCCGACGCGCTGGACCCATGACTATTTAACCTGGCTGTACACCTTCGAATGGGAAACAACCCAAAGCCCGGCCGGTGCGACACAATGGATTCCCAAGGACGGCAAAGGCGACAACTTCGTTCCGGACGCGCACGACCCGGATAAACGCCATGCGCCGATCATGTTTACGACGGACATTGCGTTGAAAGCGGATCCCGAGTATCAAAAAATCGCCAAGCGATTTCTCGATAATCCCAAGGAATTCGAGGCGGCATTCGCCAAGGCGTGGTTCAAGCTGACCCACCGCGACATGGGACCCAAAGCGCGCTATGTCGGCGCCGAAGTGCCTGCCGAAGATTTTGTTTGGCAAGACCCCATCCCCAAAGTCGATCACAAACTGATTGATGCGAAGGACATCGCCAAATTGAAGTCGACCATTCTGGCCTCGGATTTGACGACTTCGGAACTGATCAAAACCGCTTGGGCTTCGGCGGCGACTTACCGAGGTACCGACATGCGCGGCGGCGCCAACGGCGCACGGATTCGTTTGGCGCCGCAGAAAGATTGGGAAGTCAACGATCCGGCCGAACTAGCCAAAGTGTTGGCTCGCCTGGAAAACATCCAAAGCGACTTTAACCGCTCGCTGAAAGGCGGCAAGAAAGTATCGCTCGCCGACATAATCGTGCTCGGCGGTTCGGCGGCGGTGGAAGAAGCCGCGAAGAAAGCCGGCGTCAAGGTGCAAGTGCCGTTCAAACCGGGCCGGATGGATGCGGCGCAAGAACAAACCGATGTTAAGTCTTTCGAGGTTTTGGAGCCCAAAGCCGACGGTTTCCGCAACTTCTTCGGCAAGGGTAATACCTACTCACCGGCGGAAATGCTGGTCGAGCGTGCCAATTTCCTAACCTTGAGCGTGCCCGAAATGACGGTGCTGGTCGGCGGCATGCGGGCATTGGATGCGAACGCAGGCCATTCCCAACACGGTGTATTTACCCCTCGGCCAGGCACCTTAACCAACGACTTCTTCGTGAATCTGCTCGATATGTCAACCCAATGGAGCAAATCGGCAACCGATGGCATTTACGAAGGCCGGGATCGCGCGACCAACCAGGTCAAATGGACCGCGACGCCGGTGGATTTGATCTTCGGTTCCAACTCCGAGTTGCGAGCAGTGGCGGAGGTCTATGCCTCGGACGATGCCAAAGACAAGTTCGTAGAGGATTTTGTCAATGCTTGGGCTAAAGTGATGGATTTGGATCGGTTTGACATACGCTGACCCAACTTGTCAGGAACCCAACTTGACTGGAATCAAGTCAAGTTGGGGAATTTGTCTAAACCCAATGACTGGATCATTACCGGATTCGGACAATCGTCAACATTTAATCCCAATGTCTCTTTGGGTCAGCTGGCGACCGTCCGCTCTTCAGATTTATTGCCGGAAAGCTGCCATTGAATTCCGATTCCTGAAAGCGGCCTTTCGTCACTGAGTCCAACCGACCCCAAGCCGTCACTCACACCAAAAATCTAAATGTCAGCCCACTAACATAAAGCAGTCAATCAATTTTAAGAACCAATCGATCTGTACCAAACAGCTCTATATCACCCCAGATTTCTGCTCTGCAGATTATGGCACTCAAAGGTCAGTAGGAGGATTTCAGGTATCGGATGCAATTTTTTCCTTAATATAAGAGTTCAAATATTTGATTAACGTCGATTTCTGTAATAATGCACTATTTTGAAAGTTAGAATATCTTTAAATGGGAAACGATGCTGTAAGAGATTCAAGAGCAGGCGATGTGTTCCATTATCGTTGGGCAGCACGAAGATGCCTACGGATGGTCAACCCTAATTCAAAAATCACCAGCATAGTGATTGAAGGCTCTAAAGAACCTGACCTCGCTGGGGAATATGTTATGGATGTGACGGAATATTACGAAGCAGCGGATGGACGTCAAGAAGACATAGCCTATTACCAATTGAAACACTCCAGCAAAAGGGTTGACCAACCTTTTCAGCTCAGCGAGTTAAAAAACACGATAACAGGGTTTGCTGACCGTTACCGCGACCACCAAAAGCACCAAACCGACAATACAGGCACAATCACTTTCGCTGTTATTACTAACCGTCCGCTGAGCGATACCTTCAAGGATGGAATTCAGGCAATAGCTACTGGCAAGAAACCAAAGAAAAAATTCCTCATCACGCTTAAAAGATATACCCAATTGGCCGATGAAGCCCTACAACGCTTTTGTGCGGCGTTTAAATGGGCTGACGACGAAGGCAATTTTACTGAGCAAAAACGTGAGCTGCATTTTGAAATGGCGGCATTTTTTGCAGGGGTTGTTGAGCATGAAGAAATCAACAATGTTATTGAGTTGGTGCAAAAGCAGGTATTGCCTGGTGCCAGTAGAATAATTTTTCCTGAAGATGTGTTGATGTGTCTGGGTGGTTTTACCGACAAAAATCAGCTATTTCCCGCTCCGCCAAAATTTGAACCGCTCAACAATCCTATACAGCGGGAACAACATGCCGAATTACTGGCGCAAATTGTTAATGCGTCTGAGTCGATCATAATCCATGCGGGTGGTGGTGTTGGTAAGTCAGTTGTATGCCGTCTGTTGGCTGATGACTTACCCACGGGGTCGGTCGGCATTGTTTATGATTGTTTTGGTGGCGGTGAATATCTGAACGTAATAAAAAAACGCCATCGCTACCGTGATGCGCTGATCCAAATAGCTAACGAATTGGCGGTACTAGACTTATGCGAACACTTGATTCTAAGAAGCAAAGACTCAGAAGACGATTTGCTGAGGGCGTTCTTGTCTAGGTTAGATGCGGCCGGGAAAAAATTGCGGCAAACCAATCCGAACGGTATTTTGGCCATTTTTATTGATGCCGCCGATAACGCAGTAATGGCGGCGGCAGATTTTGGTGAGCAAGGTTTTGTACCACAGCTTTTACAGCAAAAATCGCCTTTTGCTTGCCGTATTATCACCTTATGCCGGACAGAGCGAATTAATCTTCTTATACCAAGACAAAATGTAATACAGATACCTTTATTACCGTTTAGCCAAACCGAAACACTCAATCACTTAATAAAGCATTTCCCAAATGCCAGCGCAGACGATGGTTTGGAATTTCATCGTTTGACTAGTGGCAATCCGCGTGTTCAAGCCAACGCTATCAATTTTAGTCCGACATCGCTTAGCAAGGTACTTGCATGCCTGGGTCCGGGCCGCACGGTTGAAGAACAAATTGCTGCCCAACTTGAAACTGCAATTGCAAAACTTAAGGAATACCATCCCCTCGCTTTTCAGCAACAAATCGACGCCATCTGCCTTGGCTTAGCCAACCTGCACCCATTCATCCCGATTGAAGTGCTGGCGGCTGCCGCTGAAGTGGATAGCGCGGCAGTCAAAAGTTTTGTCGCTGATTTGGGTCGGCCTTTGTTGCTGACCGATCACTCGGTGCAGTTCCGTGATGAACCTACAGAAACGTGGTTTCGACAAAAGTTTTCGGCATCGCCGGAACAAATTGCCACTTACATCAACCGCCTTAAACCGCTGGCAAGCCGATTTAACTATGTCGCCGAAGTGCTACCTATTTTATTGTTGCGTTCGGAAAATTATGCTGAACTCATCCGGCTGGCACTGAGCGATGAACTGCTACCCGAAAGCCCTATTGATAAACGCAATGTCCGTGTCTATCGGTTGCAATTTGCCTTTAAAGCCGCGTTAAGAAAACAGCTTTACGCTGATGCCGCCAAATTGGCATTACGCGCAGGCGAAGAAATGGCGGGCGACCAACGCCAATTAGCGTTGCTTAGCAAAAACACCGATTTGATTGCCCTTTTGCAATCACCACAAAGAGTTCAAGAGCTGGCATTTCGGCGAATGCTCAGCGGTGCTTGGCACGGTTCAGAAAATGTCTATTCGGCGGCCTTGTTATCCAGCGTTGAGGATTTTAAAGGGGAAGCGCGGGGTTATTTAAGGTCGGCGCACAATTGGTTAAGACACTATTTCGAGGAACGTAAAAAGGACAAAACCCATCGCCATGAAGAACGCCTAAAAGATGAAGATATTGTCGAATTGGCATTTGCCCATTTAAATTTGTTTGGCGCTCATAAATGCATTAATTATATTGCCAGTTGGAGTCCGCCAGATGTGGGTTTTCGGGTTACTAGGCTCTTGGTTAGCCGTCTCATTGATGCAGGGCAATTTGTAACGATTAATGAAATAGCTGAATTGGGCTGTCGGAATCTTTACCTTATGCTCGCTATTGCTGACGAATTGATAGCCGTTGGCAAATTTCCCCCGATTGAAGCACTACAAAACAGCTTGGTTTTATTAGGCCATTCCCGCACTCGTCTCAAACAGGAAAAGCACGAATATTATGGGCGCGAAAATAGCCTACGCTTTGCAATTGTCTCATTTGCTGAAGCCTGCATAGCATCTGGTCTCTGCTTTACTCATATCCAACGCATCCTCAGGCATTATTTACCTACAAGTGCAACGTATCCCCTATACAGCGATCATGGTGACTCTAAAGAACGTAGTGTATTTGCCCGAAGCACTGCACTTAAAGCCGTATTATCAGGAAATTTGCAACCGGACTTAAAATCGCTTATGCCGGAAAAATGGTTAGACAAGCAACCTGATTATGAAAGAGAACAAGACGTTAAACGCTTTGAACAGGTTGTTGGCAGTTTGTTGCCGTGGTATCTGCTGCGCGCTCAATTCCTATTGGGTGGCGTATACGATGCGTATGCGCTTACCCAATCGGTCAGCCAGCAATCTAAACTTGCCATTGCGCAACGATACCAAAACCATGATCGCTTACCTTTCGAACTTACATTAGCCCGTTTTGAATGTTTAGTTTTTAATCCGGCAGTGACTGAGGCAGCCTTAAACGATTTCGTTACCGAGCTTTCGGGTAAAGACTTACGTTTTTCAATCGCAGACCGCTTAAATGCCTTACGTACAGGTTATCGTTTAGCGCATTTGTCTATTGTAAGAAAACCGTTGGAGCGCTCATGTCGGGATATGATTGCAACCGATAAAGACGAAGGCCCGGAGTCGTTGGCGGATGATTATATTCGGCTGGCTAGGGCAGTATTGCCCGTCAATCCAGAAGACGCGAAAGCCTATTTTGATGAAGCGATTGAAGTTGTGTCAAAGTTTGGCGATGAATTGGTTGACCGTTGGCAAGCGATAGTGGCCGCTGCCATACGCAGCACTGATGATGGTTATTCTTCCCCAGAAACGGCTTATCGATTTATCCGTTGTGCTGAATTGGTAGGCAATACGGTTGCTAGGGAAAAATATTGGGACAGGGATGAAGCGATAGAGACCTGTTTTAAATTGCACCCAACTTCTGCTTTTGCGGCCTTGAGCCGTTGGCGTGACCGTGATATTGGCTGGCTGGGTAGACAATTGCCGGCATTAGTTCAAGCAGCGATTAAAAGCAAACAGCTTGCGCCGGCAGTGGGCTGGTCATTAGCCGTATTTTCCCAAAATTACGGTTTAGACAGCTTTGCCGCATTGTGTATTGCGTTTGAAACGGATAACAGCCGTCGCGAAGTGATTTTGGATCATGCTGTCAGGGATTTACGGCTTAGAGATAGTTCAGAAACCAGTTGGCAAACACTGGCAAACACAGCACAGCGGTTCTCGTTGAGTAATAAAGATTTGGATCAAGTTTTGGCTTTTTATGCCGATCAGGTCAAGCTGCCTGCTCAAGCTGAACAGGATGTGCCATCAACAAGCATTCGTAGACTTGATAAAACTCCGACTGATTGGCAAACGTTGTTTTCTGGGCTCGACCTGACCAGCAGCAAGGGGTTAAGCCAAGCCATTGATCGTTTTGATGCCATCACTGGCCCTCGTTCTCCAGAAACCTTTTGGCAAGAACTATTTAGCCGGGTTCCTGAAAATAAAGCTAGCCAAATTTTAGACAGCCTTATCAACGCCGAAAGTGCCGATGCGTTTGATGTTGAATATGGATTAAACGCATTCCCAAGTGCTTGGCGTGGAAACATCAGTGTTCAAAAAATTTGGCCTAAAGTCTTTCAATCCATCGGCAGACGATTTCCAAGCAGATACACCAAATACTATAGCCGGATTTACTTCTTAAAAAGTTTTCAAGCGACATCCCAAGAAATTGAACTCCTCAATCAAGGTGTCCTGGAAGGACTGGCAAACTCCTATAACCAAGTCGATGCAGGCACACTGTTTGGTTTTAGCCATGCGGTTTCAGCTTTTATAACACCCGAACAAGCGGCAGATGTGTTGGATTTTGGCTTGAAACGTTTTGAAGAACATTTTGACGACCAGCATGCTGATGGCCTTTGGGCGGATTGGCTAACACCGCCAGAATCAATCACCGAAGCCATCTCGGGGTTCATTTGGTCAGCATTAGGTTCACCACGTTCTGCGGAGCGTTGGCAAGGAGCACATTGTGTTCGCCGTCTTGCCGAAACCGGATGCGCAGAAGAAATTGATGCTCTAATAAGCTGGATGGCTAAGGATAATGTGGGTGCTTTCGGTAGCCATAAATATCCTTTTTATAATCTCCATGCCCGGCAATATCTGTTAATCGCCATTGCCCGTGCGGCGATGGATGTGCCGCAGATATTCCTTAAACATCACGCCATTTTTGCCCATTATGCGCTAAACGATATTCCGCACGCGCTCATCCAAAAATTTGCTGCTGACATTGCGCTTTTGCTCGAAGCTGCATTTCCAAACATTTACGAGCCGGAAGTAATTGTACAATTGCGGCGAGTTGGGGTAAGCCCATTTCCGGTTCGAACCGTTGAGGATTATGGAAATCATTTTGACTCACCTTGGCATGAGCGTGGTGAAGTTGATAAATCGTTGGCATTCTATTTTTCTTACGACTTTGACCGTTATTGGTTTGAGCCATTGGGTGATGTATTTGGGGTTTCATCAATACAGGTTGAAGAGCTAGCCCGGCAAGTCTTATGTAAAAATTGGAATATTTGTATGGATGGCGAATATGTTCGCGATCCTCGCCAAGATTTATGGCGATCTGACCGTGACTCTTGGCACCATCACGGTAGTTATCCTAAGATCGACGATTACCAATTTTATCTTTCCTACCACGCGATGCTTGCGGTTGCAACCAAGTTATTGCAGGCCATGCCTGTTGTGCATGAAAACGACTGGTATGAAAACGTATGGCAGGAATGGTTACAGCGACATTTATTGAGCCGCTCAGATAATCGTTGGTTAGCTGATCGACGTGATCCCGCTCCATTGTCAAGACGCGCTTGGCTAAAAAACGATAAATCTGACAGCTGGCGTTGGGAAATTGTCGCCGATGATTTCCTTGAAGGCTTGTTGTTGGAGCGTGACGGCAAAACATGGCTGAATGTTTCTGGATCGTGGAGTGATAATGACAGCGACCGTGTAGAACAATTTTATATTGCCAGCGCGTTTGTCCATCCAGAAACTTCATTGGCTTTGCTGAATGCCTTAACGACTTGTTCTAATCCTCGTGATTATAAAATTCCCGACTATCAAGAGGAACGGATGGAATTTGATGAGCCACCATTCCAACTCCAGGGCTGGATTTACAGCAAATCACAGGATAAAGGTTTGGATGAATATGACCCTTTTGCAGGTGACATTAGCTATCCGCCTTATCAGCCTGGAGAATCGATTGTAGAACAGTTCGAGTTGTTCACTGATTGTGAGCAAAGAAACTGGTATTGGCCTATTACTGAAAATCCGGTGCTTATCAGTGAGCTGTGGGGTGACAGGCCACCTAATGGCAGGGATTCACCCGCCAGACATGGCAATAGAATCAGTGCTTCACTCGATTTCTTGGCAAATGCTTGTTCCCGCTTAGGGCGGGATTTGATTATTGAAGTCCAAATAGAACGCCGCTACGCCTACAACTCTTACCGAGCAAAAACTGATGACAAAATCGAGTACCCACTCCCTTATAGCAAAGTTTATCTCCTCTCAGCAGATGGAAGGCTCAGAGATGCGGAAAAAAGTTATCAGCTTAGGGAAAGCCTTAGTTGAAGAATTAGGGATTGAACCGGGCGTTGACACGCTTTCGCGTTGGCTCGCCCATTATATCGCCGAACAATTGGCTTGCCTTGATAGTGCTCAGGGTGAAGAAAAATCCCAAGTACAACATCGTTGCTTTGAAACTATTTTAACTCTTTGGCATCATCGATCTTCATTCCGCGATAATCATCGTCCTTTTGAGAATTTCGAAGCCATTTTTAAAACTTTGGATGCGTTAAACCCAGAGAACCCGCATTCGTTCTATCGTTTTTGGAATCATGACGACGAAGCAGATAATGCCGTAAGCGATGAAGATGCAAAGCCGTGGCTAGATATGGCTATTGGCATTGATAAAGCTGCCCGTAGCTGGATCAATTATGCCCTTAGCCAAGCTGTTGAAAGAGCACTTGACGAAAAAACAAAGGATTGGCTTGATAAAGCCATCAGCTTAGTGCCGGATGATGATTTGGTGGTGATTCATCGATTAGTTTCAAAAGATGATGACATTGGGGAAGGAGAGAAGGCAAATCAAATCAGGACTGGCAAAATTAAAAATCTAGAAGCAAAGCTTGAAAAATTGGATAGTTTTATACAGTTAAGTCAGTTAATTCGTAATGAGATCGTAGTTGAAATTCAACAAATCGATATCAAAAAACATACGCATGATAGCGGTTTTGAGAATGGTGGATTGTAACTAACGACCTAAAAGATGCGGTCACAAAATTATGTTTCTGACGTCTGCTCTTCCTCCATTGCTGACAGATAATGTTGAAACTTCTATGGCCGATTATGGCCGGGTCTAGCCAAAGAGGACGCAAGGTTGCTTGCCGAAAAGCTGCCATTCGCTGAACTTAGGGATGGAAAATTTCGCTAGCGTCCTCAATGGCCGGTTTTGACCGTTGCCAGTCAATTCCACCCTAAACCCCATTACCCCGAAACATTTGGTGATAGAAAATTGGAGAAACACCGCATCTAAAAGAGTCAGTGTTTCTCTCCAATTAACACAAACCTACGACTGTGATCTGTTTGGCTCAGCGAAGACCCTCTCGCAAATAGTCAGATAAAATACCAAATTGATTCCGGTATTTTCGTTTTCCCTGTCCAGACTTTCCGCCTTATTCTTGATCTCATCCTTGGATCCAAGATAACGAATGCTTTATAGTATTATTCGTAATCGATTTGATGAGCGACCAACTTTGTCATTTGCCGAACCCCTAATATTCACTCGGTAACAGCATCACGCGATGATCGCCATCCTCGATCAAGTAAAACCGCCAGTCTCCAACCTGCATGTCGGTGAAATCAATAGTATAGGTTGCAATCAGGCCGTCGTTGCCGTCCGTGACCGTGATAACGGCTGTTTTGTCATCGGCTACTTTCATCACCACCGATCCAAAATATTCCCTGCGTTTGTCCAGTTCCGGACAGGCTTCCAGCGCCATTTTGTCCAGAAACCAGTAAGCGCCGTTTTCTCCGCCGTTTTCAGCGAAAAACTTGACGCCGTCCGTGTAAATCATCCGCTTGTTCAACGGATGGCGATACCATTGCTCGGTGCCGGTAAAATGAGCCAGCGCCGAAGCAAATTCACTGGTATCAAGACGTGTGTTGTTTGCGGTCTGTGTGTTCATGGTTTGCATGTTTTTCTCCAGTTGGATTAAAGAAACCGGAGAATTCAGACCGCCGCAACGCGGGGAATAAATTCCCCGGTTGGGTTGATATAAACGTCCGCACGATTCCCGCAGGAACCGGTCGCCGGCATGGCAGACTCGCGGCGGCTAAAGGCTGTCACTGAAACGCAGTGACCACGGTAAAAGTCGTCAGCATAGCCAAGACAGATGCTTTTTCCAATACCGGCCAAACCGGCACTCGAAAAAGCCCCTGAGTAGGGGCGAATATCAGAAGCGGTTACTTGTTGTCGTTATCAAGTTTCGCCTGTGTTAACTTGTACAGGTCGTCATTGTTGACGCGATCGTCACTGTTATGAAAAAGTGCCGGGAATACAGCCCCAGCCAGGATGATGTTTCCCGGCTGGTTGGGTGAAATACTATCGGTTAAGCGGCTTCCACTTTAACGACTTTACCTGTCGGGTCGAGACGGATCCGAAACGACTTTCCGTACAACAGCGGACAGCCGGAAAAATCCGGCAATAACGAGGCCACCGCATCCGTCGGATCGGTCGTTGTGTTGGCGATACAAAACCGCGATAACGCTTCGACATCGGCTTCGTGTAAAGCCTTTTGAAAGTCGTCATATTCGTTTTCGTATCGTCCCACCTGTTTCAACACGAACCCGGAAACATCCTGCTTCGGAATGATCGCTTCGCAATCGTTATCGCTCCCCAGGTAAACGGCGTCATCGTGAATTTCAATCATGTCGTCGTCCAGGTGAATTCGGTAGAAATCGCAAAACCGTATATTGATCGAAGTCCAATCACCCTCGAAAACGTATCGATCGGTCCCGTTGACCGGCTCGATCCGCAGGTCTTTGGTTTGAAGATCATCAATCAAATCGTGTAGCCAATGGCCGCTATCGAGGCATCTCCTATCATAGACAAGATACCCTTTTTTCCATGCAAACAGATAACGACCTGCGCCATCCTGCTCGATCACGTCATCGATCATCACAATCCCTCGCGCCTCGATCTCATCCCGCGTTACCGGTTTGCGCGGATATTCCAAAAAATCACCATACTGGCAGCTACACACCGGATAACTCACGATTTCTTGCAACACTTGCCAAGGCACGACCGGAACATCGTTGAGTAGATGGAGTAACTGCCAGTCCCGCATTATTTGATAAAACATGGCGAATTCTTCGGCTGCCAGCGTCATCTTCATCGAACGCAAGCGCATTTCGATTGCTTGTCTCAACACCTCCGTGATCCGCTCTATCGCGCCCTCCTCGTCGATCAACTTGTCACGATCCGGCAATCTGGCGTCGAAACACGATGAATTCAGATGAATGACATGATGTCGATCCGAGTAAAAGCTGGGAGTGCGGTATATCGGCAAGCCCTGAAGATAAACTTCATAGCTGGAATTTCTGACGATCGGATTAACCAATCCGTGTAAATACACCTTGCCGATTTCCGTATCGATAAAAACCAAATAATCGGAATCTTCGGCCGCCGGCCGCTCCAGGCATTCTCCGTTGAAATAGACCAGAATCGGAAAGCCTCTGGCCAAGATCCTCAAGGTATTCAGAATAGTTTGTTCATCCAGTTCCATACCGACCAGCACGATATCGGTGGTGCCTTTCCATTCGCAGGGGGTCACCGGTATCTTCTTGAATGCCAGAATATCCCGCGTATTCGCTGAGATTTCTTTGCCATTGCTTGTCACCAAGATATGGCGACAGGCGAACAAAGCGGATAAGAATCCGATCCCGAACGGATGCTCCTGGTTAACAAGTTCCGTCTTCCATCCTGACTCCGCGACAGAGAGCAGTGTTTCCATAGACTCGATGCCGCAGCCGTCGTCCGAAACCACCAAGGTGTTGGAATCCGTGGCGGAATCTGTCGTGTAATTGAATCTCACAGCCGAGGCGCCGGCCCGCCTGGCGTTCTGCATCAATTCACTCAGGACGGTCGTTTTGTTGGTGAAACTGTACTTCAAGCTTTCGACCCATTTTTGTGGATTCACTTTCATCGCGACTTCTTGTTCGTGTGTCATGGTATTGCTCCAGTAGATGAATATAAAAAACAGGAGAAACACGCATCCCACCAGGGAATCAGTTTCCCCAGTGGGTTAATAACGGTTGGGTTTTTCAAAAGGCGTCGTTACGCTACTTCGTCAAAATCAGCTTCGAATTCGTCGTCAAGCGCTTTGGCCGGTTGAACGGTGTACCATTCGTTGCCGGTCGGCGAATCGTGATGAAAATTCTG
>NPIE01006208.1_pt1 | contig 12126 bp, 9 predicted proteins | sample 8637661 | NCBI WGS metagenome assembly NPIE01 (sample SAMN07420842, study PRJNA396082) | bioreactor metagenome | isolation source: sample BA12 brine-fed electro-methanogenic bioreactor BA | place: Japan: Kochi | collected 2016-12-09 | reverse complement strand
ACCCACAGATTCTGCGGAAGAGGCGAAGATTATTTGAAAAGGGCCATAACTTACCTTACCCTCTTTAGCCGTTGAGCTCCCCCCACAACAGAGATGCTGCAATACTCCACATGATCAGGAAAATAAGTGTATCGAGTACCCGCCAGGCTAGCGGACGACGAAACAACGGGGCCAACAACCCGGCTCCCAAGCTTAGCGAGAAAAACCACACAAAGGACGCGGTCATGGCACCAGCGCCAAACAGGTAGCGCTCGGTTCCGGGGAATTGGCCACTGATGCCGCCCAGGAGCACCAGCGTATCGAGGTAAACATGGGGATTGAGCAAAGTTACCGCCAAGGTGGTGGCCAGCACGGCCCGCAATGACGGTGCCGCCCTCTCTTTTGTTTCCAGGACCTCACCCCGAATGGCCGATCGCAATGTTCTCAGTCCGCACCAGAGTAGAAACAAGGAGCCACCCCAGGCCGCAAACTGCCCCAGCAGTGGGTTTGCGGCAACCATTGTACCGACCCCACTCACGCCGAGCAGAATAAGTACAGCATCGCAAAGTGCACAGACGAGGGCAATCCAGATGGGATAGTTACGCCTCACCCCTTGCGAGAGGACATAAGCATTCTGGGCACCGATGGCAACAATCAAGCCGCCACCGACTCCCGCACCTTGAATAAATGGGATCAACATTGCAGCCTCCTTTTCAACCCGGTTGATGCAACATAGGCCGGCCGCAATGAAAAGTAAAATTAATTGTTTTAAGATACCATTAGCTAAGCTAATATTGACCTATGCTTGACTATAGGCTCATCGAAGCTTTGTCGATGGTGGTGAAAGAGGGTGGTTTTGAAAAGGCCGCGAAGGCCCTCCACTTGACCCAATCAGCGGTTTCTCAGCGCGTACGCCAATTGGAAGAACGCACCGGGCAGGTGTTGCTGTCACGCACCACACCACCTCGGCCCAGTGGAGCAGGGCGGCAACTGATCAAACATTATCGCCAGGTCAAGTTGCTCGAGGACAGCCTTACGGTTCACTTGAACAAACAGGGCCAGGAAGGTCCAACAACCCTGGCCATCGGCGTGAATGCCGACAGTCTGTCGACGTGGTTCCTGGCGGCGGTCGGCCCACTTTTGGAAAGCGGTGAACTGCTATTTGATCTGCGTGTGGATGATCAGGAGCAGACTCACAAGCTCCTGAAAGACGGGGAGGTTGTCGGTTGCGTCAGCACTGAAGCCAAAGCTATGCCGGGATGCCGCATTGAACCGTTGGGAGGCATGACTTATCGCCTGCTGGCTACACCCGACTTTATCCAACGCTGGTTCCCGTCAGGTCTCACTTTATCAGAATGCACAAAAGCCCCAGCCTTGATTTTCAATCCCAAGGACAACCTTCACAACCTGTTCCTTCAACAGGCCCTTGGAAGACTGCCCGAAATCATCCCGACCCATTACGTACCCTCGCCGGAGCAATTCCCCGCGCTGATCGCTGCCGGTTATGCCTACGGCATGGTTCCGGACTGCCAAAGCGAACTTTTGCGCCAAAGCGGGCAACTGATCGAATTGGCCCCTGGAGAGGTCACTATTGTGAACCTTTACTGGCACTGCTGGAACCTCAATTCGCCGGTACTCGACAAATTGACTCATCAGTTGGTGGTTCGAGGACCTGAGCTTTTAAAATAAGTCTTTTTTTAAATAAAAAAGGATTCGGCCAAATTCCAGAAGAACTTAGAGAAGAAAATTATGAATTTTGATAGTTGTCTTGTCATAATAACGTGTTATTTTCTGAATGGTAAATATAGTCGCAGATGTTGTAGCCATAAAAATATGAAATAAATCTGGACATCTAATGGGCCGAATAGTCGTGCTGTTAGATTGCTCACATTGTAATACAAGAAATAAAAATAATCTTATAATTCACGCCCCATAAGACATGAAAAGCCCGCCAAGAGGGTTTGGCGGGCTTTTCTCGAATTGGAAGACTAATGAGAAATCAGATATTCTTTATTCTGGGATTTGCTGGTTTACGATCGGACAATATATCGAACACCGCTACCTTTTGACTTGGTCATGTTCCTGAAATATATGACAAAGGTCACTTTTGGTAATGAATCTAGGGGGGATGGATGAGCAGGAAAAATATTGAGTTAGTTTCAACCGCTGCTGTCTGCGTCGCGCTGACCGGCGGTTTTTCGGTCTCTTACTCCAATTCGACTGTCAAGCCTATGGAAAACTTACGCATAGACTTCGGTTGAAAATGTTTTATGATCTCCTCACGTTGTAGGCGGCGAACTGCTTGGGTTTTGATTTTGAATACGTATGAATAATCTTCTGGACGTGCCTATATCTTCGGTGGTTTCTCTTAGCGCGGAGCGGGCTGTTTCCGTTGCTCGTGCCATTCTTCGGGCGGAGTGCGGTTACGCGAGATTGGCTCCGAGTGCTTTGACGATTTCAAGCCGCCTGACAGTCGCTGACGGCGGCATTGATGCGGAAGTTAGTGTCCCGGCTGGAACTGTAGTCCCCGCCGATTGCATGTTTCAATCTGGCGTTACCGGATTCCAGCTCAAGGCGGGCACGGCGTTTAAACCTTGGACTGAAAGTTCTATTCGCTCTGAATTGCTGGACGCCAAAGGGAATCTTTCTTCGGAGGTGCAGCGACTCGTTGAGCGTCGTGGTCGCTATGTGTTGCTTTGCACTGGTCACGACCTCACTCCCGAACAGCGCAATGACTCCCGTGAATTGATTGCCAAAGTTTTGGCGGGAGTGGGTTTTCCAGACTACGAAGACTTGGTTGATGTTTTCGGTGCAAGCCAGCTGGTGGAGTTTGCTGAGCGCTATCCAGGAACGGCCTCCATGCTTGCGGTTGACCCCATTCAGGAAGCCTGGGTCTTGGAGGAGTGGCAATGTGATGCTCACATGACGAACGCCTTCGAGGTGTCGGTTGAGCAGGAGCAGATCATCGAGCAGATCCGTGCTGGACTCCGGGGGGAGACGAAGCATATGCGGATCCTGGGCGAGCCGGGTCTTGGAAAAACACGCATAGTTCTCGAGGCCGTTAAGGCTCCAGACGTTGCCCCATATGTGCTTTACCTGCAACACGGCTCGATGTTCGGACAGACCAAACTCTTCCGTCAGCTCTTGAAGGCGGGCTGGAGCAAGCCGCTTGTGCTTATCCTTGATGAGCTTCCTGAATCTGAGATGTCGGATATCTGGAGGCACCTGAAGCCACGATGCGGCAGTCTAAAGATAATCTCAATGGATCATGGGCGGGACGAGACTCATGATGAGGAGATTGAAAAGATTGATGCTCCTCGTCTGTCCGATGAAACAATTAAGAAGATCCTGATGAATCGCGTCGGCGAATCACGGGAACTGGACCGATGGTTCGCAATTTGCGAGGGCTCACCTAGGGTTGCCCAGGCTGTCGCGGACAACCTGTACGCAAACCCCGGTGATCTGCTGCGGCCACCCGCTACAGTCCCTATCTGGGCTCGGTTCCTTCATGGGTACGGTGCACGGGACGATAGCGGCGCAAGGCAATTGGATTGCGTGACGCAGCATCTCGCTTTGTTCAGCAGATTCGGTTACGAGGAACCGGTAGCACATGAGGCGAGGTACATCGCCGGGCTCGTTCAAACAGTAGACCCGACGATCGGCTGGGCCCGGTTCCAGGAGATTGTCCAGAGCCTACGTGCGAGACGAGTGTTGCAGGGCAGTCGGACATTATTCTTTGTCCCGAAGGCCCTGCATATCTATCTCTGGAAGCAGTTCTGGGAGCATTACGGGCGCGGATTTGATTTCGTACAGATTTTCAGCGCCATGCCGGAAGCCTTGCATACGTGGTTCTTGAATATGTTCCGGTTTGCAGAGGGCACCGCAACTGCGCATATTGTGGAAGATATCCTGAGGCAGGATGGCATCTTTTCCGATCCAGCCATGATAACTTCGGCTCACGGATCCCAATTTCTTTCCACATTGGCCGAAGCCAATCCGTCCTCGGTGCTGAGGCTCTTGGAGGCGACGATCGGGGCATGGACTGAGCAGAAACTCCTTGGTTTCAAAGAGCATCGGCAGAACATCGTCTGGGCCCTGGAGAAGATTGCTGTTTGGGAACCTTTCACCGTTCGAGCGATGAAGCTCCTGACCCGGCTTGCCGTCCATGAGAATGCTGATTTTTCGAACAACTCGACAGGTACACTGGTCGGATTGTTCCGAATTGGCCCAGAAGCTGCCGCCACGGAAGCACCTCCAGAGGCGCGCCTTCCGGCTTTGCTGGCACTTCTGCGCGCATCCAGTGATGTCGAACGCCGCCTTGGACTTCAGGCTGCAGAGGCTGCGCTCGACAGTACCGGTATAAGATTCCGCATAGTCGGTCCCGAATACCAGGGGCTGAAGGAAAGAGCCAACCTCTGGATTCCCGCTACGTACGGTGATTGGAGGCAGGCATATTTCCTCTATTTCCAGGCTTTGGTTGATGAAACGCGGAACTGGCCGCCCACACTGCGGCCGGAAGTCTGCCAAGCGCTGTTGAATGCTATTGAGCGCCAGATTGGAACACCCCCTTGCACAGAGTTAGCATTCCAGATTCTCGAAACTCTGATTAACGATCCTGCGACATCACCCAGTGAGCTGAACCGGTTTTTTTGGCATTGGCAGGAGTATCAGGAGAAGGGTGGTCCGGCAATCGCCGCGAGGTTGCGGAACGTCGCCCGCAGTTTTACGCGCCGTAACCTGGCCAGCCGGGTGCAGCGCTACGTGATTGACGTCGACTGGATGGAATGGGACGAGGACTTTCGTGAACGGCACGAAAAACCCAAGAATCGAGCAAAGAAACTAGTTGATGCACTGGCTAGGCGCATCGCGAGGAATCCAGAGAGGTTCAATGAGATCGAACATCTCCTTGCTCCCTCAAATAACACGCCGGCACTTTGGCGCTTCGGAGAGCAGTTGGCCCTCAATGACCGAACGCGAGTTTTACTGCCTTCACTTACTCGTATCACCCATAGGGCCAGGCATGAAGTCTGTCTGCATGGATACCTTTCATCGGTCCGCGCAATTGAACCCACATTCTATAATTCGTGGCTAAAGCGAGCACTTGAAGATGCCGAAGATGCATGGCTAGGCGCAACCATAGCTCTTCGTTCAGACTATGTGGACGACTTGTTTGTACTTTGTCTCGAAGCACTCGAAAAGAGATGGGTCGAACCGTCTATGTTCACTTTTCTAAGGTATGGGAAAGCGATTGAAGCCGTACCTTCGGAAAGGGTGCGAAATCTATTCAAATTGCTCTATCAGGCTAATACGCCGGAATCCTTGCATCTGGTTGTCAACCTCATGGACTCGATGAAGTTCGATGACACTTTCCCATGCGAACCCGAGTTTGTGTTTGAGATTGTGCTCAGGACCATGCCTGGAGAGGATCGCCATGATCAGATGCGAGGTTACCACTGGAAGAATGTGTGCTTGAAGATGGTCAAGTGGGACCCTGCTCGAACAATGCCGTTGCTGGATGATGTTCTAACTGCAATGGGCGAGAATTATCGTCTCAGTTATGACTCGGACGTCGTGCCGCTGTTGAATGAACTTGTTCGAATCGATAGAGGAGCGGCTTGGAGAGTGGTGAGAGCCCAATTTGAGAAATCACTTCCACATTGGCGTTCTGATCTGTTTAGTTGGCTGAAAGGCGGACTGACGTCGTTCGATGAGAAGGAAAAAAAGGGTGCAATTGCGGATCTGCCGGTGCCAGAGATCATTGAATGGATCGAGCAAGATGTTGAACATAGGGCTGCATTGATGGCGCATGCAGCGCCAGGCACACTTGATAATGACTATGGCGGGGAATTGACCAGAGAGTTGTTGGCGCGCTATGGGGTGATCGAAGGGGTCAGCTCGGGTATCAGTGCAACTTTTCATTCGGGCGGGTGGTCCGGTCCCACAAGTGCTTATCTGAAACGAAAGCGAAAAAAACTGCGGACCTGGCTGGCAGCCTGCTATCAGCACGAGGTAGAGCAGTGGATTGAAGCAGAGATCGAATATTTGGACCGCCGCATCGAGCATGAAGAAATTGACGAGGAGCGCTCACGATTCGACTAGCGGGTACTCCCCTTGGTTGATTTGCCGGAGACCTTTTCACTGAAAATCCGGTCACAACCTGATAGTCGATCCAGTTGGACATCGAGCCTTTGGCCCGACGAACTGACCCTTGCATAGCCGATTCGCTTTCCTGTTGCCATGGCGTTCTCCTTTCTTGCTCTTGGCGATTTGGCTTGCCGTTGGCCATAGTTGCCCTTATAATCTTACCAGTAAGACAAACAAGAACGATTACGGAGGATCCTATGGGAACCCTGGCAACAACCAAAATGTCATCCAAAGGGCAAGTCGTCATCCCCGAAGAGGTGCGGAAACGGCTCAATCTTAAGCCCGGAGCACAGTTCGTGGTGGTCGGAGAAAATGATGTGGTCATCCTGAAATCGATCTCGCCGCCATCAGTCCATGAATTTGATGAACTTATCGCCAAGGCCCGTCGGGAAGCCAAGGTAGCTGGTCTGAAACAGGCCAACATCCAGGATGCGATTGCCAAGGCACGAGGACGCAAGTGAGAATTGTCCTCGATACCAACGTGTTCATTTCAGGGATATTCTTTTCCGGTCCACCCCATAGAATTCTCCAGGGGTGGCGAGATGGGCGGGTCCAGTTGGTGCTCTCACCCGACATATTTGAAGAGTATCAGCGGGTCGCCGAGATCCTGCATAAGCAGTTTCCTGCGGTGGATTTATCGGAATTGCTTGAATTGGTTCTTGTCAAGGCCGAAATGTGCCAAGTGGAGGCACTTTCCGAGAAGGTCTGTGCCGACCCGGACGATGACAAGTTTATTGCCTGCGCCTTGTCAAGCGGCAGTAAGATCATCGTCAGCGGGGATAAACATCTTCTTGATGTCAATGGTTACGAAGGGATTGAGATAATCAAGCCCAGAACCTTTGTGGACAAGCACTTACTCGACTAGAACAAAATCCCAACGGTGGATGGATTTTGCCAGAATTTTCAAAATGAAGGTTTCTCAGCCTGATACCGAAAGGCATTTAATCCGCAATATGATGGCCACTTGGAACGCTCACCGGGTGGCCATTTCTTATTGACCAGGGTTTCTCCCGCCCCCCCTATGTCTCATAAACCGTCCGATAATGTAATCTCGCTTCTCCTAAAGATTTATGGGACATCAATAACCCGAAAAAAGCCCGGGTCCATCTGTCGCCTTTTCTGACAAGGATGAATCCGGGCCATGATGATCCTTTGAGCGATTTGCTGTTTTCCTCGAAAATCCAAGCAGAATCGAGAAAGAAACCGGCTCAAAAATCTACGAACTTATAACCCAAACAAAGGCGTTCACCACCAACCCACGAAGAAACAAAGAAAATCAGAACCTTAGAATAATAGTTTGATTCTTGGTGGATTGGTGCCTTGGTGGTTAAGGTATGAATTTTTCTCGCTTGTTCAGAAGAGCCTATGGTTTGGTTATAAGACCGCTGTGGACCCGGCAAGCCTCTCCCGAATTCTGAATTCAAAATCCCAGGTAAGCTTCGCGGATGCCCTGATCGGCCTCCAGATCCCTGCCCGTCCCCTCCTGAACAATACGGCCGTTCTCCATGACGTAGCAGTAATCGGCGATCTTCAGCGTTTGATGAACATTCTGCTCGACGATGAAGATGGTCAACCCCTGCTGCTGCAATTTCTGCACGACATCGAAAACCTCCTGGACCAGAATCGGCGCAAGGCCCAGGCTTGGCTCGTCGAACATGATGACCTGGGGCTCCTGCATCAGGCCCCGGCCGATGGCCACCATCTGCTGCTCGCCCCCGGAGAGGGTTTCTGCCGTTTGATTGCGCCTCTCCTGCAGTCGGGGAAAAAGGGAATAGACCTTTTTGAGATTCTCCGTCTTGTTCTTCTGGGTCCGCTTGAGATAGGCCCCTACCAGCAGGTTTTCTTCAACGGTCATTTTGGGAAATAACTGGCGGCCTTCCGGCACCAGGGTCATGCCGAGATCCACCACCCGATGAACCGGCTGACCGCTGGTTATTTCCCCTTTGTAGACAATCCGGCCGGTATTGAGAGCTACCAGGCCGCAGATAGCCTTGAGAGTCGTGGTTTTGCCGGCGCCGTTGGCCCCGATCAGAGCCACCAGCTGGCCCTTTTTCACCGAAAAAGAAATATCCCAGAGGGCCTGAATATCCCCGTATTTGACCGCGACCGACTCCACATCCAAAATGTTCATGCTGCCGCCTCTCCCAGGTAGGCTTCGATAACCGCGGGGTGCCGGGCGATCTCAGCCGGAGTTCCTTCTGCAATTTTTTTCCCGAAACTCAAAACCACCAGACTATCGCTGATGCCCATAATGACCCGCATGATATGTTCGACGATGAGTATGGTCATCCCCTGATCGCGAAGCTTGAGAATCAACTCGATGGTGCGGTCGACCTCGGTCGGATTCAGTCCGGCCACGACCTCGTCGAGGAGCAGGAAGGAGGGCTCAAGAGCCAGGGCCTTGCTGATTTCCAGGCGCTTTCGCCCGCCCAGGGTCAGGCTGGCGGCCGAGAGTTCCGCCCGGTCGGCCAGTCCGGTGAATTCCAGAATCTTCCAGGCATGTTCTTCGGCGTCGGCACGTTTGGGATAACGTAAAAATGAAGCGATGAGCACGTTCTCCAGAACGCTCAAGCCGGGAAAGGGCTTGACCACCTGGAAGGTGCGTCCGATCCCCAGAGAGGCCAACTTATAGGGCGGCATGCCGCTGATATCCTGCCCATTGAAAATAACCTGCCCATGGGTGGGGGCATAGTAGCCGCTGATGACGTTAAACATGGTGGTTTTTCCGGCTCCGTTCGGACCGATCAACCCGACGATTTCTCCGGGCTGAACCTGAAAGGAGACGTCGTTGTTGGCGGTCAAGCCACCGAAGGCCTTGGTGACGGACTTGACCTCCAGCAATGGCCGAGTGCTGCTCATTGTCCACCCTCCTTTTGCGGGCTCGCTTTATAACCGGTCCCCGCTGAAGTCTCCAGAACCTGTTCATTTTTCCCCACCCCAGGTGAATGATTCTTGCTTGTTGCCTTTCTCGCCTTATGACGCATCTTCAGGGTTCCCCACAGCCCGTTGGGAAGAAAAACGACACTCAATGCAATGACCGCACCGAGGATGATCAGATACAACAGTTGAAAGTCAGAGAGATAGGCCCAGAAAATGGTCTTGAAGGCAAAAATGAGTACCGCGCCAATGACCGGACCGATGAGGGTGCCCATTCCGCCGAAGACGACCATGACCAGGGCCTGATCGCTGACCAGGTCGCTGAGCGTCGAAGCGGGGTCGATAAAGGTAATCCAGTACGCATAGACCCCGCCGAGGATTCCCGTCGGTATGGCGGAGAGGACAAAGGACTGGATCTTGAGCCAGGTGGGGTTGATCCCAAGGGATTTGGCGCCCTGCTCGTCCTCACGGATCGCTTTCAGCTTCAGCCCGAAGGGCGCTTTCTCCAGCAGATACCAGAGGAGGAAAAATGTCGTGGCGACCACCCCGAGCATGACGTAGAAGAAAAACTCCGGGTTCAGAAATGGCGGCAGGCGCATCCCGTCGGGCCCCCCGGTGATCTCCAGCATCAGGGCCAACTGCTGAACCGCAAGGGCGAGGGCCCAGGTGGCAATGGCGAAGTAGGCGCCCCGCAGTCTCAGGGTCGGAAAACCCGCCACCAGGGCGCAAAGCAGGGTAATCACCGCGCTGGCCACCAAGGCCGCGGCAAAGGGCCAGTGGGCCTGGGCCATGAAGATGGCCGTGGCGTAGGCGCCGATACCGAAAAAGGCCCCGTGGCCGAAGTTCAGATACCCGGTATAACCGGCGAGGACATCGAAGGCGATGGCCAGCCCGATCCACATGATGGCTTCGGTGATAATTCGCAGAACGAACGTGTCATGAATGAAAACCGGCACAAACAGCAGCGCAAGGACCACCAGCATGCACCATCTCAGGGTTTTGTTTTTGCCACTCATGTGTCAGACTCCCCTGGCAAACAAGCCTTTTGGCGATATCAGCAGAATCGAGAACAGCAGCACGAACACGGCCAGCAGCGTGTATCCCGGGTCGAGGTAAATGAGAAAAAACGACTGAACCAGCCCCAGCAGGAACGCCGCCCAGGGCACCCCGGCCAGATAACCCATTCCGGCCAGTACCACCACGAAAAAAGCCACAATGGTATATTGGGGTCCCATCTGGGCGCCAACCGATAGAATGCACCCGATCAGCACGCCGGTCATGGCACTGATGCCCACATAAATCCCATAGACGTAGGAACTTGTTCGTTTTCCGTTGACCCCCATAAGGCCTGCGGCATCACGGTTCTGGGCCAGGGCGCGGACACCAAGGCCGAAATTGGTCTTTTTGAGCAGCCAGTGCAGCACCAGGGTAATGATCAGTGCATAAACCAGCCCGGCAAACCGAACCGTGGAAATGGTCAGGAAAAAGTCGCCCTTTTCGAAGAAAAACGAGCCTTCGGAAAAGGCCGAAGGAATGGAGTGGGTAAAAAAGCCGAACCCAGTCAGTGCCAGACCACGAAACATCAGCGCCAGGCCAAAGGTAAAGACCAGCCCCATCAGCAAAGGGTTGCCCTGACTGCCACTGAGCACTCGGTGGATGACCGGCTGCATGAAATAGCCGACCCCAAAAAACACCACGAAAACCAGAGGCAACAGGACAAACGGATCGACGCCCGTCCACTTGTTCAGATACAGGCCCAAAAAGGCTCCGAGCATGATCCACTCCCCTACGGCGAAATCAATGACGTGCATCACGCCGTAAACCAGGGAAAAACCGATGGCGACGGTTATATAGATCCCGCCGAGCATAAGGCCATCCATCAAGGCCTGGGGCAAAAGTTCCATGTGCCTCTCCTTCCACACATACGCCGATCCAGAATGAAGACAGAGGCTTGCGGAGGCGATTGTTTGCCTCCGCAGCCATCTTTCAGTCAGCAGATCGATTCCAAGCCAACACGAATCACCGTTCTTTCCAGCTCACCATGGGATACTGGGCAGGAGAGGTCATTTCCTTTTCAGGCCCCACAACTACGACTTTCTGGTCTTGAATCTGGATGGTCAGGGGGGTCAGGCCGACATTGGCATGGTAGTACTGCCCGTCGTCAGCAAAATTGATCCTCCCGTAAAAGGTTTCGATGTCCAGATCTTCCAGAGCCTTGAGAAGCTGCTCCCGCTCTTCTTCGGACAGCGGAGGAGTAGCGCCTATTTTCTGCAGCGCTGCCTGGAAGGCAATGCCGGCGGCAGTCGAACCGGCCTGGGTATAATCGGCCGGCACCTTGAAGGCTTTTTCGGCGGCCGCCGCGTAACTCGGCGCATCGGGCCAGAGCAGTTCCCCTCTGGTCTTGGCCGTGGGAGTCCAGACCGAAGCGCCGAACACCTGGTTGGAATGCTTGCCAAGGGCTTCGATGAACGCAGGCTCGGTCACCCCGTAGTGCATCAGCAAGGCCTTAGGCGTGTAGTTGATTTGCTGCAGGGACTTGACCAGCTTGATAAGTTCCTCATCATGGCCGCCGAACGCCACCAGGTCGGGACGCATGCCGCGAACCGCTGACATCAGGGGAGTCAGATCCTGGCCGGAAGGGACAATGTTGAACTTGCGGATCTTGATCCCGGCCTCTTCAGCCGCAGCCTTGAACGCTTCGGCCGTCGCCTTGGAGAAGGTGTCATTGGAGCCCAGAATAACCGCGGTTTTGGGAGGCGAATCCATCTGGGACATGGTAACGATGGGAGTGGCCCCGGTGAAGCTGACCGGCGGGATGGTGCCGAAGGTATAGAGGAACTTGTTGAGCCAGATCAGGGGAGATTCGGCGGAACCGGTGATCAGGGGGACTTTGTACTTTTCCACTACCGGGGCGACCGCCATGGTTACCCCCGAAGAGTAAGGTCCCAGGATGAAATCGACCTTTTCCTGGGTAATCAAGCGTTCGGCTGCGGCCGCCCCTTGAGACGGCTGGGACTGGGCATCGGCGTAGAACAGCTTGACCGGGTATTTTTTCCCGCCGATGTCAATCCCGCCCTGGGCATTGACCTCCTGCGCCCAAAGATTGTTTTGCCTCAGACGGAAACG
>NPIE01016130.1_pt2 | contig 12133 bp, 9 predicted proteins | sample 8637661 | NCBI WGS metagenome assembly NPIE01 (sample SAMN07420842, study PRJNA396082) | bioreactor metagenome | isolation source: sample BA12 brine-fed electro-methanogenic bioreactor BA | place: Japan: Kochi | collected 2016-12-09 | reverse complement strand
CAGTGGCTGCATATACTGCCATATATACCTGAACCTCCTCGATTCACTGGTAAAACAGGAGACAGAGTCACGATTGATTACAATGGACAGCAGCTTTTTGTTCTCAGCAATGGTGACCTGATTTTGAACGACACCTTGATTGTTGCAGGAGAACAATTGAGACGATTCTGGGATGTTTATGTTGAAATCTCGAATAGCACAGATGATTCTAGCATGATTGCAAAAGCGCTCGAGATTTCACCAAATCAATTCTATGAGACCCAGATTTTCTTCCTTGCTGGTCGATTGCAGAAAGAGAAATCTGAACGACTGCGCCTATATCAAGGGGGGAAGTTTGCTTCCGAATATCCCTATCTGGGTGTCATATCCCCAAAACTGATCTCATTCCAGCAAGATTTTTACGAAGCACTTGCTGAGACCAAAGATTTCCATAGCTTGAAGAACGAGATCATGAAAACCAAAATCACCCCTTGAATGTAACATTTCCTTAGTAGAGCTCTTTTTAAGATAAGGAAACACAAAATCCTTTCGAAAGGAGCAATCATGGAGATTTTAGAAACCACCGATCACAAAACCGTATCAAGACTAATTGAGGCTTGTTCATCAAAAATCAGATGCAGTGAAAATGCTTATTCAAATTGGCTTGAGGAAAAAATCAAAAACAACGGAGAGAGTAATGACCAGTTCTTGCTCATGATCAGAGATGTCCACACTGATTCCAAGGGTATAATATATGCTGAACCAAGCTCTTTCGAAGATGGAAGGATGTTTGCTTCAATTCACCTTCTCTTCTCAGATGATGAGCACCTCGGCAATGATGTACAAATTTATCTTGTAGACAGATTGAGAGACTGGATGAGGGTTAAGGGCTATATGCAAGGATATATGCTCGTAAATGCTGAACATTACTGGGATAATCAGCAACACTTCAATCGTCTGGGAATGGGAGCAACTGTGACTCAGTATATCAAGAACTTATTGGACATGGAGACCATATCGGAACCGGAACTGGATATACGATTTGCCAAATCACGGAATGAATTCAGGATCATAGAAGATAACCCTGATCATCACAACAAGTACCTTAGAAACAGTGATGTTTGGTATGGCTTACTTTCAGCCAGTAGAATAGATAACAATAACATAGAGATCATGAATCTGCTTTCATTTGACGAAAACGGAAATGGAACAGGATATATTACTTTGGAACTTGATCGGGCTTTCAAACAGGGTTCCATTTCAGCTTTTTGTATTTTTCCTGGCAAAGATATTGCCAAGACAATGCAAACTCTTCAAATGGGAGCAGAACAAAGGCTTCTTTCAGAAGGGTGTGAGAAATTGATATATAATCATTATCCGGCAGGGATATATCACATTTCGCCAGATCTCAACAAAGGGTTCGTACCAGAATATTTACTGTTGAGAATGGTCTCAATCCCAGAGTGATTTTCCATAGTTCTAGAAGATGGGGAGCCTTTGCTCCCCTTTTTTTTTGCGATCAGAAAAGCCATAAAATTCTTGACCTCCTCACTAGGCTCTATTTATTAAAAGGCATGGATCTGAATGAGCAAAGAAGTTTTATAGAGGACTGTATAGCAGAGAAACCAGGTGCATGGCAAACCCTGTACGATGAGCATCTGCTACCTCTAAAAAGAAAGATTGCCTATAAGGTTTTTACTGCAGGTGGCGGAGAAAGCGATATTGATGACCTCATTTCGAGCTATACTCTCAAGTTGTTAGATAATGACTACGCCCTCCTGAAAGATTTACTCACCTATGATAAGACAATAGGTGCTTGGTTTTATAATGGACTAATCTTTGAATTTAAGACTTGGTTGAACAGGGATATAAAGAAGAGAAATCGATATCTGGAAATCGACAAGGACTTTGAGGCAGTCACCCTGACTTCGATGGACGAGATTGATGTAGTTGAAATACTTGATAAGTTCATCTCCTCATTGAGTAAAAAAGAACAGACCTTCATGCGCCTATACTTCAAAGACAATCTATCCGAAGATGAGATAGCAGATTTTTATGGAGTCAAAGCTGTCGCTGTCAGGGTTCGCAAAAGCAGACTTAAAGACAAATTCATAAGCTTCCTCGAAAAAAGTCTGGTTTAGATGGAACTTCTCATCAGGCACCGCAAGGGAGAGCTATCCTATACACTATTGAGACGTGCAAAGCGAGCTCTTATATTTGATCAGGAAGTGGATCTGGTTAGCATGAAAAAATATGCCGATAAGATCAACTCTGCTGCCTTTTCGGAGCTCCACAACCTTCTAATGTATCACTCAGAACATATCAGCACAAAGATTATTCCACGTCAATTGCTCGAGATTATTTTCGAATCAGCTGAGGATGAGTTGAGATTGGATATAGACCTGGATTTAGATTTTTTCCCCTGGGAGCTTCTTTGCTTTGAAAAGAAGTTCCTTGGCTTAACGCTCCCCCTTGGAAGAGTTCACAGGATTGATAGATTTACATCACCCTTTAATATTGACGATAGCTGTAAGATCTGCGTGGTTGCAGAATCATATCCAAATTTATCACTGGCAGCTGCTGATCTAGAGAAGAATCTCAGAGTGATGAACTTCAATACAAGTCTTATAATCGAAAAGAATGAGTTTGTTCTGCAAAATTCTCATTCAGTTGAAGCTCTTCATTTCATTGGCCACGAGACTAAGGACTTGAAATTCAAAAGTTCCATATATGACCGTGGTCCATTCAAGGCTCAAATTGTATGGATTGACTCCTGCAAATCTATTGCCCCACAGAACTACCTGGAGATCATGGAAAGATTCAATGCCAGACATGTCATTGGTAATATTGGTCTTGTTCCCGAAGAGAGACCCCATCAAGATATGGGAATCATTCCACAAAATTTCTATCGCTTGTTGAACAGGGGTTTACCGATTGGGCATGCTCTCTTTGAGGCAAAAAAAATTGCTTTTGACAAAGGTCAACCAGATTGGGCTTGGATCAGCCTTTGGGGTGAACCAGACTATAGATACAGGAATAATGGCATCAAAACCAACAAGATTGTAACAATTGCGGAAGAACTTCCTTAAATTAAAAAGAACAAAACAAAAGGAAGAAAACATGGACAGAGAAGAGAAACTATTTGATAACTTGATGAAGAACTATTACAAGGTCACAGAAATTGTCCCAGAGAAGAGGGCATCCTTTGTAATGAACTTGGCTTCTAAGGTCTGGAGGAAAGTTTCAGGAGAGATGAATCTAGATATCATTGATTCACAACCGATTGCAGTCCGGGGTACATCATCTGAATCTCCAGCTTCAATGATGTCAATCGGCAATGAGAGGATGAAGATCTTCATAGATAAAACAGATGATAGTTATCTGATCATTGTCAAGCTGATCAGATGGGAAGATGCGAACACTTGTATTCTCTTGGGTGAGGATATTAGCACATTCAGACCCATCGAACGAAATGAGGCTATGTTTGAAGTGAAATCCGAGGGACGATATAGACTGATTATCAGAGACTCGGAAAACGGTGTTCTCGGAGATATAGAGTTGGAGATTGTAGATAGCGAATTTTGATTGATTTTTTTCGATAATGACAAAGCCCCCGAATGGGGGCTTTTTTTTATAGCAAATCTTCTTCGGGCAAAGAACGATATATCCACTTAGCCTTAATGCTGACAACCAACATTGATTAAAATATGTTTAGCTAGTGTAACACATAAAAAAAGGCCACCCGAAGGTGGCCCATTTCTTTACGATTTTGAGGTCTTATTTAACGAGTATAGCCTTTTTTGTAAGTATCTTGTCATCAACCTGGATCCTGACTAGATAGACACCACTCTCGATGTTCTCGGCATTCCATGATATTCTATTCTCTCCACTTGTTGTGTTACCAGAGAAAATGTTTGCTACATGTCTTCCTTGAACATTATAGACACTTACATCTGCCTGCATACCTTCTTTTGCTTCGAAGGAAATGCTGGTGCTGCTTTTGAAGGGGTTTGGAAATACACCCAAGTCCAGCTCATAGGGAACATCGTTTTCAGCGACTATCTTCAGAAAATGAGTCTTACCATCATTATCGGGAAGAAGAATTTCACCCTCTGTAGTAAGTTCGGTCTTAACTCCATTCTCATCAACCATGAAGAGATTGAAGTTCTCTCCCGATTCGATCTCCCAGCCAAATGCTATCTGACCATCTCCAGACACTTCTATGTTCCATTCCTTGCTTTCATAGCCAGTTATCGGAGCTTTGAAGGAGGAGTTAAGAACAGCTTCGTCTTCAACAACTCGCACCTCAACATTGTTGCCGATGTTACCTGGTTTGAAGTGGTCATAGACCATATCCCGACTATCCAGAGCATCCTCGGCAATACCAATTCTGGTTATAACATCTTGCGATGTCTCATCCACTGCCGAAAAGAGTATCCTCATCAGAGCATCATCTTCAGAGCGATGGCTGCCAGCGAAGCCAGCTGCCCTTGCCTCATGAGGTCTGTTGAATCTAAGCGTAACATCCTCAGCGTGGACATAGACCCAGTATCCATACCAGGGATGAATAAACTCTGTCTCAACATAGTTTCTTCTACAGGCATTCCACATATAGACAACATTCTCAAGTATTCCTTGCTCGGCAGCCTTTGAGAAGCCCCTTAAAGTCCTTCCCTGTGTGATAACTTCAATATCGACATCTTTGTGGAAGCTAACTGGATAAGGACATCCAACAAGATTCATGCCCTGATGAAGATGAAGGTCATATGGCAGATCTATTTCATCCGCAGGAACTTCTATGTTGAATGGATTTTCGGATAGAATCCAGTATCCTGCAGCAATCTCGAAGTCAAAGTCTCCGATCATCCATGGGTTAGAATAGCCCCAGAGACCATCTCCATTCTCTTCCCACCTGAAGATATCTTTGTCATCCGTGAACATAACAGAGGTAGGCTCATATCTAACTTCTGGACTTTCAAAGTGTGGAACACTTATAAGATTGGAACCACAAGTGTATTCATAGACTGTTGTATCTGGCATATTACAGGTTCTGACTGTGAACCGACGTACAATATCATCATTAGGATTGTATGGATTGTCCCATCCACTGAAAGCAACTTTGTATTCGTTGTTCTCACGGAGATTCTGAACAACGCCACCGGCCTCTTCGTCGATCAGGTAGATATCCAGTTCCTCTGGTACTTCGTCGATGTCTACAGCTATTTCCACTGTATCACAGTTGCCAGATTTGAGAATGGAGATTTCCCATTCATCGCATTCGCCATCCTCTAAAATTCTGTATGGATGATAATCCAGTGCCCAATTGTCTGAGCGAGAAGACCAATCATCGTGGAAGATGTACTTATGATGATATGTTCCATTGGCCGGAGAATAGCTCTTCGCAGCATCGATAGGATCATATCCGAATTCAGCACCTTCCCAGAAGCCAACTCCGATTTCCCTGTCAAAGTTCTGCCAACATGGGTAAGAGGTTGACTCAATCCATATAGTCCAATTCGCACCTTCAGGTATCTCTGTTTCGAGTTCGACCATATCCCCACAAGAGTTACCATTCATGTATACTTCAACCTCATACCAGGTAATTCCATTATTTCTTATGTTTTCGTAATCAGCTTGGACATTCAGAACATCTCTTGCTACTTGTAGTCCATTTCTGTCTCTCCAGATGATGGAATCAATGCAAGACCAGGCTGTAGTGTCCAGAAGTGTTGCGCTGATCGGAACAGTTTCACCCAATGGAATCGCTACCCTATCAGGTTCGATTTCTACATTACATTCAGGTACAAGTATCTCATACTCTGCTGTATATCTACAAGTATCTTCCCCATCAACATAGACCGCAGTCACAGTCTTATGAAAAGATGTCTCAACAAAAACATCAAGGCACGTTGCAGAAACAGCCCCTGTGTGTCTATCCCAGAATATCTGCATTTCTTCAATTGGTGCAGGGCCTTCTTCTGCCCATTCAACACAAAGACTAACCCATGTTCCGGAGCATACTGGATTATCATAGTCGGATATTATCCTGATACTTCCAGGGCAGGTCTCTGTTACCGGACCACTAATCACGACTGAATATTCTACACCTCCACAGGAGTTGGATACCTCTAAGCCTATCTCCCTCTCTTCTGCGCCGGATACAGTAATCTCTATGCAATCAGTAATCTCTCCTGTTGTCCACAGATAATCTAAACCGCTTTCTGTATGAGCAGCTTCAAAACAGAGGCTGTATCTTATGTAATCCTCTGTTTCTTCTATAATCCTGACATCAATGTGACCTTCAATCTCTGGGATACATCTTACGAAGACTGAATCTACATCATAGCAGCCATCTACATTGGTAGCAGTTGCAATAAACCATGTATCCTCGGTAATCTCAGGCCCCATGGGTTTTGGATCCATGCTCGAAAATCCAGATGGATTAGACCTCCACTCAATCATTACCGGTTCTACGGATGAGGTGAAGGCTGCGCTCAGATCAACACGTTCTCCACTGCATACGATTGAGTCGCTTGCAGTAGCAGAAACATTTATGTTGCAAGGAGTTGAATTGCAGAATGTTACATTGTCAAAGCCACATTTGTTTTCAACGCCTATAAACTTGATGGATTTTGCTGTTCCGGCAAAATCAACCCCGATTGGCTGCCAGTTCTCATACCAATAGTCATAATCTTCAGGTGGAGGTGTAACATCTAACGAGAATCTGGCAAGTCGAGTGCCTGTTCCGTTCACACCGGAATAAAGCTCTACTGCGGCCTCGTAGTAGCTGGAATAATAGAAGGAAAAACCCTCTGTAAAGCCACTGGGGACATTGATTATCGAATAATCACCTGTGAGCCAGAAAAGCACCTCATCACCACTTGGGTTGTACTGAAAATTGCCTGTTCCTCCAGCTGTTTTGCTTTTTGTAACCAAAGAGTTTTCCGTGAAACTGATTCCTATGCTCTCGTAGTAGTCGCCGATGCGTATAGCAACAGAATCAACAATTCCTTCAAAATAGAGTGTTGTACAGTCAAATTCACCTGGCTCATCCCCTGCAGGAAAGCTCCTGCTTGTTGCAGCGACTGTTGGTAGATCGTCGCTGAAGTTCTGTCCCAATGCAAAAACTGCAAAGAACAGAATGGCTATTGTTGTGATACCCTTTCTCATCTCTCCTCCTTAAAAATGGTTGGGTGTTGGTTATGATAGAAAACGCCCTTTTAGTCTCGCTCTTAACTTTTCAATGGGCGTTCACATCGAAAAGAGAATGCTGCACAGATTGTTACAGAAATTTTGAAAGTGCTAAAGGAGAAAGAAAGCAATCACCACCATTATCAATGATTGAAGCACTTAATCCTTTTGAATAAGAAGCATAAAAGACTTCTTGAGGAGATACTGGGAATGATGGAGATATTGCAAATAGCGATCTTGACTCTGCTACCACGGATGGCAATATAGGAGCTGCAAAAAAGGACATATGACATTCATCTTTGCAATGCTCTGAAGATAACAGAAACCCTTAAAGTCTATGACTAGATAGATTGGGCTAGTGGTGTTTCGAAAATTTTTTGGCGTACCATCAATCAAAAAGGTAACAATTGCAGAAGAATTTTCTTAATATCTAAAGCGAGGCTCTCATGCAAAGAAAATTCAGAAAAATAATCAAAATCATTACGGGTGCTTTTGTCCTTGTTGCTTTCATTCTGACAATGGCAAATACACTCTGCCTGATAGATGATGATGGTAGCTGTAAAGCATGTTGTGCATATACAGAGTTAAATGCAATCAAGTCCATCTCTGTGTTTTTGCTCTCTTCACTCACCCTGTTCATTCTGACTCGCCAAGAGCGCAGGAAAAGAAATAAAATGGTTGAAAAACAAATTGACTAATAGTGTAAGAACTATATCTTACATTCTATATATGCAGGGATATTAGCGATTTAGACATGAATATATTGCGAGAGTAGAAGAATGCAAAGAATACTGATTTTAGCTGCTTTTTTATGCAGCTTGAATGCTCAGATTCTGTATCGCTGGGAAGTCAGCTCCGGCGGTCAGATAGACACCACCTCTGGTTTCAAGGGCATGACAGTCGGACAGACCAGCCAGGCACATCTTGTGAATGCCTCCTCTGATACTGCCACCTTCGGCTATTGGCATAAGGAATGGGAACCCGAGATCTGCATCACGATTAATGATTCCATCTGGGATGTCAGAAACGCCGAGTTTCCCGATACAATACCATGTCACTACACTGTAGACATGCTGCCTGAGGATAGAATAACTATAAACAACTGCGGTAACTGTGCCATTGATCTTGGTCTTCGTTTTGTGGAGTCATCCCATGACAGCGTGATACTTGCCTATTATTCAGGCAGGAACAAAGGAGTTCTCAGGGCTGTTTTCAGTGAAGATGAACTTATGCCGGACTATGAGCCAAGCGACTATATCAAAGATGTCATATCATGGTCTACGTATAGCGTCTTTGGTCCTTCAGGTTTCAATATGGCAACCTATGACGAGCTGAAGCTCTGGTTTCAGATGAGTACACCTATGTACACCACTATCGGAGATGACCCTGCCTTAGATCTTACTTTTACCATAGAACTCAAAGCAAAATTTAATATGCCCTGAGCTATAAGCTCTATATGGAGGAACAATGAGAAAAGCCAGTCTTTTTATCTTACTGCTTACAATAATCGCCATTGCTGCTGTGCCTGAAAAGATGCACTTTCAGGGGCAGTTCATGTATGATTCAGGCGATCCTTTCCACGACACACATGAGACAATCTTCAGGATATTCCATACACCTGCAAGTGTATCGCCCATCTGGGAAGAGACACAATATGTCGATTTCCACAACGGGCATATGAGTGTCAACCTTGGCGATGAGGTTCCTCTCCCTGCAACGGTTTTCAACGGAACAACAAAATATCTCGAAGTGGAGATAGAGGGTGTCGATCCCTTCCCCAGGACACCGCTTATTACAGTCCCCTATTCCTTCCGCTCTGTTTATGCAGACTCCGCAGGCGGCTTCAGCATGGACACACTTGGGGCTTATCTGGATACGACCTTTGCCCGAACTGTTATGCACATCGATTCTGTTCACTTCATAGACAGCATCTCCGTCATAGACTCAATCAACTTCATTACCTACATCGACTATGTGACATATATCAATCACATTGACTCTGTCAGCTACATCGATTCCATCAGCTATGTGGAATATATCCGTCATCTTGACTCTGTGAGCTATATCGACTCAATTTCCTATGCTGAACACATCCGAACAATAGACTCTGTTACACATATAGACTCGATAAGCTACATAGACTACATCACGCATATAGACTCCATCACCCATATCGATTCCATAAGCTATATTGATCGTATCTCAATTATCGACTCGATATCCTTCATCGACTACATCGACTATATTGACAGCATCCGAACCATTGATTCCCTGCGATATGTGGGACACATCGCCTATATCGACAGCATAAGGAGGCTGGATTCGATACGTTTCGTGGATTACATCACACACATCGACTCCATTCGCAGCATAGATTCGATAGCTTTTGTGAATTTCATTGACTTTATAGACAGCGTGCGTGTCATTGATTCTCTGCTTTATGCGGAATACATTGACTACATCGACAGTATCCGGATCATAGACTCGCTGTACTACGCCGAGCATATATCATTCATAGACAGCATAGCCCGTATTGACTCCATTTTCAGCATAGACTCCATAGCCTTCGTGGATTTTATAGACTACATTGACAGCGTGCGCAGCATAGATTCACTTCTCTATGCAGACTATATAGACTACATCGATTCGGTGGGCTATATTGACTCCATCGGCTGGATTGGCCACACAGGCTGGGCCGACTCCGCACTATGGGCCTCGCATGTTCACTGGGACTCGATTATTGGTGTGCCAGCAGGTGGAGTAGGTGGCGGAGCCAACACAAGCCTTATCTATCCTGATGGCTTGAGTGGACTGACGCCGATAACGCTTGATAGCCTTTATACATATCCATACACCCCACCTGAGGGTAAGAATTTGTATGTGTTGAATTACAATTGCAATTCTTCCGAATCACGATTGCTCATTGATGATAAGATCATTCATAGAGAGGGATCAAATAATGGTTATTACCGTTTTACACTACCTTTGATCGTTGGTGATGACTCTCGACTCCATGTACCAGAAGATGCTGAATTTCGTATAGGTGTAAACGGCTTTCTTGTAAACTCTTCTGTGAGACCAATAATTTTGGATACCTTAACGCTTTATCCTTATACTGTACCTCCAGATTCACTTCTTGTCATTAATCATATAAGAATGGGTTCTCAATATCTCAAAATAAACGGTATCGATATAGCTTATAATGTTTGGAACAGGGGCACAACTATAATTTATAACTCCCTTGAAAATCCTTTGATACTAAATTCAGGCGACATTTTAACTTCTACAGAAGCTAGCACTGTTATCGCAGGCTACCTCACAGCCTCCTTTGACTCCCCGGCCCTTGAAGGCGGTTCGGGGGATATTACCTCGGTCAGTGCTGGGGAAGGATTGAGTGGCGGAGGTGCAAGCGGGGATGTTACGCTTGACGTGAATGTGGGAGATGGATTAGAGATCAATATTGATACAGTCCAGATTGCGGATGAAGGAGTAGGTTGGGATAAGTTGGATGAAGAGGTGAAGGATAGTGTTAGAGCGGTGGGAAGCAGCGGGGGTCCGGGTGGTCTCTACAGCGGACAGATTGTACTCAGCCCGGAAAATGGAGCAAGCTATCCCGGCTTTACGCAGTATGAAGAATTCTTTGTTGTTGCCGATGGTGCAGCAACCTCCGAGTATTGGTCTGAAGTAAGTACATCTGGCTTCTATCCTGTCGAAGATTCAGTAACCGAATATACAGCTGTATGGACTGGAGAAGAAGTTATCATTTGGGGTGGAGTAAATGCGGATGGTGATTATCTGTATACAGGAAAACGGTATAATCCTGAGACCGATACTTGGAGACCTGTGTCTACGTCAGGTGACAGACCGACGGGACGTAAAAGTCATTATGCTGTATGGACTGGAACAGAAATGATAATCTTTGGTGGCTTCAATATTGATGGTTATCTAACAACAGGCGCAAAATACAACCCAGATGCGGACACTCTGTATGGCGAACCTTGGACAGCTATCGAACCTCATGGCATCCCTAAAAGTGCTACGCCTATTTGGACTGGCGATAGGATTTTGATTTGGGGAGAATGTTTATGGTACTCCGAACCCACCTGGAGGGGTTTTTACTATGTCCCAGAAGACGACGTATGGGGGGACATGTCTTTTGTAAATCAGCCAGCTGATAGAGAGCGATATACTACAGTCTGGACAGGAGAAGAGATGATAATATGGGGTGGGTATGATTATGACCTAAGTGAATTTCCAGAATATGGCGGGATATATAATCCTGAATCTAATGAGTGGACACGAATAAACGATAGTACAGACCCAAACAAACCCCTACCTCGACTTTATCACACAGCTGTATGGACTGGAAAAGAGATGATAATATGGGGTGGACTTCTCTATCCATACGGTAGTCCTTCTAGTAACCTCACAAATACTGGTGCAGCATTTGATCCAAGTACTGGAACATGGCGTATAATAAGCAACTCTGGAGATTGTTTATCAGCTCGACGTCATCATCATGCAATTTTTGATTATCCAACTATGTATATATGGGGAGGAGACGATAGAGGTACTTATATAAGTGACGCAACAGATGGTTCAAAATACAATATAGAAACCGATCTATGGGAGTATATGTCAAGCGATGGTATACCTCCAACAACTGGAGACGGACCTTTTCTTGATATAGGTGATGATCTGATTCAACTTGGTGGATCTATTGCAAGCGGTGGTATTGGAATACCGATATTTGATTGCCATATTTTCCACAAANNAATCAAAGTCGCGAGTTCTCTATCTATATGAAAAGGATTGATTTGGACTATAGTTCTTGTACTTATGCCTTTCTTCGTGCTGAGCTGGATAGCAGATATACAGAGCAACATTCATAGGAGTTCTATGAAGTCTAAAGAAAAGTACATCTCTCTAATTTTCATACTTCTGTTCACTGCAATATTATATG
>NPIE01031154.1_pt1 | contig 12134 bp, 8 predicted proteins | sample 8637661 | NCBI WGS metagenome assembly NPIE01 (sample SAMN07420842, study PRJNA396082) | bioreactor metagenome | isolation source: sample BA12 brine-fed electro-methanogenic bioreactor BA | place: Japan: Kochi | collected 2016-12-09 | reverse complement strand
ACGATGGCCCAGTTGCGATGCGTAGATCTCCTGGTAGATCGGGCTCGTCGCCATCAGCGTCTCATGGTCGCCTATGGCGGCGATCTTTCCCCGCTCCAGGACCACGATCTTGTCAGCGCTGATCACCGTGCTGATGCGCTGGGCCACGACGAAAACCGTCGTGCCACGCGCAAACTCATCCTGCAGCACCTCCGAAAGCGCCGCCTCGATCTTGGCCTCCGTCTCGAAATCGACGGCACTGGTGCTGTCGTCCAGAATCAGCACCCTCGGGCGGACCAAGAGGGCCCGCGCGATCGAGAGTCGCTGTTTCTGTCCACCCGACAGGTTGACACCGCGCTGCCCCACCAAGGTATCGTATCCGTCGGGCAGGCCCGTGATGAAGTCGTGAGCCTGCGCCGCCTGAGCCGCCGCCACGACCTGCTCATCGCCGGCCTCAGGGGCTCCATACCGGATATTGTCGCGAATCGTACCCCCGAAGAGGACCGCCTCCTGCATCGCGATCCCCACCTGAGCACGCAGCGTCTCAAGCGGAAGATCGCGGACGTCGATGCCATCGAGCGTGATTCGCCCGCTGTTCACGTCATAGAACCGCGGGATAAGATGAATCAGGGTCGACTTCCCCGATCCCGTCGCGCCAAGGATCGCCACGCGCTCCCCCGGTTCCGCGGTCAGATCGATGTGATTCAGAACGGCTTCGGTGCAGTCCTCGCCATTGTACTGGAAGCAGACATCATCAAAGACGACCCGCCCGGGGAAATGCTCGGGGACCTCGAGGGCGACCCCGGTCCGGCTCCGAACCTCCGGATCGCTGTCCAGGACCTCCAGGATACGTCCGGCTGAAGCATCCGCTGCCGAAAGCGGCGCCAGCATCCCGGCGAGCATGACCATCGGGAAGAGCGAGAAGGTGAGGTAGTTGAACGAGGCGACCATCTCACCCACCGTGCCCTGACCGGCAAGGACACGCCCCCCACCCAACCAGATCACACCGGCGATGCCGAAACTGATGATCAGGTTCATGGTCGGAAAGAGAAACGCCATCATCTGGGACACACGAATGCTCTGGTCCATCAGGTCGGTGTTCGCCGCCGAGAAACGGCGGCTCTCATAGTCGGTCCGTACGAAGGCTTTGACGACCCGCATACCCGCGAGGTTCTCCTGCAGCACCTGGTTGAGCCGGTCCAGCTTCTCCTGAACGACGAGGAAGAAGGGGCGCGCGCGGATGAGGAAGAAGCTGATCAGGACCAAGACACACGCCATCAGGATCAACATCAGTGGCACCAGATGCGGGCTGTTCAACGCCAGCATCACCACGCTTCCCAACAGCCAGAGCGGCGCCCGGGTCAGGATCCGCAGGCCCATCATCACGATGGTCTGAACCTGGGTCACGTCACTCGTCGCCCGCACCAGCATCTCCCCCGTCTGCAGTCGGTCCAGATTCCCGAAGGAGAAGCTCTGAACCTTATGCACGATCGCGCTCCGTACATCCGCACCGAACCCCTGGCTCACCCTCACGGAGAGGATGGTGTTGCCGATCGCAAACAGGGCACTGGCAACCGCGGCAGCCATCATCAAGAGCGAGGTCACCACAATCACCCGCACGTTTCCTGTGCCGATCCCCTGGTCGATCACGTGCTGCGACAGTCGCGGCACGCCCAGGTCGGCAGCCACCACCCCTAGGAGCAGCAATAGGGCGAGGAGGGCATCGCGCGCATAGGGCGCCACATACACCAACATCCGTCTCAATGACTTCACAGTCGCCTCCGCGTAAATTAGCCGTCTAATAGTTAGCTGACTAAATAATACCCGAATTCAGTCGACTGTCAATCATCTTCAGCGTCGCGAGGACCACTAAGGCAGGACAAACGTGCCGATCGTGGTGTGGTCTCCGACCGCGTGTCCAGCGGTATCCACCACCGGCAGCCGAGACATATCGGCCAGCAGGTACCAGCCGACGATGATCTTGTACTCCCCCGAGGGACCGCTCGTATCGAGGTAGAAGCTGTAGGGATCGACCACCTCCTCGGCGGGCTGCCATCCGCTCGTGGGCCGCGCGCCCTGAACCGGCCATGTATCCACCTGGCCATAGAGACGCCCATCGGGACCGATCACCTGCAGAAAGACCGTGTAGTCACGCTCAGGGCGCTGCAGCGCGCGCCACGTGAGGATCACGTCCAACGGCCCACCGGCGGGCACGCCGGTGGCGTCGAAAGCCGCCTCCTGAAGCAACAGCTGCCCGTCGTAGTTGGCCCATCCTCCCACAGAGGGAACCACCTCGACGGTCTCCAGGGGACAACGCTCGCGCGCCGCGCCGAGCCAGGTGCAGAGCAGCGCTTGGTCCCCAGTCTGGCGCGAGAGCTCCAGACGATAGAGGCCGGGCTCCATCGGTGCCGTCAGCGTTACACGTCGCAGGAGGGGTCGCGGGGCGCCGCCCGAGACGACGTCCCCACAGCGCACGGTGGCCCCCGCATAGCCACGGGTAATCAACGGGGTGACCACCGGGGTGCCCCGATCCTCCAACGGAACCCACCGGAGGTCAAAGGCCGTGTCGCCTGCCGCCTCGCGGCACAACCAGACCAGGTCGAGATCCACCGCAGCGCCTGAGGACATCGTGCCGGGTAGCTCAGCAGCCAGGAGCCGGGTCGATGGCGGGGCGAAGATCATCAACCGGGTCTCCGGCAACGCCGCGGTCTGGGCCGGCACCGTGACCACACGTAACGGATGCCAGTCGGTCTCCGTCTCTGCCACCGGCAACCCCCGCGCCTCGAAGCGCGGGAAGAGCCCGACCTCGAGCCGGTAGGTCCCAGGAGGCAACCACGCAGGCCAGGATAGGGCGTGGTAATCGTCGACGACCCAGCCCGGCTGCCAGGCGGGGGTCGCCGTATAGCCGCGCACCGGTCGTCCGTCGTTGCGCTCCCAGACAACGCGCGCATCTTCAGGATCGACCAGCCGCAACCGTACCTCCAGGTCCTCAGCGACCGGCGCGGTGACCCGCCAGGTGAGCGTGAGGTGGCTGAGTGCGTCAGACCACCCATCGGTCGCCAGCTCGTGTGAGGCCAGGACTAAGGTGTCGCCAAAGGCAACCCCCGCCTCACCGGTTGGGGCCGTGGCGGCGAACATCGAGGGCGGAGCCACCGCGATCAAGGGCCCCAGCGAACTCACGCCATAGGCATCCATGCCCGGGAGATAGCGGGCCAGATAGACCTGCTGCCCCTGCGCCCAACGGGCCGCCAGCGCCTCACGGTACTGGGACTCACTGAAGAGCGTCACCATCTCCAGATCAGGTCGCAGCCCTTCGATCTGTTGGAGATAGTAGAGCGGCGGAAACTTCTCACTGTCGGCCAGGATCGCCCCACCCTGGGCCAGCGGCAGATCGAGCACGTAGCGCGCCCAGGCCTCGTCGACGCGACCCTCGGTCACCGCATCCAGGGTGGGTCCGGTCACCCAGAGCTGCCGCAGGCCCGTCCCCACCAGCACGACGGTCAGGGCAGCCTGGAGGCCCCCACGGATCAGCGGCCCGCCGAACGCCCCCCCAACCGCGACCAGACCACGACGGACGGCCTGCAGGCCCCAGCCGACCCAGAAAAGCAACACAACGTGGGCGGGGATCAGAAAGGCCGCATAGTCCGGCTCGGCTACATAGAAGCTCAGGTTGAACCAGACCCAGGCGCCGAAGGCCGCCAGCGAACCGGCGCCGATCGCCGGATAGGCCAAGGTCAGCGCCACCCACCCCACGCCCGCCAGGCCCAGCCCCGCCCACCCCACCTGTGCGTGAAAGAGGCGCCCTACCAGCGACCAACGCCCGGGATCGTGATAGAAGGCCAGCGGGCGCAGCGCACCGCCTGAGTCGGCGTTAGTCACGAAGCGCAGAAAAGCGGACAGCGACATTCGCTCGCCACCGGTCACCGCAGGCCAGCGCAGCGGGATATAGGCGTAGAGGGCGAGCCCCATCGCGCCGAGCAGCAGCGCCGCCGCCCACGCACGTCCGCCCGGAGCCTCACGTCGTCGCGCCCAGAGCATCGCCAGCGCCAAGAAGCTCAAAGCGCCCAGGGTGATGTGCGAGGCCAGAGCCACACCGATCAGGGCTCCAAAGGCAGGCCACGCCACGTCGGAGCTGATCCGCTCCGTTGCCCAGCTGATGGCTAGCCAGAGGCCCAACGCCACCAACAGCGCATTGAGCGTGTAGACCTCAGCCTCGATCGCTCGTGACCAGAGGGTCGGCGTGAAGGCCAGCAGCCAAGCGGCCGCAAGCGCGAGCAGACGCGAGGGCGAGTGCGTTGGTTGGGGTGAGCCCCTGGTGAGGCCCAGGTAGAGGACCCCCGAGGCCAGCGCTGCAAAGCACGCGGAGGAGAGGTTGATCCGCCACGCCATCGTGCCGACCGGCACCAGGGAGAAGAGCTTGGCGATCAAGGTATAGAGGGGGTAACCGCTCGGATGGGCGATGCCGAGTTGTGGTCCGATAACCTGGAACTCGAAGGTGTCCGCACGGCCTACGTAGGGCGAGACATCGACCAGATAGACGACCAGGGGCAACAGCACCACGAGCAGGAAGGGACCGTAGCGCAGGCCCCAGCGCCACACGCCCGACTCCCGCCGGGGGTGGCTGAGCGCCCAAGCCCGCAAGCTTCCCAGGCAGAGCACACCAAGGCTGCCCAGCAACAGGACCGGCCCACGCCACGGAAGCGTGGTCCCACTCAGCACGTCATAGAGGGGCAGAAGCAGGGACACCATCCACGGGAGCAGCTCCCCCGGTTCGGACACCCGCACCACCAGCGGGGCGCCTACCGCAACGATGAGTCCCGTTCCGAGCGCAGCACCCAAAGCCGCACCCGGGATACCATAGCAGAGCGTGCAGTGCACCTCAAGGGCCAGGACGCGCATCAAGCCGAGGCCCCAGACGGCGCCGGCGACGAGGAGCAGACCCCATGCCGGCGACTTCGAACGCAGGCGAGGATCACGCAAAGTCGCTAGAGGCATCGTTCGTCAGATCGCTAGAGCCCGATAGGCGGGCATCCCCCGCTCAATCCTCGGCTTCGTCCTCACCCGGCGCGGAGTCCTCCGGCGGAGGGACCTCGGCGTCCGGCACCTCAGGCTCAACGGGCTCCGGCTCCGCGGGTCCCGGCAGCTCCGCATCAGGCGCCTCGGGTACCGGTTCGACCGGTGCCACGGGCTGGGGCTCGACCGGTATGGGAAGCTCTGCATCGGGAAGCCCGTCGGCGGGCGCTTCGCCCTCCTCACCCTCGTCCTCCTCCACCTCCAGCAGGCCGAGTTCGCGGCGGAAATAGAAGTCCAGGACTTGGCGCAGGATCGGGGCAGCAACCACCGACCCCTCGCCACCGTCGTAGACCCAGGCAAGGGCGACGATCTCGGGGGCTTCCACAGGACCATACGTCATATACCACGCATGGGTCGGCAGCGTCTCCTCAGCAACTACGTCGCACCGTCCGGCTTCCCAGGCGATGTCATCACAGTACTCCGCCNNCGTACCGGTCTTGCCGGCGAGGTTAATCCCCAGGTCGGTCAACAGCGCCCGACTTCCCGTCCCCCCCTCAGATGCCGCGACATCCAAGCCCTCGCGCACGATTGCCCACACCGCGGCATCAATATCAAGCACATCTCGCACAATCGGTGTGAACGGGCGGATGACGTGACCGGTAGCGTCCACAATATGGTGGATCAACTGAGGCTGATAGAGGGTACCCCCGTTGGCCACCACCGCCAGCGCGTTGGCCATCTGCAGGGGCGTCGCCAGGAGATCGCCCTGGCCGATCGCGAGGTTATAGGTGTTACCCGTCGTCCACGTCTCCTGGTAGACCTGGCGCTTCCACTGCGGCGTCGGGACCAGCCCACCGGCCTCTCCGGGGAGATCCAGGCCGGTAGCACGCCCCAGGCCGAACTGCGTGGCATACGCCGCCAGCCGGTCCACGCCGAGGCCGACGAACTGCGCGGGTTCGAAGCCGCCACCGACTTGGTAGAAGAAGATGTCGCACGACTGAGCCAGTGCCTCAACCACGTTGAGCGGGCCGTGACCATGGCCATATTGCAGGTCGATCCAGCAATAGAAGTNNGAAGGGTTGCGCCAGCGAGGTGTCATCGGGCGCAAAGCGGTTCGGCAGGAACATCCTACCCGGGCAGCTGATCGTCGTGAAGCGGTTGATAATGCCTTCCTGCAACGCAGCCGCAGCGGGCACGATCTTGAAGATCGAGCCCGGCGGCACCTGGTCGGCAATGGCATGGTTGATGAAAGGTCGATGGGGATCGCGCAACAGCCGATTGTACTCCTCTAGGTCGAGCCGCTGGCTGAACATGTTGTTATCAAAGGTAGGCAGGCTGACCAACGACAGCACCTGACCATCGCGGGGATCCAACAGGACCACGACACCGCGCTGCGACCCGGCTTCCGCCAGCCCCTCAGCCAGCGCCGCCTCCGCCACCGCCTGCAGTTCGACATCCAGCGTCAGATAGACGTTGTCACCGGGACTGGGCTCCGTCTCATCCAACACCCCCAGCTCCTGGCCCAACACGTCACGCTCGACGACCCTGCGTCCGGGGATACCGCGCAGCAACTCCTCGAGCTGCGCTTCGATACCGGCATAGCCGATACGGTCGACCGCTGCGTTGTAGCCCTTCTGCTCGTAGGCCTCGACGCTTTCCGGCGGGATCGGTCCGAGGAAGCCCACCACCTGCGACGTGAGCTCGCCATGGGTGTACCTGCGTCGGGAGACGGTCGCGATATCCACGCCCGGCATCGTCACCCCACTCTCCTGAGCGATCAGCAGAGCGAGATCGCGATCCACATTCTGGCTCACCACGATCGGTGCATACGGCACCAGGTAGCGCACGTTCTCGACCATCTCCCGGAGGCCCGGCGCCGGCGCCTCGCCGAAAGGCGGGTAGTCCGAGCGGCCGATGGCGCTGATCTCACCGCGATACGCGGGCAGATCGAGTCCCTCGCTCGTGCTGTAGGGCACATCGATGAGCTGGGACAGCCGCATCAACACGTCCCGCTCGCGTTCCGAATCGTCGGGCAGCAGGCCCGGGGTGACCGTGACGTCGTAGGCCGGTACGTTCCGCACGAGGATCTCTTGGTTCCGGTCGTAGATCACACCCCGCGAGGGACTGATCGTCACCGTCCGGCTCTGTTGCTGAACAGCACGCGCCCGCCAGGCGCCACCCTCGAGGAACTGCAGCTGCCAAAGGCGGATGAGATAGAGCGACAATATCAACAGAATCGCCCATCCGACGAGCGCCACCCGCGGTGAGCGGAGCACCCAGACCGGACGTGATGCGCCGTCCTCCACCTGGCGGCGATCCCAGTCGCGCACGCGGCTGCCTGCAGAGCCGAACCCCAACCAGCGACTCATGCGGCAAATCCCCCGAGGCTACGCCGCGAACGCTGATGGAAGAAGACCAAGAAAGTGAAGGCAAAGGGTGAAAGCAGGAGGTTCAGCATCGCCGCGGGAAGCGCCACCGTCAACAGGCTCGGACCGATATCCACAGCATACCCCAGCAGCACCATCAGCAGCAGGAGCAGCGCGTGACCCAGGACGGTCCCCAACGCCGACATCATCGCTAGACGGATCAGCGTCGGGCCCAGAGCGTGGACCCAGGGTTGCCCAACCAGCAGGCCCACAGCCGTCATCGAGAAGGTCCAGAGGCCTGGTCCGCTGCCGGAAAGCAGATCGCAGAGGAGGCCGCCCACGAAGCCCCACAGAGCGCCCTCGTTCGCCCCACGGATGATCGACCAGGTAACCACCACCAGGAGCGCCAGATCGGGGCGCCCCCCGATGACGCGCAAGCCGTCAAGCCACACGCTCTGAAGAACGGCAGCCAGTAGCAAAATGGGGATGCCGAAATAGAGGCTCACGGCAGGTCGAGCTCCGTGAGATCGGGCTGGGGAAAGTCGGTGATCACCAACACCATCTCCAGCCGCCGAAAATCCACGGCAGCGCGGACGGAGGCCTGCTGAAAGAGGTCGGATTCGAGATAGCTGACGCTCTCGACCTGGCCCAGGATAAGGCCCCGTGGCAGCAACCCACCGATCGATGAACTGATGACGGTCTCACCTTCCTCAACCTGCTCGTCGGGCAGGATGTTCGTCAAGGTCAACACCCCCTCGTCCGATCCCTCAAGAATACCCGTGATGCGCGACTGCTGCAGCATAGCCGAGACACGGCTGGCAGGGTCGTTGATCAACTGCACATACGAGAGATTCGGCGACGTGCGCGCGATCCTCCCCACCATCGCCGAGCCGCCCGTCACCACCGGCATGCCCACGGCTACACCATCACGAGTGCCGATGTTGATGATCAGGAAGCGCAGATAGGGATTCACGTCCTGGCCGACGACATCGCCGCACGGAAAGACACTGCATCCCTGCTCAACGACATCCGCACCCAACAGACCCAGCGTCGGGTTCTCCTGTCGATAATTGAGTTGGCGGCGCAGCTCCTCATTCTCCGCCTGGTACTCTCGCAGGCGGAAGTTCTCCTGGACCAGCGCTTCGTTCGCCCTCTGCAGCGTATCGGCCCGCTCCTGCAGGTCACGCGCATCACGAGCGGTGCGCGTGAGCCCTCCCAGTCGGTCCACCACGCTCGAGACGCTCCGCTCAATGGGTGCGACGACGTAACTGAGGATGTTTTCGAGGGGGCCAAGGGAGCCGGACTCACTGAGGACGATGAGGATGAGAGCAAGGATCAACAGCACCCAAGCTAACCAGGGACCACTGTCACGTTTCATCGCGTGTTCCCGGTCCTCTCACCGGATGCCTCCAGGGGTCCAAGATCCATCGTTGCGAACAGGTGGGCATGAGCGAGGTCGTGCCGGCGCCCTGCCCCGGCCCTTCGACACCCCTCTCCCATCGATCCTACCAGGAGGCCGAACCTCCGGGGCGCCAATTGTCCTCCGAGGAGAGCGTCGCGCGCAGGGCATCGAAGTTCTCCAGCACTATGCCTGCACCACGCGCCACACAGGTCAACGCGTCCGGAGCGACCCATGCTCGAATATGGGTGTCCTCGCTGATGCGTTCGGCCAGGCCCTTCAACAACCCGCCCCCCCCTGCCAGACAGATACCCGTCTCCATCAGATCGGACACCAGCTCGGGGGGCGTCTCGTCAAGCGTATCGCGTACGATGTCCACGATGATGTTCGTCGATCGAGCCAGGGCCTCGCGCATCTCGATACTGCTGATCTCGACCTCCTCCGGCAGACCCGTGATCAGGTTCCGTCCCCGCATCGCCATCGTGCGCTCCTCGGGCAGGGGATAGGCCGATCCGATGTTGATCTTGATGCGCTCCGCCATACGCTCGCTGATCGCCAGGTTGTACTTCTGTCGTGCGTACTGCACGATGTCCTCATCGAGCTCGTCCCCGGCGATGCGTAGGCTGCGACTGACGACGATGCCCTTCAGGGCGAACACCGCGACCTCGGTCGTCCCACCCCCGATGTCCACGATCATGCTGCCCTGCGGCTCGGTGACCGGCAACCCGGCGCCCAGCGCAGCAGCCATCGGCTCCTCGATCAGGTACGCCTCACGCGCACCGGCCTCGAGGGCCGCGTCGTGGACCGCGCGCTTCTCGACCTCGGTCACGCCGCTGGGAATGCCCACGACCACCCGTGGGCGGGGATAGGGGATCAGCAGTTGCTCGTGCGCCTTCTTGATGAAGTGGCGCAGCATCACCTCGGTGACGTCGAACTCCGAGATCACGCCATCGCGCAACGGTCGGATCGCCACGATGTTGGAGGGCGTCTTGCCCACCATCTCCTTGGCCTCAGATCCAACCGCGAGGATTCTGCGGCTATGTCGGTCCCGGGCGACCCAGGAAGGCTCATTACTGACGATGCCCTTCCCGCGCACGTAGACCAATGTATTCGCTGTTCCTAGGTCAATTCCTATATCAAGCGAGAATAGCCCCAGAAGCCAGTCAATTGGATTAAACAATCAAAACCTCGACCTCATAGTGTCAGGAACGTCGCAATTATACCATATCGACCTTGGATATCAATCACCGGCAGACGCGACGCTGCCCTCGACCAGCGAGGATAGCGACGCCAAGGACGTGATCTGCGCGATGCGCTGTAGAAAGTCCGCCGGGCTGGCACTGAGCGCCCACAGACGCCGCGCCAATGGGCCAATCGGGTCCTCACCCGCCGCGCCGGGCGCGCTGGCGTAGGCGCCGTGGAAAGCGAAATAAGCCTGGTTCAGGCGTCGGATGCGATAGCCCTGGGCGACAAAGATATGCCGCCGCTCTTCCATATACGACTCGGCCTCCTCTATCCGGCCCTCTGCCAACAGGCGATCTACGTTGACGCGCGTGCGGTGCATCTCCTCCCGGAAATCGAAGGTGGGGGCCTCCCCGCCCGTCTCGTTCACCTCCTCCACCAACGTCGTCGGCAGCCCCTTGTCCTGAACGAAGAGCGGCTCGTAGTAGCGAAGCATCACCTGCTGCCCGGCCCACTCACCGATCAGCGAGGCCGTCGTTTCATTGATCGTGCGCGTCTCGCCGTCCCGCATGTAGTACCATCCGAGAGGATAGAAGGTGAGGTAGTGGTGCACCCACTCGTGGGCCATGACGTCGGTGACCCAGGTGATCGAGCCGCTCTCCAGCAGCATCGCCGGGTAGGCAGCCAGACCCCCGATCGCGGTCACATAGGCGGAAAGCTCCGGCAGGGTTGTCATCATGGTCATCTCGATCTCGTCCTGCTCCGCTGCCGTCAGACCTGCCACCAACTGGCGTTGGTGGAGGCTCTCAATCCTCTCACGTGGGGAGACGACCAGGATATGCGGCAGAGGCGTAAACATGCCCTGCACCGGGGGGAGGATCGTGGATTGCAGACCGAAACCACCCTCAGCGAGAACGTGACTGACCTGCCACTCGAGGATCGCCTCGGCGATGGGGGCCTGTCGCGCCATCTCGTTGCGCAGTGCGGCATGCTCCTCGCGGACATCGATGCTCGCCGCAGCAGGGTCATCGATCTCGGGGTCGGCATAGATGCGGTTGAGCTCATCTGCCTGCGAACGCGACCGCTGGACGTTACTCAGATAGCTCAGCACGAAACGGCTCTGTGCCTCATCGTCCATGGTGCGCTGGGGGGCCAATGCGCGATAGAGCGCTTTCTGCAACAGCGCCCGCGCCTCCCAAGTGGCGAAATTGAACGTTCGACCTGCGGTGAGCAGGTCCAATTGAGCCCTCGGATCCTGTGGCGGTAGCCCTCCCTGCCCCAAGACAAGCCAGACGCTCAAGAGCACGATGAGCACCCGCGCCCAACGTGCCCCGCTCCTCATCCACCCCTTCATAGTCCGGCAAGTGTACCTGGGCCGGCTCGAAAAGCAACTCTACGGCCTTGCCGAATTGCACCTTTCCCCTTATAGTAAGGGTCTGATGGAGCCGGATTGTGCCGACCACGCACAATCGACACGTTATCTGAGTAACGACTGGAGAGTCCTATGTCATTTCGCGACCAACTGCTAACCTGTGAGAAGTGCAGCAACACGTTTGTCTTCCGCGTCGAAGAGCAGCGCCTGCAGGAGGATCTCGGCTTCGAGCCCGAGCCCCCGACTCGCTGCCCCAACTGCTGCGACGAAGTTGAGGCCGGCCCAGGCCTGCGCGCCGGCGTGGTCAAGTGGTATCAAGACGACAAACACTTTGGCTTCATCACCCAGCGGGACGGAAGCGACATCTTCTTCCACCGCAGTGGCATCGATGGTGATCCCGCGCAGTTCGGCGAAAACGCCCAGGTCTGGTACGAGGTGACGGAGACCGATCGCGGACCTCAGGCGGTCAACGTGCACCTCCGCGAGTAACAACGGCGCGGTGCGTACCGAGGGCCACCACCGCGTCGCCATCAACGGCTGGTTCTGGGATCGTCCGGAGACCGGGAGCGGTCAGTACCTCCGCCGCCTCGTCGAGACGCTCTCGCGCCTCGACACCGCGCCGCAGATGAGCCTTCTGCTCCCGTCCGAGCCCTCTGAACCGATCGCGCCCACCGGACGCGCAACTGCCGTCGTGCGCCCGTTCCGGCGAGGCCACCTGCACAAGCTGTGGTGGGAGCAGATGCTCGTGCCCCGCCTGGCAGCGAGCGTGGCGGCGGACCTGCTTCACGTCCCCTATTGGGCCCCCCCGGCCCTAGCTCCCACA
>NPIE01017802.1_pt2 | contig 12134 bp, 11 predicted proteins | sample 8637661 | NCBI WGS metagenome assembly NPIE01 (sample SAMN07420842, study PRJNA396082) | bioreactor metagenome | isolation source: sample BA12 brine-fed electro-methanogenic bioreactor BA | place: Japan: Kochi | collected 2016-12-09 | reverse complement strand
CGGATAAAGACACGGACAGAATATGATCTTGAGATGCTTGAAGAAATGGGCTACTGCAACGGAATAGAAAACTATTCCCGACATATTGCCGGAAGAAGAGAGGGGGAGAGACCTGCCGTCCTTCTTGATTACTTTCCTGATGATTTTATCACTTTTGTTGATGAATCGCATGTAACGCTTTCCCAGGTAAGGGGGATGTTCGAGGGAGACCGCTCGAGAAAGCTGAATCTTGTCAATCACGGTTTCAGGCTTCCTTCGGCTCTTGACAACAGGCCATTGTATTACGATGAGTTCAACTCTATCGTAAAGAGCGCTGTATTTGTAACAGCAACCCCTGGCAAAGAGGAACGGGAAAGATCTAGACAGGTTGTCGAGCAGATAATAAGGCCAACAGGGCTTCTCGATCCCGAGGTTACTGTAAGGCCGACAAAGGGGCAGATAGAAGACCTTTTCGGGGAGATCAACAAAAGAATCGAAAACAATGAAAGGACCCTGATAACCACCCTTACAAAAAAAATGGCGGAAGACCTTACTACATACCTTTCAGAGGCAGGGCTCAAGGTAAGGTATCTCCATTCAGAAATTGAAACTATTGAAAGGGTTGAGATACTCAAGGATTTGAGGGCAGGCGTATGCGACATTGTTGTCGGAATAAACCTGTTGAGGGAAGGACTTGACCTTCCCGAGGTATCTCTCATCGCAATAATGGATGCTGATAAAATAGGCTTTCTAAGATCAGCCACATCCCTTATTCAGACTATAGGAAGGGCAGCAAGAAACGTTAACGGAAAAGTGATTATGTATGCTGACAAGATTACCGATGCGATGAAAGAGGCAATCGAAGAAACAGCAAGAAGAAGGGAAATTCAGCAGCTCCACAATGAGAAACACGGAATTACCCCGGCTACTATACGAAAATCGCTTCAGGATATTCTTGTCAGGAAAATCGAGGAAAAAAAGAAAGGGAGCGAACTTGATATTGAAATTATTAAAAGCAGGTATAACATCATAGACAGAAAAGAAAAGCAGAAACTGATAAGGGAACTTGAAAAGATCATGCTTGAACATGCCAAAAACCTTGATTTTGAGGATGCCGCTTTTGTCCGGGACGAGATAGCAAAAATCAGGGATATGGAATGACATTCTTCATTATTTGTTATATATTGTTCCAGATATGAAAAATAATTTTTCACCGCTTTTTTGCCTGCTTGTTTCGTTATCAATTTTTTCCTGCTCTGGAAAAGAGAGGATCCTGGAGATAGAGCTGCCTCCGACACTTGTTCTTGAGCAGAATATCAATTTTGCAGTAATTACATCTTCACATTTAAGGCTGCGGACTGAACCTTCCATCAAGTCAAAAGCTATTACAACCTTGTGGAAAGGCTATATTCTTGAAATAGTTTCCAGGTCACCCAAAATGGAAACAGTCGAGGGGCAGGAAAATTACTGGTACCAGATAAACTATGACGGGCTTCAGGGATGGGTATTCGGATCCTACCTTAAAGTTGCATCCTCCCTCGAGAAAGCCAGGGAAGAGGCAGCCAGACTNNAAAAAATGTTTTTGCTTTCTCACCTTTTGAAAAGGATAACCCCTTTCGGGTCGATTTTAATCCTGATTATCTCTTTCCCCCGGCTGCTGTACGGGTAATAATCATTGACAGCAATTCTGTTTCCGGTTTCTGTCAATCCTTCAATTCTGTAATAGCTTCCGAGAAAAACCCTCTTGCTCACAGAAATAGTGATTGCGTTTTTTTCTTTCAATCCTGTATCTTCGAAAATGGAGCAGGCCTCAGGTCTGAAAAACAAAAATTGCTGTGAGGAGCCTGAGTCTGCAATCTTTTCCGGAAGTGAAAAAACACCACTGCCTGAGATCACGCTGTCTTCTGTAATTGAATCTGCCGGAATAATATTTGATTCACCGATAAAACCTGCCGTGAAAAATGTTCTCGGGTTGTTGTAGAGATTTTCAGGAGTGTCAATCTGTTCGACCGAGCCGTTGTTTATGATGCATATACGGTCTGAAAGGTAAAGCGCTTCTTCCTGGTCATGCGTCACATATATTGTTGTGATCCCTGTCCTGTCGTGTATCTCTCTGATCTGGTCCCTAAGCAAGGTCCTTAGCGATACGTCAAGGGCGCTAAGCGGTTCATCCAGCAGAAGTATTTCAGGCTCTGCCGCAACAGCCCTTGCCAGCGCTACCCGCTGCTTTTCGCCGCCGGACAATGTATCAGGTTTTCTTGTTTTATGCTTTTCAAGCTCAGTCACGGCAAGCAGCGATGTGACTTTCTCTTTTATCCTCTTTCTCTCCCATCTCTTTGATTCAGGGCCGTAAGAGACATTTCTGTAGACATTCCTGTTTGGAAACAGGGCGTAATTCTGAAAAACAATCGAGAAATTTCTCTCTCTGGGAGTGTAGCCTGTAATGTTTTTCCCGGACAGTAAAATATTCCCTTTATCAGGCCTGATAAAGCCGGCAATAAGCCTTAAAAGGGTTGTTTTTCCGCACCCTGAAGGGCCTAACAGTGTGAAAAATTCTCCCCTGTCTATACTGAAATCAATATTGATACTGAAATCGGAATAATCCTTTTTTATCCCGTCAAGCACAAGATAACTCATAGTTCAAATCTCCCGGATTTATCAATCACAAAAAATGAGGCGCTGCACACAATTATCAGGATGGTACCCATGGCACATGCCTGGCTGAAATTGTATGAACCAATCATTCTGTAGACAGCTACAGGAATGGTTGTGAAATTGTCAGGGGCAAGCATAAGGGTAGAGTTTATTTCTCCCATGGAAAGGGCAAAGGCAATTACAGATGCTGTTATGATACCGTTTTTTACAAGAGGTATTTCAAGCGTTAAAAGTATTCTCAGTTTTCCCGCCCCGATACTTTCCGCCGATTCGATAAGTGTCGAGTCGATCCTGTCATAGAAAACAGAAATGGATTTCAACACAAGCGGGAGAAACAGGGTTGACTGCAGGGCGCAAANNGATGATGGATGATATACCGATACTCAGGACAAAAAAGGTCTCAACCGAAGCCTTAAATATGCTTTTTTTCATCTTGAGAAATGTAAGGGCAGAGAGGCTTACTGTAACAGTTACAGCTGTGTTCAGGACTGAAAGAAGAAGGCTGTTTTTGAGCGGTTTAAGCCCCATTCCTGAAAAGATTGCCCTGTACCACCTTAAGCTGAAACTGCTCTCTCCTGTGTATGAAGGCTTGTACTTTAACGATTCAGCAATGATCATAACCATCGGCATAATTATTATGAGAAAAAGAAACAGGATAAGCAATCCGACAAGAATTTTATGCTGCAGAGAGGTCACTGCTGTTTTTTCCCCTCTTGCCTCTCCCGTAAAAACTGATGCTGCCTTTTTCTGGAAAAGCGAGTAGAGAAACAGAAATGAAAAAGTTACAAATGACTGAAGCACAGCCAGAGAGCAGGCAGCCCTGAAATCAAAGCTGATTCTGGCCAGGCGGTAAATTTCTACCTCTACTGTCGTAAATTTCGGCCCCCCTCCCAGCACCAGGATTATCGAAAAACTCATGAAACACAAAATAAACACAAGAGAAAACGCGGCAATTACAGGGGGAAGAATCTGGGGAATTACAGCTGTAAAAAAAACCCTTGCCTTTGACGCACCAAGGCTTTCTGCCGCTTCAATCACATCTGCCGATATTTTTTCCCAGGCAGAGCTTACAATTCGCATGAAAAGCGGGGAGTTGTAAAAGACATGTGCCAGAATTATAGCCTTGAAGCTGTAAAGAACCATGAAAGGGGGTTTTTCAAGGCTGAAAATTTTCATTGCAAGTGTGTTTATTATCCCGCTGTTGCCGAAGAGCAGAACAAACCCCAGCACCACAAGAATTGAAGGGAGAACAAAAGGGACAGATGTAACAGCCCTTATTACGTTTCTTCCGGGTATGTCGAGGTTTGAGATTATCCATGCGCCGGCAATGCCGGGCAGCATTGAAAAAAAAGCGCTGAAAAAGGCCTGTTTTACTGTAAACAGAAAAACCGACCTGTAATATGAATCAGCAAGAATATCTTTCAAAGCTGCTCCGGAAAAGCCTGTAAGAAAAAGGTTTGCAAGGGGAAAGTAGAAAGCAATCAGTATAAAAGTGAAAGGGATAAGATAGAATATGCTTAATACTTTTTCCTGCGCTCTAACAGACATTATTTCCCCTGCTGACTTCCAATAGCCTGAAGCCAGGTTTTTATCCACCCCTCAATTTTTTCGGATGATTCAAACACATCGATCAGAAGTGATTTCTCAGGTTTGAGTGCCGCGCTGAACGAATCAGGCAGAGGTATATCTCTTACAGGAAACATCCAGTTAGTGAGGGGAATTTCTTTCTGGAAATCTTCTGAAAGGATGAAATCGATAAATTTTTCCGCTGCATCCCTTTTCTTTGTCCCCCTGATTATGCCGGCCCCTTCTATATGCATGTAATTCCCTTCCCTGAAAACTGTGGCTTTGTANNCAAGATGGTATGCAGGGCTTGTCGTATAGCTCAAAACCATGGGAGCTTCTCCGTTTATGAACAACCCGTAGCCTGAGTCCCACCCCTCTGTAACAGTGAGTATGTTGGGCGAGAGCTTTTCCCAGTAGGAAGAGAAACCATCCCCGAATATTTTTACGGTCCAGAGGAGAAATCCCAGTCCCGGCCCTGAAGTTCTCGGATCCATAAGTATTATTGATTTTCTGTATTCAGGATCGAGAAGCTCTTCGAGCGACGCAGGGGGGGAGGGTATCTTTTCGCTGTCATAAATAATTGAAAAGTAACCGTAGTCAAAAGGGGTGATATGCCCTGTTTTGTCAAAAACAAGGTTGTTGTCAACTTTTTCAAGAAGCGGTGATTTGTAGGGTTCAAGTATCCCTGCGTTGATCGCTTTTGCAGCCATATTGTTGTCAATGCCGATGACTACATCTGCCGAAGGTTTTCCCTTTTCCAGAATCAGTTTGCTCAGTACCTGGCCGGAATCTCCCGGCGACTGGATAAGAGTTTTTATCCCGTATTTTTCTTCAAAGGCAGGGACTACTTTGGGGCCAGGCCCCCATTCAGAGACAAATGAATCATAGGCATAGACTATCAGCTCTTCCGGTTCTCCTGATTTTTTTTCGCATGACATAATAAACAGGACTGACATGATGATCAGGAAAAGAATAAGATATCTTTTCACGACTTACCTCCGGTAAAATGAGTTTATTATGCGTATGAAAGGGATTATGATTTATTGTACTCCCTTCGCTGGCATTACCCAGAGCAGGTTCTACGGGTATAATCTCAGGCTTTCGCCACCCCACATACACAGATTCTATAAATCAGTATATTGTTTAATTCTCAATAGTCAACACGGTTGAAGCGGTTTTTTCGTATTAAAATTACAAACGGAAGCCCCAGGCATGAAATAAAACCGCATGCAATAAATGCGTTTTTCAGTCCGATCGCGTCTCCGATAAATCCTGTTAACACAAGAGGGGCTGATATTGTAAAAAAATCTATCATCATGTATATGCTGCTGCAAACTGTCGGGTTTTTTCCGCTTGCCTGCTGCACGCATGCCATTACAACCGGGGATGGGGAAAAAGCGATAAATCCTGTAAGAACTATAAGTATGATTGAATAGATCCCTGATGAAAAAATAAAAAGAAACATAAGCACAGGTGAGAGTGCGCTCAGCACAATAAGGGTGTTGTTCTTGCCGAACCTGTCTGAAACAGGCCCCGCAAGGACTGTTCCAACTGCTGCGGAAATCTGGAGTATGGAAAGGGATATTCCTGAAAACCAGAGTGATGAGCCTTTAGATGTCATGTATGCCGGAAGAAACGCGTTCAGGACAGAGGCGATGGAAGCTTTTGCCATCATTATCATGAGAACAGGGAAAAAAAATGATTTCATCCTGATAAGCACTTTCAGGAAACTCTCTTCCACTTCCGCATTGCTGTTTCCTGATTTCACCAGATTGTTTTCAGCCCTGAATTTGTATACTACAAATACAGCCATGGCAACAGCGAACGGGATAAGATAATATACCCTGTCAGCACCCCACAACGATATTGCAGCCAAAACAAATATCGGCCCAAGCCCCCGCGCCATTTCGCCGCCAAACATGTAAAAGCTCATCCCTGTGCCGATTCTTTTTCCTGAATACTTTTTAATCATTACAGGTGAAGGAACATGGAAAAAACAGGCGCTTATCCCCATTATCAGAATAAGGGAGGACAATACCAGATAGGAAGGGGCGACCGTAATAAAGCACATTGTTGTGGCAGTTACGATAATAGCGATCGATATTATGAGGGATGCTGGCTTGCCAGATGAGTACCTTCCGATAAAAGGGTTGAAAAGTGCCGGCAGGCGGTGAAAAACAGAAAGGATTCCTGCCTGTGAGTAGCTGATGCCGAGAGTGCTGATTATAATCGGAAGAACAGGCGAAAGAAAATGGCTGTAAACATCATGAAAAAAATGTGCCGCAGAAATTGTAATGACTGACGGGAAATCAAATTTTTTGCTCATTGTGTCTGTCCTGAAAAAAATATGGAAACCGGAAAAATCAACCTGATTGTCCGGTCGTGTCCTTGTCAATGCCTGTATAGTTGGCGTAAAACCAGTTATAAAGCGCTGTAATCCTGTTGTAGACTGACTGTCCGATCCTGCGTCTAATAAAACCTGAATCAAGAGTCTTTGCAGTTCCGCAGCAGTAGAGATACAATCCTTCTTCCGAAGGGATGAGAACCAGCCTGAACACAAGTTCATCCTTTCCTGTTACAGGAATGAATCCCAGGGTGAGGCGGTCGCTGTTGCTCATCTTCATCTGTATTGTGGTATCATCTGTTTCATATAAAATATCATATCTGTTTTTCCCGAATGTTGTATCTTCTATAAGGGCTGTCAGGGAGAAGGCTTGAGGTTTGAAGGAATTGTTAACGCTTTTTCCCCCTGACGTGATCCTTGAACTTGTGAAAAGTGTTTTTTCGCCTTTGTGCGATACTGAGTAATATTTTATTCCAGCCAGGGTTTCAACCGCTGTAAGAATATCGAGTGATTTTTCAAGAACTTCTGTGTAATCTGAAGCAGTGTCATTGCTGAGGGAAGATGAATCAGGGTAGTGGAAAAAGAAGAGGCTTTCGGCTGCTATATTGAATTTTCTCTTTTTGATTTCACTGATTATTGTATTTTTTTGGCTGATGTCAGGCATATATAAAAAATCTTCAGCATCTGCCGGATACCTGTCAATCCGCCCGTCAGCAAGCAGTTTTGTCACTTCATTGGGAGCAATATTGCTGAAAAATGTCTTGTAAAATGATTTTTCGACACTATTTTCTTCAGGTGAGGCATAACCGGAAAAGAAAACTGTTAAAAGCAAAGTCAAGATTGATAAAATCATTTTTCTCATGTAATCTCAAATCTATGATAATTGTTGTTTTGCATCAAGAGGATTTATGAAATTCACTGTTTGTTTTACAGGAGGGGGAACAGCCGGGCATGTCTTTCCGGGGCTTGCTGTTCTTGAATCTGTGTCTGATATGTCTGCCAAAAAAGGGATTGAACCTGAATTTTTCTGGATAGGTTCATCAGATGGAATGGAGAGATCCATCATAAAAGATGCCGTAATAAAATACTACGGAATCAGGTCCGGAAAATTGCGAAGGTATTTTTCCCTTGAAAACTTTACAGATGTTTTCAGAATATTTGCCGGCATTATCCAGTCCACCTCAATACTTCTTCGCAAACGGCCTGACATTATTTTTTCCAAAGGTGGGTATGTAAGCGTGCCTCCTGTTCTTGCGGGAAAAATTCTCGGAATTCCTGTTGTAACGCATGAATCAGACTACAGCCCCGGCCTTGCTACAAGGATAAACAAAAGGTTTTCAAGGCTTGTAATACTCTCTTTCGATGCGACAAAAAAATTCTTTGCAGAAAAAGAGCGGCAGAAGCTTTACACTGCAGGAAATCCTGTAAGAAAAATATTTTACAGCGCAGATCCCCTCAGGGGAAGGGAAATACTCGGCATAAAAGATAATCTGCCTGTTTTGATGGTACTTGGGGGAAGCCAGGGCGCTGTCGAGATAAACAATCTTGTAACGTCATCGCTTCCGGCACTGCTTGAAAAATATTATGTAGTACATCAGACCGGCAGCAGCAACCCTGCAGAAACTGGTAAAATACCTGAGAAGTTGAATGAAAGATACAGGCATTACAGCTTTATCGGAAACTCGATTGCTGATATCATATCAGCGGCAGATATTGTGGTTACCCGCGCCGGAGCAGGCACAATATGGGAATTGTCTGTTCTGGGAAAGGCTTCTCTCCTTATACCTCTCCGGGGAAAAGGGACAAGGGGCGACCAGGTGCTGAACGCCGGTTTTCTAAAATCTGTCGGCGCGGCTGAAATGCTTGATGATGATACAATTGAGCCTGAAAAATTTACAGATACTCTCTTCAGCCTGCTGTCTGACAGAAAAAAAATCTCTGCGATGGAAAACTCGGTAAAGCTGCTCGGGACTGGAAAACCTGCTGAAAAAATTGCAGAAAAAATATTTGAAATTGCCGGAGTGTAAATTGGAAAACCTCTCTATTGTTCCTGCAGATATTGTCTTTATTCTCGTTATTGTTTTCATGACGGCGCGGTGCGTAATAAAGGGATTTCTCTCTGAAATCATGTCTGCCGCATCAGTTATAGGAGGGGTTGTCGCAGGTTTTGTATTTTCCCCTTTTCTGACCTCTTTTGTGGAAAAAAACCTCAATATCAGCTGGTGGAACAGCCTTATATCTTTTTTGATTATTTTTCTTGTTGTCTATCTGATAGTAAAACTGCTTGAAAGGGTTTTTTGCGGTTTTATCGAAAGGGTCAGCCTGGAGAGGCTTGACCGCTCTCTCGGTCTTTTCCTTGGCCTGCTCGAAGGGTGCATAATTGTGATTTTTCTTGTCACAATCATAGATGCCCAGCCTTTTTTTCCGTCTGAATCAATTCTTGTAGGAAGTGTTGCAGCTGAAATTGTCAGAAAGATAATATATTTTCTGCCGGAAGCGAAAAAAGTTGTACCGGTGGTATTTGCGCTTTATTAAACAAAAACAGGGACAGAAAACAGATGTTTGAGAACGTTATTGGACATAGCAATATAACGGGTCAGATGCGGAAGGAAATTGCGTCTTCTTTATTTCCATCGTCAGTAATGATATCAGGCCCACTTTACTCTGGAAAACAGACAATTGCCCTTGAAGCGGCAAGAGCGCTTACCTGTGGGGAAAAAGGTGAATGGAACTGCAGATGCACCTCCTGCACCATGCACAGGCTTCTTGCAAACCCGTCAACCATACTCATGGGCTGGGATTTTTTCATGCCTGAAATCTCTTCCACCGGAAAAATGCTTCAGAGAAAACCTGAACCGGTAAGCTGTTTCCTTTTTATAAGGGCGGTAAGAAAGCTTACAAACAGGTTTACCCCGGTCCTAATAGAAGATAATGATACCAAATACAAAAAAATATCTGCCCGGCTCGCGTCAATAGAAGAGATGCTTGCAGATTTCGATCCCACTGCCTCTACCGGCAACAGCGATGTAGATCAGAAAAAAACAGAAACAATTGTTCAGTTGTGCAGTGAAATCATAAAGGATTACAGCTATAACGGAATTTCTGTCGATCAGGTCAGAAAAGCGGGATACTGGCTCAGATTTTCAGGTTACGGGAAAAAAAAGATTGTAATAATCGAAAACAGTGAAAACATGAATGAAAGTGCGAGAAACTCCCTGCTGAAACTGCTTGAGGAACCTCCTGAAAATTCCTTTTTTTTCCTTTTGACAAAAAGGCCCGGAGAGATTATTCCGACAGTCAAATCAAGGCTCAGAAAATACGAGCTCAAGGAACGCAGCCATTCGGAAAACAGGCAGGTAATTGAGAAAATATTCAGGGAAGATGGGGGTGTTTTCTCAGACCTCAAGGAATATCTGAATTCATCAGTCCCTGAAGTGGAAATCATAAAAAAAGGGGCCAGGCAGTTTCTGACTGCTCTCTTTGACTCTTCTGAGAAAACCATTTGTATCCCTTCCGATCTCCGGCCGCTTTTCAGGGGGACGTATTCCGGTTTTTTCACAGATTTTCTTTCAGAGCTTTTAAAACTTTCAGGAGAACTGCTTGGCAGCAGCTCTTTTATAGACAAATCCCCCCAAAACCTTGCCTTATTGAAAAACCTTGGTAAATTAGTAAATGACGCTTATAGAGGTTATGAAACACTGAACATAAATCAGGAGCTTCTGGCCGAGTCATTATTTCTGGAGCTTAGAAGAACCTATGAGAAACTTCATTAAAAAAGCTGTAAAACAGATTCCAAAGCTCGATACAAACCAGGTTGTAAGCCTGGTTACCCAGTTGAGCGAAGAGTATGAGCTTCTGGAAATTGTGATGGATTCAATGACTGACGGAGTAATTGTTGCAGACAAGAGCGACAACCTTCTTTTGCTGAACAAGGCTGCCAACATAATGCTCAAACTTTACACGGCACCTGAAAATGTCGAGAAAAAGGTGTGGGAAGTGATAAAGGATCCTGCAATCAAGGATTATCTGAAAAAGCACCTGGCCGGTGATGACGAGACTAAACCGGTAAGCATATTTGTCGATTCTACGGGAAACGAGGCAAAGATGCTTGAATTCAGGGTTGCCCCGCTTGTCAAAAATGAGGTGATAATCGGGAACGTCATAACAATTGAAGATATTACAGAAAAAAAAATAAAGGAATCAAAACTGAGAAGGGCCGAAAGCCTAGCCTCGCTTACAACTCTCGCTGCAGGGGTTGCGCACGAGATCAAGAATCCTCTCGGTTCGATAAGCATATATCTTCAGCTTATTGACAAGACAATCGAAAAGAACAGCGGCAGCGAAATATGCAGCAATATCAGAAACAATATTTCTGTCATCAAGGAAGAGGTTGAAAGGCTAAACAAGATTGTCATTGACTTTCTTTTTGCTGTGAGGCCGATAAACCTTGAGCTTAACGATGAAGATCTTAACGCCATAATCAAAGAAACACTTGAATTGTTTTCTCCTGAACTTGAAAAATCGGAAATTGCCATTGAGACATTGCTCTGTCCAAAACTGCCGAAGATACAGCTCGATAAAAGATACATGAAGCAGGTTTTGATCAATCTTCTGAAAAATGCGGAGTTTGCGATGAAGGGGGGCGGGACTCTCACGATTCAGACTGAATGCAGGGACAACCAGGCAGTAATGAAGGTTACTGATACAGGTGTCGGAATTCCCGACGATATTGTCTCCAGAATATTTGAACCCTATTTCACGACCAAGGAATTCGGTTCCGGAATCGGCCTTACACTTGCGTACAAGATTATCCGGGAACACCGGGGTGAGATATCCATTAAAACAAAGGTGAACAAGGGTACAACATTTACAGTAACACTGCCGCTTCCGCAGAGTGAACAGCGGCTTATTGAATGGAACGGAAAAGGAAAGGATAATGAAATTCTCGATTCTGATAGTAGATGACGAAAAAAACATAAGAACAGGATTGTCACAGGCTCTTGAAAGCGAAGGTTATGAAACATTCATGGCCTCTGACGGAGCCCAGGCTTTGTCACTTATCAATTCGAAGAAGGTAGACCTTGTCATTACTGACCTTAAAATGCCTGAAATGTCAGGCGAGGAACTTCTTAAAAGGATAAACAGCGACAACCTCGATATACCTGTGATAATTCTCACCGGCCACGGAACAATTGAAAACGCTGTCCAGACAATGCGGGAAGGGGCCTATGACTTTATAACAAAACCCCTGAACCTCGACCACCTCTATCTCATTATCAAAAGGGCCCTCTCCAACAGGCAGCTTTTACAGCAGCATAAAGCTTTGCAGGAAGAGGTAGAGAAATTCAAAAACAGAAGCAGATACCTTAACCTGATCGGAAAAAGCAGCTCGATGAAAAAGGTAGTCGAGACGATTGACCAGGTGGCTGCGACAAAAGCTTCGATTCTCATTACCGGCGAAAGCGGAGTCGGAAAGGAAGTGGTCGCCGATGTCATTCACAATCTTTCTGACAGGCGGGATAAGCCTTTCATCAAGGTTCATTGTGCAGCCTTGTCTGAATCACTGCTTGAAAGCGAACTTTTCGGGCAT
>NPIE01021377.1_pt1 | contig 12142 bp, 14 predicted proteins | sample 8637661 | NCBI WGS metagenome assembly NPIE01 (sample SAMN07420842, study PRJNA396082) | bioreactor metagenome | isolation source: sample BA12 brine-fed electro-methanogenic bioreactor BA | place: Japan: Kochi | collected 2016-12-09 | reverse complement strand
TACAGCCTCTTCAATGTTTTTGAGCAGCTCTTCGAATGTTTCCCCATCGGTAAAAATACTCAATCCGATTGCGCTGGCTGACCAGTATCTATCTTCACAGGTTGTTTCAAACAGCACCATCATAAGCATTCTCCGGTTTCTAATTGTGATTAATAAAAAGAGAATCAGTATAACCCGTATCTGCTGTGCGCCTGGTTTATCCCCATCACATCATCTATGAGGACGCGCTTGTTTTCGTCATCTATACGATAGAATGCGGTGTGTGTCATCGATACGTGGAGACGATACGTGTGTTTCTTAGAACCCTTGAGAAGTTTCTTGTTGCACCGCTTCGTTCTCTTTTTCAGAAATTCTCCCAGGCATAAGGAGATTATATCTTTAACATGTACCAGGTCTTTTTTTGGTATTTGTGATAGGTATTTGAGCGCTTCCTCACTGAAGATCAGTTCATAAACCCTTGAATACCTCTTCGAATGTGTAAAACTTAGATTTCTTCTCGATTTTATCTAGATCAGCATCTAATTTTTCGACATCCCAGTTTTCATCGTCGACCATCTGAGCTATTACATCATCGTATGTCATGTTCCCCTCCTTTAACTTCTTCAGCTTCTCCTTGGTCGCTCGGCTAACACGGATACTCACGATGTCAGAACTATTTAGACTTGCGCTCTGAGTCATAAATATTGATGATCATTTCAATGACATATTGTTTCTGCCAGGGGCGTGTTTGCCAACTTGAACTGTGAGCGAAGAGGCGGATTATGGAAGACGGGGGGATGTGATCCCAGAGAAAAAAACTGAGCTGCGGCAGGACGCGCCAGCCATCGATATGTGCTATCGAACGGAGATCCAATAAAACCTCATGAGCGCGTTAGCGCTCCTATCCTCGCTGGCGGGGCGGTTCAGCCCCGTTCGGTGGCCGAAAGGATCGCCTACTCCGGGAATTGGAGGGGGTTGAGGGGTGCCCCCCCGGAGGGATGAGGAGTCAATCTTAATGCGGCAGCCTATACCGGCAGATCACCTTTCCCACAGACAAGCGCTTACAGGTCGCTTCCATCTCTGAACACATCTGCTGCCCTGTGATATCCCTCCCGCAGAGAGGCGTCTGTTGTTGTGAGGGAGAGAGAGCAAAACAGGCTTCGCGAACTTCAAAAAAAGAAAATACACCGGTTGGTATCCACACAATGATCTGGGAAGTAGAATAGATGAGAAAGGTGGGATCAGACCCGCCTTCTCAGGAAAACCATCAGGAGCCCGATCAGACCCGCTCCGATCAGCGCCACCCAGCCGCCTGCGGACTTCGCCGCCGGAGTCTCTTCCTCGACAAATGTCATCATCGCATACTGGCCGCCACGGGATATATCAGTGACAAGATTCGCTCCTTCGACACGAGATGGAATGATCGTCCAGGCACCATTCTCATAGAGTGCGAGGAATGGGGTGCCGGCATCCCCGCTCATGACAAAGGAGAGTGTTGCCGGGGATGTGAAAGAGACGTCGCCCGGCGAGATGATGTATCCACCTGCAAGCATCTTCCAGTCATTGGGGAGGTGCTGTGCTTCCGCCTGGATGATCCGGAGATCGCCTGCAGCCGCATTGGTCACGGAACCAGCAGATGCCTGCAGCCGGACAGTACCATCAAGCGAGGAGAGAGAGATCGTATCCCCGGATGTGCTGGCAGAGAGAACGCTCATGACCGGCAGCCCGACTGTCGGAGAGCCGATCCTGATCAGCTGATTGTTTATCTCAGCGCCATCGACGAGAACGATGATCCTGGCGCTCCCATCCGAGATCCCTTCGATCCCAAAGGTGATCTCCCCGGAGTTGGGTCCTGTTTTTGTGCCCGATAGCTCAAGCACCATATTCACCGCATCTGCACCGGATTCAGCTATGCCGTTGGCTTTCAGAAAATCGATCGTACCGGCAGGGATGCTGCTGAGCGTCTCTGAAATAGTAATACTGCCACTACCTAATTTTGCCATGCCTTTTGTGGTATTGCCTTCTGACGCCTCAATGCCAGCCCGAGTCACCGGTGATGCAACAAGGCTGACACGAGGGTTATTCAATCCGAAGGGGATCGTGACGGCATTTGCCTGGTAGGTAAAGTCAGAACTGTCATGCAGCTCTATTGCAGACTCCATCCGTAATGAAAAAACCCGGCCATCAGCGAGATCAGTTATTCGTATGGTAACAGTATCTCCCTCCTCTATCTGGGTAGGAGTAATTGAGACTGAGACAGCAGATACTACTGTCACTAACAGCGAAAGTAGAAGAATGGTTGTCAGAATTGAATAATTCGTTCTCCTCATAATAAGATATGTTCATCGAGGACAGAAATAAACATATCCTTGGATTTCAGTTAAATAATAATTGAGGACGATTAATAGGCAAATATATTGAGCGGATGGAAAACAAACCAAAGCTAAAAAAAAGAAAAATAATTATTTTCTGGTGTAGTAGTATGCCCCACCTGCGATGAGGATGATAATAACAACACCAATGATCACATATGTCCAGGGGAATGGTGCTGGTTCTGCTGGCACTTCACTGGGGGGCGGTACCGCGGTTGTTGCAGGGACACTGACAACCGGGGTTGTGGGTGATGTGACATCTGTAGCAACTTGCTGATAGAAGACTGCGAAGATACTGAAGTGATCGACCTGTGCACTCACCGTACCTGTAACGAGATTATATGTCGTCGGTACATGCTCCCATTCTCCTGTTTCGGCGTTGTACCTCTGGACGGAAGGCACCTCTCCAGTTGCTTCCATATGCAGAATCTGCTCGGGCGTTAATTTGAATGTGAGAGTAATTGCCGGGCTAAATGTTGCACCTGCCGGTGAGCCTACAACAGCTGAACCAGCAAATGAAAAGGCAGCTCCTTCAGACTGTGACGGCACATTCTCAGATGCAATGTCATTGATTGAAACACTTGAGAGCGCATTTCCAGCAGCATCCTGTGCAACAGTTCCAGCAGGCAGTCTCAACTGGGCATTCTCAGTGGGGGTCTCAACAACATAGGTATTGGCAAGAGCACCCGTTGTGGCATCGATAGCAAGAGTTGTTGTTTCAATCGAAGTCACTGTCGGTGGAGCTGGTGGACCTACTGGGGCGCCGCCGCCGCCACCGCCGCCGCCGCCGCCACCGGTGACAATTGCAATATTCTGATTAGCCTTGGGAACTCCATTAATCAAGACTTGTACATTAATGTTGGCAGAACGTGCTCCACTGACAGTAAATGCCAGATTATGATTTCCAGCACCCACATTTTGTGCAGTGCCCACAAAAGTTAAACTAACTCCCACAGGTTGTGTAGGATCTGTTACCTGGCCACCTACACGGATAGCATACATGCCAGCATTAAAGTCACGATCCTCAGTTAATGTAAGATCTGGGCCTCCTGTTCTCGTATAGGTAAGGAGAGTCCCACCTTTTTCAACCTCAGCTCTCATCTGGTTGACATTGGTTCCTGTCACTTGAAGCTGACCAGTCGCCAGAGAAAAGGGCATATTAAAGCTGGTAAGATTATACCAGTCAACACCAGCCTGATGTACAATGTTGGTGGAGGTTATAGTTACTCTTACAACATCATTATTTTCTAGTCCAGTAAATGCAATTCCAATAGACTGACCCGGATTCACTGTTGCCGGAGTAATTGTAACCGTCTGAGCTGCCACTGCTGCCGGAAGGGCCAGCATCAGCAGCAACGATAATATTATAATTGTGTATCTTCTCTTCATCATCTTCACATCCCACATACGCACCCATCAGACAGGCAATTGGCGAGTAGCCTAAAACCACCAGGACAGCGTATGGAGTATAGATTACTAGTCCTCTATGACAATATTTATAGGTTTCTTTATGCATTCACTCTCCCCCCGGAATTTCGCGCCATCACAGGCAAAAATTCAAGGGATTAATACACTGATGAAGGGAACCGGGAGCAGGATCCGTTTTTGAAGCCCTGCACAGATCCCGGGGCGCATACAGAACTCCCCATATTTTCCCCGGCTTCATCACCCGATCTCAAACCAGTCGGATGCAGAATACCATCAATAGATATTTTCCCAATACGCATCCAATCACTCTACCATGAAACCCGGGCCCGCTGATCTCGCCATCGAACTCACAGATCCCCGCACCCTCCCGATCGACCTGAAGGCAGCGCTCCTCTGGATCGCAGGCACAGTCGCCTGCATCTATCTCCCCATCCTCCAGGACACCCCGCTCCGGGTGGTCTTTGCGCTCCCCTTCATCCTCTTCATCCCCGGCTACCTCTTAATCGCAGCACTCTTCCCAGCAGACGACGACCTTGACTGGATCGAGCGGATTGCGCTCTCATTTGGCCTCTCGATCGCAGTCGTCCCCTTAATCGGTCTTGGCTTAAACTATACCCCATGGGGCATCCGGCTGGATCCGATCGTCACCGCACTCGTCATCTTCGCTCTGGCAATGGCTGTAATTGCAGCATACCGCCGGATCATCATCCCACAGGAGAAACGTCTCACGATCCCAATCCGCGAGGTAAAGGAAGGAATCCATGACGAACTCTTCCCCGAGGAGAGCAGCCGCCTCGACCGCATCCTCAGCATCATCCTCATCTGCGCCATCGTCCTTGCGATCGGGACCACCATCTATGTGATCGTCGTCCCAAAGGAAGGGGAGAAGTTCACCGAGTTCTATATCCTCGGAGAGAAGGGAAAAGCAGCAGATTATCCAACGAACTTCCGGGCAGGGACTGAACAATTTGTGATCATCGGGATAGGCAACCACGAATATAGAAACATCACCTACACCACCATGGTCTACGGCTTCAACCAGCAGTTCGATACGAGAACAAATACCTCAACAATCCTCTCATCTATCCCGCTCGGCTCGTTCACAAGAGAGATCGCCCATAACCAGACGATCGAAGAGCGGTTCGAATTTTCAATCACTGACAGGAATGTGAACCGGATCCAGTTCCTCCTCTTCGATGAGGAGCTCCCGGCACCCGGCCTCTCCCCGGCAGAACTCATCAATGCGAGCTACCGGGATCTCCATCTATGGGTCAGGATCAGCCCGGAAGCCGCCTGAGGGTGATGGTGACCGACCGATCCTCTTCTGAGAGAACGATCCGGTCATAAACCCATGCAGTGCCGGTTGCATCGGCTGTGATGAGGCCGATGAGACCACAGACTGCGCAGGGAAACATGGTGCAGACCTTCGGGGACTCATTCTGCATGATCCGGCAGCCATCAAAGAGGCGGTATCCGGAGATCGCAATAACCAGATCCTCACCCTCGATCGAAGTTGCCACGGCATCTGCAAGCTCAAGCGAGACCACAAGCACCTCACGGAAGGCAGAAAGAGAGGACTCAATCCCATCCGGAGTAATGAGACCATACTGATCCCTGAGATGCCGCCAGAGCGGGACGGCCAGGGGCGGGAGCGAAAGCCCGACTGCACCCTCATGCACCACAAGGGTTGAGCCGGTGAAGGTATCAGGGGTCGGTGAAGCACCTGCCGGGTTGAACTGCACCGGATCTCCCCCCGCAATCTTCAGGATCACCGCATCGCCATCCACCCCGATATCAGCGGCAATCCTGGCGAGGGCGATCCGGGGACCTGGATCGAGCCGCCCGCAGATATCCGGCGGAAATGCACCTCCACGATGAAATGTCAGGATGAAGAGCCCAGCGATGAAACAGGCAAACCCACAGAGGACCAGGATGGCTGATGTCATATCTGCCCGGTCAGTGATGAAGACAAGACCAAGCGATGCGGCGGCGGCGATGAAGAGGGCAAGCGAGGCCTTTGCCTCATCAGAATCGCCGGGGTGGCGGAGCCGATAGAAGAGAGCGGATCTCCTCCTGTTCATCTCATCGAAAACAAATCCACGATAGTTTCTGAGCCTGCTCATAGATGATCACCCCGGACGGTCCGATAGGCAGCATATTCTGCAAGATACAGTACACCTGCTGCGATCCCCGCAAAAACGAGCAGCAGAAGACTCGCAATTAACGGATCGAAAGAGGGAACAATGAGAAGGATCAGTGCAGTTCCACAAAGGATGACCAGCCCAAACCGATACCGGTTGCAGGTTATGAAGAGTTCAGGAAAAGCCATAAAAACCAGCAGGAAGATCAGGAGAACCGGGAGTACCAGAGACACATAGCCGACAGCGACGATCAGCGGTACCCCGAAACAGAGCTCAATGATCGGGCTCTCCGGGATCCGCCTGGCATACACCATCCCGAACAGGGCAAACGGCCATGCGATCATGAGGAGGGGATGAAACGCGATCAGGAGTGAACCGGAGACTGCCAGGAAGAGGATCCGAAGTACCAGATCTTTATTCAAAGCGGGCATATCCATTCAGATCACCTCGACAGAATCGATCGGAAAAGCAGCCTGCCGTAGAGAAACTATCGATGATGAAGGGATCCGCAGGTGTACAGAGAGCCCGATCCGTTTTGCGGCCCGTGCAACCATACCGATGTGGCTTGCATCACCAATTGCTGTACTGAAGAGGAGAACCGATGTCGCTTTTGTCCTTGAGAATGCACGGATACATTCTGCTTCAAACGAAGGCATACCCCGGTGACGGATGACCGCCGCAAACCAGGTCTGAAGTACCGATGCAGTCGGGAGGGAGAGCGTCACTCTCCTCGCATCGGTCTCGGAGAGATAGCGGTAGAAGTGACCATCGCGCCCGGATGGAGGAAGATCACGGATGGCAGCCAGAACACGTGAAGCCTGCCGTTCGTCGGGCAGAAACCTGATCACGTTCCCCCCTGCAATAGCGAGGAGAGAGACGGAATGGGATGACTTCAACGAGTCTTCAGCAGCTCCGGCAGCAAACCCGACCAGCCTCTCGGCCATCACAGCATCATCGGGCATATCGAGGACAATAACCGGTATCTCGCCTGCCTGTGCATACACCTCACGGACCGTAAGCCTGTTGGTCTTTGCAGTCACCTTCCAGTCGATCTGGCGGGGATCATCTCCCGGCATATATGGCCGGAATGATCGGACCGCCGTTCCGGATGGCGACAGTAGCCTGCGTGAGGTCGCCTCGCCGTACCCGGTGGTCTCTCCGCTCAGAACCACCGGGGATCCCCGTGGCTGAACCTGTATGGCCGGTGCCAGATCACACTCACGGGAGAAAGCGATCTCGCCTGTGAAGAATGGATCGGATACCAGGGCAACCACACCATAAAATGAGACGGTACCGCGTGCAATCGCCCGAATCCGGTACGTGAGCTCTGATGCAGCCCCCAGATCAAGCTCCGGCAGATCCCCAATGACCTCAAAGCCCGGACCCGGTGTATCCCTGAGCTGAACCACGCAGCCGATCGGATGATCCAGTGTGGCTAAGATGGTGACCGAGATGATCCCAAACTGCCGGACAATGCGAATATCACATCTCCGTTCGATCTGAAGGGAGGTAATAACCCGGTTTTCAGCAGCAAGAAAGAGGACGGCACGGCTGAAGAGCAGAAGAAGAAGGGCAGCACCTGCCACCACTGCCGGCATACTGCCCATGGCGCCGCCACCAAGGATCGTCAGGATGCCTGCTGCCAGAATGGCACGGGAGAGGGGTGTCAGCAGCACCTCACGGCACCTCGACCGATCCGATGATCCCCCGTATAACCGCATCGAGAGTGATACCGGCGATCTCAGCTTCGCGCCTGAGGATCAGCCGATGGTGGAGCACATGAAATGCAATCTCCCTGACATCATCCGGGGTAACAAAAGCTCTTCCTTTCAGCGCAGCTACCACCTTGCTTCCTTTATAGAAGGCTATTGATGCACGGGTGCTCGCTCCAAGACCAATATCCCCGTTCTGCCGCGTGGCAACGACGAGATCCCGGATATATCGTGATACCCGCTCCTCGATATGAACAGATTCGATCTCATGTCTGAGTCTGACGATATCAGCATCATGGGTGAGCGTATCCAGACCTGCAGAATAGGTTTCCCAGTTCAATCTCCCGGAGTCAAGACGCCTGAGCACCTCCAGTTCATCGTCAGAATTGAGATACTCTGAGATGAAACTGTACATAAACCGGTCTTTCTGGGCCTCGATGAGCGGGAACGTCCCTTCAAACTCATACGGGTTCTGGGTAGCCATCACAAAAAAGGGCTTTGGAAGCTGGTGCGTCTCCCCCTCAATCGTCACCTGCCGCTCGCTCATCACCTCGATAAAGGCACTCTGGGTCCTGGGGTTCAGGCGGTTCAGCTCATCGATCAGGAGGATATTTGAAAAGATAGGCCCTTTCCTGAGAACAAACTCACCTGTCGCCTGATCATAGACCCGGATTCCGAGGATATCAGCAGGCTGCGTATCGACGGCGCACTGGACACGGGAGAACGTGTACCCGAGTATCTTTGCAAACGCCTTCGCGATCGTCGTCTTTGCGGTACCCGGAACCCCCTGGATCAGGATATGTCCTTCAGAGAGAAGAGCGATTGCCATCAGTTCAATTAACTGATCTTTGCCGACGAGGTATTGATTAATATGTGATCTGATCTCCTCGTATCTCCGGGAAACATCTGATAGATCTGTTTCTTCTGACATCATGCACCCTAGAATATCTCTTTTCGGAATCCAACCACAACAACGACCATCAGGAGAAGTATGGTAATAATCGTACTTATTGGTGCGGATTTAACCTTATGGATGAAATATGCAGGACCCTCAGCATCTGCGGGGCGGCCGTATGTCGCATCCACCACCACATGACCATCAGGATGCAGCAGGTTCCCAAGGAGCTGAGGGTTGTCATGAAGCCGCCTCACCTCCTGCATGGTTGTGGCAAAGAGGCTTGCATCTGCAATCAGGATCACTTCCCCCGATCCCACCTGCTCGGTTGCGATCAAAGTATACCTGCCGAGGGCCATCCCGCTCCCCGGCCGCCCTGATCCGGTTGTATCAACCCAGGAGAGGACCGAGGTCCTGACGAGGGGATCACCGCCGGTGATATATGACGGCCGGTTGAAGGCGAGGGTTGAGATCCCTGCAAAGAGGCTGTGGTTTCCGGCAACCTCAGCAATAACCGTCCTGGTCGAGGCAAACTCCATATCAATGCTGGAGACATTGCCTGGCTGGATCCTCATGCCTGATCCCAATCCTCTCAGGAGTTCGTTTCCATTCCCCTCCTCGCATGCGATGATGACGGTTCCCCCCCGTTCCAGCACCTGCTCTGCAATCCCGATGGCACCCGTATCGCTGGGGGCGATGATGATATAGCGATCGATTGCCTCCGGCAGATCAGATCCGGGAGTATGCAGATCCGCACCCATACTCCCTGCCAGTGAGAAGAATGCAGCGGTCCCTGACCACCCGGGATTAAAGCGGGAGAGATCGGCGGTTGTTGTCTGGAGATGGGCGCCCGCTGCCCCGAGGGTAAGAAGAATGATGATGACGGCGACCAGAATGGCCGGCCTCATGAACGATCACCCCTGATCAGGAGATATTCTTCCTCAAACCAGCACCGTTCATCATGATCCGGAAGGTGCCTCCCATACAACACCCGCTCATAGAGAGAGAGCCAGGCATGAAGACGGGCATCTTCAGGGCATCGCCTCCGGAGATCCCCGGCTGTTGCCGTCAGTGGATTCTGGATACCGGCGTTTTCTGCAAGAGCACCAAAGAGGCACCTGAGTGCTGCGGGGTAATCTGATGACTGAGCCTTCTGATATGATTCGAACGCTGGATCTACAGCTTGCATTGCAGTCTCAGATGGGATCGTCTCCTCGTCTGCATCCTCTTCCCGGATCTCGTCATTCTCACCCTTCTCAGGCAGAGGCTCTTCTTCCTGAGGGGTGAACGCCTCGGAAGGAGCAGAGACAGCACCTTTTGGCCGGCGTTTCAGATAGAAGAAGCCTGCAGCTCCTGCAACACAGAGAGCTACAATGATGAAGAGAAGATAATGATCGATTGGTTTATTTTCTTGATCATTCTGGGGTACCACAACGATCACCACTTCTTTACTCTCAGAGCGCTCCAGCGGATATGCAGCATCATCAAAGATAGCTACGATCTGATGTGTCCCGGGAGACAACTTCAGGGTGGCGGCAAACCGGCCATCGGCACCGGTTGTTGGTGTATTGATCTGCCTGCCTGCAGAGAGGATCCGGATAGGAGCACCAAAGACCGGTCGATCTCCCGCCATCAGACTGCCGGTGACCTGGGTGCCACCGGCATGCTGGAGAGTAACGTGGGTCTCAGATCGGATAACCCGAAAACTCCGGACTTCAGAATATGCCCCGTCAACCGTCGCATACAGTGTATGCATACCGGTGCGGATGCGATCGATCTGTTCCCGGTGCAGGAACGTCCCATCCGTTGCCGCGCTGAGATCCAAAAAATTCCTGCTGTCGAGAGTGAGTGAAACGATCCGGAGATCTGTGCCGGAGACCCGGCCGGAGATGGTGAGCGTATCCCCATAACGAACGTCTGACGGTGCAATGCCAAGGGTTACTGCAACCGGCGCTTTTGGAGGAACTTCCTGGAGTATAGCCTGGGAACGCTCCTCCTGCTCCTCTTCGACACTCTCTGCAATATCCCGGGCATCCTCAAAGCTCTGTTCATAAGGATCGGTTTTCACCTCAAACTGCCTGGAGACGGCGATCATCTCCTCACTCCGCCCCTCATATGATGCCACCGTCTCCTTTATCTTTGACCTGAGGGCATCACCTTCATACAGGATCGAATAGAGCATATCCGGATCATCAGCATCCCGGTACTCGATCTCAAGACGCTTAAGTTCAGAGAAGCGCTGTGTATCCTCAAAAAGAGTCATCAGATCCTCTTTATTCAGGGCATTCAGCCGACGCCATTCATCAAGGTCAGACTGCGACATCTCAAGCCGGATGACCAGATTATCGAACTGGCGCGAGCGGGCAAGATACTCATCCAGATCCCGTTCTGCCGCAGTGAAATCTTTTAATTCCAGATTCAGGACAAGGGTTCCGGAACTTGAAAAAATATCCTCCATCAGGGGGAGCACAACGGCCGAATTATCCTGTGACACCTGCCTGAGAACAGAGACCCGATCGTGGAGAGCCGTCTCTGCATCCATCTTTGGGGAGTAGAGAAGAGGGTAAGCAGTATGTGGGATCATGAGCAGAATGCAGAGGAGAGCTACTGCTGCAAGTGCAGGTACTGTGACGATATGATGCCTGCTCTTTGTACGATCATTCATGAACCAAGGATCTCCAGGACTTTTTGAGTGACAATAGCGCCAAAAAGGATGACGCCTGCAGCGATAATGTATCGGAACCTACTGAGAAATACAGGGCGGGTATGGACCGGATCAGCAAGTTCTGCAATAACCAGCATACCAATCAATGTCAGCACAAACAGGATCTCTAGATCTGGGCTCTCGGCAAGGATCATAAAGAAGATCACAATCACCATCCAGATGCTGATGGCAATTGCCGCGAGATACTTTGATCTGACCGGCATACACAAGTCCCCAATTGAAGATTACCTATATATCACCAAATACTATAATACCCTGCGATACAATCATAGAAATGATGCATATGCGATTAATACATCTTCTCATACCCTGCCTCCTCATGGGACTGATTATGCCGACTGGTGCATTCTCAGCAGACAACCTCGACTTCACGATACAGGAGAACGGAGATGCCGAGATCAGGTTTGACTACACCCTGAACTGGATCGAACGTGTGGCGGTATTTCTGAGGATTGCCGATCCGAATGCAGAGTTCCAGGCAGCACTGGAGCGTGCCTACAAAAAGCCGGTTGAGGTACAGTCAGTGACACAAGGGTCAACCATATTCAGTGTCAAATCGCTAGCTACAATCACTGAAACCGGGGAAGGGATACAATATACTGTACCAGCTCTGGATTTCTCATATGCAGAAAAGATTCTGAATGAATATTGGTTTGCTCCGCTTGTTCAGGTGGATCTCTCCCCTGACAGAACAACAGTGACCTTTCCGGACAAAAAGATCGTGTCATACAATGATGTCTCACATATCCCGGCAACCTCCCATATGATCGAACAGATAGCTGCACCATAATCATCTCTCTATACCCATCAGGTAGAGAGGAGAAGATCTCTCCCAATAAGAGAGTATAAGAGGCTGTTGCACGAATTCCCCCACACATGAACGATCAAAT
>NPIE01001049.1_pt2 | contig 12149 bp, 14 predicted proteins | sample 8637661 | NCBI WGS metagenome assembly NPIE01 (sample SAMN07420842, study PRJNA396082) | bioreactor metagenome | isolation source: sample BA12 brine-fed electro-methanogenic bioreactor BA | place: Japan: Kochi | collected 2016-12-09 | reverse complement strand
TGTTTTTCAGCTCTCCCGATCATAAGATAATCTATACTTTACCATGGCATCAGCAAATCTCCAGCGAGGAGGGGAATTAATTCTTGACGCTGAAAATAAACTTTATTAGAATTCTAATCTGCCAAAAACGGAGGATAATACCATGAAACTTTCTACCAAAAGCCGCTACGGCGTCCGGGCACTGTTTGATATGGCTTATCACGCAGGAACCCTGCCGGTGCAGATCAAAGACATTTCCCGACGCCAGAAAATTTCGCCTCGCTATCTGGAGCAGATCTTTCAGGACTTGAAGAAAGCGGGGCTGCTCAAAAGCCGCCGCGGACCCCAGGGCGGGTATTTTCTGTCCCGCAAGCCCGAGGAGATCACCGCCAAGGAGATCATTCTCGCCGCAGAAGGAGACATGAATCTCGTCCCCTGCACCAAGCAGGATGGCGACTGCTCCACCTGCTGCGATTTTGAAAATGTTTGCGTCACACAGCGCCTGTGGGAAGAAGCGACCCGCAAACTGCATGAATATTTCGAAGCCATTACCTTGAAAGACCTGTGCGACAAGGGTAAGGAGATGGGCCTGGAGAAAGAGCTGGACCACCGTTTTATGTACTTTATCTAATAAGCCAGCTCTCGTAAAGCCCGCAACTCTTTCTTCCCGTATGGACCGGTTGACCTCAAGGAGATCTTATGCCGACCACGACCAGCGAAACCCCTCTGGGGCAGATTGGAAACACCCCCCTCGTTCGCCTGAGCAAGCTCACCGGCGCACGCAGCGCCGCCGTATGGGGCAAGCTTGAATCAGCGAACCCGGGCGGCAGCGTCAAAGACCGCATTGCCCTGGCCATGATCGAGAGGGCGGAAAAAGACGGTCACATCAAGCCCGGCGCAACCATCGTCGAACCGACCAGCGGCAACACCGGCATCGGCCTGTCACTGGTCTGCGCCGTCAAAGGATACAAACTCGTTCTGACCATGCCGGACACCATGAGCCAGGAGCGTCGCCGACTGTTGGCTGCCTATGGGGCCGAACTGGTTCTGACCCCGGGCTCGCAGGGGATGCGGGGTGCCATCGAGACGGCGGAAACCCTGGTTGCGGAACGCAAGGGATTCATGCCGCAGCAGTTTCGCAATCCCGCCAACCCCGCAGTTCACCAGGAAACAACCGGCCCTGAAATCGTGAAGGCTCTCGATGGCAAAATCGATGCTTTTGTGGCAGGCGTCGGCACAGGCGGAACGATTACCGGCGTTGGACACGTACTGCGTGCCAACAATCCCAAGGTCCTGATCATGGCGGTCGAACCCGCCGACTCCCCGGTTCTGAGCGGCGGCGATCCGGGGCCCCATCGCATTCAGGGGATCGGCGCAGGGTTTGTCCCTGATATCCTCGACACAGCGGTGTACAATGACGTCATAACTGTCGACAATGACGATGCCATCGACACTGCGGTGCGGCTTGCGCGGGAAGAGGGCCTTTTTGTCGGCATCAGTTCCGGTGCCAATGTTTGCGCTGCACTGCGCGTGGCGAAGCAGCTTGGCCCCGGCCATAATGTCGTCACCATGCTGTGTGACACGGGTGAGCGCTATCTCTCTACCGGAATTTTCGACTAAGCACCTGGACAGGCGGATCGCTACATGACGCTTGATGATAAATACATGCGCCTGCAGGAAATCCTGCGCACCTGCGATTCCATCCTGGTGGCTTTTTCCGGAGGCGTTGACTCAACTTTCCTGCTCAGAGTCGCCCGAGAAGTGCTGGGCGCCGACCGGGTCGCTGCATTCACCGCGACATCGCCGACCTACCCTCTCCATGAATTCGAGCAAAGCCGTGAACTGGCCCGGGAGATGGGGACACGGCAGGTCATCGTCGACAGCAATGAGCTTGAAATTCCCGGGTTCTCCGAAAACACACCGCACCGCTGCTATCACTGCAAAAGGGAACTTTTCACCTTGTGCCGCCGGCATGCTGATGACCTGGGACTCGAAACCATTGCAGACGGATCGAACCTGGACGACCTGCAGGACCACCGCCCTGGACGGCAAGCCGCACAGGAATTGCAGGTACGCTCCCCCCTGCTGGAAGCCGGCCTGACCAAGGAGGACATCAGAGCCCTCAGCCGCCGCCTCGATCTGCCGACCTGGAACAAACAGGCCCTGGCCTGCCTCTCTTCGCGCTTTCCGTACGGCACCGAAATTACCGCCGACCGGCTTGAGCAGGTGGCCCGCTGCGAAAATTTCCTGAGAGAGAAGGGTTTCGACACTTACCGGGTGCGTTACCATGGCGACTTGGCGCGCATCGAACTCTCCAGCACAGGGCTTGCCGCGGTGCTTGAAAATACCGACCTGCGGCAGGAACTGGTACAAACCTGCAAACAGGCGGGATTCACCTATGTGACTCTCGACCTGCAGGGCTACCGCACCGGCAGTATGAACGAGGTTCTGTAGCACTCTTTTTGCACAGACTTACGGAGAAAAAGGATGGATCGCAAAGGCGCATTGCTGGCTTGCTGTTTTTGTGCGGGCCTGATGGGGGCGCTTCTCGCGAGCCTCGGCCTTTGGGTCGCCGGCCAGTGGGGCATCACCGCAGCTGCTGGTGTCCGCCTCGCCCCGGAGTGGAGTCCGCACTGGCTTTATCCTCGCCTGCTTCACGGCGGCCTCTGGGGGTTGCTCTACTACCCGGCCGTCGCCTCACCCCGTCGCCGCCGTCACTGGATCCGCAAAGGTCTGTGGATCGCGCTGCTGCCCTGCGCCTACACTCTACTGCACGCCTACCCGAAAGCCGGCCTCGGCCTTCTGGGTCTGCACCAGGGCAACCTCACCCCCCTCTTCATTCTACTTGCCTGGCTGCTCTGGGGAATGGGAACCGGTTTTTTCACCCGCCTGTTCTGGGGACGATGAGATGACCACCATTTCTGTTTTACGGCTGATCCCCTGCATAATCCTGCTTTTACTTCCCATGGCCGTCGCCTGTAACGGGCAGCAGAACGAAATGCGGGGGCAGGTCTCCTGGATTCACGACGGAGACACACTGGAGGTCAGAGGGCTGGGCAAGGTGAGATTGTTGGGAATAGATTGCCCCGAAATGGAAGGAACGTCCCGCGACCGTTTTTATCGGGACAATTTCAATATCCCGTCCTCCACACTGCGCCGCACAGCCCGCGCAGCTCTCGACTACAATATCGAGCAGGTCAAGGGACAACAGGTCAGACTGCAGTTCGACGGATCTCACCGTGACCGATACGGACGCCTGCTGGCTTATGTCATTCTGCCCGACGGCCGCTGCCTGAACCGTCTGCTGCTGGAAAAAGGTCTGGCAACGGTTTACCGCAAATTTGACTTCAGCCGAAAAGATGACTTTTTCGCTGCTGAACAGAAAGCGCGCCGATCCGGGCTCGGCATGTGGCGCACACTGTCATCATCCTTTTTCACTCCCCAAAAGTTCAGACTTCTTCGGCCAGCTTGGGCATCGTAATAAACAGCACCCCCCTTTCACACACCGCCTCGATCCGCTCGCGGTCGACCATGGCCGGCAAAACAAAAACACGCTGGAATGTTCCACAGGAACGTTCAACCCGATGAAACGTCCGCCCTGTGCCGCCCTGTGCCGGCGCGCGATCCCCTCTGACCCGCAGAGAAGCTCCGTCAAGCTCGATCTCAATTGAGTCCTCAGACAGACCGGGAACATCCATCAGGACAACAAGCCGTTCGGGTTCTTCAAAAATATCGACAGGCGGTTTCCAGCCGCCTTCATCAGATGGTGAATCGATTGCCTGATCTCGAGTACGCTCAAGCAGCCGATCCATCTGTTCCTGCATCACCTTGAGTTCCTCCATGGGGTCGCCCTTGACCGTCGCCATGTGGTCATTCCTTTCCAAGAAAATTGAATTTAAAGGATAATCACCACGGAAACGGTGTCAAGTCTCTCTCTTGGAGGTCGGGGCCATTACTTATTTCTCCCCTCTGAAAACACAGGCTTGGCTCCCGTCTCTTTAATGAATATAAAATTCTGGCCTTTTACTCCTTATGAATGCTATTTTTGCCTGAAATCATTGCAGGAAATGTGATGAAATGGTCGTTGCAGCCCAAGGGAGTTTTTACTATGCACAACGAGATTGCCTCGCTTTTTCGTGATACCGGTCATGACGACCGGGCGCTCGTTTCGGGGATTGAGAATCTTGCCAAGGGTCGGGGGCCGGAGATATACAGCCAGGCCCTGCGCATTCTGGCGGGGCTCGACTTGTCGGCAACGGACGCCGAAAAACACTGGGAGGCCATGCTGAACCACTGCCGGAAGTTCTTCCCGGCCCAAAATGAATGCCACCTGCGTGCCGCTCTTGTTGATTATTTCCACCGTGAAGCCCGGATTCTGCGTGATCCACGCATTCTGGAAGCGCAGGATCTCGAACATGTACGGCGCGCCTCCATCACTGACGGGCTAACCGGCCTCTATCATCAGGGATACTTCAAAGCGCGCCTTGAACACCAGTTCAACTGGAAAAAACGAGGTCCGCGCGACCGCTTCGCTATCGTGTTGCTCGATCTCGACCATTTCAAGCAATACAACGACCACTGCGGACATCTGGCCGGTGACGACGCGCTGCGCCGCGTCGCCGAAATCATTCGCCTCAGCATCCGCGATTACGATGTTGCAGCGCGCTACGGCGGCGAGGAATTCGCCCTGCTGCTGTTCAGGGTCGCTCCCCGCCAGGCCCTCCTCATTGCCGAGCGAATTCGGGAGATGATGGAGAAAACGGTCTTTTTCGGCCAGGAGATGATGAAGGGCGGCAACCTGACCATCAGTGCAGGTGTCGCCACCTACCCGGAAGATGCGCAGTCCCCACGGGAGCTTCTCTTACAGGCTGATCAACGCCTCTATCAGGCCAAACAGTGCCGCAACCGTGTTGTGCCTTCCGAATCGGACCGTCGCCGCGTCGACCGCCGCAAGGTTCGCTCCATTGTTGAAGTTGCCCCTTGCGACGGCAGCAATGACCAGTCCTATCCCGGAGTGACCACCGATCTCAGCCGCCAGGGCCTGTCTGTCGACTGCGGGGTCTCCTTTCAACCCGGCAGCACTGTCCAGGTGCGGTTTCGCAAACCTTTCTGGAACCGGGAGGCGGCAACCGAGGCGACAGTGCGCCGCATCAGACGGGATGAGGAAAGCGGCATCGTCCACCTCGGCCTGGAATTCCGGGAACTCGGCGACACCATCGAAGCGCTGACCGGATCCCGCGGCCAGGATCGCCGTGAAGAAGGGATGAAAACCACCGGCCCGTCTCCCGCCTAAACACGCCCGTCTTTCCTCCGATTGAAAAAATTCTTACCGGGATGGTTTTTTTTCGCCGAAAAATCGGTTAGTATTGGTGTTTGGTTGATCTATTAGTAACCCACACAAACTCAACAGGAGCACTTAGATGAAAGTCGGACTGATTGGATGGCGCGGCATGGTCGGCTCGGTCCTGCTCGACCGCATGCGTGAAGAAAACGACCTTGAAGGCGTGAAGCCCGTCTTTTTTTCGACCTCGCAGGCCGGCCGTAAAGCACCGATGGACGCCGGCGTGCTTGAGGACGCCTCGAATATCGACAAATTGAAAGAACTCGACGTCATCATAACCTGCCAGGGGGGTGACTACACCAAGGAAGTTCACCCTGCCCTGCGTCAGGCTGGCTGGCAGGGGTACTGGATCGACGCCGCCTCCGCCCTGCGGATGGAAGACAACGCTGTCATTATCCTCGACCCCGTCAACCGCAACGTGATTGATGAAGCCCTTGAGCGCGGCGTCAAGGATTTCATCGGCGGGAACTGCACCGTGAGCCTGATGCTGATGGGTCTGGGCGGGCTCTTCCGCGCCGGCCTTGTGGAATGGGCCACCTCAATGACCTACCAGGCGGCATCCGGCGCCGGCGCACCGAACATGAGAGAACTGCTGTCCCAGATGGGCATACTTCACGGCGCTGCCAGCGAATTGCTGGCGGATCCCGCTTCGGCCGTTCTTGAAATCGACCGCCGCGTCACCGATGCTCTGCGCAGCAACGACATGCCGGTCAACGAATTCGGCTATCCCCTGGCCGGCAGCCTGCTGCCCTGGATCGATCGCGAGGTTGAAGACGGCCAGAGCCGCGAGGAATGGAAAGGCTATGCCGAGACCAACAAAATTCTTGGCAGCAGCAACCCTGTCCCCATTGACGGCATCTGCGTCCGGGTCGGCGCCATGCGCTGCCACAGCCAGGCTCTGACCATCAAGCTCAACAAGGATGTACCCATTGCCGATATCGAGGATCTGCTGGCCAACGACAATGAGTGGGTCGAACTGGTTCCCAACACCAAGGCGGATACCCTGGCGAAGCTGACCCCCGCATACGCTTCAGGCACCCTCAGGGTTCCGGTCGGTCGTGTGCGCAAAATGAAAATGGGCGGCCAATACCTCAGCGCCTTTACCTGCGGCGACCAACTGTTGTGGGGAGCCGCCGAACCGCTGCGCCGCATGCTGCGGATACTCCAGCAGCGTAGCTGATCTCCCATCAAAAAAGCCGGGCCATGAGGCCCGGCTTTTTTGCGTTTGCACCTCGTTGGCGGACAGGCAGAATCAGCCTTTTTCCTGCCAGTGACCATGCACGTTGCAGTATTCGCGTGCGGTCACCTGGGAGGCATCAACGGCAAACACAGCTTCGGGTTTTTCGCCGGGCTTGAGGAACTGCCTGTAAACCTTGCCGTCGGCAATAAGTTCGATCCATTCGATATAGTGCTTCTCCTCCATGGGATGCGGCACGCTGCCTACCTTCACCGTAATGCGGCCCTCGGCACGCTCGATGACGGGGACATGTTTTTCCTTGCCTTCCTCGGCTGCGCCCTTCTCTTTCATCAGGACCATTTCCTTGCCGCAGCAGACCAGCTCCGCACCTCCGCCATGCAGCACTTCAACGATATTGCCGCACATTTCACACTTATACACTTCGAGTTTTTGAGGCATTGAACTTCTCCTTTTCTTTTTATGAGTGTATGACTGTTTGACCACAGGCTTCATGCGGAAAGAAGCCCCATACGCTTATTGAGACTACCAGATTCATTCCGTCCCGCAAGGGTCGAGAGCAAGTTGTTTTTCCTCATGAAATCAAAAAAGAAAAAATTTGAAAAGTTTTACTATGTGATGTTCGATTTTTCTTTTCTTCGGGTGAAATTTCCTTAAAATGTATACGACACGTTTTCCCAGCCAACACCAATCAAGGAGAGGAGAGCATGTGGGGAGAAGCACGCGTCAACATCTGCCAGGCTGTCACGCACGGCAGCAACCGCTACCTGAAGAACACCCGAAAAAGCGAGGAGGGGAAAATCCTGCGTTGTGACGATCACGGTTTTGAGGTGGAAGTCGGAGAGCGCCGCGAGCACTGGACCTTCGACGAAGTAGAGGAACAAAACGCCAACTGAAGCATCCTGAGATCTCTCCGACGGCAGGCCCTGTAAGCCTGCCGTCTTTATTCATGCCGGCAGCCGGCCCGCGAGGGTGCTGCATTATGCCTGGATTTCAACGGCTGCGGTCGGGACGATTCATAATTGTCCACCGATCGCGCCGTTTTTGTTTTGCACAGCAGAGCGCAATGAACAGCCTTTTATTCGAGTCTGCCCTTGAAAGCCGATTGAATACCGATCCCCAAATGTTTGGAAAGCTCACCCAGAATGGAGAGTTCACCATTCTTTTCAAGCGAGGTGTTTTATATGCAGATGCAGATCAACGAAATAGAAGCCCGAGTCCTGGGTTCATTGATCGAAAAGGAAATGGCCACACCGGAATACTACCCCCTCTCCCTCAACGCCCTGACCCAGGCCTGCAACCAGAAATCAAACCGCGACCCCGTAATGGCGCTCAGCGACGAAGATGTCGTGCGTGCGCTCGATCATCTTCGCACTTCAGGGTTGGCCATGCAATCTGCCGAAAGCACACGGGTCCCAAAATACCGGCACACCCTCGCGGAGAAACTGCACCTTGAACCGGGAGAACTGGCGCTACTGGGGCTTCTACTGCTGCGCGGACCCCAGACTCTCGGTGAACTGCGCTCCCGCAGCGAGCGTCTTTATTCTTTCGCCGACCTGGAAAGCGTCGAGGAAACACTGGGCGAGATGATGAGCCGTACAACCCCGCTGGTTGTGCATCTGCAACGCAGAAGCGGGCACAAGGAACGCCGCTACGCACACCTGCTGGCTGGAGAGCCGCCCGCCGAAGATCCAGGACAGTCGACAGCGCCTCCAGAGGAAGCGCGCCTCAAGGTCATTGCTGAAGACCAGCGCATCTCGAACCTTGAAACTGAGGTGAGCGCGCTTCGCACAGAGGTTGAGGAACTACGCAGCATTGCGAACCAGCTCAAAACGCTGCTTGACTGAACTGAAACAAGAAAAGTCAAGGTTTATTTGCCATGAACCGACCTTCTCTGTTATGGTTAAGGTTAAACGCAATAACAAAGGAGAAAACATGGCACAAGTTAAAAGCGGTGAAAAGGCAAAGGTTCATTACACGGGAACTCTCGAAGACGGTACGGTTTTCGATTCATCCCGCGAGCGCGAACCTCTTGAATTTGAAGTCGGCGCCGGTCAGTTGATCGAAGGGTTCGATCAGGCCGTTGACGGCATGACCGTCGGCGAAACCAAAAATGTCCAAATTCCCGCTGAAAAAGCTTACGGTCCGCACCGCCCCGATCTGGTGATCGAGGTGGACAAAACCCAGTTCCCCGAAGGGCTCAATCCCGAGGTGGGACAGCAACTCCAGACCCAGGACAACCAGGGACAGCCGCTGATTGTCAGTGTGGCGGCCATCGACGGCGACAAGGTGACCCTTGATGCCAATCATCCCCTGGCCGGCAAGGATCTCAATTTCGAAATCGAATTGGTCGAGGTGGCCTGATCGCCATCGACAGACCGGCTTTTGCATGGGGGGACGTTCCTTGAGGGACGTCCCCCCTTTTTAATCAGGACATCAGGGACCGCCCAATGCTGAGCATCGGTATTTTATTTTCCGAAACCGCCCTTGCACCAGGTTCAGCTATGCTGGAGCGAATCTGGCCTTTCTTCATCGGCCTGGCTATACTCTGCATTATCGCAGCACTTCTCTTTGTGCTGCGGGGCGAAAAAAAGGATGATAACAACCGCCCAAAAGACTGATCAGGATTTCCAGCCATGTCGACGCTCACCGGTTACCGCGACCTCTTCCCCATCTGCAACAGTCGCCTTTTTCTCAACCATGCCGCCATCGCACCACCGTCATTGCGGGTTGTCGAGCGCATGAATGAGTTCATGCTCGAGTGTGCCGAACAGGGTGCACGCAACGAACCACAGTGGGAACGGAAGCTCGGCGAAGTTCGCTCCCTTGCAGCAAACATGATGGGTGCAAAGGCAGAGGATATCGCGCTGGTCACTAACACCTCAACCGGGCTCTCGCTCGTTGCCGCAGCCTTTCCCTGGCGCTCGGGTGATGCCGTCCTGGTTCCCATGCCCGATTTCCCCAGCAACATTCACCCTTGGACAAACCTTGACCGCCGGGGAGTTGAAGTCATCCCCGTCCCACGGCGTGAAGGGCGTATCGACTCCCGGGATTTCGTCCGCGCGCTGACCTCAAGGGTTCGCATGGTTGCGCTCAGCAGTGTTTATTACGCCAACGGGGCGGCGGCCGATCTGGAGGAGATCGGCGCATTCTGCCGTAAAAACGGGCTTTTCTTTGTGGTCGATGCCATCCAAAGTCTCGGAGTCCTTTCCGTTGATGTCGAGCGCGCTGGAATTCACGCCCTGGCCGCCGGCGGGCACAAGTGGCTGCTCGGTCCGATGGGAAGCGCCATCCTCTATTTGGATCCTGAATTTCGCCGCCTGTTGCATCCCCCGTTGGTCGGTTGGAAATCCATGCAGGACTCCGATGAATTTTCCGAAAATTTCCACCTGCGCGATGATGCTGCAGCCTTCGAACCCGGCACTTCGTCCTGGACAACCCTCTTCGGGCTGGGTGCCGCGCTGGAGTTGCTTACCGAAGTGGGCACCGAAACGGTGCGCCGCCAGGTTTTCGAACTGTGCGATGAATTCGCCGCCGGCCTTCTGACACGGGAAATGAAAATCCACTCCCCTCTAAATCTTGCCGAGCGTTCGGGCATACTGAGTTTTTCTCCGCCCGGTTCTCCTGAAAAGATTTTCAACGCCCTGCGCGCACAGGGTGTCGACCTGTCACTGCGGCAGGGGCTTCTGCGCCTCTCCCCCCATTTCTACAACTGTTACCGCGACGTCAGCACTTTTTTTGACACCCTGGCGACAATTCCTTGACCCTCACCCCAGCCAGTCAAAACACCGCGCATTGACGCCTTAAGGCGAAATTCCCCCACAGATTACGAGGGCTCACTTCATCGGAGTTGAAAGTGGATGCTCCTCTTTTCAGACACTTGAATACCAATTTAGTCATATTTAGCCAAATGGCACAATTATTGATAGAGTTTATTTAATATTTACTTTTATTTCCATATCTCGCGGCAATGACACGGATCTCGTCAGATCGACACTCGAGATCCACACTATCAATTCCATGTTGTACCTAAGGAGAAGTTTACGTGAACAACATCAAAATGGGACCCAAGATCTTCATCCTCAGCGGACTCATCGTACTGGTTTTCACTGCAGCCATCGGCTGGATCTATACCCAGGCGCGCACCAGCTTCTACCAGGCCAAGCATGCCGAAATTCAACATGCGGTTGAATCTGTCTGGGGGATTGTCGATCATTTCGCCCGACAGGAGGCGCAGGGCGCGCTGACGCGCGAACAGGCGCAGCAGCTTGCCAAGAACGCGGTTAAATCGACCCGTTTTGCGGAGGATAATTATTTCTGGATTAATGACCTCAAGCCGACCATGGTGATGCATCCTATGAGTCCGGAACTTGACGGCAAAAACCTCTCCGGCAACAAGGATCCCAACGGCAAGGCGCTTTTCGTCGAAATGGCTCAAGTCGCCCGGGAGAGCGGCAAAGGCTTTGTCGATTATCAATGGGCCAAACCGGGTTTCAACAAGCCGGTCGACAAGATCTCATTCGTCAAACTGATACCCGAATGGGGCTGGGTTGTCGGAGCAGGCCTCTATCTCGACGACGTTCAAGCTGCTCTCGGAAAAATCATGTGGACAGCAATCGCCGTTGTGGCAGCTGCTATTGCCGGCATTCTGGTGCTGGTCACCTTGATCACGCGCAGCATTACCGCCCCTTTGAATAAAACGGTGAACATGCTGCAGGAACTTGGCCGTGGCCACCTTTCCAACCGTCTGCATCTTAACCGCAAGGACGAGATCGGGCAAATGGCCAGGGCCATGGATGAATTTTCCGAAAACATGCAGAAGGAGATTGTCACGCCGCTGCGCAAGCTTGCCGATGGCGATATTGATTTTGAAATCCGCCCTTACGACGACCAGGATGCCCTGCGCGGTGCCATGAAGAAGGTGGGGGACGACCTCAACGATATCATGGGGCGCATCCAGTCCTCCGGCATCCAGATCTCCGGCGGCGCCAACCAGGTGGCCGACACCAGTCAATCCCTCTCCCAGGGCGCCACCGAACAGGCCAGCTCCCTGGAAGAGATTGCCGCCTCCATGAACGAGATGGCCTCACAGATCAGCATGAGTGCAGACAACGCCCAGAGCGCCAACGACCTGGCAGGGCATATGAGACAGGTTGCAGAACAAGGCAGCGAACGGATGCAACGTATGATGTCGGCCATGGACGAAGTCAACGAAGCGGGGCAAAGCATCTCGAAGATTATCAAGGTTATCGACGAAATTGCCTTCCAGACCAACCTGTTGGCTCTCAATGCGGCCGTTGAAGCGGCGCGTGCCGGTCAGCACGGCAAAGGCTTCGCGGTAGTGGCCGAAGAGGTCCGCAACCTGGCGGCGCGCAGCGCCAAGGCGGCAACGGAAACCTCTCATCTGATCGAAGGGTCGGTTTCAAAAGCCGCAAACGCAGGTGAAATTGCGGCGGAGACCGGAACCAATCTGAAACAGATGGTCGCAGAAGTCACCAAGGTTTCCGATCTGGTGAGCGAGATCGCGGCGGCCGCCCGCGAACAGGCTGAAGGGATTGGCCAGGTCAACGAAGGGTTGGGGCAGATCGATCAGGTGACCCAGCAGAATACCGCCAACGCTGAAGAAAGTGCCGC
>NPIE01002530.1_pt1 | contig 12167 bp, 11 predicted proteins | sample 8637661 | NCBI WGS metagenome assembly NPIE01 (sample SAMN07420842, study PRJNA396082) | bioreactor metagenome | isolation source: sample BA12 brine-fed electro-methanogenic bioreactor BA | place: Japan: Kochi | collected 2016-12-09 | reverse complement strand
ATGAATGTCCATAGGGTATTGGGTTTCTTCGCAGTCATCTATAGTAATTAGCCTCTCTTGGTGGATACCGCCCGGCTGGCGCGGGTATAACTCGCGGGCCAGGAGGCGGATGGTGCGCCCTCCCAACCATGGGTGGCTGGTGATACCGGCCCGGAGCCGCCCGGTTGAAGGGGGAAGGGCGTGTGACAACAAGGGGTATTGTACGGAGGGGAGGGGAAAAGTCAACTGCTCAAAGAGAGCAGGGGTTGGGTAGCATCCTCACAGGCAGCGGCTGCGGGCAAGGAACTATCCGCAAGGCCTCAGATGCTGAAAACCGGGCACCCGCAGATCTCGCACACGGGCAAGCGCTGTCACCAGCGGCGCGGATCCGGCTCGAGTTCAGATACCGAAGGAGGGAAGCGTGATCAACTGCTGGGCCAGCAGGCTGACGTTGGGCAGCAGATCAAGCTCTCCATGGTAGTCGTAGCGGCTCTTCACTCGGATGGTCGGGGCCGGCGGGCAGGGTGGGATAGGCGTGAGGAATCTGGTGAGCGCTCTGCCAATCCTTTTTCGAAAGGGCTCCCGAACCCCAATTCTCTCCAACACCCCAGGGAAGACGTCTCGGGGCGGTGTGACCTTGGTATAGGGCTGTAGGGCCTCTCGGAACAACGAATCCAGTTCGTGATCGTCTCTAAGTGAATTCATAGCTCATCTCAGGTACTGGGCGCTGGCGCCGGATCAGTGCCTTGCGCAGGCGTTCGCGGGCGTAGTAGAGTCGCGATTTGACGGTGCCGCAGGGCAGTTCCAGAATCTTGCCGATTTCCTCCAATGACAGATTTTCTAGATAGTAGAGCACGACGACCGAGCGGTGAGAGGGGGGGAGCTCTTTAATGACCTCGCGCACGAGTTTGGAGGTCTCTTCTTCTTCTGTCCTGACGTCAGGCGCGGGGAAGGGCGAAGGAAGATCGGTTAACCACTCGACCACATCGTCCACCGTCTGCGTCCACCTCGATTTAGAGGACCAGTCGTACGCCAGATTGAGGGTCACGCGATAGAGCCACGGTTTCAACGGGCGCTCGCTGTCCACGCTGGCGGCATAGGTGTGCAGACGCACGAAACACTCCTGCAGAATGTCATCTGCGGCGTGCTCGTTGTGCGTGATGGTCAGGGCTGTGCGGTAGACCAGGCTTTTGTGCTCCTCGTAGAGTTCTCCGAGGGCTTCCAGATCTCCTTCTTGAAGCCGTTTGATTAATACGCTGTCCATAGATTTAACCTCGTGCGCGTTCACATATATAATACCATTGTAGCCGCTCTTTGGTTCATGGTCAATGACACTATTTTGGATAAACGGCTCATGCCTCTGGCTCCGGCGACGTGCGGAGAAGTTCCGGGCGCCGGTGGCGGGTACGGGCCAGGGCCTGCTCCGCTTTCCACCGGGCGATGGCGGCGTGATTGCCCGAGCGCAGCACCTCCGGAACCGTCCAGTCGCGAAAATCCGCCGGCCGGGTGTACTGGGGGCCCTCCAGCCCTCCCTGGGCAAAGGAATCCTGGGGGGCGCTGTTCTCCGCGCCGAGCACCCCCGCCACCCAGCGTGCGACAGCATCGATGACTACCATGGCTGCCAGCTCGCCCCCCGTCAGCACGTAATCGCCTATGGAGAGCTCCTCCGTGGCCAGGTGCGTGCGGACCCGCTCGTCGAAACCCTCGTAGTGACCACAGACCAGGATCAGTCGGGATTCCTGCGCCAGGGATTGCGCCTTCGCCTGATCGAAGGGTTGCCCCTGAGGGCTGAGCAGGATGACAGGCTGCGTACGGGCAGGGGCGAGCGTCTCGACGGCGCGGAACAGCGGCTCGGGGCGCAGCACCATCCCTGCCCCCCCGCCGTAGGGGACGTCGTCGGTCATCTGGTGCCGGTCGAAAGCATAGTCCCGCAGCTGGTGGAGGTAGAGCGTGAGCAACCCCTGTTCCTGGGCCCGCTTGAGGATGCTGACCTGTAAGGGGCCCAGGAACATCTCCGGGAAGAGGGTCACAACGTCGATGCGCATGGTTTCTCCCCCCGTACCTCTCAAGCGCGCTTCCAGGCGGCAGCGGCGAGTTCGCGAGCGCGGGCTGCCACCTCTTCCTCGTTGATGGTGAGCAGTTGGCGGTCCCGCATCAGGATGCGGCCCGCGCTGATCGTCGTGGTAATCATGGAGGCCTCGTAGCCAAAGATGAAGTGCCAGGGGAGATTGCCCGGCAAGAGGGGGGTGGGCGGGCGGTAGTCCACCAGGATCAGGTCGGCCTCCGCGCCGGGGATGAGCGCAGCCAGTTGTACGTCGGGCCAGAAGATACGGGCCAGCTGGGCGTTGGCGCCGAAAGCCAGCTCGAAGACGAGGTCCGCTGGCATGACGCGCGGATCCGCCTGGGCCATCTTGTGAGCCAAGTAAGCCGTCTTCATCTCGGCAAACATGTTGTTGCTGAAGCCATCGTTGCCCAGGGCCATCCGCACCCCGTGACCCAGCATCTTCTCCACCTGCGCCGTACCGACGGCGTTGTTCATGTTCGAGCGGGGTTGGTGAGTGACCCAGGTGCCACTTTCCGCCAGGACCTCCATCTCCGACTCGTCCACGTGGACGGCGTGGGCCACGATGGAGCGGGGGCCGAGAATGCCCGCGTCGTGCAGGCGGTGGATCACGCGCTTGCCCGACTTCGCGAGGCTGTCCTCCACATCCTCGATGCCCTCGGCGGCGTGGATGTGGAAGCCCGTCTCCAGGCCCGCAGCTGCATCCACAGCAGCGGCAAGGGTGGCGTCGCTCAGGGTGAGGGAGGCGTGCAGCCCGAAGGAGGCGGCCAGCTGCGGGCGCGGATTCTGTTGCAGGCGGCGCAGAAAGCGCACGTTCTCGGCGATCCCGGCCTGCGCCCGTTCCTCCCCATCGCGATCGGTGACCTCGTAGCAGAGGGAAGCGCGCAATCCGGCGCTTACAACCTCCTCGGCGATGACGTCGAGGGAGCCGGTGATGGCGTTGGGGCTGGCGTGATGGTCGATGAGCGTGGTGGTGCCGTGGCGAAGGGCGTCGGCGAGACAGAGGCGCGCGGAATAGCGCACGTCCTCCAGGGTAAGGAGCTTATCGAGCCGCCACCAGAGACGCTCGAGAATCTCCCCAAAGCGTCCGGCGGGGGGGCCGGGATAGGCCCAACCCCGGGCAAAGGCCCCGTAGAAGTGGGTGTGGCCGCAGAGGGTCGCCGGCAGGGCCAACTGGCCGTCCGCGTCCAGGCGCTCCTCGTCAGGATATTGGGTGGCGAGGGCCGCCGTGGTGTCCACTGCCGCGATCCTCCCCTCGCGCAGCAGCAGGGCACCGTCTTCGATCAACTGAGCATCGTCTCCCAAGGTGGCGATGCGAGCGTGGGTGATTAACATATTATTACCTCCAGATTATCGGGTGGGGGAGCCGAAGCGCAGATCTTCGACGTAAGCCTGCACCTCGGCTCCGGTAAGCAGAATACGATAGCTCCAATAGGCCCAGACGACAGGGACTACCAAACCCCAGAGTGAGCCGTAGACGATGGGGTAGCTGAGTACGCCGGCGGTAAGGGCCCAGGTGAACGCTTCCCGGCTGATGACCCAGATTAGACTGACGCCCAGGGAAATGCTCACGGCCCACCTCCCGTCCACGGGTTTGGCGGGAAAGAAGCGGTAGAGAGCCAGGGAGAGCAGTACGATGGAGAGGAAAGAGAGCCCACGATCCGCCCATTTGGGGTAGGTGATCTCTGCAAAGATGGGCAGCCACGCCGGCAGCAATTTCCACAGGGTGCGCGCGACGAAGGTGAAGAGGACCCACGCCGTGAGGCTGAGCAGGGAGAGGATGCCGATGAGGCGGCGTTTCCAAAAGCCGCGAGCGTGGGGCTGCTCCCACACGACGTTGATGGCGTGCTCCAGTGCGGTAAACATCCCCGAGCAGGACCAGAGGGCCCAGAGCCCCGAGACCACCCCCAGCGTGCTCCGCAATCCCAGGAGGCTGTCGATATTGGTGCGCACGACATCCGTCGTTGCCGGGAGCAGCGCTTCCAGCGTGTCCAGGGAGAAAGCCCTTACTTCCTCGACGTTCACAAAGAGACTGCCCACGGAGAGGATAAAAAACAGAATCGGTACTGTCGAAAGCAGGGTGAAGTAAGCCAGAGCTGCTGAGTGGGTGGCAATCCGGTGACGCCCGTTTCGCTCCACCAACCGCCAGAGGAAGTGAATCACGGGCTGTTTTGTGAGGTTCTCCAAAAGTGTCATCTTTGATCCTCCCGGGCGAAACGGGGATCGCGTGCCAGAATTCGGCGAATCCCCTCTTGTAGGGTGACCTTGGGTCGGTAGCCGAGGTGCTTCTGGGCCCGGCTCACGTCGGCGCGCAGCCGGCTGACCCCTCCGCTCTCGCTGGGACTGTAGATGATGTTGCTGCGCGAGCCGGTGATATCGAGGATCAGGCGGGCGAGATGGTTGATGGAGGTCTCCTGCCCGCTACCGATATTGAAGGTCTGGCCCTGGATCCCCTCGACGATCCCGGCGGCGCCCAGCGCCGCGACGACGTCATCGATGTAGACGAAATCCCGCGTCTGGACACCGGAGCCGAAGATGACCAGCGACCCACCGCCCAGAGCCTGCTGCAGGACCTGGGGAATGACAGGAGCGTGAGAGGGGGGGAGCTGCTGGTGGGGGCCGTAAGCGTTGAAGATGCGCAGGACGACGGTCTGGATATCCCACAGGGCGCCCACGGTATGGGCATAGTACTCCGCCGAGAGTTTGCTCACCGCGTAGGGCGACCGGGGACGCAGGCGGGCTTCTTCGGTAATGGGCTGTTTCTCCTGTTCGCCGTAGACCGCGCCCGAGGAGGTCAAGACCAGGCGGGGCACGCCCACATCTCGGACGGCTTCCATCAACGCGACCGTTCCTCCTACGTTGACCTCGTTGTACTCGGCAGGGTAGAGGAGCGATTCGGCGACCAGCACCCGGGCCGCCAGATGGTAGACGCAATCCACACCGTGGAGTAGCGTCCAGAGCTTGGGTCGATCCTGCACGCGCCCTCGATGGAAGAGCACGCCTTTATCCAGCCGGTCAGGATCGCCGGCGCTCAAGTCATCGAGCACCAGTACTTCGTGCCCCTGGCGATAGAGGTTGTTGGAGAGGGCGCTGCCGATAAAACCTGCACCCCCGGTCACCAATATCCGCACCTCAGCCTCCCTAAGAAAATCTGCAAATCGGCAAACAGGCAAATGGCAGGTCACGCATTGCCCATTACCCGTAATAAGTCCAAAATCCACTCTCAGACCTGGGCATTCCAGAACCGTCGTTCCGCCAACGCCACGATGCGGGGCCGCAGAAAGGCAAAGAGCCGGTAGAGCAGGGGGCGCGGAGCATAGTCGTATGCCCCGATCTGGGGCACAAACTCCGCGTTAAAGCCCTGTTTGAACCGGTAGACGCCCCACATCGGATCACGCCGATCTAGAGTATCGGGCGCTCCCCACAGATCGTAAGTAGCACACCCCAACGCCTTGGCCTGGCGTATCGCTTCCCACTGTAGCAGATGGTTGGGCATGTAGTTGCGGTAGAGATCGAGCGAAGCGCCGTACATGTACCAGGCCCGCTTGCCGAAGTGTAACAGAATGAGCATGGCCACTCTATTCCCCTTCACTTCCGCCACCAGAGGGTGCGCCAGCCCTGCATCTAAAAATGCGGTCCACGCTTCCAGATAATAGGCTTCATCACGGATGACAAACTCATCCCGCAGCGCGGTCTCTGCGTACATAGTGTAGAGGAGGGGGAGTTCATCGCGCCGAGCCTCACGCACAATCACGCCTTTGCGTTTTGCTAACCGTATGTTGTATCGCCATTTTGATTTCATCGCAGCGAGGAGAGTCTCCAGGCTGTCTTGTAGATCGATGATCATCGTATTTCGGAACTGCACCTGTTCAAAAGAGGGGGCCCATCCCCGCCGTTTGAGGATGTTCTGGATCCGATGCCCCTCAGGTCGGTCGATGCGCACATCAGGATCAATCTTGAGCATGACCAACGAGAGCTGGCGTGCCGTCTGTTCCAGATCATCGAGCACGGCTTCCACCAGAAGCGGACGTTCCCAATCCAGTATGGGACCCTTGGGAATGTAGCCCATGGTAAAATAGCTGCGCTTTTGGGTCAAGAGCTGTGCTGCCGCCAGGGGAGTACGATCCTTCTCGCGCCATAGCATACGCCGAGCCTGCCATTGATGGTGCTCTTTGAAGGCTCCCCATGTCCACGATTGAAGGATGTGTGCTTTTGGCAGGGTCAGCAGAGCTGTGTCCCAGACGCTCGCATCTTCAATTCTAGATTTCAGTTTCACGCTGCTATTGTAACACACCTGGGCAATTTGGGCAGTACCTTTACCGGGCATCTACTACCCTGCGCTGGGATTTGCTTCGCCTCGATTTTGGGCTATCATGGTCTTGGAGTAACTTCCCTTTGCTCGGGTTGTTGGGGGAAATCGACTCTTTGTCTTTTTGAAATGTCGCCCATTGTGCGTTAATGTACACAGTTCTGGTGGTTCTCCCCGCGAATGAAATTCCAATGAAGACCCCCGGAGCCCAGGAGAGAAAGAAGGTTGCATGACGCTAGATCGAAGGTTGAAATCAAATCTTGAGCCCGCCGAACGGGTCTTTCTCGTCGGCGTGGATTGGAAGCAGATCCCCCAGGGGACGTTCAGACCCGAAGCGTGGCCTGCGGAAGAATCCCTGGAGGAGTTGCTGCGTCTGGCGGACACCGCCGGTCTGGAGGTGGTCGGGCAGGCGATTCAGTCTCTGGATCGTCCGCGCGCGGGCACTTTCATCGGCAGGGGGAAGGCCGAGGAGATCGCCTCAGAAGCCCGCTCCCTCAACGTTGACGTTGTCATTTTCGACGACGAGCTCAGCCCCCGGCACCAGCGCGACCTGGAGGCTATCTTCGGCTCCAAAATCAAGGTGATGGATCGTACCGGGTTGATCCTCGACATCTTCGCGCAGCACGCGCGCACCAGCGAGGGTTCTTTGCAGGTCGAGCTGGCCCAATACGAATATCGGCTGCCTCGCCTAACCCGGTCCTGGACTGATCGCGTCTACACCCGCCAGGCGGGCGGGCGGGCGGGCGGTTCCACCGGCGGGGTGGGATTGCGCGGTCCCGGTGAGACTCGGCTGGAGATGGACCGGCAGATCATCCGGCGGCGCATCTCCCAGATTCGGCAGGAGTTGGAGAACGTGCGCGCGCATCGCGCCCGCCATCGGGCCCAGCGCCGCCGCAGCGGCTTGCCCACGGTGGCCCTGGTCGGTTATACCAACGCGGGGAAGTCCACGCTGCTTAACGCGCTCAGCGACGCCGATGTCTACGTCGCCAACCAGCTCTTTGCCACCCTCGATCCCACCACGCGGCGCGTTGAACTGCCCGGCGGTACCGTGATCCTCGTCACCGATACGGTGGGCTTCATCCAGAAGCTGCCCACCGAGCTCGTCGCGGCTTTCCGGGCCACTCTCGAGGAGGTGGCCGAGGCCGACCTGCTTTTGCACGTGATCGATATCAGCCACCCCCGGGCCATGGAGCAGGCGCGCGCGGTCTACCAGACGTTGCAGGAGATCGAGGCGGGCGATGTGCCCATCATCACCGTGCTGAACAAGGTGGATCGCTTCGCGCAGCCGGAGCAGGCTTGCGGCACGCTCTGTGATCTTCCCGATAGTGTCGCCATCTCGGCGCGGACAGGCTACCAGTTGGATACGCTCCTGGTGCGCATCGAGGAGGTGCTGGAGGAGGAGATGCTGCCTATCGAGGTCCTCATCCCCTTCGAGCGCGGTGACCTGGTGAGCCTCTTCCACGAGCGCGGTCTGATCGATGAGGAGACGCACGAGGTGAAGGGGACCCGTATCTCCGGGCGCGTGCCCTACGAACTGGAACCGCACTTCACGGAATTCAAGGCCCGTTCCCGGCGGGCCGCCTCAGGGGCGGGTGAGGGGTGAGGAAAACAGTGAGTAGAGAGCAGTGCGTAGGCTTCCGTGTGCAGCACGGGGCATTATTGCCATCTCCAATAAATTGCTCACCCATGACCACTTACCACGTGCCATTTTTCAGGGAGTAAACTTATGTCGCCCTCTCATTGGCGCAAGCAGCAGCACCGCGACCGCTTCTTTCAGCAGGCCAAGGCCCACGGCTATCGGGCCCGGTCCGCTTACAAGCTGGTGCAGATCCAGGAGAAGTTCAAGATTATCCGTCCGGGCGATGTTGTCGTCGATCTGGGGGCGGCGCCGGGCTCCTGGTCTCAGGTGGCGGCGGAAATGGTCGGGAAGAAGGGGAAGGTGATCGCCCTCGATCTCCAGCCCATGGAGCCAATTCCCGGCGTGACGATGTTGGAGGGCGATATGACCGAGCTGGCGGTGCAGGATGCCGTCATCGAGGCGGCGGGGGGCAAAGCCGACGTGGTGCTGAGCGACGCCGCTCCCTTCACCACGGGGATCAAGTTGCGGGATCACGTGCTCTCCATGGAGCTGGCCCGCGCTGCGCTCGCGATGGCCCGCGAGCTTCTGGATCCCGGCGGCAATCTCGTCATCAAGGTCTTTGAAGGCGAGGACCTCCCCGGTGTCATTCGCGACGTGAAGCTGGCTTTTCACCCTGTCAAAGTTCACAAACCTGAGGCCTCCCGGCGGGAGAGCTGGGAGCAGTTCATTGTCGCCAAGGGGTACAAGGGAGCGCAATGATCCCTGAGGCTCTCCACCTGCGGAATTTTCTCTCCCACCGCACGACCGACCTCGATGTGCGTGGTGTCCATCTGGCCTGCTTGGTGGGCGACAACGGCGCCGGCAAGTCCTCCCTCCTCGATGCCATCACCTGGGCCACCTGGGGGCGCTCCCGCGCCTCCTACGGCCACGACGAAGACCTCATCTATCACGGCGAGGACGCGTTGGAGGTCGAGTACGTCTTTCGGATGCCCTACCAGAACGGAGCGGAGCACCGCTTTCGCATCCTCCGCCGGCGCGAGGTGCGCGGGCGCCGCTCGACCACCTCCATCCTCGATTTCCAGGTGCAGGGTGAGGAGGGCTGGCGGGCGCTGAACGGCAACTCCATTCGCGAGACCCAGGCACGCATCACCGAGCAGATCGGGCTGGATTACGACACCTTCATCAACTCCGCCTACCTGCGTCAGGGGCGCGCCGACGAGTTTACGGTGCAGACGCCCACGGAGCGCAAGCGCGTCCTCAGCACGATTCTGGGTCTGGAGCGCTGGGAGGTCTACCTGGAGCGGGTCAAGCGCCGGCTGGCGGAGTCTCAGGGACGTCTGACCGCCCTGGACCGTCGCCTGGCTGAGATGGAAGAGGAGCTGGGGCGCCGAGAGGAGTACCAGGCACTGCTACAGGCGGCGGAGGCCGAGGCGACGGCAGCGGCGGCCCTGCTCGAACAACAGCAGGCGCGGGCCAACGAGCTGACCCGCGTCCAGGAGCAGGCACGGAGCGTGCAGCGCGAGATCGCCGATCTGGAACGTCGCCGCGCCGAGGAAGGCGCGCGCGGGGCCGACCTGGAGCGTGAGGCGGAGGGCCACCGTCAGCGCCGGGATGCCTACCAGGCGCGCCTGGATGCCGCCGCTGAGATCGAGACCCGTTACGCTGCCTATCGCCAGGCACTGGAAGATGAGCGGGCGTGGAGCGAGAAGCTGGGACAGGCTGCCCGGCTCCAGGAGGAGAAGGCGCGGGCGGAACGCCGTATCGCCGAGGCCGGAGAGGCGCTGCGGGCCGCGCTGCGGGCTCAGGAGCAGAGGGCGGATCAATTGGAGCGGAAGTTGGACGCCCGGCGCGGCGAGCTGCAACAGCAGCTGCGCGATCGCGAGGGACGCATCCAGACCCTTCAGGAGCGCCTGCTGGGAGCGGAGGGCGCCGCCGAGCTCGAGGAGTTGGAAGGGGAGCTGCTCTTCTTTCAGCAGCTGGAGGAGGCCCTCGAACAGGCGCGAGAGGATGTGCAGGCCAACGCCCTGGAGCGCAGCCGCCTGCGGGAGCGTAACCGGCAGCTCAAGGCGCTCATGGATGAGACGAAGGAGCGTCTAGATGCCCTGGCCCGGTCGGAGGCCGAGTGCCCCCTTTGCCGGCAGCCCCTCGCGGAGGGTCATCACGCCCGCCTGCTGGCGGAGATCGAGGCGGAAGGCCGCGGCATGGGGGACGAGTTCCGGGCGAACCAGCAGCGCTTGCAGGAGCTTCAGGAGCAGGAAACTGCGCTGGGGCAACAGATCCGGGAGCATGAACAGCGCCTGCGAGAGCGTACCCTTGTCGAGGCGAAGATCGCCCGGTTGCGCCAGCAACAGGAGCAGGCGGAGGAAGCCAAGGCCCGCATCAAGGAGCTGCGCGCGGAGGTGGAAGGATACCGGCAGCGGCTGACGGAGGAGGCGTACGGCGCAGAGACGCGGGAGGCGTTGGGTCAGGTGCGGGAGGAGATGGTCGCCCTCCAAGATCGATTGGAGGCGGAGGACTTTGCTCCCGCACCTCGAGAGGCCCTCGCCGCCGTGCTGGCGGAGCTCGCAGTGCTGGGCTACGATGCCTCCGCTCACGAGGCGCTGAAAGCGCGGGTGCGGGAGCTCTCCGCTGCCGAGGAGGAGTATCGGGAGCTGGAGAAGGCCCGGGTGGGCGTCCAGGGGGAGCGGGAAGCGCTGAAGCGTCTGGCTCTGGAGCAGGAAGCCAGCGAGGCGCGCGCGCAACAGTTGGAGCAGGAGCAGGCGAAGCGGCGCGGCGAGTTGGAGGCATTGCGTCCCCGGCTGGAGGAAGCGGCCCAACTGGCTGCCGCCCTGCAGACGGCCCGTACGCGAGAGGCCGAGGCCCGTCAGCGGGTCGGGGCGGCCCGGCAGACCCTTGCTGCCCTGGATACGTTGGAGCAGCGCCGCCGCCGGGCCCTGGAAGAGCGGGGAGGGCTGGCGCAAGGCATCGCGCTCTACAACGATCTGAGAGAAGCCTTCGGCGTCAACGGTATCCCCGCTATGATCATCGAGCACACGCTCCCCGAGTTGGAGCGGGAGGCCAACCGCATCCTCGAACAGCTCACCAACGGGCGGATGCACGTCCGCTGCGAGACCCAGCGCGAGACGAAGAGCGGGGACGTGCGGGAGACGCTAGACATCATCATCAGCGACGAGCGGGGAACCCGGCCCTACGAGAACTTTTCCGGCGGTGAGCAATTCCGCGTCAATTTTGCTATCCGGGTGGCCCTCTCGCGGCTGCTGGCCCGGCGGGTCGGCGTCCAGCTGCGCTCTCTTTTCGTCGATGAGGGCTTCGGGACTCTCGATGCCGACGGTCGCCGCCGTCTGGTCGAGGCCGTCAAGATCGTGCAGCACGACTTCGACCTCGTTCTCGTCATCACCCACATCGAGGAGCTTCAGGACGCTTTCCCGGTGCGTATCCAGGTCACCAAGAACGATCTGGGATCGCAGGTAGCGGTGATCTGAGCCTCTTCGGGGGGAGGCGCAAAACCGTTTTTGGGCCATTCTCCCTCCCGGCAGGCTAAGATGACTATCCGACTATACGATTGATGACTAAGCGACCATTTAAGGAGGGTACCATGTGGAAAGACTTCAAAGAATTTGCGATGCGGGGGAATATGATCGACCTGGCGGTGGGTATCATCATCGGTGCGGCCTTCAACAGTGTCGTCAGCTCCCTGGTCGAGGACATCGTCATGCCTCCCATCGGCTTGTTGCTGGGGGGTGTGGACTTCGCCAATTTCTTCATCGATCTTTCTGGTGAGGGGTACGAGGTGCTGGCAGCCGCCCAGGAAGCCGGCGCAGCCACCGTCAACTACGGGATTTTCATCAACAACGTCCTTGATTTCCTCATTGTGGCTTTCGTCGTCTTTTTGCTCGTGCGTTGGGTCAATCGTGTGCGCAAGGGAGAAGAGGAAGCGCCCGCTGCCCCCACGACGAAGGAATGCCCGGTCTGCTTCACCATCATTCCCATCCAGGCCCGACGCTGTCCTAACTGCACCTCTCAGCTGGAGGGCCTCTCCACGGAGAGCTAGGTATGTTTCGTTCAGGAGCCGCCGACCCGCCTGTGGAATAGAGGCGGGTCGGTGCTCTAGGTACATCCCTCCTCCTTTTGTGCTATAATATAGACGTAAATCTTTTTAAACGCGCGCGAGGATCGGAGGACACGATGCCCAACCGGCTGGTCACAGAAACGAGTCGTTATCTACAGCAACACGCCGA
>NPIE01009040.1_pt1 | contig 12168 bp, 12 predicted proteins | sample 8637661 | NCBI WGS metagenome assembly NPIE01 (sample SAMN07420842, study PRJNA396082) | bioreactor metagenome | isolation source: sample BA12 brine-fed electro-methanogenic bioreactor BA | place: Japan: Kochi | collected 2016-12-09 | reverse complement strand
GATCTTCCACGTCAACGGTGACGACCCGGAAGCAGTGCTGTTCGTGACCCGCATTGCGGCCGATTTCCGGCGCGAGTTCAAGAAGGACGTGATGGTCGATCTGGTCTGCTACCGACGGCTCGGCCACAACGAAGCCGACGAGCCGGCCGCGACCCAGCCGCGCATGTACGAGGTGATCCGCAAACTCGATTCGGTACACACCCGCTATGCCCGGCAATTGGTCGCCGACGGGTTGGCACGCCAGGAAGATCTCGATGCCGGGCAGAACAACTTGCGCGACCGCCTCGATGCGGGCGACAACGTGGTCGAGCTGGTTGAAGCCGACGACGCGCTCAAGACCGTCGACTGGAGCCCCTTCCTCGATCAGGACTGGCGCCAGGACACCGATACCACGATGCCGGTCGAGCAGATTCGCGAACTGTCCGAAAAACTGACCAGCCTGCCAGAAGGCTTCGAACTGCACAAACAGGTCGAACGCATCTACGAACAGCGCCGCAAGATGGCCGCCGGCGAGGCGCCGCTGGACTGGGGCTTTGCAGAAACCATGGCCTATGCCGGCCTGATTCGCGAAGGCCATGGACTGCGTCTGGTCGGTCAGGATTCCGGCCGCGGCACCTTCTTTCACCGGCATGCGGTTTTGCACAACCAGGTCGATGGCCGCTACATCACGCCGCTGGCGACGCTGGCCGATGACTCGCATCATGTGGCGGTCATCGACTCGCTGCTCAGCGAAGAGGCGGTGCTCGGCTTCGAGTACGGCTACGCCACGGCCGATCCGAACACACTGGTGATCTGGGAAGGCCAGTTCGGCGACTTCGTCAATGGTGCCCAGGTGGTGATCGATCAGTTCATCACCTCCGGCGAAACCAAGTGGGGCCGCCTGTGTGGACTGGTGATGTTTCTGCCGCACGGCTATGAGGGCCAGGGCCCGGAACATTCCTCGGCCCGGCTCGAGCGCTTCATGCAGCTGTGCTCGGACAACAACATTCAGGTCTGCGTGCCGACCCTGCCAAGCCAGATGTTCCACATGCTGCGCCGGCAGATGCGCCGTGCCTATCGCAAGCCGCTGGTGGTGATGACGCCGAAGAGCCTGCTGCGCCACCGCGATTCGGTCTCGAGCCTGGAAGACCTGGCCAGCGGCGGCTTTCAGGTCGTGATCGATGACCCGGCCACCCCGGCACCGGACCAGGTCAAGCGCCTGGTGCTGTGCGCCGGCAAGGTCTACTTCGATCTGGCCAAGGAACGCGACGAGCGCGGCCTCGATGAGCTGGCAATCGTGCGGGTCGAACAGCTCTACCCGTTCCCGCGCGACGAGCTTGGCGCGATCATCGAGCGCTACGCCTCGGCCAGCGAGGTGATCTGGTGCCAGGAAGAGCCAATGAACCAGGGCGCCTGGTTCCAGATCCGCCATCACCTGCAGGCCTGCATCCGCGACGATCAGTCGCTGGACTACGCCGGTCGCCGACCCTCGGCTTCACCGGCCGTCGGCTACTACCAGATTCACGTCGAGCAGCAGCAACGCCTGGTTCACCAGGCGCTGGGGCTGGACACCGAAACCTGATCGAAGCCTTTTCCAAGGATTCAAATTTCCAAGGATTCAAATCATGAGTACTGAAGTCAAGGTCCCCACCCTGCCCGAGTCGGTCTCCGACGCGACTGTCGCCAAATGGCACAAGAAGCCCGGCGACACGATCCGCCGCGACGAGAATCTGGTCGACCTGGAAACCGACAAGGTCGTGCTGGAAGTTCCGGCCCCGGCCGACGGCGTGCTCGAATCGATCGACGCCGAGGAAGGCGCGACGGTCAATGCCGACCAGCTGCTGGGCAAGATCAAGCAAGGTGATGTTGCCGAGAAGGAAGAATCGAAGCCCGAGGCCGAGGAGCACAAGCCGGCCGCTGACCAGGCGGATTCAGCCGAGCAGCCAGCCAAGGGCAAAACCGGGAAATCGACTGAAGACCAGCCTTCCAGCGACCACAAGCTGGCGCCGTCAGTGCGCAAGATGGTGGCCGAGAACGACATCGATCCGGCGCACGTCGACGCCAGCGGCCGCGGTGGCCGGATCACCAAGGGCGATGTGCTCAAGCACCTGTCCGGCGGCAGTGCGCGCCCGGAAGAGCGGGTCAAGATGTCACGCCTGCGCCAGCGTATTTCGGAGCGCATGAAGGAAGCCCAGAACACCGCCGCCATCCTGACCTCGTTCAACGAGGTCGACCTGCATCAGGTGATGCAGATCCGCGAGCGCTACAAGGACACGTTCCAGAAGCGCCACGGGGTCAAGTTGGGCTTCATGTCGTTCTTCGTCAAGGCCTGCTGCGAGGCACTCGACAAGCATCCGGTGGTCAACGCCTCGGTCGACGGCGACGAGATCGTCTATCACGGCTACCAGGATGTCGGCATCGCGGTCTCGACCGACCGCGGCCTGATGGTGCCGATCCTGCGCAATGCCGGTCAGCTCGGACTGGCCGAGATCGAACGCCAGATTGCCGATTTCGCCGAACAGGCGCGTGCCGGCAAGATCCAGCTCGAGGACCTGCAGGGCGGAACCTTCTCGATCACCAACGGCGGCGTGTTCGGCTCGCTGTTGTCGACACCGCTGCTCAATCCGCCGCAGAGCGCAATTCTTGGCATGCACACGATCAAGCAGCGCCCGGTCGCGATCGACGGCGAGATCGTGGTCCGGCCGATGATGTACATCGCGCTGTCCTACGACCATCGAATCGTCGACGGCAAGGACGCGGTGCAGTTCCTGGTCGCGGTCAAGGAAGCGCTGGAAGACCCGGCGCGGATGTTGCTGGGGCTTTGAAGATCGTTTTATCCACAGATGAACACAGATACTAAGACATGCATAAGTATTGCCACATTCAGCTTGTCTCTCGGCGTGCGTGGCAAGGCGTCGTCGCGAAGGGTGTAGCCGGGCCTACATCGAGCGACGCGATTGTTATGACAATCGCAGTCCACGGACGCCGAGAGGCAAGCCCGAAGGGAGCTCCGGACGCGTCCGCTCGCTGCGTTCCGCCGGCTCGACGTAGGCCAAACTATGCCTTCGCCGTCGCGCCTTGCGAGCGAACGTGTCCGAAGCTCTGAATGAGGTAATACTTATGCATGCCTTAGTAAACACGGATCAATAAAGAGACACGGACAACACGTGCAAACATGAAGACAGCGGGAAAAGCATTTCTCTGATGCGAACCGAAGTGTCGAGCAAGCTTTGGCCCCTGAGGCCTCTGATCAACTGCCGCTCTGAATGCACCTCATCCCATCTGTGTTCATCCGTGTTCATCTGTGGACTGCTTTTGAAACAAACCAGGACTGAAACATGTCAGACAACGAATTCGATGTGATCTTCATCGGCGGCGGGCCCGGCGGCTATGCCGGCGCGATCCGCACGGCTCAACTGGGGCTCAAGACCCTGCTGATCGACGACCGTCAGGGCGACGACGGCAAGGCCGCGCCCGGCGGCACCTGCCTGAACGTCGGCTGCATTCCATCCAAGGCGCTGCTGGACTCATCCAAGCACTTCCACCATATCCAGCACGATTACAAGGAGCACGGCATCGACACCGATGGGGTCTCGATCGATGTCGCGCGGATGCTGGAACGCAAGCGCAAGGTGGTCAAGCAGCTCAATGCCGGCCTGATTCAGCTGTTCAAAGCCAACAAGATCGAATTCGTCAACGGCCGCGGCAAGCTGTTCTCGGAACGTCAGGTGGAAATCACACCGCACGGCGGCGATGCCTACACGGTCAGCGGCAAGCATGTGGTGCTCGCGGCCGGCTCGGTGCCGTTTTCCATCCCCGGGATCGAAGTCGACAACGAACACATTCTGGACAATGTCGGTGCGCTGGAGATTGCCGAAGTCCCGGACCGCCTCGGCATCATCGGCGCCGGCGTGATCGGACTCGAGATGGGTTCGGTCTGGGGCCGGCTCGGCGCGGAGGTCGTGATTCTCGAAGCGCTGGACAGCTTCCTTCCGGCAATCGACCGCGACATGGCGCGGCTGGCCGAACGTGAATTCAAGAAACAGGGCCTGGACATTCGCATGGGCTGCCGGGTCAGCGGTGCTGAAGTCAGCGACGGCAAGGTCAAGCTGCGCTACAGCGACGGCAAGGACGAACACGAAGAACAGTTCGACAAGCTGCTGGTCGCCGTCGGCCGCAAGGCCGCCAGCGAGGATCTGATGGCCGACGATGCCGGTGTCGATCTGACCGAGCGCGGCCAGGTCGCGGTCGATGATCACTGCCGCACCACGGCCGAGAACATCTGGGCCATCGGCGACCTGGTGCGCGGCCCGATGCTGGCGCACAAGGCCAGCGAGGAAGGCATTGCCGTGGCCGAGCTGATCGCAGGTCAGGCCGGTCACATCGGCTTCGACACGATCCCCTGGGTGATCTACACCGACCCCGAGATTGCCTGGGTCGGCAAGACCGAAGCCCAGCTCGAGGAAGCAGGCATCGAGTACCGCAGCGGCAGCTTCCCGTTCGCCGCCACCGGCCGCGGTCTGGCGATGGGCAACGCGGTCGGCCAGGTCAAGATCCTGGCCGATGCCGAAACCGACGCGATCCTGGGCTGCCAGATCATCGGCGCACAGGCCTCGGAATTCATTGGCGAAGTGGTCGTGGCGATGGAGTTTCACGGTGCCGCCGAAGACCTCGCCCGCATCGTCCACGCCCACCCGACCCTGTCGGAAGCCGTGCACGAAGCCGCGCTGGCGGTCGACAAGCGCGCGATTCACAAGACAAACTGAAGTTCATTCAGGGTCAGCCCATGTCCTCCAACATTCCCGAAAAATTCAAGGCCTTTCGCATCTTCGATGACGAGCACGGCTACCGTGCCGAAATCGTCGAGCAAGGCATCGACGAGCAGTCCAAAGGCGACGTGATCATTCGGGTGGCGTATTCCAGCGTCAACTACAAGGACGCGCTGGCCGCGACCGGCAAGGGCCAGATCCTGCGCAGCTTTCCGCTCAACGGCGGCATCGATGCCGCCGGCACCGTGGCGCATTCCGACAGCGATCGCTTCGCCGCGGGCGATTCGGTGCTGATCACCGGCTGCGGCCTCTCGGAAGTCCGCGACGGTGGCTACAGCCAATACCTGCGCGTGCCGTCGAAATGGCTGGTGCCGCTGCCCGAGGGCCTCAGCCTGCGCGAAGCAATGCTGCTCGGCACCGCCGGCTTTACCGCGGCCTTGAGTCTGTGGCGGATGCAAGCCAACGGTCAGACGCCGGAGATGGGGCCGATCGTGGTCACCGGCGCCACCGGCGGAGTCGGTTCGCTGGCCATCGACATCCTGACCCGGGCCGGCTACGAGGCGCATGCGATCTCGGGCAAGCTGGATCGCTTCGATTGGCTGCACCAGCTCGGCGCGACCCAGTGCGTCAGTCGCGACGAACTCTACTGGGGCGAAAAGCCGCTGGAATCGGCGCACTGGGCCGGCGCCATCGACAACGTCGGCGGCGACATGCTGGCCGGGCTGACCCGGGTCATCAAGCCCTGGGGATCGATCGCGTCCTGTGGCATGGCCGGCGGCATTGGCGTGCGCACCACCGTCATGCCGTTCATCATCCGCGGCATCAGCCTGCTCGGGATCAATTCCGCCGGATGTGCCTACACGCTGCGTGAAACCCTGTGGCAGCGGCTGGCCGGGGAGTGGAAGCCGGCCCACCTCGACCGCATCGAACATGCCGAGGTCGGCCTCGATGGGCTCCCGGCGGTGTTCGGGAATGCGCTGGCGGGCGGGTCTGTCGGGCGCACCCTGGTGCGCCTGTCCGACACCAACGAAAACAAACCCTGAACGACCACTCCGGGGATTTCGTCCAGACGGCCTTTTGGTGTATAGTCTGGCGGGGTTCAACCAAACAAGAAAAGGGAACAAGATGGCCAAGATCCTGATCGTCGACGACTCCGAGACGCACCTCTACACATTGTCCAAGATTGTCGAAGGCGAAGGCCACGAAGTGATCACCGCCGGGGGGGGCGAAGAGGGGGTCCAGGCCGCGATCCAGCACCATCCGGATCTGATCCTGATGGACGTGGTCATGCCTGATCTGAACGGGTTTCAGGCAACCCGCAAGATTTCCAGGAATGCCTCGACAGCCAATATTCCAATCATCATGGTCACAACCAAGGATCAGGAAACCGATCGCATCTGGGGCATGCGCCAGGGTGCGAGCGCCTATCTGACCAAGCCGGTCGACAAGAAAGCGCTGGTCAAGACCATGAACGAACTGATGGGAGCCTGAGCCATGGCGATCGAAGCCGGACAGCGGGTCCCGCAGGCCCAGCTCACCGTGATGACGGAGAACGGTCCCAGCCCGGTGGACGCGGCCGAACTGATGGCCGAAGGAACGACCGTGCTGTTCTCGGTACCGGGCGCGTTCACGCCGACCTGTTCAGCGCGTCACCTGCCCGGTTTCATCGATCAGGCCGAAGCGCTGCGCGAAAAGGGCGTCGACCGCATCGTGTGCACTGCGGTCAACGACGTGTTCGTGATGGATGCCTGGGGCAAGAACGCGAATGCCAAAGACATTTTGATGGCCGCCGACGGCAACGGCGACTTCGCGCGCGCACTCGGCCTGGAAATGGACGGCCGGGCCTTCGGCATGGGCCAGCGCTCCCAGCGCTTCGCGATGATCGTACGCGACGGCGTGATCGACAAACTGCTGGTCGAGGCGCCGGGCGAGTTTCGCGTATCCAGCGCCGAGCACGTGTTTTCCTGCCTGGCTTGAACGCCATCGACGCAGCCCGGCTGCGTTGATTCTGGACTCTTGCGGTCGGCCAATGCGCCGGCCGCGCTGCATCGGAAAATCGAATTCGTTTCGACGTCCGGGCTCAATGCCCCGGCCCGGATGATCCGGCCGCAGGATAGTGAATCGGATTCACACCGCGCGGCTCGATGATGCCGAGCTTGAAGCCTGCAAACAGCAGCAATACCAGCAGCAGGGACAGACCCACCCGCCAGGTCAAGCGCCGGACCGTGCGATCGCCTTCACCTTTGTCATGGACGAGAAAATAGAAACTCGAGCCGAGGCTGTAGAGTATGGCCAGTAGAAACGCGATGATGATGAGCTTGGTGAGCACGATTTCATTCCAACCGGTGGCAAACGCCAATCGTACTGGAAGCGCGTCAATGGTGGCTGCGTGCGCAAGCTGATTCCGCATCTGGCAGCGCTGCTGGTCATCCTTGCCTGCATCGGCCTGACCCGCTGGCAGCTCGACCGGGCCGAACAGAAGACGTCCCTGCTGCAGCGCGAAGCGACGCGTTCCACGCTGAATCTGGGGGACCTGGCCGAGCCATCCGATCTGCCGCAGCCGGTGCGCGCCCGTGGCCGGTGGCTGGGCCAAACCCAGTTGCTGCTGGACAATCGTATCCGTGATCACCAACCCGGCGTGTTCGTGCTGACGCCCTTCCTGCTCGAGGATGATCGCGTTGTTGTGGTCAATCGCGGCTGGGCGCTGTGGCCGTCACGAACCGCGCCGCTGCCGAACCCACAGCCGCCGGCCAGCGAGCTTTTCGAGATTCGCGGCGTGCTCGCCGAGGCACCCGGTGTCGGTGCGCGTATGGGTGCGGCAGATTCCGGCGCTGCCGACGAATGGCCGAGGCTACAGACCTGGTTCGACCCGACCCCGCTGAGTCAGGCCCTCGGTTCAGGCATTCCGGAGGCCGTCATCCGGCTGGCGCCGGACGATCCGGCCCACCTGACCGGCGACGCCTGGCAGATCGTCACCTTCGGCCCGGAGCGTCACCGCGGCTACGCCTTGACCTGGGCCTCGATCGCCCTCGTGGTCGGCCTGATCTGGCTGAGCCTGAGTTTCCGTCAATTCCGAGCCAAAAACCGATGAAGAGCAAAACCACGCTGATCCTGCTGTTCGCCGTTTTCTTTGCCCCGATCGTGGTCGCGCTGCTGCTCAACTCGCAGTGGCTGGACTGGCGCGCGGTTCCGGCCCGCGCGCACGGCGAGCTGCTGCAGCCGGTGGTGCCGATCGGCGCGTTCGAGCTGCCCGATGCGGCTGGACAGACGCGCACGTCGGCCGACCTGACCGGCCGCTGGCAGCTGGTATTCACCACCGCCGAGGCCTGCGGTGAGGACTGCCGCGAAACCCTGGCGCTGCTGCACAACGTCCGACTGGCTCAGGATCGACGCGCCGCCGATGCGGCGCTGTTGCTGATCACCGATCGGGTGCTGGACTCTGCACTGGTCGAGCAACTGCAGCGCAGCGACACCACCTGGACGGTATTCGACGGTGCTGCCGGCGCCGCGCTGCGGGCGCGCTTTCCGGACCCCGATCCCAGGGCTTACTACATCGTTGACCCCGAAGCAAATATAATTGAGCGCTTCGGGCCGGATGCCGACCTGACGGGAATCCGCAAGGATTTCGACCGCCTCCTGACCTGGACCCTCCGTGACTGATATTTGTGAAAGACATTCGTGAATAATTCCAAGACTTTTCAGACGATTGCGTGGATCGCGACGGGGTTTACCCTGTTCGTGATCGTGGTTGGCGCGTGGGTGCGACTGACCGATGCCGGGCTCGGCTGTCCGGACTGGCCGGGCTGCTACGGCAAGATCACCTGGCCCCAAGCCGAAGAGCACATCGCGCAAGCCAACGAGGTCTGGGGCCATATTCGCGAAGTCGAGTCCGGCAAGGCGTTTCGGGAGATGTTCCACCGCTACATTGCCAGTGGCCTCGGCCTGCTGATCGCCGCGCTGGCGGTGCTGGCCTGGATTCGGCGTCGCCAGCCGGATCAGCCGGTCGTCTTGCCCTTCGTGCTGCTCGGCCTGGTCATGTTTCAGGGCGCGCTCGGCATGTGGACCGTAACCCTGTTGCTCAAGCCGGCGATCGTCACCGCCCACCTGATCGGCGGCATGAGCACCTTTGCCCTGCTGCTCTGGCTGTCGCTCAAAGTCACACCGCGACAACATCCGCCGACCCTGCCGGCACGCGCCCAGCACGGCGCGGTCGTCGCGGTCCTGCTGCTCGTGGTCATTCAGATTCTGCTCGGCGGCTGGGTCAGCACCAACTATGCGGCCATGGCCTGCACCGGCTTCCCGAGTTGCAACGGTCAATGGTGGCCAGCGATGGACTTTGGCGAAGGTTTCCGCATCTGGCGCGGCATCGGCGTGGACTACGAGGGCGGTGTGCTGGATCCGGCTGCACGCGCGGCGATCCACATGACGCATCGGATCTGGGCGGTCGTGGTCGTGGCCGGCTTCATCTGGCTGCTGGCGCGCCTGTGGCGAGCCGAGGACCTGCGGCGCTGGACGGTCGCGCTCGGACTGGTCCTGAGCGTGCAGATCGTTGTTGGCGTCTACAACGTCACCGGTGGCCTGCCGCTGGCCAATGCCGTGCTCCACAACGGTATGGCCGCGGTGCTGCTGGGCCTGTTGCTGGTGGTGCTGGACCGGACCCGGATCCGACCCGGCGAATGAGCGAATCGGCTCTCCCGCAGCGCATTTCCGCATTCATCGGCCTGTGCAAGCTGCGCGTCGTCGCCCTGATCGTGTTCACCGCGATGGTCGGCATGGCGCTCTCGACACCGGGCTGGCTGCCAGCGGGTCCGTTCATCTGGGGCAGTATCGGCATTGCCATGGCCTCTGCCAGCGCGGCGGCACTGAACCACATCATTGACCGGCGCATCGATGCGCGCATGGTGCGTACCCGCAATCGCCCGCTGCCCACCGGCGCGCTGAACGAACGCGATGCGGTGATTTTCGCAATCGTTCTGGCCGTGATTTCGATGCTGGTGCTCGGCGGCCTGGTCAATCCGCTGACCGCGGTGCTGACCTTCTTCAGTCTGATCGGCTACGCGCTGGTCTACACCGTCTGGCTCAAGCGCGCCACCTCGCAGAACATCGTGATCGGCGGTGCCGCCGGTGCCGCACCGCCGGTGCTGGGCTGGGCAGCAATCACCGGCGAGGTGCATGCCTTTGCACTGATTCTGTTCCTGATCATCTTTGTCTGGACGCCGCCGCATTTCTGGGCGCTTGCGATCCACCGCAAGGAGGACTACGCCGGCGTCGGCCTGCCGATGCTCCCGGTCACCCATGGTGTTGCATTCACGCGCTGGCAGATCCTGTTCTATACCATCATGCTGATCCTGGTCACGCTGCTGCCGTATCTGACCGGCATGAGCGGCCCGATCTATCTGGCCGGCACCACGGTGCTCAACCTCGGTTTTCTCGGCTACGCCATCGCCCTGATGACCGAGCGCGGCGACAAACTCGCGATGCCGATGTTCAATTACTCGGTGTTGTACCTGATGGCGCTGTTCGCCATTCTGCTGGTCGACCACTACCTGACTCCTTAGAAGGACCCCGCGCGATGAACTCCAGTCCAGCCTCCCGCACGCTCCGGCAACTCGAAGACCGCGCCGAATTCGTCGGTCGCCATATTGGCCCACGCGATGCCGAAATCAGCCAGATGCTGGCGGTACTCGGCCTGGATTCGCTCGACGGCCTGGTCGACCAGGCCACGCCGGCCAGTATCCGCAGCCAGCAGCCACTCGAACTTGCTGCGGCTCGTAACGAGGCTCAGGTGCTGGCGCGCCTGAAAGGCATGGCCTCCGCCAACATCGTCAATCACAGCCTGATCGGCCTCGGCTACCACCCGACCCACGTGCCGCCGGTGATCCTGCGCAACGTGTTCGAAAATCCGGGCTGGTACACCGCCTACACGCCCTACCAGGCCGAAATTTCCCAGGGCCGGCTCGAGGGCATGCTCAACTTCCAGCAGATGGTGATGGACCTGACCGGGATGGAACTGGCCGGCGCCTCGCTGCTGGACGAAGCCACTGCTGCGGCCGAGGCGATGGCGATGCTGCACCGGGTCAACGGCAAGAACAAATCAGCCCGCTTCCTGGTCGATGCCGACTGCCTGCCGCAGACCATCGACGTGGTCGCCAACCGGGCGCACTGGATGGATATCGAGGTTGATGTGGTCGAGGATCTCGAAGTCGCGATCGCAGCCGGTGATTGCTTCGGCGTGCTGCTGCAGTACCCGGGAGCATCCGGACGCGTTCGCGATCTCGCGCCCCTGATCGAGGCCGCGCACGGGAAGCAGGCATTGGTCGCCGTGGCAAGCGACCTGCTCGGCCTGGCGCTGCTGAAGCCGCCGGGCGAGATGGGAGCCGACGTGGTGCTCGGCTCGGCCCAGCGCTTCGGCGTGCCGATGGGCTATGGCGGCCCACACGCGGCCTTCCTGGCGACCCGCGAAGACTACCGCCGCAGCCTGCCCGGCCGAATCATCGGCGTGTCGCGCGACCGGCACGGCAATCCGGCGCTGCGCATGGCGCTGCAGACCCGCGAGCAGCATATCCGGCGCGAAAAGGCCATGAGCAACATCTGCACCGCCCAGGCATTGCTGGCGGTCATGGCCGGCTTCTACGCCGTCTGGCACGGCGCGGAAGGGATCCGCACCATTGCCGAGCGAGTCCATCGCCTGACCCGGGCCGCGGCGCGCGCGCTCAGCGATGCCGGGATGAAGCCGGTCCACGAGCACTACTTCGACACATTACTGATCGCAGTCGATCCCGATCGCAAGCTGGCGCTGCTGCAGGCCGCCCAGCGCGCCGGCTACAACCTGCGTGCCGATCTCGAAGGCCATCTGGGCCTGAGCTTCAACGAAGTCATCACCGCTGAGCAGACTGCAGAGCTGATCGCGATCCTGAGCGATCGCGCGATCGACCTGGAAGCGGTCGACAGCGCGCTGACACCGGAATCGGACGCCATCCCCGAGCGCCTGCGGCGCCAAAGCGACTACCTCGGCCACGAGGTGTTCCAGCGCTACCGTTCCGAAACCGAGATGCTGCGCTATCTGAAGCGCCTGGAAAACAAGGACCTGAGCCTGGCCCATGCCATGATTCCGCTCGGCTCGTGCACCATGAAGCTCAACGCCACGGTCGAGATGATGCCGGTCACCTGGCCCGAGTTCGCCGAGCTGCATCCGCTGTGCCCGCATGACCAGGCACGCGGCTATCACGCCTTGATCGAAGATCTCGAACGCATGCTGCGCGAAATCACCGGCTTCGCCGCGATCTCGCTGCAGCCGAATGCCGGCTCGCAGGGCGAATATTCCGGACTGCTGACGATTCGTCGCTGGCAGGAAAGTCAGGGCCAGGGACATCGCGACATCTGCCTGATCCCTTCCTCGGCGCACGGCACCAATCCGGCC
>NPIE01000727.1_pt1 | contig 12169 bp, 11 predicted proteins | sample 8637661 | NCBI WGS metagenome assembly NPIE01 (sample SAMN07420842, study PRJNA396082) | bioreactor metagenome | isolation source: sample BA12 brine-fed electro-methanogenic bioreactor BA | place: Japan: Kochi | collected 2016-12-09 | reverse complement strand
AAGATGGAACTCTACAATCCCCCCGGCGACGATATAGTCGCCCCCATGTTCACAGTGCAGGCGCGTTACCGGCTTAGCGCCTTCCTCGCCCTCGTCGGCAACGCCTCCTGGACGAAATACGAGGTCAGCGATAACGACGTAACCTTCGTGCCGGTCGCCATCGACGGCGAGCTTCATCCCCTCGGCAGACAAACCTTCGACCCCTACATCGGCGTGGGTCTCGGCGCGAATTACCGTCAGGTCGAGAGCCTCGACCCCGAACTCGATATCGGCGCGAATCTCCTCGGCGGCCTCGTGTGGAATCCCGAAGGCCATTTCGGCGTCGATGTCAGCGTCAAATACCGTATCGAAGACATCGCCAACCCCGGCGACACCGGCTCGTGGTCCTTCGGCGGCGGCGTTACCGGAAGCTGGGAAACGGATCTCTAACCCGCCAGATTTAGAATCTAAGGCCGTTGGCGCGACGCGCGCGTTCGTCAGGACTGTGAAATTATTCGGCACGAACGTAGCGCGCGGCGTGCCAACGGCATAAGCGCCGACTACACGACCCGCCGCCCCTTGGCATGGAAATAGCTAATAAAACCGGATATGAAAAAAGCGGCAATCATAATAATAATCATCTTTGCGGTAACAGCCTTCGGGCAGACAATTCACGGCAACCGCGCCCTGCCTCCCGGAGCTTTCCTATGGCTCTCCGGCGACGCCCGCACCGAGGCGATGGCCACCACAGCCACTGCCGACGGCGGTATCGCGTCCGGATGGGCTAATCCAGCGGCCCTTTTCGAAAATAGCGAAGTCTCCGCCGGCGCAACTTACAGCTACATTCGAAGCAAAACAAATAATTCCGGACTTTTCGCCACCAAGCTTTTCGGCGATTGGGCGGGGGCGGTTCGCTTCTTCCTCGTCAACTCAAACGAAATCGAAGCCCGCACAGGGCCGACGTCTCAGCCGGATTACCTCTTCGATACCCATCAGCTTTACACCCAGTTCACCCTCGCGAAATCCTTCAGCGATTTCATCTCTTTCGGCGGATCGGCCAAATGGATTCACGAACGAATCGACCAGTTCGACCGTCAGGGATGGGTTTTCGACATCGGCCTCGCCGGGGAATATGAGTTCCTCAAAGCCGGTGCCGCGGTGAACAACTTCGGCGGCCAGCAGGTCTATTTCGATCAATACCGCGAAAATTACCCGACCACTTACCGGGTCGGAATCGCCGGCGAAGTCCTCGATTACGGCCTCATAGCTGTAGATTATGTGAAACCCGACCTCCTGCCCGGCTACACAGCAATAGGCGTCGAAGGCTACATTCGCGACTACATCACCCTCCGCGCCGGATACACCCCCGGTCATGACACGCGCAACATCTCCGCCGGATTTGGAGTCAAATACGCCGGCCTGCATCTCGATTATGCCCTCACCAATTACTCGGAAAACCTCGGAATGAGCCATCAGGTAACCCTCAGCTGGGCACGTTGAGGACAAAACCCGCAATAATCCTTCTACTCCTAATCGCCCTCACGGCAATCTTCGCGGAGGACACCCTTCTCGTCTGGCCGCTGGCCTGCAAACCTCAGCTCACAAGCACTTTCGGAGAGTTCCGCGTCGGCCATTTCCACGCCGGAGTTGATTTCCGCACTCCCGAGGGTGAAGGGATGCCCATCTTCGCCCTCCGCGACGGAAGCGTCGTCCGCGTCCGCGAAACGCCGTGGGGATACGGCAAAGTCGTCTATTACCAGATGGACGACGGCATAACAGCGGTTTTCGCCCATCTGTCGGCTTTCAGCGATACAATAGCATCCCTGATGAACGCCGAGAAATACCGCAAGAAATCGAACAATGCCGAACTCTGGTTCAAAGAGGGTCAGATTACATACCGCAGGGGCGATACCCTCGCCTTTTCGGGCAGTAGCGGAGCGGGGTCGGCTCATCTCCATTTCGAGACACGTCAGGGAATGGACAATCCGGTCAACCCCATGGATTTGGGCTATTTCACCGCGGACACCCTTCCTCCGCAGATTCAGGAGATATGGCTGATCCCCCGTGCCGACGGCGCGCAAATCGAGGGAAAATCCGAGCCTTTCAAAATCGAAATTCCCCGGTCGAATCCAGAAAGCCGAAAAGTTAATGCCCACGGTGGGGTCTCAATCGCTGTAAACATCCGCGACAGGGAGTGCGACTCAAATTACAATTCCTTCGGCGCATACATCGTCCGCGCAATAGCGAATTCGGATACTATTTTCAATTTTCTCGCCGACACGATTTCCTACTCGACCACCAGGGAGATAGGCCTTCTGTATGAGCTTGGTCATCAGGAGGAATTCGGTTACAAACGCCCCCTCTTCCGGCTCGAAAATCCTTTGGAGTCGAGTATTACAATGCTGAAAAGCAAGACCAGTGGCCTTCTCGAAATCGCCGACGATACTTTAGAAGTCCGTATCGAGGCCGCGGATTACGTCGGGAACATCTCAACTGCAACGTTCACTATCATTCCGCAGATGAAAACCCATGTTGCCCGCGAGGTTCCGGACACCCTCGATAATTACGATGTAGCCTTCTCCCACCGGATCTTCGGCGTTGAAAACATAATCCTGAACGCCGATTTTTCCGAGAAACTCTCATCGGAACCCTATATTTTGCGGAACGAGAGCGAAATCGCCCCGGTTTCATCCTCGGATACCACTTTTTCTTTCCGGCTCTTCGATGTCGAGCCTTCGGAGATTTTCAAACTGAAAGTCGGAGGGCGGGAATGGCTTTACACTCCCAATCTCTGGCGTTTCGAATCGGGGATGAAATACGACCTCGCCGGCGAATGGCGAATCGAGATTCCTGAAAACGGCGTGTATAGACCCTTCGTGGCGAGCGATACTATTATTGCAGGCTCTCAGGGGGATGAATTCCTCCGGCTCGACCCGGCGGGGGTGGTTCTTCGACGTTCCGCGAAACTGAGCATCGACACGTCCAATGTCGAGGCCGAGGCCGGAAAAGCATGTATAGTGCGCATCTGGAACGACGACACCTTTTTCGTGAGCAACGAGGTCGATGATGTGGGGCGCATTTTCGGCACAATCAGCGCCCTCGGAACTTTTGCCCTTGCGCAGGACACAATTGCCCCTACATTATCATTGAACATAACGGACAGCGCGGCAGTTTCCCGAAACTTGACGGCAGTGATCAAAGACGATCTCTCCGGTTTTTCCAACGACGTTCTGCCGAATAGTTACATCGATGGCGACTGGATTCCGACGGAATACGACCCGGAGAAAAATGTTTTAACTGTAGATTTGCGCGATATCGAGCCGGGGCTTCATCTCTGGAAAGTAGAAGCAATAGATGTCTGCGGAAACGCCGTGGCCGACAGCGTCCGTTTCGTGAAAAGATAGGGAGAAAAAAATGAAGAAATGCCTTTTGACAGCCCTTTTAGCCTTTCTGCTAATTGTAGCCTGTGCCGAACAGAACACACCGGAACAGGTCGTGCGCGACTATTACACCGCCATGGACAACGAGGACATCGAGCTTTATATGTCCACAGTCAGCGGGCCTCGGGCGGATGTCGCCGGTGAACATCTCGCGAAATTCTTCGCCGATTACGACATCTCATACACCGTCGATACTCTCGCTCTTCTGAGCAAAGTGGGCAACGAGGCTCAAGTGCTATGCGTGGTTACAGCCATGGACGAGGGCGGCCCGAAAAAATTCACGAGCAACAGAATTTCGGTTTTGAATATGATTCGCAAAAATGGCGGCAGGTGGACTGTTTACGACGCCGAGGTGTCCAAGCCAATCAAACTGGATGAGCAAGGCAACCCAATAGGCGAACCGGCAAAGAAGGACTCCCTCCTCTGGAAACTCACCCTGCCGGCGTCCTAAACCGCCATAAATGTATCGAAATACCACCGAATAATGGTTTCGCCGTAGTAGAATGAAATCAGTCCGGCGGCCATTAGAAAAGGCCCGAAGGGGATAAGCCTCTCCTCGCGGGCTTTTTTCGAGGCCGCGATAGCTATTACTCCGCCGATCGTCCCAAGTATCGAGGCGAGGAAGATGGTAAGCAGGACACTTCGCCAGCCGACGAATGCGCCTATCATGGCGATAAGTTTGACATCCCCCAGCCCCATGGCTTCCTTCTTGAAAATCGCGCTACCCAGAACTCGGACGAGATAAAGTAAGGCCGCGCCCAAAATCGCGCCTATTGCGGCGTAGAGTAAACCATGCCATCCACCTGCCCGAAGAGGCGCCAGGATTAACCCAACCGCCAAACCGCCTATCGAAAGCTCATCCGGAATAATCCTGTGGTCGATGTCGATGCCCGTTATCGCCACGCCGAGGATAGTCAGTATGATTGCCGCCGCGAAGTCCCAGCCGAGGGTGCTTCCCGTAAGAGGCCAAGCCAGAGCGAAAAGCAGAGCTGTCGTGAATTCCACGATGGGGTAACGGGGAGTGATTTTCGCGCCACAGTCCCGGCATTCACCTTTCAGAATTAGATAGCTGATGACCGGAATGTTATCGTAAGCGCGAATTTTCGCGTCGCAAACGGGACAGTGGGAAGGAGGGAAGGCGATATTCTCGTTCCGGGGCAACCGCCAGATTACGACATTTAAAAAACTGCCGATGGGCAGGCCGAAAATGAAAGCTATAAATAATGGTAACCAGTCCACTTAATCCTCCTGCTTTCTCGCCGGAATGACCCCCGGCGCGTCCTCATCCCCAATAAATTCAGCTGTCTTGATTCCCGGAAGTTCCAGATAGCGCCGCCACGCTTCTCGGGCTGAACGATTATCGCCGGTAGCCTCGAAGGCTTCGGACAGAATATAGTAAATTTTCGCGTTGAAGGGGTCGTTTTTTTCAGCGATTTTAAGGACTTCAACGGATTCATGATATTTACCTGTATCGTAGAGAAGCTTGCCAAGTTCAAACTGCGCCGGAGGATATTCCCATGCAAACTCAGCGAAAATTTCCCGCGCAAGGCTTCTATTTCCGGCATTCAGATGAATAACACCTCTCGCGTAATGCCATTTGGGAGGAGTCTGTCCGCTAATTGCCTCGAATCGTTCCAAACACCATAACCCCGCATTGTTTAGACCCTTGCCGGAATATGCCATCGCCATATTCAACCATGGAGACATATCGGTAGAGTCAATGATCACAGCCTTTTGCGCGTAGATAATCGTCGAATCGAACTCGTCTATTTCGAACATGGAGTTCGCCATAGATGACATCGCCGGCGCGGAAGTCTCGTTTATTTCGAGATGGGTTTGAACCAGTAAAACCTCGTTTGTCCAGTTGAAACTTCCCAGGTAGGATATCGATGCGAAAAGGAGAACGACTCCAATGGAAACAACCAGATGGGGGGATGATTTCGAATATCTCGCTCTAATTTTGTCTGTAATATGGCCGAGGATTTGAGCGAAAAGGATTCCCGCGAACATCGACGGCAAATACAGGCCGCCGAAATCGATTTTTCCATGTCCGAGGGTTAAGATAGAGGGAAAAAGAAACGCCGCAGTCAACACGAGAACCATCGCAATAAATCTCCTGCCCGAGCGGGTTAGCTGTCGAACCAGAATAATAAGGCAAAGCAAAAAAATCGTGCCGATGACTATCGCAAGGGGACTTCCGGCGAAAACCGATTCAGGCGTGATAAAGGGGGATAGATTTGCTGGAATGAAGATTTTAGCGAAATTGGTTAAAAAGAGAAAAGGAGCGTTTAGGCTCATTTCGCCAATCCTGCAGAGCATACCGTAATGGGGACTTGACGCGAAAAAGCTTAGAGCCAAAACAAAAATCGGAAGGAGAATCCCCAAAATCGCCATCCACACTCTCGATTTTCGGTTCGAGTGCACCAGCCAATCGAAAAGGGGGATCGCGAAGAAAACCAGAACCGCCGAGAAGTGCGAAAGAACCGCGCAAACTGAGAACAGACCGGATAGAATAAGTTTCGCTCGGGAAGGTCTTTTTCTGTATGCCGCGAAGGAGTTAATCGATAGAATGGCGAATAAAGCCGCCATAAGAAAAGATCTGCCGGAGATATGAACCACAGCGTGAATCACCGCAGGATTGACCGCGAAGAAACCCACTGCGATGCATGATTTCGTTAAGTCCTTATTGAATATATGATTATAGATAAAATGAAACAAAGCCAAAACGGTCAACAGATGCAATGCGATGTTGAATAGCTTGAGTGAAATCGGGGAAAAGCCGCCCAAACGAATGTTTGTCCAATAGGTCAGAGCCGAAACAGGAGTGATTCCTTTGCCCAAGGTTAGCCAGCCGGTAAATGAGTGAATGAAAACCGTGAGGGGATTCGTTTCGGCGAGAACCGGGTTGTGCTTGATGTTAGCTGAGTCGTCGAGGACGAATTCGCCGCCAAGGCCGCTGGAGAAAACCATAACGGTTGCGACGAGGATAACTGAGATGAAAAGGGTTCGTTTAAGCATATGACTTAATATGGTAGAATTTGCGGGGAAATCAAACAAAAAAAAGACGGAGCGAAATGCTCCGTCTTTTTGTGCTCGCTATGATCGAGTCTTAGAATGTGCCGCCGGAAACTACGCCATCAGTGCTGATAACAATGTCTTCGACATCGTCGAGTGATGCATCGACAGACTCATCCGCTACCGCTCTAGCTGTGCCGTTAGCTTCGACGTTATAGGTGAATCTGGGGGTTCCGCTCGGTGCGTCAACGATGAGACCGTCGGGAATATCAGAGCCATCGGCTGCGTCGAAGATATCGTCGGCGGTTGCGGGCCATGAACCGTTTTCTTCGTAGTAAGCCTGGGCAGATGTCCAGATCTGTTTCACGACCATTTTGGCCTCGGAGATTTTGCTCTTCTTAGAGGCGGCCATGAATCTCGGGATGGCCAGCGCGGCCAGAATACCGATGATAACGACTACGATCATGAGCTCGATGAGTGTAAAACCTTTGTTCCTTTTCATTTTTCCTCCTCAGGAAATGTTTTTGTTGTCTGACATACACTTGTGCATGGGGCGTGCCAAAGGACGTGCCATTTGCTAATACCTTGTTAGGCAAGAATATACAGACGAAGGCCGCAAAAAGACAGGACCGATTTCATCGATAAAATCCCTTGCACTTTGCAAAATGCAATTATTCGGCCGACCAGAATACAACATCTCGACCTCATTTCTCATCTGCGGGAGGGTTTTTGCTATGGGAGTATTTGCCCAGAAGATAATCCGGTTTCGGATGGAACATCGCCCGGAAGATATTCGATTTCGTGCCGGGGTTGTCCTTTTCCAGCCTGTCGAGGAGGTTCGAGACGTAGTCCCGCTTGGTTTTGCCCTCCATAGGGCAGATAGCCGATAGATCCTCGATATTGTGGGTTTTCGCGTAGTTTCGAATCTTGCTCTCGTTTATCATGAACATGGGCCGCACGAGGTGAAACCGTCCATCAAACAGCGGCTGGATGGGCATCATGGTCGATATCTCCCTACCCCAGAAGAGGTTTATCAGCAGGGTCTGAATGACGTCCTCCCGATGATGACCGAGGGCGATTTTGTTCGCGCCAATCTCCTCGGCGGTTTCCAGAAGGGCTTTGCGCCGAAGACGGCTACAGATGAAGCAGGGATTCTGCGGCCTTTCGTCCCCGAGAGCCGTCTCGGCAATCTCCGGATGGTGCACTACTAACATTTCCATCCCCCGGCTTCGGGAGAATTCGACGAGGGCTTCCATATTCTCCTGCTCGTGGGGAAATCCCGAGTAGATATGCACCGGCGTGAATTTGACCACACGAGACCACCATGTCGATTTGTCGGCGAACAGATCCAGCATGGTCAGGGAGTCAATTCCGCCGCTGACCGCCGCGATGATGTGATCTCCCTCTTTGAAAAGCTCGAATTTTCCCACCGACCGCTTCATCTCCCGAAGGAGAACCTTTTTTCTTTTTCCCGGAGAGAGTCTGTTGAACATGCCTTTCATATTGTAACCACGCCATTTGCGAATCTTGGGACTACATCGAAAAGGTCGATTGCGGTGCAGATTGCCACATCTTCGACCATACCGAGTTCCCGTGCCAGATATACGGCGTGTTCGGTCTTTTCCAGAGTTTCTTCCGGGTTCGAAATGAACCTCTCGAAGAGCCAGAAGGCATTCCATGCTGTGTCCGAGAGAAGTTCTATCTTAACACGTTTCGACGATAGTCTGTCGATAATCATTCCCGCGCATACGGCGTCCTCAATACTGAACCTGCCAAGTTTCCCCGAGCAGACCAGGATAGCAGATTCCGCTCGGGCGAGTTCATCGACCACTGCCGATAGATTGATGAAACCACCGACTATAACATCATAGGATTCCCTGCATGCCAACAGGGTCTTACTGCCGTTCGTGGATGCGAAAACGAGGGTTTTTCCGCCGATACTATCCTTATTATATTCAAGAGGGGAGTTTCCCAGATCGAAACCGGGGATAATCAGGCCGTTGCGTTCGCCGCAGAGGAGGACTTCACCGCCGAGGGATTCTTTTAGGGCGAAAGCCTCATCGGCGGATCCGGCGATGTGAATTTTCGACGCCCCTTCGGCGAGGGCTTTTGTGATAGTAGAAGATGCCCGCAGGATGTCGATTACTACACACGTAGAACCTTCCAAAGCTCCACTGCGGGCATGTTCGAGGTCGAAACGGGTATTGAAGACATCGAGACGCAAGATAATAGGAATCCAATCGCCCCGGGGCTACTTGTGGCTTCCGTGCTTATACAGCGGGGGTTTCTCGATGACCGCGCTAACCGGATGATTACGAATCATAATCTGAATACGGTTTTCAGGTTTGTGTTCGCCGAATTTGACGTAGCATAGCCCAACGCCGTTATCGAGAGAGGGGGAGAAGGTGCCGCTTGTAACGATTCCGATTTCCTCGCCGTTTTTGAAGACAGGATAGCCATGCCTGGGGAAACCGCGCTCCAAAAGCCTGAAACAGACGAGTCTCTTGTCGATGCCCTTGGCTTTGGCGTCGATTAACTGGTCCCGGCCTATAAAATCGCCCTTTTCAAGTTTGACAATCCAGCCGAGGCCGGCTTCCCAGGGGTTCACGGTATCGTCGATGTCGTTGCCGTAGAGGGCATATTTCATCTCGAGCCGCAGGGTGTCGCGGGCGCCGAGTCCGATAGGTTCGATGTCGAATTCCTTGCCGGCGGTTGCTGTTTTGTCCCAGAGGTCGAGGCATATATCCGGATCGATGTATATTTCGAATCCGTCCTCGCCTGTATAGCCGGTTCTGGAGAAAAGGACGTTCTCGTGGCCGCCGACTGTGGCGATGGCGTTTTCATAGAAGCCCATGGATGAAAGATCGTAGTCGGTAAGTTTGGCCATAACCCGCTCCGCTTTTGGACCTTGAATAGCCAGAAGTCCGATATCGTCGGATAAATTCTCCATCTCGACACCTTCGGAGGGTAGATGGGAAGTCGCCCATTCCCAGTCCTTGTCGAGATTAGACGCGTTCACGACCAGCATGTAATTCTCTTCGCCCAGGCGATAAATGAGAAGGTCGTCCACGAAGGTGCCGTTTTCGTAAAGCATCGCGCTATACTGACACTGGCCAATCTCTATCGTGGAAGGGTCGTTGGTGGTTATCTTTGAGATGAAAGCCAGAGCTCCGGGACCTTTGACGCTGAACTCCCCCATGTGGGAAAGATCGAACATGCCGACGGAATTTCTGACCTTGAGATGTTCCGGAACGATGCCTTTGTAGAACATGGGCATCTTGAACCCGACGAAATCGACGATCTTGGCGTCGGCTTCGAGGTGTCTTTTATAGAAAGGGGTTCTTTTGATGGACATAATGCCTCCAATCGATTTTGAAAAAATTGTAGAAAGTTATAATAAATAGCCAGAGGGATTTAATCAAGTAAAATCACGCCGAAGGAAGAGATTTGTCGAAGCTTATGGTTTCATTTGATTTCGGAGCAGTTTTGAGTATTCGAGTTTTTCGGTCGAAGGGGAGTTTTCCCCAAATTTTAACATTGCATTTTGCAAAATGCCCCATTATATTCTGAAATGATAGTTGTGAGATCGCCTATTTATAGGGTATCATGCTGTGGTATAAAAATTGCATAAAACAACTAAGTAATGATACATAAGAAAAGAAATAAGGGTTTCACGCTAATCGAGCTGATGATTGTGGTGATAATCATCGGGTTGCTTTCTGCTATGGCTCTTCCGCGCTTCAGAAAGGCGAGTCAGAAGGCCAAAAGATCGGAAGCACAGTTGATGCTCAAGAACATCTATCAGGCGGCGAGAATTTACTATCTCGAAAGGGGCGGATACCCGCCGTGTAATGATGACGGGAGTGCCCGTTTCGGCGGATGGTGGATGTTCAATAACGCCTCGACCGAGAATAGGAACTGGAACAAAATGCCCGGGCTCGATGTTGTCGGCCCAAGCGGATATCCTCGTTTCACTTATATTATCAGCAGAAGCGGGCCTCGATTCCGAGCCGAGGCTTGGGCGTGGTCGCCAGACTCTTACGATGGCGCCATTGTTTATGGAGTTCGAGATTTGTGGATAACAGAGAGTGGAATCTTCATTGACGGTCCGCAGAAGCCCTCTTGGTAAGATAATCCCCAATTAAAGCTATATTGAACGGATGGGTCGTTTTGGGTTCAAAACGCCCAGTTTTCCTTGGCTTGGGTATTCGAATATTCTGCCGATGGATAGCTCTTCGACCCTTTCCTGAGCTACCCGATAATCGCCTACTATATGACAGCCGTCCCCAAGGAAAGCGAGCATGGTCTTGCCTTCTTTGAGAAAGTAGAAGACTCCGTAGATTTCCATCACATCCTTAGTATCGAAGGATATCTGCATAACGGGTATTCCCTTTTTGCCGATTACTTCGACAGTGCCCTTCGAATAATTTCTATCGAAATATCCGTCGGGATTATCGACGAATTCGTTGTCGATGATTTCGCCGGATACCTTGCCGTCGAGGCTTCGAATCACGCATGAAACGAGTAGCTGACCGGTCGCGTCAATTTCGATGATTATCGGATAATCTATGGCGGCATCCAGATTTCGAAAGGGCTGAAGTAGCCGTGGCGAGGAGAAATCGACATTTTCGTAAACAAGCGGGCGCATCCCGACCCATATCGAAAGACTTTTGTAGAACTGCGGGATACCGGCAGTATCGGCAAATTCAAATGTGGGGACTATGGTCGGCTCCTCTTCGGCGGTCAGGGCTTTGAGTATTGGGAGGATTAGAAAGAAGAATACGAGAAGCCCCATAGATATGCCCACGAAAATTTTCTGTTTCCTGGGAGCATCGAGTCTCAGGGTTATGAGAAACCAGAGGATGCTGAAAATCGCTATGGCTATTTTGATTATCGTCATTTTACCTTCTTCATAAAATTATCTTTAAATAATATACTCAGAAGCATAATATGGCAATAGGAAAATTATTGAACAGTGTCCGGTAATGGGACATAGTATCCACCTAGTTTTAAAATATAAGGGTAATCCTGTCTAAGAGAACAGGAAAAATGGCAGTTAGGGGGATGAAGTCTGGAAGCCCATCACTACAGCACAGGATGTCCATAGGAGAACCTTTTTTGTAACGATTATAGCGCATCCAATTGAACCAGAGGACGTAAGTAGCCGCTTTTTTGTAAAAATCGACGGGAGAATTAATTCGCTCAGTCCGATAAAACTCCTCCTCGATTCGCCGATGAAAAGACTCCACATCGCTCTGGTATGTGCATGCTCCGGGTGGAATCGTCCGATGCCCGGCAAAGATCGATTCGACTACAGCCTCGCAGATACTTCTCTTACTGCTTCTGAAGCCAGAAACGAACTCGGCGCCGTTGTCGGTCTGTATCAGGCATGTTTTGGGGTCGATCCCCATCTGATTAAGGCTAAAAGCCAATTTCAGCATGAAGTTCACTGAATTGGTCTGACTGAACTCTCGTGCGTAACTCACAAAGGTAAATCCTGTCCTAACATCCCGTGCCGTATATTGATAGCGAGGAAGTTTGTGGCGAATCAGGTCGCGATAAAACTCCGGGATATCGTTGAGATACTTTACGTCCACCTGAATCTTTTCGAAAGATCTCATCTCTTCCTTAATTGCCCTCAAATCCCTTTTCTTACGCCATTTCATGCGAGGTTTTTTGACCAAGCCATTCCTCTGAATCGCCTTATGAACCGCCACGTGAGAGCAAGAACGACC
>NPIE01003243.1_pt5 | contig 12171 bp, 12 predicted proteins | sample 8637661 | NCBI WGS metagenome assembly NPIE01 (sample SAMN07420842, study PRJNA396082) | bioreactor metagenome | isolation source: sample BA12 brine-fed electro-methanogenic bioreactor BA | place: Japan: Kochi | collected 2016-12-09 | reverse complement strand
GCCTCAGAAACGGCTAAAGTCCACTCCTTGTTCGTTACGGGAATGCGATTTCCAGTCCGCCCCATTGTGCTGACAGTGAACCGCGCCGGTACGTATCGACGACCCCCCAGGACCGTCCGCCGTTGCCGTTCGAGTGACAGCTCGGATCTGTATCATCGGCTCGAAATGAAATGGGCTGGAGAAAAAACGGAGAGAAGCAGAAGGCGGATGAACCCTGTGAAATGCCCGACACCGCACGGGGAAATCGCATCCTGTCGCAGAGTCAACGGCGCGGACTCCGCATCGTGACACTATGGGCCGGAGTGTTTCCGGAATAAGAAGCTCCTCGCGATGCGCCCGGGGTCGTGTCGCGAGGTGACGCGCGCCGACCCGGTCCTCGAAAAATTCTCCGCAGCACCTGACGTACGAGCGACGGTGATGGCGCGCCGTCCCATCGCGTTCAACCCGAGTGACATCGTAGGCAAACGTGTGGTGTGAGCCAGCCGCTATGGTGGCGCAGGAAAATACGGGCGTGCCGCGAGACGAAAGCTATTGGGGCCCCTGCGATCAGGCGTCTGTCGCATCGTCCTGGGGATGGCCCCTTCGACGGCATCGGCCGCGACCTCGCATCGGCCCGCCTCCGCGACAGCCGGGTCCTCGTCCGACAGCTTCCGGAACCGCCACTTCCACCGATCCCCCTGCAATGGACAGGGCTTTGCCGTGGACGAGAGCGTCGGCGACCTTCCGGTGGGCCGCTTCGATGATCCGCCCGAACGTCTGCCGCGAGACGTTCATGCGCTTGGCCGCCTCCTCCTGGTAGAGCCCCTCCAGATCGGCCAGACGGATGGCCTCCAGTTCATCGACGGTGAGCGCCACCTGCTCGAGCGTGCGCAGCGGAACGCCCTGCGGCTTGTAGTAGGACGCCTGAGGCAATCGGGCCACTCGTCGGCATTGTCTGGGTCTGGGCATCTTGAGATTCCAGGAACGCGATCGCTCCACTTCTTAGCCGCTGCGGTTCGCGTTGTCAACGGACGGCGTCCGTGCTACGGATCGGACGGGCAGGCCCCATGCTGCATGAACTTCGCCTCCGCCCAGGCCATCACGCGATCGACGCAGCGCACCTCGCCCCGAAGCCGATACAGCGGAGACTTCTCCTGCACCACCCAGGCGACGATCCTGACGTGCGACGAGCAGGGGATCGGCTGCACGAACCGGATGTGCAGATCGCCGGTTACGGCGCGCACGTCCCGATGGAACAGGCAGTGGGTCATCGCCGCATCGAGCAGCGAGGAAATCACGCCTCCATGGAGAATTCCATCGTATCCCTGGAGCCTGGGATGCGCCTGGAAATCGGCCCACACCCGTCCTGCCTCGTCGTCGCGAAACTGCAAACCGAGCGACCATGGATTGCGCTTGCCACAAAGCAGGCAATGGCTGTGTCCGCGTTCCGCCACGGCCCCCGTCGTCTGATCAGTGGTCGCAGACATTGGCGCCCGTCTGGAGTGTTCCCGCAAGATAGTCGGCGACCAGCGTTTCCGGCGTCTCGACCGGAGCGCCGACGATCACGTCGATGTTCTTCTCTCCAAACAGCATCTGAGCACGCTGGCCCATACCGCCGGCAATGACCAGGCTCACGCCCTGTTCCGCCAGCCAGGCGGGCAACACGCCCGGCTCGTGCGGCGGCGGATCCAGCACGACCTGACTGTGAATGGCCTTACTCTCGGGGTCGACCTCGACTACGGCAAACTGCCCGCAATGTCCGAAATGGGCCGTCAGTTTTCCGTCGGCCAGCGGAATGGCGATCTTCATACGTCTCGTCTCCTTCTCGCTTGTGATTTCTTCTGGTTCGCTCGGTTCATTCAGCAGTGGCTCGAAGGCGTGTGCAAACGCCTGCGCCGTGCCGCTGTCGGTATCGAAGGCAATCAAGGGCTTGCCCGCGTCACCCGCCTGGGCCACCGTCGGGTCCATGGGGATGCTACCCAGGAAAGGCACGCCGAATTCCTCGGCGATCTGCTCGCCACCCATGCCGGGGAAGATATCCGTACGCTTGTGGCAATGGGGACAGACAAAACCGCTCATGTTCTCGATGATCCCGCGCACCGGCAGGCTCAACTGCCGGCAGAACGTCACGCACTTGCGAACGTCCAGCACCGCCACGTCCTGCGGGGTGGTCACGATGACGACGCCGTCGATGGCGCCGAGCACCTGCACCGCCGAGAGCACCTCGTCGCCCGTCCCCGGCGGGCAGTCCACGACGAGATCGTCGAGATCGCCCCACGTGACGCCTTCGCTGAACTGCTGGATCATGTTGTGCTTCATCGGCCCGCGCCAGATCACCGCCTGGTTCGGATTCTGGAGCATCAGGCCGATGCTCATGACCTTCAGCGAATCCGCATAAAGGACCGGCTGGATCTTCTCCTCCATCGCCGTCAACGGCGCCCCTTCGAGTCGAAGCAATTTGGGCACGCTGGGCCCATGAATATCCACATCCAGCAGACCCACACGCCGGCCCTGCCGACTCAGCCAGACGGCCAGGTTAACCGCGATGCTGCTCTTGCCCACGCCGCCTTTGCCGCTCATGACCAGAAGCTTGCGACCGATGGTGTTTGCCACGTTGTTTCGCTCCTATTTCCTTAGAGAATACAGGCCTAATATCCATTCTTGCAGAACTCTGGTTGTTACTTCGTCTTGCTCAATATCTCCAGCACGTTCTCCCAGACAGCGACGACCTGCTTCGCGACTCTGTCCTGGGTATATTCCACGAGGGTCTGCTCCGCCACCTGGGCCTGTGTCACCGCGGGATCGTAGTCGATCTTCCCTACCAGGACGAGTCCTTTGTCTCGAACGTCCGCCTCGATGGCCGCCGCGACCTCCGGATTGATGTCCCATTTGTTGATGCAGACCGCCGTCGGGATGCCGAAATGGGCGGTCAGTTGCGCCACGCGGTCGAGATCGTGCCGACCCGAAAGCGTCGGTTCCGTCACCACCACGACCAGGTCGGCGCCCGTGATCGACGCGATCACCGGACACCCGATCCCGGGCGACCCATCCACCAGCAGTAGGGGCGAACCACCATTCGCCTCTGCGATCTGCCTGGCCTGTTTGCGAATCAGGCTTACCAGCTTGCCGCTGTTTTCCTCGGCGGTGCCGAGGCGGGCATGCACCATCGGGCCGAATCGCGTCTCCGAGACGAACCACTGCCCATGGATCGCGTCTTCGAATTCGATCGCCTCGACCGGGCAGAAGTGAACGCACACTCCACAGCCTTCGCAGGCCACCGGATCGATCGTACAGGTCCTGGCGGCGATCTCGTTGGCTCCTCCGTTCAGCGACACCGCACCGAACCGGCAGACCCGCTCGCACTCGCCGCACCCGATGCACCTCTCGGTGCGGATGCGGGCGAGCTTGCCTCCGCTGAACTCGTGCGTCTCCTGAATCTCGGGCTTGAGGATCAGATGCAGGTCCGCCGCGTCTACGTCGCAGTCGGCCAGCACCGCATTTTCCGCCAGCGCCGCGAACGCCGCGGTCAGGCTCGTCTTGCCCGTGCCCCCTTTGCCGCTGATGACCACGATCTCCTTCATTCAGAGCACCCCCAGCGCTGTCGCCAGCTCGGCATATCGTTCCGCATATTCGGGCAGCGCCTCGACGATCATCTGGCCCGAGGAATACGCCTGGGCGATCCGCCGGTCGTCCGGAATCCGCGCCGCGATCCGGATCCCTTCGCGCTCGCAATAGGCCTCCGTTTCGTCGTTGCCGATCCCGTCGCGGTTGATCGCCACCGCGAACGGCAGCTTCATTTCTCGCGCGAGATCCACCGCCAGCTTCAGATCGTTGAGCCCGAACGGCGTCGGCTCCGTCACCAGCAGCACGAAATCCACACCCCGCAGCGCCGCCACCACGGGACACGACGTTCCCGGAGGCACGTCCACAATTGCCAGGCCCTCGGGCTGGATGTGTCGCTTGACACTCCGAATGAGCGAAGGCGTGCGCACGTGACCGATTTCCAGACGACCCGAGACGAAGTGCAGCGCTCCCGTCCCGCCCGTTTCGATCTCGCCGATTCGCAGCGGTTTTCGCGCGATCGCCCCCGTCGGGCATACCAGCCAGCACCCGCCGCAACTGTGGCAGAGCTGTTCGAACGTCAGGGCCTTCCCACCGATGGCGACGATCGCGCTGTACTGGCAGATCTCGCCGCATCGCCCGCACCCCGTGCATTTCGCCAGATCCACCTCAGGCACTTCGACGGTCACGTCCTCTCGCCCGGTGATCTGTGGTCGCAGGAAGATGTGCCCGTTGGGTTCCTCCACGTCGCAGTCGAGGTACTGCGTCGGCAGGCCCGCTTCCGCGCAGACCTTCGCCAGATTCGTGGCCACCGTCGTCTTGCCTGTGCCGCCTTTGCCCGAGGCCACCGCCACGACCAGGCCCTTCCCCCCTGAGACCTTGGGCGTTCTTGCGGTCACGTGTTCATTCCGGAGTGGGACTGCACGTTCGGTCCCGTCGCCTCGGTCAGCTCGCCGGCCTTGAACCGCTCGATCGCCTCGGCGACCGCGCCGTCCAGCCCGGTATAGAGCCTGACGTTGCCCGCGCGCAACGTGCGCTCGGCGTTGGGCCCGCAATCGCCCGTCAGGACTGCCTGTGCTCCCGCGTCGATCACGAGCTTGGCCGCGTTGATGCCGGCGCCGCCCGAGGCGTCGACGTTGCCGTTCTCGAGCGCTTCGAATCCTATGCTCTCGGTGTCGACGACGACAAAATACGCCGCGCGCCCGAAGCGCGGGTCTACCTGTGAATCCATGGTCTTTCCGACCGATGTCACCGCTACCTTCATTCCGTCATCTCCTTCTCAATTGCTCGGGATGGCCAGCGCAAGCGATACCTGCCAACGGTCTCGCCTCTATTTGGCCTCGGTCTCGATCGCGTCGACCCGCCTCTGGATCTCCGCCGCCTGGCGTTTGAGCATTTCCAGTTCGTCTTCCCGCGTCGGTGCTGGGGGTTGGGCGGTTCTCATCGGCGCCCGACCGAACCAGCCGAAGCCCAGGCCCGATCCGAGCCCCCGACCTCGACCTCGACCGCATCCACGGCCCCAAAACCCGCGTCCTCGGCCGCCTCCGCCATTCGCATAGCCCGGCTGGCCGTACCCAGCGCAGTAGCCCGCTGCTCGACCCGTCATCGCTCCGGCCCCCATCGGACCTGTTCCGTCTCCACCTGGCATCGTCATGCTCCTTTCTGAAAGCTATTCTCGGACCATCTTCGTCCCGCATTTCGGGCAGTCTCTGCCCACGCAGGGCTCTCCTCGGACGTGGGGCGTCTTCGCCCCGCAGCCCGGACAGACGCAGTTGCCGCCCGGTCCGGCTCCCCAGCCGCCGCCGCGTGCGCGTCCCGAACCCATGCCGCGACCGCCTTCCGGCGGTCCTGTCGGATCCTGCCTTGGCATCGAAAGCTCCTTTCACTTCAGTCTTGACCCTAATGGCTCCTTACTACATTATGGGCATATGCTCACAATGCGTTCAACGGAAAAACCGAAAATCTCAAAAAATTACCCTGGCGCGCCATCGGCGGAGCGAAAATGCAACGATCCGATGTCCCTTGGTCGCCGTAAGGAGGGTACATGGAATGTCACGCCGCCGGGCCGACGAATCCCGGCCGTACGGGACAACATCGAAGACGGCACAATGAAGGAGTGCATCAATGGCAAAGATTGGCCTGTTCTATGGAAGCACCACCGGAAATACGCTCAAGGCAGCAGAACAGATCCAGGAGGCTTTTGGAGCCGACGCGGTCGACCTATTGGACGTCAGGCAGGCGTCGCCCGACGATCTGAAGCGCTATGATGCGCTGATTCTCGGCACCTCCACCTGGCATTGGGGTGGGCTCCAGGATGAATGGGCCGTATTCGAAGATCACCTCAGCTCCGAAGCCCTCTCCGGTAAAAAAGTCGCCTTCTTCGGGCTGGGGGATCAGACCCGCTACGCCGATCACTTCGTCGACGGGATCGGCCTGCTCTATGAGAAGGTCAAGCCCCTCGGCGTCCAGGTCGTCGGCACCTGGCCCAAGGACGAATATCGCTACAACGCCTCCGCCGCCGAGGTCGACGACCGCCTGGTTGGTCTGGCCCTCGATGAAGATAGCGAACCCGAGAAGACCGCCGATCGCATCGCTCGCTGGGTCGCACAGCTCAAGGAGGAACTCGCCTGAGCCGTCAGCCGGGTGCAGTCGACAAACGATCGTGGAGTTGGGGCACGGCTTCTGATCCCCACGCTTGGGCCAGGCGCTTTCCGTTTGGCATCTCGACCGGGACCCTCGCTGTCTTGTCATCCTGAGCGGAGCAATGCGGAGTCGAGGGATCTGACCGCGATGAAGTCAGCCTCCCACCGTGCGTTTAGAGCCTTCGGACCGTTAACGGTCACCCTGGCTCCGCGTCGACAGATATTCCTCGCGCCCCTGACGCATCCATTCCCAGAGGGCGCTGCGCCAGAGGGCGACCCGCTGCTTCTGGGTCTCGGTTTGGGCCTGCGTCTCCGCTTGCGTGATGAACCTCTCGAATTCCGCCATCCGTTCTGCGGTGCCCAGGCGCTCCCATGCGACCGCCTTCCAGTCGATGCCGTTGCTACGGTGGTAGGGCGGGGGGTAGTTGTCCCGATCGCACGCGACCGCCTCGAGACCGAGGTAGAACCGCTTCATCGGCTCGGCCGCCGGGCCGAAATAGAGGTCGAAGAACTCGTCGATCAGGCCGTCCACGTCGACCTCCGGATCGTCCCAGACCTTCGCCATGACATACTGCTCGAGCTGGTCCTGCTCGCCGCACTCGAAGATGCCCCGAACGCCGTCCCGAATGAACATCCGCATCGCCCGGGCAGTCTCGTGCACCATGATGTGCGGGAAGCACTTCCATTTCTGGATCAGGGCCGGCTCCATCGGATGATGGTAGTAGACCCATAGAAACATCGGCGCCGTCGCCTTCTTCTGCCACGCCCGATAGAACGCCAGATCGTTCTCCTTCATCTCGGCGTGGACGGGATAGTAGCAGGTGTGCAGGCATGGCGCGACCGACACGTTTGGCTCCAGCTCGAACTCCGGCACCAACGCATAGCTCCAATAAGCAAGCGTCGCGATGTACTTGTCCGGATGCGTCTTGCGCACCTCACGCGCGACCGCATTGATGAAGCTGAACCAGTATTCGCTCATCTCCCCGCTGCTGAAGAACCCCGTCGTGCGATCCCGCCCCTTCGCCAGAAGCTCCTGGCACGCCGGACACGTGCAGAGGTGGATATTGTCGTCCGGGACGATGGCGAAATAGTCGCCCATCGCCTTCCACCCCTGCGGCAGTTCGCCCTTGCCGTCGAAGTAATCGCGGGCCATCTGCGCGACTTTCTGGACCAGCTTGGTGTTGGTGTAACAAAGCTGCGAACCCGCCCCGCGCGGGTTCTTGCACTGATACTCCGGATCGTTGAACACGCTCTCGAGCGTACTGCGATGGAACGTATGGTTGCCCGCCCAGCGCTGTCCGCCCAGCCGGAGCCGCCTCCAATAGAGAACCACCTGCTCCCGCGTATAGTCGCCCCACTGACCGCGCAGAAAAGGCCAGGAGCCGCCCGCCAGGGCACTGCGATGCTTGAGGGCCAGGGAGCGTCGAATCTCCTGCCCCGCAACGCTCAGATTCGTCTTGGACGGAATCACCACGTTCAGTTCCGCCGGCCCATACCAGCGCACGCCGCAGAAACGTTCGAGAAAGTCGTACGTCGCCAGGCATGTGCCCTGGTCGTCGTACACGCCCGGAAGTTGGATCTCACCCGTGCTCCGCTCGGGCAGCCCCACCGCCTTCCAGTAGTCGATCTTGTGTCGCAACTGCTGGAGCGATTCGTCCGTGGTGGACCGCCCCTGCACCTTTCGATTGGCCTCCGTATCCTCCCAGTCCCGCCCGATCAGCAGGATCGCATCCTCGCGAAAACCGATCAGATACTCCTGCGACTCGAAATCCTCACTGCGCACGCTGAACTGTCGCATCGCCGAACTGTCTCCCACCAGGATGCGGCGTCCCTCCACGCCTTCGCCTGCGGACCGGATGGGGATCTCCGCCCCTGTGATCTTCAGGAGGTGATATTGCAGTTCGAGGGCCGCCAGCCGGGCGGCCGGGGTGGGTCTCTCTGCCACGACGATCGAACAGGCCGGCCGGCCCTGCTGCACGATGGCGAACTCTGACTGCGCCAGACTTGCCTGCCCCGAAACGAGGTGAACCGTGATGAACAAACCGAGTGCGAGAAGTGTCCGTCTCATGGTATGCTGTGCTCCTGTTGAGTCCCCAATCGGTCGCAATGAAGGAAGCAGGCGCGATCGGGCATCTGCCACCCCATTTTGTCACAACAGGCGATTGTAGGCGGTTCGGAGCGATTCAGCAACCATGTCGGGTTGCAGACGGGCGTTGCGGAGCGCGAAAACCCCTGGTTTGTCGCTTGGCTTCTAGAACGTCGGGACCAGCCAGGCCTTCACGTTCATCACCGCCGTCGCCAGCCCGAACAGGAAGAGGCCCACGCCGACGACGGTAGCCAGACCCTCCGAGACGCCGCTGACGACCAGCGCCGCGACTACTGCCACGATAAAGACTACGACCAAATGCGTCAGCGTGCCCGCCAGGAACAGAAAAACGCTTTCTCGAAGCGTCTCGCCATCGTGCCGAACCGCCAGCAGCCAGCGGAAGAACATGATCCAGCCCACGGAAAGTCGCGTCTCCTGCCCATCATCAACGCCGGTTTCGAGCGTGCTGTCGAGATAGTCCGACAGCATGACGTTGCGGATGCGCTGGCCCCCGATCTTGACCACCGACCGCCGCGACATGTACGCGCTCGTCGTGCGTCCCGAACCCAGCATCTCCAGCGGTCCGGCGTAGCTCATCTTGAACATCGTCAGGCCCTCCCTTGGTTTGTAGTCCGCATCTGCGGGACCCCGGTTCGCGCTGTCTCCCCCAGCGACAGCGACTACCTGACGAGATACGCATACTATGCCCATGGGTTTTGTGGTCATGGTCTTTTTTTGAGAAATTCGCCTGAGTGACGTGGTTTCGATCCTGCCGCCGACGGTGCTCCTACATGCTCTGCGCCCCCGCGAACTGACGGACGTACCCGGCGTTCTCGGCGATCTGGTCCTGGTAGCGGGGATACATGCCCACGATGACGCCGTCGGTGGGCTTGATGTGCTCGAACGCGAACCGGAATGCCTCCCGCACCGCCTGCGCATCGTGGCACTGGCGCCCCGCCGCCAGGATCTTGAACCCCAGGCAGGGCTGCTCCACCTGCCGCATCACCTCGGTCATCCTCTTCGGATCGGAGGCGAAAAACGGATAGCCGATCTGGAGCGTGGCGATCGCCGGCATTCTCTCCAACTCCGCCCGCGTCCGCGTCAGATAGTAGAAGCACGTCATGAAGAAATCCACGCCCCAGCCCTCGTCCGCGATCCGCTGGATGCAGTTGGGATGGTGGGCCGAGACGCCCGCCAGTACGCCCGCATCGCGGACTCGCTTGACGAAGTCGTGTACGTCGGTGCTCTTGCCCTCGCGAAACAGCCGGTCGGTGACCCCGCCGTGATGGACGATCGCGATCGGCTGCGTGTCGCGGACCACCTCCTTGGGCGAAGCCTTCTGCGAACCGCCCGCGTGGAGGCAGATGAACTTCATCGCCGAGCCCCGCTCGCGCATCGTTCGAATGACATCCGTCATCTTGCCCACGTCGCTGAACTGGTGCGTATTGATCCCCGTCCGCTCGCAGTCCGACAGGAACGCGACGATCCGCTCTGCCGTGAAATACTCCCGCATCTGCCGATCCATGATTGGCCCCAGATACGAATACCCCCCGATCGGATTCGACCCCGCCACCAGCCGGGTCATCTCATGGGCCCCCAACCGAATCGTCGGCAACAGCGGAGCGGATACATCTGAGACCGTTCGCGGCGCTCCTGCGGCCAGAGATGCCTTGACGGCCCATGTCGATCCGGCTACCGCCAGCGGCAACCGGGAGAGGAACTGCCTGCGTGCGGTGAGATTCGCACTACATCGATGCGAATTCATGCCCGTCTCCCATTAGCTAACACTGGTGAAACGCCATCCACGAGAACGCACGTAACGATTCTACTGTGCGCGGGCGAATTCAGCCAGCCCCGAGACCCGCGTGTGTGAAAACACCGTGGCGGTCGTGTGGCAGCCTCAAAGCTTGTCCTGAGCGAAGTCAAACGGAGCGAAGCCTCGGGGATGGCGGATGCGAGTGCCGCTTACGTGGCAGGGGAGGCGAGCGCTTTCAGCCATTCCCGGCGCGCCGGGACTGCCACCCCGGCCCCTTAGCGCCTGGAAAGCACCGATGCCCCAATATCGTAACAGACACTGAGACTCGGAGACCCGCCATTGACAGAGTTCGGGATTGACGGCGGGGGGGTGGGGGCGTAATATGGCGGGGCTCTTGGAATGGACGACGGAATCGAATGATAAGGATTTGAGATGGAAACCGTACTTCAGACGAACATAGCGGGAACGAAGCCGATTCGGGGCAAGGTGCGCGACATCTACGATCTGGGCGACAAGCTGCTGATCGCCGCCAGCGACCGAATCAGCGCGTTCGACGTGATCATGACCAACGGCATCCCCTACAAGGGGATTGTGCTGACGCAGATCTCGAAGTTCTGGTTCGAGTTCTTCAAAGGGCGCGTCGAGCACCACATGATCAGCGACGACGTCGCCGATTTCCCGGCGCCGTTCAGCGACCACGCCGACCAGCTCGCCGGGCGCAGCATGCTCGTCAAAAAGGTCGAGGTCCTGCCGATCGAGTGCGTGGTGCGGGGCTATCTGGCGGGCTCCGGTTGGAAGGAGTACCAGGTGAGTCAGACGGTCTGCGGCGTCCAGCTCCCCGCCGGCCTCAAGCAATGTTCCAAGCTGCCCGAGCCGATCTTCACGCCCGCCACCAAGGCCGAGATCGGCGAGCACGACGAGAACATCCCCTTCGAGCGGGCCGCCGAGATCATCGGCGCCGACAAGGCCGCCTACGTCCGCGACCGCAGCATCGAGATCTTCACCAAGGCCACCGACTACGCCGAGAGCAAGGGCCTGATTCTGGCCGACACGAAGTTCGAATGGGGTCTGGTCGACGGCAAGATCATCCTGATCGACGAAGTGCTCACGCCCGACTCCTCGCGCTTCTGGCCGGCAGACAAGTACGAAGCAGGTCGCGACCAGGAGAGCTTCGACAAGCAGTTCGTCCGCAACTATCTCGAAGAGATCCATTTCAACAAGTCCGGCCCCGGCGTCGAGCTGCCGCCCGATATCGTCGAAAAAACCAGCGCCAAATACATCGAGGCCTACGAACGCCTCACCGGCGCCAAGTTCGCTTGGTGAAACGCGACGATCCATATTCCCGGGACGGGGACCTTGCCCGACGAATCATCGGATTCTGTGAGAGTCTTCTTCGCCGATAAGACCCGGGTCATGAGGGAGCTGACCCGGTGGGCGGTCCGGATGATTCACGTCCAGGGCGAGGTCGTGTGGCTGCGAGGGTAGCCGAAAACGGCCGAGTGACAGGACCGCAGAAAAACGCTGGCTTCCAGGCGGACGGGATCGCCCGCCTGGAAGCCTGGTCTGCTGTGGGCGCCTCAACTGTTGAACCGGTCCAGTTGCTCATCCTCGTCGAAAGGAATCGCTTTCTGGGCCGCTGGTTTCGGGCTATGGCTCGCCATCGCGCGAGGTTTCTTCACCTCGCTGCTCGAAGCGATGTGATGGTAAAGATGGTCCGATTGTGAGAGTTTCCCCCGGCGTCCCTGGCTCGAGGTCTCGACGGACCCCTTCTGGGCCCCAGCCCCTCCGACCAGAACGAGCAGTTCGTCGACGATGTCGTTCATCGATTCGGCCTGCGAGCTGAGCTCTTCGGAGGCACTGGCGCTTTCCTCGGCATTGGCGGCGTTCTGCTGGGTGACCTTGTCCATCTGGGCCACCGCGGTATTGACCTGGTCGATCCCCTGGGCCTGCTCCTGGCTGGCCGCAGCGATCTCGCTGACCAGGTCCGTCGCCTTGCCGACGTTGGTCACAATCTCGTTGAGCACGCTGGTGACCTCATCGGCGATGTCGACGCCGTTGTTGGCGTTCTTGACCGAACCCTGGATCATATTCGCAGTGTTCTTGGCGGCTTCTGCCGATCGCATCGCCAGGTTGCGCACCTCTTCGGC
>NPIE01002532.1_pt1 | contig 12182 bp, 9 predicted proteins | sample 8637661 | NCBI WGS metagenome assembly NPIE01 (sample SAMN07420842, study PRJNA396082) | bioreactor metagenome | isolation source: sample BA12 brine-fed electro-methanogenic bioreactor BA | place: Japan: Kochi | collected 2016-12-09 | reverse complement strand
AGGAGGTTCCATGCGAGAGACCTTGTACGGACGCCACGCGGTGCGCGAATCTCTGCGCGCTGAGCGGCGGGACGTTTACCGCCTCATCCTCGCCGAAGGGCTGGTGGGAAACCCTATCATTGACGAGATTCTTGCCCTTGCCAAGGAGCGGCGGATACCGGTGGAGACCATGGCCCGCCGTTACATGGATTCTCTGGTGGGTGACGAGAATCATCAGGGCGTGGCGCTCGATGTCTCCGACTATCCCTACGCTTCGCTCTACGACATGCTGGATCTGGCCCAGGAGCGTCAGGAAGCCCCGCTGATCCTGTTGTTAGATCTGGTGCAGGATATTCGCAACCTGGGCTCGCTTCTGCGCACCTTGGAGGCCGCAGGGGGGCACGGTGTCGTCATTCAGGGCCGCCGGGCCGCTGGTGTCACGCCGGGAGCCGTCAATGTTTCCTCCGGCGCCGTCGAACACATGCTCGTGGCTCAGGTAACGAATCTCTCCCAGGCGATGGCTCAGCTCAAGGATGCCGGGCTCTGGATCGCAGGTCTGGAGGATGTCTACGGAGCGCAGAGCTATACCATCGTAGATCTGACCGGGCCGTTGGGATTGGTGGTGGGCAGTGAGGGGGAGGGACTGCGTCGCCTCGTTCGCGAGCGTTGCGATTATCTGCTCTCGATCCCCATGCGCGGGCGGATCAACTCACTCAATGCTTCCGTGGCGGGCTCCTTGGTCCTCTATGAGGTACTGCGACAGCGGGGTGTGCAATGAGAGAGCCGACGCTCTATATCTTCGATCTGGACGGTACGCTGGTCGAGACCTACACCAGTGAACCGCTCCCCGGTACACTGGAGCGACTTGAAGCGTTGCGCGATGCCGGATTCTCTCTTGCCGTTGCCACCAATCAGGCGGGGCTGGCGTGGCGGCAGTGGACAGGCAAGGAGAAGTATCCTACAGTGGAATCGCTCAGCCTTCAGTTCCGCGAGACGGCGGAGGCGCTCCCCCCGTTGATGGACGCAGTCTGGTTCGTCGCCATCCACGATACCCGGGTCAAGTTGCTGCCCGAGGAGTTCGAGGCTCTCGCCGCGGCCTTCAACGCGGGTTCACATGGTCTCAACGTTCGGGCTTCGGTGGATCCCACCTGGCGCAAGCCCCGTCCGGGCATGTTGGAAGCGGCCTGCGAGTACTTCGGGGTAGCGCCGGAGGCCGCGCTCTTCGTGGGTGATATGGAGACGGATGCCGAAGCAGCAGAAGCGCTCGGCACGGCTTTCGCCTACGCCGACGCGTTCTTCGACCGGGACTGAGCGGCGCCTCTCCAGACCCATCCAAGAATGTCAAAGGCCCGTGCTATTAACGCGCGGGCCTTTGCTTTGACGCGATAGCTCGGGTTCACTCCAGGTAAATCTCGACGCGCTCCCCGTCGCCCTCATCGATGACGTCCACGATGTGACCGGTGCCGCCGCTGAAGAGCATCTCTTCCAGGGTGGAGACGTCGAAGCCTTCAATGTCGGGCGCGAAACGTGCGCCCATCTTCAGCCCCGCCTTGGCCACGGAGACCGGCAGGGAGACGTTTACCCGCGTCTTATTGGCGTCCGTATCCGTCACCTTGATGTGTAGCCAGCGCGGTTTGCGACCGGGGGGCGCTTTTGACTGGCCGTCCAATGCCTGAAGCAGACGGTTGGCCTCTTCCGATGTGATCACGCCCTCTTGCAACATTTCCAGAATCTTCATGCGTTCTTCTGTTCTAACGCCCATCACTCTTACCTCCATCTTCTCGATAAGTCTTCTACCATAGACTGCTGTGAGTCCGGGGGGCTGGACCCGTTGTCCTATCCGGTTCTAGATCTCCAGATACATCTGCAACAGGGTGCGATGGTGTTGGAAACCTTCCTCCTCCAGTCTCGGGAGCAGGGAGGATGGCTTCTCGATGTGGATGATAATCGGCCAGCGGGCAAACCGTCCCACTCCCTGCCACGCCTGGGCTATCGTGTCCTCTGCCTCCATCGCCTCTGCCTCTGGGTCCAGCATCAGCTCCCATACATAGAACCGGTAGCGGCAATCGCTGTGGACGTGAACCGCGCGCCGAGGGGGCTCCCGCTCTCCCAGCCAGGCCTTTTCCTGCTGGCCACGCAGCCAGAGGTTCAACCGGTGTTCCCACCCGCCAAAGGCATACAGCGCGGGACGAATCTCTAATACCTCGCGCTGGCGGCGTCCGTAGATCTTGGTGGCGAGCTGCAGCCACAGAGATGCATCTTGCGGATGGGAGGGACGCCACGCGAGACGCGGTGGGCGGGTAGCAGGTGGTGAGATCTCTCCCGGTCGGATGAGGTGGTGGGTTTCTCCTACCCCAACGAAGCCAAGCCGCTCGTACAACCCACGAGCAATCTCGTTGTCGGCTCGCACCTCCAACCCTATCCATCCTCCTTCGCGCGCCTCTACTGCTTCCAGGGCGTGGGTCATCAGCGCTCGTCCGATGCCCTGCCCCCGATAGTCGGGATGCACAGCAACGTTACCAATCATCCAACCCTGCCGCCAGTGGGGGGAGGCCCGGCGCAGGGAGAGGTTGCCGACGACGCGCCCCTCCTCAACCCAGACGTAGCCGTCGGGCCCGGGGAGGTCGCCGTAGAACAGCTGGGCCCAGAAGCCCCGCTGCGCCACGCGCCGCATCTGGTCCAACATCTTTTGTCCCTGGGGATCGAGCTCCTCTCCAAAGCCAAGCGTGATCAGTTCGACCACATCCATCAGGTCCCGTCGCGGATCCATAGGACGGATGCCCGAGCGCGTGGCGCGGATGCGAATGGGGACCGTGACCACAGCCACCGTTGTTACCCTTTGCGCAGCTGCTTGATAGCTTCTTCTACGGAGATGTCACCCGTGGCCAGTGCATCGAGAACGCTCTGCCGCTCCTGGCTTTTCTCCTCATCCTGCCCTCCCACTTCGTAACCCAGGGCCTGAATCACGTCGTTGAGGCGGCTGCGCACGGTGGGATAGGAGAGATCCAGCTCTTCTTGGACGCGGTTCAGTTTTCCTTCGTTGCGCAGCAGAATTTCGACGAAGGCCCACTGCTCGGGAGAGAGACGGGCCAGCCGCTGAAGCACAAACTCGCCCTCCAACGCGGTGCCACATTCCATACACGCAAGGCGCTCGGCGTAAAGCTCGCCTTCACAGACGGGACATTTTGACGGTACCGGATACATTTCCACCTCCTTGAATGGTTACTTTTCTGTTGATTACGCCTATTATATGACTTAACTTTAATTTTGTCAAGTAACTAATTTAATTTTATTCACAAACGATTTAATAATATTCGATCATCGGGAATGAAGGGGGAATCCGCATCTGTGGCGGAATCGGAGTTACTCTGGAGCATTCATCAGGGCCAGACGGGTAAAGTCCTGCTTCGGGTGAGTATTTGCGTTTCTACCAACCCATTCTATACTAAAAGCGTCTGGGCACGGTCGTGGGCCGGGTGCGGGCGCTGATTTTTGAACACTCATCTTGGTGACCCTGTCATCAATATCAGGAGTGCAGAGCAAATGACCGATGAACTAAACCGGAAGAGGCATGAGGACGATTTCGAGAGCCTCTTCGAGTCCTTTGAACGTGGAGCCGGACGGGTTACACCCGACGAGCCTGCCGCTTCGACGTCTTCTCGTGCCGAGAAGATGAGTCAGACATTCCGGCCCGTCAAGGCCCGGCGAAAAGCTGCTCAGGAGCGCAAGAAGAGCTCTCAAGCTCCGGCGCCCGAGGAGGATGAAACCCCTTCTTTCCTCGATACGCCGTTGGATCTTGACGCCGCGCGGCAGGAGTTTCTCGCCGCCACCGAACCGGAGGTAGGCGAGACTCGACCCAAGAGACAGAAGAAGCGCGGCAAGAACTTCCTGGGATTACAACCCCGCCAACAGCTCGTCCTCGGAGTGCTGGGGGCGCTCGTGGTGGTTGTTTATCTTGCGATGGGCATTACGCTCTGGCGGGTCCTTTCGGGAAATGGGGTAGTTCCAGAAGCAACGCTCGTTGCCTCCGTGCCGGAGGCTCCCGGTGGCTCGGAAGGAGCTGAGGCACTACCCCCTCCGACCAGCACTCCTGAGAGCAGCCGCGAAGTAGGCGCCCCTACGCTTCCCCCACCCACGCCTACACCACGTACCGTTGTAACTCGGCTGGATCTCCAGGTGCTGCAATATCCCAACGATGTTCAACTGCGATTGGAGCGAGGCGCAGAGTATATAGAAAGGTTCCACGATTACGAGGCGGCAGTGCGCGATTACGCGCGGGTGCTCGAATTGGAACCGGAGCATCCGGCGGCCTACGCTGGGCTGGGAAGGGCCTATTTCTATCTGCGCCGCTGGAACGAAGCGGAGGAAGCGCTGCTTACCTCTATCTCCTTCGACGCCGATCAGCCCTCCCCCCACTTCTGGCTGGGCGAACTCTACTATTACGCCGGTCGGCATGAGGAGGCTCTCGATCAGTACCAATGGGCCACGGAATTGGCCCCGACGGATGCCGAGTACTTCTCCTGGCTGGCGCGAGCCGCGGTCAAGAGCGAAGAACTTGAGGTGGCGGCGTTTGCTGTTACTGAGGCTATTAGCCTCGACGAGCGGCTTCCCCTGGCGTATATCGCCCGGGGAGAGATGCGTCTGCTCGAAGGCGACATCGAAGAGGCCCAGGGCGATTTCCTGCACGCGCTCAATCTGGCGCCCTATAACTTCTGGGCCCGATTGCGCCTGGCGGATTTCTACGCCGCCCATGTTCCCGAGCGTCTGGTGGATGCAGAGCGCCTCGTTCGGCAGGCGCAACAAGATCAGACGTTGTGGGTGATGGACAGAGCCCGGGCGCTCCAGGTGCTGGCGCGTGTCTACGTGGAGCAGGGCCGGCGCGAGGAAGCCCGGCAGCTCCTGGCAGAAGCTTCGGATCTCGCCAAGGTGGACGGACGCCCAATGCTGCCCGGCCTGGATGAGGATATGGGGCGCCTTCTGTCCCCCTGAAGTTCTCCCTGTTTCCTGCAGCTCTTCATAGAGCGTGCCGTTGCCTATTGTTGGTAAATGGTTATAATTAGGATAGCCTTCAGCTTTCCACGGATGGTTTTCGAGTAGAGAGAGAATCTTGAGCGAAAAGCGCTATACCTTTACACCGGGACGGAATTATCTCGAAGAGAGCGATTTTGTCGTCCGGTTGCGCCGTGAATACCTACAGGGTATGTTCTGGGGTACTCAGGGCGTGGGGTTCCTTCTGGGCCTCATTGCTATGATCGAGATTCTGGATCAAGATATTGTGGCCCGGGAGACCATCTGGCCTTTCGTTGCTCTGCTGCCGCTCTTCCTTCTCATTGGACAGGCCCGGCGCGTCTTGGAGGTGCGCCGGGATTATAACTTCGCTGCCACCCTCTACATTGCTGCCCTGCTGATCAGTATGTTGGTCGCCATGAGTCTGGCCCCCGAGAGTTGGGAGTTGCGCTACGTCCTGCCCTATCTGCTGACGGTGATCAGCGCGGCCTCGGGCCTACTGCTCTCCCGGGGGCGGGCGCTCCTGCTCACCGGTATTGGAGCCCTCTCCCTGTTGCCTTTCGCTTTCTATGGGTACCGGTCAGAGATTATCATTCCGGCCCTTCTTTTGACGGCTATGGCGACCGCTATTGCCAGCTCCACCGCCGGCAGTCTCTACGTGATGGCGGAATACTCCACCCAGAGTTATCTCATGGCCCGCCAACGTGCCAACGATTTCTTTGAAAACAGGGAGGAGTTGCGCAGGGCGCTGGCGCGTCAGGAGTGGCTTAATGAAGAGCTGCAGAAGACGAGTGCCATGCTGGAGAAGCGGGCGGTCCAGCTGGAGACGAGCAGTGAAGTGGGCAAGCAGGCCACCGCGGTGTTACAGCTGGATATCTTGTTGCCTCTCGTTGCCCGGCTGATTCAGGCCCGCTTCGGCTATTACTTCGTAGGCATCTGGCTGATCAACCAGCAGAGTGAGACGGTTCAGCTGCGAGCTGGAATGCGCTTGGACGAGACAGAGCTCTCGCCGGCCCAGATCGCCATTGCCCTTTCCGCCAGCAGCATGCTCAGCGATGTCTGCCGCAGTGGGCGCTCCCGAATGGCCGAGGACGTCTCGAAGATCCCCGATTACTACCCGTTGGAGCAACTACCGGACACACGCTCCGTCTTGATCTTGCCGCTGCACATCGGCGGACAGGCCATTGGCGCGTTGGATATTGAAAGCCGGAAGTTGGCTGCGTTTGATGAACAGGATCGGCTGGCGTTGCAGACGCTGGCAGATCAGCTGGCTGTGGCTATCCGGAACGCGCAGCTCTACGGTGCGGAACAATCCCGCCGGCAGCTTGCCGAATCCCTGGAAGCGACGGGGCGTGCCCTCTCCAGCAGCCTGAACCTGGCCGAGGTACCCCATCGCATTCTGGAGCAGTTGGATGCGGTTGTACCCTTCAACAGAGGCCTCTTGCTGATTCAGGAGGGCCAGTCGCTGCGCCGGGCGGCGCAACACGGCTTCCCCGAGGAGGCGGTGACCGCGTTTCAGGAGATCCCCATCCGCGAGGGCGACGTCTTTCAGAAGATCGTCGACAGCCAGGAGCCGGTGCTCATCGATGACGTCGAACAGGACCCTTCCTTTAAAGTCTCCGAGACTCTAGCGCTTCATCACTCCTGGCTCGGGCTGCCGCTGATCACCAAGAATCGTGTCGTGGGTATGCTTTCCCTCACACGAGAGAAAGTGGGGGCCTTCACCGCCGACGACGCTCAGCTGGCCCTCACCTTCACCGCTCAGGCGGCCATCGCGCTGGAGAACGCCCATCTCTATGGTGAGATCAAGCGCTTCAACGAACAGCTGGAGCAGATGGTTCAGGAGCGCACGGAAGAGCTGAAGCATGCCTACCATCAATTGGAGAAGATGGATCGGAACAAATCCGATTTCATCAACGTGGCGGCCCACGAGCTTCGCACGCCCCTCACCGTAATTCGAGGCTACACGCAGATCATGCAGATCCATCCCCTGCTTCGCGACGAGGAAGGATTGCGCTCTTCGCTGGAGGGGATTATCGCCGGGGCCGACCGCCTCCACCGTATTGTGAACAGCATGTTAGACGTGGCCCGTATCGACAGCGAGGTGCTCAACCTCTCCAAACGGATCATGCATCTGAGTGAAATCTTCGAGAGGCTGAGCTCTCAATATCACGCAACCCTTGACGAGCGGCGCCTCTCCTTTTCTCTGGACGGCATCCGCGACCTGCCGCTCATTGAGGCGGATCCGGGCTTGCTCTACAAGGTGTTTGAGCAGCTGCTCACCAACGCCATCAAGTTCACACCCGACGGCGGCAGTATCGCGGCCAGCGGGGAGCTCGTTCAGGTGCGGGAGGAGCCCGCCTTCGTCGAGGTGCTCATCGAGGATACCGGTATCGGCATCGATCCCGAGTATCAGACCCTCATCTTCGAGAAATTCTACCAGACGGGTGAGGTGGCCCTCCACTCCTCGGGGGAGACGAGCTTCAAGGCTGGAGGACCGGGACTGGGCTTGGCTATCGCCCGGGGCATCATCGAGGCCCACGGGGGGCGCATTTGGGCCGAGAGTGTCGGCCATGATGAGGAGCAGTGCCCCGGCAGCAGATTCCACGTCTGGCTGCCCGTAGGAGGCGCCAACGGAGGTTCCGCCGCGTAGCAGGCGCCTGTCTGTCCCTCCCGGTTCACCTTATCAGCCGGTCTGCAACCAGCGCTTCAGGTATTGCCCCGTGTAGGAGCCGGGGGTCTCTGCCACCTGCTCCGGTGTTCCCTCGGCGATCACCCTTCCGCCCGCGTCGCCCCCCTCGGGACCAAGGTCGATGATCCAATCGGAAACCTTGATGACGTCGGGGTTGTGCTCGATGACGAGGATGGTGTTTCCCGTGTCGGCCAGTCGCTGGAGGACCTCGACGAGGCGCGCCACGTCCGCAGCGTGGAGTCCCACCGTCGGCTCGTCAAGGATGTAGAGGGTCTTGCCCGTGGCCCGCTTGGAGAGCTCTCGCGCCAGCTTGATGCGCTGCGCCTCCCCCCCGGAAAGGGTGGTGGCCGATTGTCCCAGGCGGATGTAGCCCAGGCCTACGTCGTGCAGGGTCTGGAGTCGGCGGGTGATCTTGGGTAGGGCCCCGAAGAACTCCAACGCTTCGCTCACCGTCATCTCGAGTACCTCGGCGATGTTGTGCTCCTTGTAGCGCACCTGCAACGTCTCGCGGTTGTAGCGTGCGCCGTGGCAGACGTCGCAAGGGACGTAGACCTCCGGCAGAAATTGCATCTCGATGCGCAGCGTCCCCTGGCCCTGGCAAGCCTCACAGCGTCCTCCCTTGGTGTTGAAGGAGAACCGGCCCTTGTCGTAGCCACGGATCTTTGACTCCGGAAGCTCCGCGAAGAGCTCCCGGATGGGCGTGAAGACTCCCGTGTAGGTGGCAGGGTTGGAGCGAGGCGTGCGTCCGATGGGTGACTGGTCGATGTTAATGACCTTGTCGAGAAAGTCCAGCCCCTCGATGGCGGTGACACTCCCCGCCGGTTCCCGCGAACCGTTGACGACCTGAGCCAGTCGCCGGTAGAGGGTCTCCACGACGAGCGTGCTCTTCCCGGAGCCCGAGACGCCCGTCACGCAGATGAAAAGCCCCAGGGGCAGGCGCACGTCGATGTGTTTGAGGTTGTGCTCCCGCGCGCCTCGCACGAGCAGGGCTTTTCCATTGCCCGCCCGCCGAGCCTGTGGCACTGGCACTTGCTTGCGTCCGGAGAGGTAGGCTGCGGTCTCCGACGTCGGATGCGTCAATACCTCCGCTAGCGGGCCGGAGGTCACTACCTCACCGCCGTGCTCACCCGCCCCCGGCCCCAGGTCCAACACCCAATCGGCGGCGCGGATGGTCTCATCATCGTGCTCGACGACGAGGACGGTGTTGCCCAGATCCCGCATCTCCTTGAGCGTGCGGATGAGCCGGGCCGTGTCCCGCTGGTGCAGCCCGACGCTCGGCTCATCGAGGACGTAGAGCACCCCCGTGAGCCGCGATCCTACCTGCGTCGCCAGCCGGATGCGCTGCGCCTCACCGCCGGAGAGGGTGTTCGCCGCCCGATTGAGGCTCAGGTAATCGAGGCCCACATCCACCAGGAAGGTGAGGCGATTGTAGATCTCGTGCAGGGCGCGTTCGGCGATGGCGAACTGGGAGGAGGTGAGCAGCCCGTCGCCGATTAGTTCGCCCACCCAGGCCCGCAGCTCGATGACGGGCCACTCACTGATGGCGTGGAGGGGTTGCTCCGCGACGGTGACGGCGCGGGCTACGTCGTGCAGCCGGCTTCCCCCACAGCTCCGGCAGGGGGTGCGGCTCATCACCTCTTCGATACGGCTCCGCATGTAGTCGGAGTCCGTCTCATCGTAGCGCCGTTGAAGATTGGGAAGCACGCCCTCGTAGCGCCGCCGCCCCTCCCAGACACCGTGGGGCCCCTCGAAGCGGATCTCGATCCGCTCGCGTCCCGTTCCCTGGAGGATGAGGCGTTGCTGCTGCTCGGTCAGCTCACGCCAGGGAGCGTCCATGTTGACGCCGTAGTGCTCGGCCACGCCTTTGAGCAAGCGGAAGGTGTAGCTGTCGTGATCCTCGGGGATCCCGAAGGCGATGGCTCCCTCGTTAAGGGAGCGGTCGGGGTTGGGGACGATGAGGTTCGGATCGAGTTCCATCTTGTAGCCCAATCCCTGGCAGGACTCACAGGCGCCGTGCGGGCTGTTGAAGGAGAAAGTGCGCGGCTCCAGCTCTGGAAGGCTGATGCCGCAGATAGGGCAGGCCAGGGCCTCAGAAAAGAGGATGTCTCCCTCTGCCTGGCGTTCGGGATCGGGCGCGCGGACCACGTCCACAATCAGCAGCCCGTCGCCCAGCCGGAGGGCCGTCTCCACCGAATCAGTCACCCGGCTGACAAAGTCACGGTAGATGGTCGGCTGGGTCTCTTCCCGGGAGGGGATGACCAGCCGATCCACTACCGCCTCGATGTGATGCAGCTTATAGCGATCCAGCTCGGGTACTTGCTCCAACTCGTGAACGTCTCCGTCCACGCGCACGCGCAGGAAGCCCAGCTTGCGCGCTTCGTCGAAGATGTTCTGGTGATGTCCCTTGCGGCCCCGGACGAGCGGTGCCAGCACCTGAAGACGGGTTTCCTCCGACATCCCCAATACGGCATCGACGATCTCCTGCGCGCTCTGCTGCGTGACCTCGCGCCCGCAGCGCGGGCAGTGGGGGATACCGATGCGGGCGTAAAGCAGGCGAAGGTAGTCGTAAATCTCCGTGACCGTCCCCACCGTGGAGCGCGGATTATGCGAGACGCCCTTCTGATCGATAGCGATGGCCGGACTGAGGCCCTCAATGGACTCCACGTCGGGCTTGTTCATCTGCCCGAGGAACTGCCGCGCGTAGGAGCTCAACGACTCGATGTAACGGCGCTGGCCCTCAGCGAAGATGGTATCGAAGGCCAGGGACGACTTGCCGGACCCCGAGAGGCCGGTGATGACCACCAGCTGATTCTTCGGGATCTTGACGGTCACGTTCTTCAGGTTGTGCTGTCGCGCACCACGGACGGTTAACCACTCACTTGCCATAATACTCCTTGCTCTCTCGCTCTCTGCAACCCAGCATTATAACACGAAATTGCCAAAAGTAATAGGTCATTTGTTCTAGGCGGGGCTATCCAATCAACGTTGAAGCTCCGTCCCAGGGGCACCTGGAAAAAATTCGGCTTTTGCGCTCCGGGTTCTACGCCAGATTCGCCCCCGAGACGGGCGCTACGAACACTTTTCAGCCAAATGCGATAGCCCCATCTAGGTGAAAGATTTGAGCTTTTCAAGGATTGTCTTATAGTAAGATTGACAATGTCTCATCTCTTCGAAACCGTGCGCTGTCTGCCAAGGCCTGTGCAGAGACGGCGCGGGAGCCTTGACCATGTTGGGAGGGGGGAAGATGGTTAAACGCACGCGACGCGAAATCGAAAACGAGATCCTGCGCCACGGAACGATCCCCTTGGAGTTGGAGGCCGCGGATCTTACGGGGCTTGATCTTTCGACCCTCCGATTGCGGCGGGCGAATCTGCGCCAGGCGGATTTGGAGCGGGCGGAGCTGCGGGCGACCGATCTGCGGGAGGCCGTGCTTACGGAGGCCAATTTGCGCGCCGCGGACCTCCGTCAGGCGCGGCTGGTAAAGGCAGAGTTGCAGCGGGTCGATCTCAGCCGGGCCCAGCTCTGGGAGGCCGATCTCTATCGCTGTAACCTGGAATACGCCTCGTTGGTCCAAGCTGACCTGCGCCTTGCTCGCTTGCAGGAGGCCAACCTCCGGTACGCGAATCTCCAGCGGGTCAACCTGCGCCGCGCAGATCTGCGAGGCGCAAATCTGCGCGGCGCTCAGCTTCAGGCCGCGGATCTCAGAGGGGCTGATCTGCGTTGGGCCGTGCTGAAGGAGGCGGAGCTGATGGGCGCACGTTACGATGAGGAAACACTCTGGGATCCCGAGTTTGACCCCCGGGCTGCGGGAGCGCTACCTTTTGTTCCGGCGGCGCCTCTATCCTAGCCCCCTGGTGCATTCATGTGTGCTAAAGCCAAAGCTCGACGCTACGACCGCAAGTATTTCGAAAGCGTTTTCCGCCGGGGAGAGCGCGACTCACAACGGAGCCGCAACCGCTTGTACCTCATCCGTCGCTATCGAGCGGAGGGTAAATTACTGGAGATCGGCTGCGGCAAGGGGTATTTTCTTCAGGCGGCAGCCCGTTACTTCACGGTGGAAGGGATCGATATCTCGCCCTATGCGGTGCAGGCGCTTGCCGGTCTGCCCCAGCTGCACATTCGGCGGGGCGATGTTGAGATCGTGTCTCTGCCCGCCGCCGAGTATCACGTCATCGCGGCCTTTAACGTGCTCGAGCATCTCTCTCATCCCCAGACCGTCCTGGAAAAAGTTCACACCGCACTGCGCGAAGACGGCATCTTCGTCGGCTCCGTGCCCTATAACGGGGCGCTCGTGGGCCGGGTCCATACTGCGATCACTAACCTTGTTGACCGGACCCACGTTTCCACCTATACGGCCCCGCGTTGGAGATGTCACTTCAAGGCGGCAGGTTTCGGCGACCTTCGCTTTTTTGGGGAGGTGATGCTGGGGAAGAAGCGGAGCTTCTACATTCAGAATCGTCTCTGGCCCTGCTTCTCGCTTAATTTGATATTTGTAATGAGGAAG
>NPIE01022856.1_pt1 | contig 12186 bp, 6 predicted proteins | sample 8637661 | NCBI WGS metagenome assembly NPIE01 (sample SAMN07420842, study PRJNA396082) | bioreactor metagenome | isolation source: sample BA12 brine-fed electro-methanogenic bioreactor BA | place: Japan: Kochi | collected 2016-12-09 | reverse complement strand
AAAGCACAATCCGCGCACCTGCCGCCGCTCCCCCACGGTGTAAAAGCCCCTTGCGTGGGTTATCGGCCGTCCAAGCGACGCGCTGTATTTCGGAAATCAGGTGTGAATCGGCGAGAACGACGCCATGGGTCGCGGTGAACGGTTGCATGTCGGCGCGGTGCGCGCACGCCATATCCGTTCGGAACTACGGCTACCGCATGTGGATGAACACTGCCCTGGCGAGATTCTCTCCCATACCTCCCAATCTCCTCTTTCCCTCACAACTCTCTCGGCTCACAGTGTAACGGAGCGGGGCCGGGGAATCAAGGCATATACCCCAGATAAAGAGGCGCGGATTCTTGGGGGCGGCCTGCTTGAACTCCGCCATAATACTGATTTAAGTTTTTATTTTACAAATGGTTGCGCCGATACTGACTGCGCAGGGCAATCCGCCCATAACCTGCCCTGCCGGCGATGTCTCCCGGTCGATGTGCGTGGGCGGCGTCAGGATTCGGAGTTGTCTTCACCGCTGGCGGTCAGGCCGTGGCGGATGGTGTTCTCGCTGATGGTGCGCGGGCGGCAGAACTGGAGCAGGTAGTCGGGACCGCCCAGGCGGGCGCCGTCGCCGCTGAGCTTGCTGCCGCCGTAGGGTTGCACGTCGACCTGCGAACCGGTGATCTTGCGGTTGATGTAGAGGTTGCCGACGCGGAATTCCCAACGGGCGCGCTCGATGTGCGCGGGGCTGCGGGAGTACAGCCCGCCGGTGAGGGCGTAGACGCTGTCGTTGGCCAGCTCCAGGGCGTGGTCGAAGTCGCGGGCGCGCAGGACGGCCAGCACGGGGCCGAAGATCTCTTCCTGGGCCAGAGGCGATTTCGGATCCACCTCGGTGAAAATGACGGGGGCGACGTAGTGGCCTTGTTTCGGCAGAGCATCGGCCGGGCTTTCGAAGAGCACGCGGGCGCTCGTCTTGGCTTCGGCGATGTAGCCCGTGATCCGCTCGGCGTCGGCCGCGGAAATGACCGGGCCAATGTTGCTGCCCACGACCGCCGGGTCGCCGATGGTCATGGTCGCGGCCGCGTCGCGCAGTTTCTGGCAGAAGGCGTCGTGGATGGCGTCGAGCACGATGACCCGCGAGCAGGCGGTGCACTTTTGCCCGCTGAAGGCGAAAGCGGATTCGAGGACGCCGAGCACGGCCTCGTCGATGTCCACGTCGTGATCGACGATGATGGCGTTCTTGGCGCCGGTATCGATGACGGTGCGCTTGAGATGCCGCTGCCGGGGCCGGACCTGGGCGGCGGAGGCGGCCACCTGCAAGCCCACGTCGCGCGAACCGCAGAACACGACGGCGTGGACGTCCGGATGGGCGACGAGGTGCGCCCCGATCTCCGCGCCATCGCCGGGCAGGTAGTTGACCGCGCCCGCGGGAACGCCGACAGCCGTGAAAACCTCCATGAGCAGAGCCGACGCCACGGGGGCCCGCGACGAGGGTTTGACCACCACCGTATTGCCCACGGCCAGGGCGGCGGAGACCATCCCGCTGAGCATGGCCAGGGGGAAATCCCAGCAGCCCAGGCAGACGCACACGCCGCAGGGGTCGTAGACCAGCACGTTGTCTTCGCCGGGCACGTTGCGGCGGCGGGGTCGTTCGGCCATGCGCTCGACGAGGGCGGCGTGGTAGTTGCAGTAGTCGATGGCCTCGGTGACTTCGGCGTCGGCCTGTTGGGCGTTCTTGCCGATTTCGCGGATGAGGGCGACGGTGAGTTCGAGGCGGTGATCGGTCAGGACGGTTGCGGCCTTGCGGAGCAGATCGGCGCGTTGGTAGGCGCTGCGGGCGCTCCAGGGGGCCAGGGCGGCGGCAGCGGCGGCGACGGCTTGGTCGGCGTGGGCGGTGGAGGCCGCGGCGGTCCGGCCGACGATTTCATCCGGGTGGGCGGGATTGTGCGAGGCGATCCATTGGCCCGTTTCGACGGCCTGCCCGCCGATGGCCAGGGGATAATCGACCGGGCCGCGGGCGCGGGCGGCGGCGAGGGCGTCGGCCGCGCGGATGCGGTTTTCCGCGGATGCAAAGCCCGTATTCACTGCGTTGGCGAAGGCCGTCATGGGCTCCTCCTCGAAAGTGTCTTCATCGCGCCGCCGGGGCAGGGGCGCGCTCGGCGGGCGCGCCTCGGCGGGGTTTTCCAGCAGGCGGTCGTAGGCCGCCCGGTCGCCGAAGCCCTGCTTGAGAAACGAATCGTTGGAGGTGTTCTCGAGCAGCCGGCGGATCAGATACGCCATGCCCTTGAGCAGATCGCCGTAAGGGCAGTAGATGCGCAGGCAGCGCCCCATCTGGACCACGGCCTGCTTGAGCGGGTCGCCCATGCCGGCGAGCATCTGAAGCTCGTAGTCGCGCGCCGGCAGGCCGAGTTCCTCCGCAACGGCCATCACGTGGGCGAGGGAGCGCACGTTGTGGCTGGCGAACGCGGGGCGAATCAGGTCCGCGTGCTCGAGCATGGTCCGCGTGCACCGTTCGTAGCAGGCATCGGACTCCCACTTGCGCGTCCACACGGGGATGGGCGTGCCGTAGCGGACGGCGTAGGTCGTTTCGGTATCCCAGTAGGCACCCTTGACCAGGCGAATGGCGATCGGCGTGCCGCGCTGCCGCACCCACTCGAGCAGGCCGTGCAGATCGGCCTCGCCGTCCTGGAGATAGGCCTGCACCACGATGCCGATGTCGGGCCAGTCGCGATACGCCGGCTCGTTGAGCAGCCGCTTGAAGAAAGCCAGGGTCATGTCGCGATAGCGGAAGGCCTCCATATCGACGTTGACGAAGACGCCGAGCGCGCGGGCGCGGTCGAGCAGCGGCCGCAAACGCCCCGCGACGGTGTCGTAGACCCGATCGGGGTTGACCGGGTCGAACACCGGGTCGAAGGCGGTGAGCTTGATGGAGATGTTGGCTCTGGGCATGGGGCCGTCGCGGCCTGCGTCGATCTGGGGGACGTGGGTCCAGTGGCGGGCGGCCTCGCCGAGCGATTCGATGAGCTCCAGGTAGACGCGGGCGGCCTCCTCCGCCTGGGGGTCGCTGATGGTGGCTTCGCCGAGGACGTCGAGGGTGAACGCCATGTGCCGGGCGCGAAGGCGTTCGGCGTTGGCGATGGCTTCGCGGGTGTTGGTGCCGGTGATGAAGGAATGGGCCATCGCAAACGCCGACCAGCGCACGACCGAGCCGACGCTGCGCCCATAGAGGGAATGGGGATCGCGGAAGGCGGTGGCCAGGCGCATGGGCAAGCTGCCCTTGACGACGTCGGGCGTGAGGTATTCCTTGAGGTGGCGGGCGATGTCGGCGTCGTCGCCGAGGTGCGGCACGCACTCCATGAAGCGGAAGAGCTGGGTCTGGAGGCGCGGGTCAGCGGAAACGTATTCGAGCATCTGCCGTTCCCACCAGGCGCGGCGCCAGAAGCGCGGCTCAGCGGCGTGGGCGCGTTCGAAGAGTTCGCGGCCCAGTTCGCGGCAGCGCCGCTCGGTGGTTTGGCGATCGTGCCGGCCGGCGACGGGGGTCGGGGTCAGGGTCGTCGTCACGATGAGGCGTCCTCCACCTCCACGATCCGCCGTCCGTGGAGAAAAACCAGGTACCGGGCGGTCACCGGTCGTCCGAACACCGCGGACACCGCGGCGGCGTAGAGTTGCAGTTGCAGGGCATAGTCGGCCGCGCGGGCGTCCACGTCGCCGGCGTCCACGCGGTCGGTTTTGTAATCCACAATGGCCAGACCGGCCTGGTCGGTCAGGATGCCGTCGACGACGCCCCGCACGAGCACCCGATCATCCGCGTCGCCGGTCACCAGACGATCGAAGCGGTCGGCCGGCTCGCTCGCGAGAAACATCCACTCGCGGCGATAGCCGTCGTCGCCGGCGGCGCGGATCCGCCGCCCCAGCGGCGTATTGAAAAACCACGCCAGGGCATCCACGTCGATGAGGGGCACGTCCGCCGCATCGAGCAGGCCGTCGGCCGCCAGCCGGTCCATTTGCTGGGCGATCTGCGCCGCGTCGGCCGCCTGGTCCAGTCGGAGTAATTCTAGCGCGGAATGGACAACCCGCCCGCGACGAATCCCCTCCTGCCGTGCGTCGGCAGACGCGGCCGTGTGGTGGGCGGGCGCCCGCGCATCGGCCACCACCGGCGCGGACTCTTCGTCCGGCCAATCGTGCGGCCGCTTGACGCCACTGGCCGCCCGGGCGGCCTGCACGGAGGAGGTTTCCAGATGAGGGTAGGCGTAGTCGAGGCGATCGATGAAGTCCACGGCCCATTCCAGTTCGCGACTGAGAGGTTCGGCCGGGGGGAGGGGCGCGAGGGCGGCCACTGCTTTGCGAAGACCGGCATCGTCGGCGCTGGCGGCCGCGGGCAGGCGCCAGTCGAGAATCTCGTCCGGCGCATAGGTGGTCACCTCGAGGAGGACGCCGGCATCGGGCCCGGTGGCCTCGTCCCACGTCACCCGCGCGGGCGGGATAGCGCCGTGGGCGGCGACCACCCAATGCAACGGGGTCTGGGCGCTGAGCACCTGCAAAGGCCCCACCTGTCCGGCGTTGGCCCGGGCCATAGCCCGCATCCGCTCCAGCTTCTCCAGATCCTCAGTGCCCACGAGGATGAGCTTTTCGCGGGCGCGGGTTAGGGCGACGTACCAGACGCGAAGCTCCTCGGCCTGGGAGGCCTCATCGGCCGATCGGGCGCAGGCCCGATGGAGTACCGTGGGGTACTCGATGAGGCGGTCGCGATCGACGGCCTTCAGTCCGACGCCGGTCGTGCGGTCGAAGAGGAAGCGTCCGGTGGCGTCGGTGCGGTTGAAGGCGCGGCCCATTTCCGCGGCGATGACGACGGGGAATTCGAGGCCCTTGGACTTGTGGATGCTCATGATGCGGACGACGTTTTCGGCCTCTCCGACGGCGGAGGGGGCGCCCAGGTCCTGATCGACCGCCTGCAACGACTCGATGAAGCGGAGGAAGCGGCGCAGCCCCTGGCGCCGGAAGCCGCCGAACTGGCGGGCGCGTTCGTGCAGCGCCACCAAGTTGGCGCGCCGCTGCTCCCCACCGCGCAGACCGCCGACGTACGCAAAGTAGCCCGTATCGCGATAGATCCGCCAGAGCACGTCGGCGAGCGGCTGGTCGCGCAGGTCGCGGCGGTAATGCTCGAGGCGGCGCAGGAGGCCGTTGAGTTTTTCACGCAGGGCGACGTCGGGCCCGCGCCGCGCGTACGCGCGTACGGCCTCGTGAAAGTCCACGCGCTTGTCCAGCCGCCGAATCGCCAGCAGATCGTCCTCGGTGCAGCGCTCGCCGAGCATGCCGGAGCGGAGGACGGCCGTCAGCGGGATGTCCTGCTGGATGTTGTCGAGGACGGCCAGCAGCGCGAGCACGTCGCGGACCTCCTGGGCCTCGAACAGCGCGTGGCCGGCGTCGGTCCAGGTGGGGATGCCCATCTGCGTGAGCACGCCGGCGATGGCGGCGGCGCTGTGGCGCGTCGAACGCAGGAGGATGCAGATGTCGCGGTAGGCCAGAGGGCGACGGTCGTCCGGCGGTCCGACCTGCATGCCGGAGCGGAACAGTTCGTCAATCCGCGTGCCGATGCGGAAGGCCTCGCGCTCGACAGCGCCCCACTGCGCGGGATCGTTGACGTCGACGTAGCGGGGAACGTCGTCGTCCTCGGCGGCGGCGACCTGGTCGTCGTCGGTCTCCAATTTGCGGGCGAGAACGTGCAGCTCCACCGGTTCGCCAACCGGGGGCAGGGGTTGCTCGGGGGCTTTCAGTTCCGCATGTTCATCGTAGGCGATGCCGCCGACCTCGTCCTGCATCAACTGGCGAAACAGGGCGTTGACGCACTCCAGGACGTTGCGAAAGCTGCGGTAGTTGCGCTGCAAGTCGATGCACGCGCCGCCCTCGCCCCGGCGAAAGGCCGCGGCGCGGCGCAGGAACATCACCGGCTCGGCCAGGCGGAAGCGGTAGATGCTCTGCTTGACGTCGCCGACGGTGAAGAGGTTGCCGGCCTGGGCGGACGACGCCTCGCGGCTCACGAGGGCGAGCAGGGTCGCCTGCAAGGGGTTGATGTCCTGGTACTCGTCGACGAGCACGTGGGCGAAGCGCCCGCGCAGCTCGGCGGTCACCGGATTTTGCTCCTCGTCGGGGAGCCGCTCGGTGAGCAGCCGATAGGCCAGGCGCTCCAGGTCGGCGAAGTCCATCACGCCCAGGGCCCGTTTGACCGCGTCGAAGCGCTGCACGAAGGCGTCCGCGAGCAGGACCAGGGTCTGCGCATAGGGCATCACCCGATCAAAGCCGGCCGACAGCTCTTCGGCGCTGAAGCGGGCAAGGCGTTTTTGCAGGCGGGTTTTGAGCAGCGTCTTCTGCACGTCGGCGAAGACGTCGCGGGCGCGATCTCGCTCGGTGATCTCCTCCGGCGTCGCGGACTTGCCCAGGCGCGGCGAACCGCGCGAGCTGAGTTCGTAGGCGAGGATGTCCTGCCGCACGCGCTCGAAATCGCGCCCGTGCTCGATCCGCTGGGCCCAGTCGTCGAGCTGGGCCTGGTAGTCGCGCAGCAGTCCGGCATAGAATGCGCCGGTGGGCCATTCGCGGTCGATCACGCGGGCGGCGGCGGTGCAATGCTCCGCCTGGCGGCGCAGTTCGACGCGCAGGGCGCTTTCCCAATCGGCGAGCAGCATCGCGCGGCGCTCGGCAGAATCGCCGCAGGCCAGTTGCACCCAGGCCTGCGGCTCGGGCAGGCTGACCAGGAAATTCGCCAGTTGCAGAACGAACTGGGCGATTACACCGTCGTAGCCCAGGCCGTAGTCCTCGACCAGCCGGCGGAAGGCCTCCGCGTCGGGCCCGTCGCCGGCGTAGTGTTCGTTGAGCAGCTCGCTGAGCGCCTCGTGCTTGAGCAGGCGGGCTTCGTCTTCGTCAAGCAACTGGGCGTGGGCATCCACTCCGACGCGGTGAAACCAGCGGCGGACCATCCACAGGCAGAACGCGTGCAAGGTGGATATCTGGACGGTGTCGATGAGGGCCAACTGGGTGCGCAACCGCTCGTCGCCGCTTTCGGCACGTTCGCGCAACGCGCGGTTGATGCGCTGCTTCATCTCGGCCGCGGCGGCTTCGGTGAAGGTGACCACGAGCAGTTCATCGACACCGCAACGATACGGCGGCGGCGCGTCGCAGATCAGGTGGCCGCAGCGGGCGGCCAGGACGGCGGTCTTGCCGGAACCCGCGGCGGCCGACACCAGCACGCTGCGATCGACGGTCTCGATGGCCCGCCGTTGTTCAGGGGTAAACTCAATCGCCGGCATCGTCGCCCTCCCCCACCCGCGTGAAGACGTCCGAGCGCTTGAGGTCGTCGAGATGCCGCATGCCGGGATCACCGAATTCGAACCGGCAGATCGCCTTCATCGGGCACCAGTGGCAGGGCGAGAAGTTCTTGAGCCGATAGGGTGAGACGGAAACGTCGCCGTCGAGCACGCCGTCGGCCAGTTCGCCCAGCTTCCGCCGGGTGTGGGCCAGCAGCGCCGCAAACTGTGCCGGCTCGGCCGCGTCGCCGGTATCCACCGCGCCCAGCGTGCCGTCTTTCTTGCGGAAGATTTTGAAGTAGCGGGCACGCCCGGTCGGCGGGGCGCCGCCTTCGAGCAGGTCGATCCGGCCGGCGTCGAACAGGCCGCGGGGCAACGCCTCGTCCGGACCGGCGACGTCCTCCGGCGCGTCGTCGGGGTGATCGACCGGCTGGTACTTGCGCAAGAGGCTCACGTAGAACGCGCCGACGGGCACGATGGGCCGACCGGCGAGCGTCTCGCCGCGTTCGCCCAGGGCGAGAAGATATCCCAGCAGTTGCAGGCTCAGCCCGTGGTAAACGGACCCCAGGTCGAGCCGCTTGTCGCGGGTGCGCTTGTAGTCCACGACCACGCCGATCAACTCGTCGCCGACTTCGGCGAGATCGACGCGGTCGATGACGCCGCGCACGCGCAGGCGCCGGCCCTGCGGGGTCGTAATGTCCAGCGCCGGCAGGCTCTGGGGATCATCGGGGAAGCCGTACTTGCGTTCCGCCGCTCGCGGCACGAAGCGCCCGGCGGACGAGACCCGTTGCTGCCCGCGGACGATGGGCGAGAGATCGTGGGCGCTGCGCTCAAGGATATAGGCGTCGCGGGCGCTGGACAGCTCCCCTTCGCGCTGGAGACCTTCACCGATGCGCTGCCGCGCCGCTTCCAGCCGGGTGAGCACCTGCGCGTCGGGCACGTCGGCGAAGCGTTCATTGCGGGCGAGGCAGTCATTGAGGAATTCCTCCAAGAGCGCGTGGTGGACCGTGCCCACGTCCACCGGTTGCAAGTCGGCCTCGCGGCGCTCGCGCAGCCGCAGGGTGAAGCGGGCGAAACGCTGGAAGGGGCACGCCGCGAAACTCTCCAGCTCGGAAACACTCGCGGTGTAGTCGCCTTCGGCCAGGTCCTTGACCGAGGCCGGCGCGAGCTGCGCCTCGTTGACGTAACGTAATGAAGCCAGCGCCGCTTGCAGCACCCCGGCGTGTTCGTCGCGCACGCGGGCCACGGCGTAGAGATCGTTCCAACGCTGGCGCACCGCCGGCGCCGGCTCCCGGTCCAACACCGGACGGCGGGACATTTCCAGTGCGAGGGCGCCGGCGAGGTCCCGGCCGGTGAGCACCGGCCAGGTTGCGCGCAGCGCGGCCGGATCGCCGATGGCCTGCATGGCCAGCCCCGGCAACGCGTGTTCCAGCAACTCCGCGTACGGCGACGGGCGCAGGGCCTTGCCGGCGTCGTCGGCCGCGGCGCAGGTGACGATGAGCTTTTCGCTCGGGCGGGTGAGGGCGACGTACGCCAGCAACTGCTCGTCGAGGATGCGCTGGCGTTGACCTTCGCGCAGCGGCACGTTGCGCCCGGCGAGCTGGGCGCGGTCCTCGTCGTTGAGGATGGCGTCCTCGGCCGCCCGCAGGGGAAAGACTCCATCGTTGAAACCCAGGACGATGGCGGCCTTGATGTCCGGATGGCGGCTGCGTTCGATCGATCCGACAAGCACCTGGTCGAGCGTCGGGGGGACAAGGCCCATGCTGAGCTGGCCAAGCCCGGCCTCGAGGACGCCGGCGAGATCGGCGACGCCGAGCGGAGCGTCGCCCAGCGCGTCGGCGAGGTCGGCCAGAAAGGCGTCGATGTCGCCGATGATCTGGCGATGCTCCGCAGCGAGTTCCATGGCCCCGTCGCCTTCGCGCTGCGTGGCCCAGGCCTCGAGGACCTCGGCCGCATTCGCCCGCTGGAGCAATGCGGCGAAGGCCCGGGCCCATTCGGCACCCGCAAGCCGGGCGGCCGACGTAGGGAAATCGCCAATGACTTCGAGCACGCGCCGCCGGGCGGCGTTCACGCGGTCGAGATGGGCCTGCTCAATGGCGCTGGGCTGCGCGGGGTCGCGGGCTCCCTTCAGGAAGGTCCACGCCGCGTTCGATGGGCGCGCCTCCCACGCCGATCGGCCGATGATGCCGTGGGCGAGCACGTAGTTTTCGAGCTCGTCGGCCGCGTCGTCCGCGAGGCCGAGCAGCCCGGTCTTGAGCAGCAGTCGGACGGCGTCGATCGACCAACCGGTCGCGGCCAGGGCGGTCACTCCGCGGATCAGCTCGACGAGCGGGTGGTGCGCGGTGGAACGCCGACGGTCGATGAAGAAGGGGATGTTGCGCTCGCGAAGCGCGGCCGACAGGAGGTCGTGGTACGGGGCCAGGTCGCGGCAGATGATGGCGATGTCGCGGTAGCGCATCCGCCCCTGGGTGGACCAGACCAGCCGGAGCACCTGCGCGACCGCGTATTCCACCTCGACCCGGCGATCGGGTGCGGTGAGCAGGAGCACCTGCANNTTCGTCGGCATTCGCGTCGCCGGCCGGGGCAGCGGCGGGTCGGCGACGTCCGAAGCACGCTTCGAGATGGGCCAACGCAGGCTGGTCGGCAAAGCGCGGCGGCGTCGGCGGCGTCAACACCAGGGCATCGGATACGGCCACGCCCGCGTCACTCAGCCGCTGACGCAGGGCCAGGTAGGTGCGCTGGGGACGGGCGAAGAGATCGGCCGGCCCGACGCCGCCGGGGCCCTGCGTTCGGGCGTGATAGTCCGGATCGACGAGCAGGGTGATGTCCACGTCGATCGCCCGCCGGGCCAGCTCGACCAGCAGGCGCATCTCCTGGCCGGTGAAGCCGGCGAAACCGTCCACCCAGATGCGCGCCCCGGCGAGGTAGTCGGTGCGCCCCAGCGCGGCGCGGGCAAGTTGCAGATGCTGCGACGGGTCGAGTCGGGTGTCGCCCAAGTGCTCAAGGTAGGCGGCGTACAGGTCGGCGAGGTCGGCGAACTTGGCGGCGTGGCGGGGATCCTGTTGCGGATCGCCGGCGCGCAGATCGTCGGGTTGCACGTCCTCTTCGATCAACTCGCTGATGGTTTGGCCCAGTCGATCGAAAAAGCCCGTCAGCCGCTCGACGCGCTTGTAGTAACGCAGGTGGGGTGCGCGACGTGCGATGATGCTGCGCAGCACCATGGCCCGGGCCACGGGCGAGAGCGCCGTGCGCTCGGGCGCGTGAGCGGCCTGGAGGACGCGATAGGCCAGGCGTTTGAAGCTGAGCACTTCTGCGCGGTGGGTGGCGTGGAGGTCGCCGGCGAGGAGGGCGCGCTCCATCTGCAAGCTGGCCTGCTCGGGCGTGAGCAGAACCAGGCGGGGCCCGGCGAGCGGAGAACGCTTGAGTTCTTCCCGAATCGACGCGAGGCAGTGATGCGTCTTGCCGACCCCGGCGCGGCCGATCACGAAGCGCACAGACATGCCATGCTTCTAGCCCCGCGGCGCACCGGGGTCAAGCAGAGACGATTTGCCGGAATTCGGGGTACGTGGTTGCCCCAAGGGGGGATCACAAATTCACAGGCGCGGCGGGGCGTGCGACGGCATGCGGACTGCGGCCAAGCCGACTGACACGCCCACCGCCGTTGCGGTGAGCAAAGGGGTCACTCGCGGGTGGCGGCGTCGCGGGCAATGCGTCGGACCAGGCTGCGATAGCGCAGGTACTTGGTGAGCTTGTGGACCAGGGCGTAGAGGAAAGCGAGAAAAAACAGCAGGAAGGGGACGGCGATGAAGTAGGCCCACGCCTCGCTTCCGACGACGGCCGCGTACAACGTCCATCCGCCGATGGCGCCGCACAGCAGCACCACGAGGGCGTCGCCCCACGGCAGGCCGATGTCCTGCGGGAAGAAGATGCCGCGGCGGGTGAGGGCCCGGGTGTCATACGATTCGCCGCACTCGGGGCAGCGCCCCACGACCGCCCCGCGGCGGAGATTGTACCCGCAGCCGGCACAGAAGATGTCCCGGTCCATTCCGCCGGCGTGTTCGATGTCCTGTCCGGGTCGCGGCATAGCAGCATTGTCTCGTTCTGGTCGGGCATCGGCCGTCAGCAGCGTTCATTCTCCAGTTCCTCACGGCCGAAAGGGCTGCCACACTCCGGGCAGCGCGGCTCGTTCAAGCCTGTGAGGTTGTAGCCGCAGACGGCACACGCGGGGAAACATGTTTGAGGGAGGAAGTACACGCGGCGCCGACCCGTATACAGGAATATCAAAATGAGAACATACAAAGCAAGCCGCCCAGGCATTTGTATCAGCACCATCAGCACCGCACCCGTGGTAATGGGCTGGAATCCATGCCAGGCCATGGAGACAAAATCAATTGCCGGGCCCAGCGCAACCAAAACCAGCATGATGACGCTCCAGCGGCGCGCCGATCGTGGACGACGCAAGATGAAGACGCCTGCGATGATCTCGACCATGCCCCGGATGATCGCCCAACCCCGAGTCGTCAACAAATGCACACGCCAGTCTGCCGGCACGCGATCAGGCAGGACGAGCAACATAATGCCTTCACTCACCGAACTGAACGCAGCCGCCAGCCCGAACGCCAGCAAAGCCCCGCCGAGTAACGTCGCCCACTCCGGCCTTTGGCCTGGATGATGTGCAGGCCCGATCGCGGCACTGAGTACGGGCGTCTGCGACAGCGTTTTGTGATGGTCGTCCAAGTCGTCGGCTTCCAAACGGGGAGCGTTCTACTCCTCGACGGAGAAGAGGGCGTCGACGAACTGGACGGGGTCGAAGGGTTCGATGTCGTCGGCCGTTTCGCCCAGGCCGACGAACTTCACCGGCACGTTGAGCTGGTCGCGGATGCCGATGACGATACCGCCCTTGGCGCTGCCGTCG
>NPIE01005414.1_pt1 | contig 12187 bp, 10 predicted proteins | sample 8637661 | NCBI WGS metagenome assembly NPIE01 (sample SAMN07420842, study PRJNA396082) | bioreactor metagenome | isolation source: sample BA12 brine-fed electro-methanogenic bioreactor BA | place: Japan: Kochi | collected 2016-12-09 | reverse complement strand
CGACCAAGGAAAGGCGACTGTATATCGAGACTGCAGGCGCAAGCGCAGCGTTGAGTGACATCGTGATCAAGTGTGAGTGTGGTGCATCGGCGACTATGCAGGGTGCATTCGGAAAATACGCTCTGCGGGGCATCACACGCTGCCACGGGAGGCGTCCGTGGTTGGGCGACGCGGAAGCCTGCGAGGAGCTACCTCGAACACTGCAGCGAGGCGCCTCCAACGTCTGGTTTGCCGTAACCGCCTCTGCGATATCGATTCCTCCTTGGTCAGAGGGCGCCTACAGAGTCCTCAACCGGCACTGGACCATCCTCCGGAGCATCCCCGATGCTGCCCTAGAGGCAACGATCTCGGCCTCCGAAATGGCTGAGGATTCGGGTTACTCTGTGGAGGAACTGGTCGAAGCAGCCCGCGGCCGCCGCGGGCGAGAGAAAGGCGATACGGGAACTGCCGCCTCACGTGAGGATCTGCGTCGGGAGGAATACCGTGCGCTCGTGAGTGGCCGGGCCGAAACGAGCGCTGATCAGGAATTCGTCTGCGCCCCCATAACCGAGATTTCGTCCCCGATCGATGATTGGGTAGATCACGTCGGTCAGGTCAAGCGCCTTCGCGAGGTCCGCGTCCTCGAAGCCTTCACCCGCTTGCAGCCACCGTCCCCTGCCGACGATGAAGACCGGCGGGCGCCTATCACACTGAAGGAGACACCAGATCGTCTTCCCGGTATCGAGGTGTTGGGTGAAGGTATATTCATCCGTCTGAAAACGGATCGACTTGCCGAATGGGAGGAGCGTGACGGCGTGCGCGAGCGAGTGGCTCCGATCAACGGATACTATTCCGGGCACTTCGCACGATCCGGCATCGATCCGGATCGCGAGATTACGCCGCGGCTGGTGCTCATCCACACTCTCGCCCACGCACTGATCGGGCAGTTTGCCCTGGAGGCTGGCTACCCTGCGGCATCTCTACGGGAGCGGCTCTACGTTGCCGATGACATGACCGGGTTATTGATCTACACTGCTACGACCGATGCGGCCGGCAGCCTCGGCGGCGTCGTCGCACAAGCAGAGCCGGAACGACTGGCCAGCACGTTTGCGGAGGCCGTGAAGCGGGCCTCCTGGTGCTCGGGAGATCCCCTATGCATCGAGTCCGAGGCCACAGGGGTGAACTCCCTCAATCTGGCCGCATGCCACGCCTGCGTCCTGCTGCCGGAGGTGAGTTGTGAGGAGGGAAACGTACTCCTCGATCGTGGACTCCTGGTAGGCACGCCGGAAGAGCCAGATCTCGGTTTCTGCTCATCCTTGGTCTAGGACAACGTGGCCAGACTCTACCCTCCGGAAATTGCGGCTTCTACGAAGAGCAGCGCCGAGCGCCGGCTCTTTGAGATAATAGGATCCCAGTTGGGCAACGATTGGTGTGTTTTGCACTCACTGGGGCTTGCCGAGCATCAGTCTAAGGTGTGGGGCGAGATCGACTTCGTCCTTGTGGGAACGACGGGGATCTACTGCCTAGAAGTCAAGGGCGGACACGTCGCTCGAGAGGACGGTGTCTGGTACTATACGGACCGATACGGTACCAGACATCGCTCATACGAGGGGCCCTTTGAACAGGCTCAATCGGCAGCACATTCCCTACGACGGTACCTCCTGGGCCGTATTCCCTGGGTCAACGAGGCGGCGGTCGGATGGGGCGTGGCGATGCCTGACGTGCCCTTTCGGTTTGACGGTCCCGACCTAGAGCCGCGGGTCCTCTACGATGTTCGCGACACGGTTCGACCCTTTGCAGAGTATGTCGATCGCCTTTCTGACTATTGGCATAGAGCTCTGGGGAGCGCCAAGAGACGCCCGGTCTCAGCCCTCGGCCACGGCCAGATTCGGGCGGTGGTCGACACGTTGCGTGGGGATTTCGATCTGCGACCTTCGCTTTCCGACCGGGTCCGCGCGGCCTCCGATGAACTGCTGCGCTTGACCGAGGAGCAATATCGGGTGCTCGACGGGCTTAGCCTGAACCCACGCGTGCTCGTCCGCGGCTCCGCAGGCACCGGAAAGACTTTGCTGGCCGTCGAGGAGGCCCGTCGTCTTGCGCGCGAGGGTAGACGTGTATTGTTCGTGTGCTACAACCGCAATCTCAGTCGTGTACTCAAGGCAACCGTCGCGGATCTGGACGGCGTCGAGGTCTTCAGTCTGCATGGGCTTATGCACAGGCTCATATCGGAGGCGGGACTGGCGGGCCGCTTGCCGCAAGCACAACTAGAGGATCTCTTCGAGGTCTTCTACCCGAGTGTTGCGTTTGATGCCATTGTCGAACTCGGACGTGCCGAACACTACGATGCACTGATCGTGGACGAAGGACAGGACCTCTTGTTGGAGGATTATCTTGTCGTTCTCGGGGCATTGGTCAGGGGCGATGTGAAGAAGGGAACCTGGCGCGTGTTCCTCGATCACAAACAGGATATCTTCCGAGGTACGGCCCCGCCTGCCCTCCGGAGGTTGCTTGACGCAAGTCCTGCACAGTACCGACTGTCCGTTAACTGCCGCAACACGCGACCTATCGCGATCACCAATCGGCTGGTGTCGGGGATAGGTTCAGAGGAAACGCTCAAGGCAGAAGGGCCGGATGTCGAGCAGATCTGGTACCGGGATGATGCCCACCAACGACGTGAGGTGAGGAAATGTCTGAACCGACTGCTGGGGGAGGGCATAGGTCCCGAAGACATAGTCATACTCTCCCGGTACTCGTTGGACAAGAGCGCCCTTGCGGGTGGCCTGCCTCAAGTTCCGTATCCCCTTCAGGACGGCGTGGACGGTGGTGCGGCTCCCGTGATCCGCTTCTCCACGGTCTCGTCGTTCAAAGGACTCGACTCGGATGTCGTTCTCCTTGTCGACGTGGACGATCTGGCGTCGCTTGCCGGATTGGGGCAGTTCTATGTCGGCGCATCCCGCGCCAAAGCCTATCTTGCCGTCTTCATAGCCGAGGCGGAGAAGAGTCATTTTGAGGATCGCGCCCGCGAGTTCGGCCGGAGCCTGCGCGATGCAGAGACAGAGTAAGGGCCGACTTGCCCTCTGCTAGGTCTGGCCGAACCCGGGTCCCGGAGTGCCGCAGTAGATACTCATCCACGCGCATCCGTCTACACAGTTTTCACCAAGGGCCTGCAGTGCACGATGTCCGTGTTCTTTCGAGATGCAGATCCCTTCACGATGAGGGAGTCATAGATGCTTTTGCGCGGGAATCCCTCGCCCTTCATATCTGCTGTTGCTTGTGACAGATTCGGAGGCCGATGCGGTTGAGACAGTAGATAGATCAGCCATCCAAAAGGCCGGGCCCACCAAGAAGCCGCGACAGCAGGTCTAGGATACGCCCCCGTCCCGTTCGTGCGAAATCACTCACCGACTCCATCTTGTCCTCGAGACGGTTCACGTTGTCAGTACTTACCCTATGCTCGGCTCTGAGATCATCCAGTTCTCTCTGGAGTTGCAGGAGCCGGCTGCGCGCTTCGAAGAGTAGCTCGGCTTGTGCATCCTTGGTGGCGACCAAAGACGAGATAGACCGGCCAAGATCGCCCATTTCCCGAACCGATTCCTTTCTTAGGCCTTCCTTTTCCTCGCGGGCCGCATCCAGATCAAGCTCCAGAGCCCTGATCTTGGCCGATTGCTCTTGCGCCGTCTCCTGAAGCTCCCGAACCTGCGCGATGAGTCCTGCATTTTCGTCAAGGAGAGATCTCTGCTCGTCCTCGAGCAATCCGGAGCCCTGCGCACGCTCGGCCAGAAGTCGTTGCTCTTCCGCGAGGCTCGACTTGAGATCCGCTTCGTTTCGCCGCACACTGTCCAGTTCCGATCTCAGTGCACCGATCTTCATTCTCAACTCAGTGACTTCGGTACCGAGGTCGGCGGCCGTATGGCGGTATTGCTCATTCAGGTGTTCGAGCTCATTGACCTTGGTCCGCTCACGAGCGTATTGTTTCTGGAGCTCCGTTACCTGCTCTTTGCTCTGCTTGGCTTCGCCGACTGCTTCGTCCAGCTTGTCCTTGGCGGTTGCCAGGTGTTTGAGAAGAGCATCTCGATTGCGGGTAACGGTCGCGACCTCCTGGGCCAGTTCTCCTGTTGCCCGGTCGTACCGCTTCCGTAGTGCGGCAACCTCGGCTTGCGCCGTCTCGGTCTCCCCCTCCAACAGATCGTTCTTCTTCTGATGAACGGCTATGAGTTTTGAGTCGGCCTCGGCTTTCTCGGTAAGCTCAAGTAGCTCGCGTTCCAGGGCAGCGATTCTCTCCCACCAAGTCTGAGTGACGACTTCGGACTCGCGACCACCCTCTTTGGTATGATCGGCCGAGTCCCGACCGAGAGTCTCGGCATCATCGTCGGCGTCCGGTACCGGCTCGATTCGTGTTGTGCCGTCCTCTACGTCGTGATCGGCGGTATCCGAGCCTGACATCCTGTGCACATAGGCCCTATGAATATCGGGATCATACGACCAGTAGCCCTTGCCGTGCTTAACGAAATACCGGAGTTCCTCATACGGACATTGTGGCAGGCTCAGGAGGGCAAAGATCGTGTTCCGGTTCGCAATACGCATCTTGTTGACCAGGCCAAAGATGATCTCTCGATGCACCGGCACCGGCTTCCCGGCTTGCTCGTTGAAGTGTCGGAGCACTTCAATGAGCAGATCGTGAAAGGATTTCCCCGAGTCGCGTGCGCTCTTGAGGACGCGATCCAAGTCCTTATGCTGCAGCGCCTCTTTGTGCACCTTCTCGTCGCGCCGACCGGTAGCCACAACCTGCAGGAAGCCGTCTTCATCTCCGGACGTGATCAGAATGCGGTCACCATAGGTGAGACCGCGCAACTCAAACCATGGGGCGAACCCGCATAGCAGATCGGCTTCGGCATCATGCCAGCAGGTGAACTCATTCCCCAACTCGTCAACGGCCTGATACCTATCTCGCTCTTGCGGGCCAAGCAGGTCTCCGAGAATGCTACTCATCCTCAAGCTGCCGTGGTCAACATCGGCCAACGAGAGAGTTCGCGACACCTCGTCTGCAGAGCCATCGTCTTCTTGTTCTGCCGTCACCCGGAGCGTAAGAGTCTCTGTCTCCGCAAGGAACTCCTCCTCGGAGACTGCAATGAACCTACCGGAGCGAAACGCCAGATTCGCAACCGGTCGGCGGTCACCATATTGGGCAGCGATATCTCCCGATACCCAGACGCCCGGCAAGAACTCGCGGAAGCGATCGTCTTCCTGAAGCCGCTCTGCTGCGTCTGTTCGGTCCGCATCACGGTCAAGCACTCGGGCGAGCAACGTTGTCAGTCTCAGACCTGTCCGAGCCCTGTTGAGTTCGGCCAGAAGCGCATTCAGGTCGTCATTCGTGAGGACATAGAGGAGCTCTTTGGCGAACCAGAGGCCTTCGCGCAGGATGAAGCGATCATCCTGTGACAGACGCTCGGCTGCATCGGTACGGTCACCGTCAAGCCCAAGGGCCCGGCTTACAAGATCGTCCAAAGTGTGGCCCACATCGGAGTTCAGCAAGAGCCCCAGCATCTTGTCAAGGTCGGCCGGCCGGAGCCGGTATGCCAGGTGCCATCTACCGTCAGGGAGCCGGACAAAGCGATCGTCGAGTCGAGGATCGAACACCGCCAGCCGGTGCGGAATGCCGTACTCACTGCAGACGGCATCTATGATGGCCTGTTGCTCCAATGGACCCTCACCCTTACGAAGGATCTCCATCGCCTGGTCGGAGACATCGATCCACCGGCTGAGACCCCACAGATCGTCTCTCCAGCTCCTGAATCTCGGGTCTTGAGAGAGGTTGGATACCCGGTCGCACCCGGGGAACCGCCTGCTTGATTGCTCCACGAGATCGAGCTCGGTCTGCGGGAAGTGCGTCTCGAGTAGGATGCGATATGCAGCGGCATTCTCATTGGGCCCGGCCGGAATTGGTTCCCATGTGTTGCCATTTCCGATGGGCAGAAACCTGGGGTCTTGATTCAGGATTTCGGCTATCATATCGTCGAGCGTGGAAGTAAGCTCCAGACGGCCGACCGACGGCACACAGCTGTTCAAGACCGCTTCGGCAGATAGAGTCTCACGGTGCCTCAGCATCCACTCGTACAGGCTGGCGCACTGCTCCTTGATATGCTCTCTCGCACGCGAATCGATGCTCCAGGCCTCTGCCGGTCCGGAATTGGTCTCGATCGATAGCCGAAGACAGGCTTCATCCTCCGCGAGGGCCGCAGACACCCTCTGGTATATGGAATGCATATCCAGTGCTTCGGTGCGATCATCGTGCGCGAAGAAACGATTCACCAGGTCTCGGGTCAGAAAGACAAGGTGCGAATCTGTGTGCATATACGATATGATCCGTGGCACTTGCTCGAGAACGGATGCTTCGACCTGTCTCTGCCTATCTACGGCCAGCATCCACTCTACGGGGATGTTCGACCTCTCGTCGACTGCAACCATAACGAAACGACTGTCACCTGCGAGGACGTCTGCAAGCATCTTCAGCCATGAGCGATAGTGGCTGTTATTGTCCTTCGTCACACCGAAGTGCAGCTCCAGGATGTCCCATAGATAGAAGGAGTCACTATCAGACCCCTTGCAGGCTTCCCAGATGTCGGGGAGACGGATGAGAATTATGTGTTGACTTGGCTTTGGGCCGATGCTTCCGGAGACTCCGGCGAATACAGAGGGGCCGACTCGTACCCTAGCCCAGCGCCCTCTGGGATCTTCGGGGTGTAGGCCCGTATCCACTCGGTGGAACCTAACGCCCTGCGTGTGCTCTGGTGAGCGTAAGTACTCCACAATGACACGACCGAAACTTGCATCGTCGGGATGGTGGATGTCATTGAGAAGTCTGGCCTGGTCCTTGAGTTCGCTGAGGGTCTTCGCCGCACCTTCTATGGGCAGCAGGTCGCACAGCGTCCGGCCGATGTTTGGTTGGGGTCTGTCAGTTCTTTCCATACCTCACCTCTCAAGGAAAAAGGGTGGCGCAGGTCGCATTTCGTCGCAACATCCGGAGCCGGACCGGCGCACCTGACGTCGGCCCGCCTCAAAATTAGAGGTGCCGTCACGTTTGCGGAGCGATGCCCGCACCAGTACCTGATGCAACATCACGCCAAAACGTGTGACCACGGCCTGCCCATTCGTCGGCAGTTTCTGCCGCCAAGTGTGCGAAAGGAGCGACTCGGCCTCGGTCTGGATCGACTGCGTAGAATGGCGAACGAAGCGGTTCGCCGGCGTGTCGATCGACTCGATCGGGCAGCTCTGGAGCACGCGACGGGTGCATATGTTCATTCTGCACACGTTCATACTTGGCATTCACAAGAACGCCAATGCCGTTCCTCGATATCGCCGACGTGGTGGAGGGCATAGGGGTGGTCGCGCGAGTGCTGCTTGATGACGAGACGTTCGGCAGTGAGCGAGAGCGGGGACCTGTGCCCGGTCTGTGTCTCGCCGAGCCGTTTCGACGTCATGGAGTAACGCATATACCCGCGCTTCGGTCGGGGGTAGGCATCGGACATCACCTCATGGCACACCAAAAGTGCATTATCCCGTGTTCGGGTCAGATCCTTTTCACGAGCGCGCCGGTTGGTTGTTCGCGTGTGGTCATAGTGCGCATCATCTAGTGTACGCGAACCGCCGAAAGCTGCAAACCCACCGTATGGAAGGGTGGTCGGAAAGTGTCCCATGCCACTACACATCCGCAGCACGTGCATACACTGCAACAGATAAACCGGCAGGGTGGGTTTGCAGATTCTGTGGCATTGGTATATCCTCTGAGTGTACTGTCAATTCACGGGTGTGAATGTACCACCCATTTACGGCCATACCGTACCACTTCCTGAGCCGACAGACTTGTGTCCGGCACGCGATATGACGGAGCACTGCCGTGACTTCGACGTCGAGCCGGAGCCCGACACGGCTGTCTTCTCTATCCGGGCTGGCGCAGCAGTGAGTGGACGGACCTGTGGCAGCTCCCGATAGTCCGGCTTCTGCAGTGAGATGGGTGGTCGCAAGATGAGGCCTATGAGCGGAAGCACCGACCGGACCCCATACGTTGTTGCACAATTCTATCGCTCGTCGGTCATGGATCCTGGGTGCTGTCAGGAGGTCATTGGTGACGCGAGACGACTACCGTAGAAGGTACTACTTTCGAAGCATCGATCGTCGCTGGAAACAGGAGCTCGAACGAGCAGGTGAGCAGCGGGTCATGGTTTTTTCGCCGTACCTGACTTCTCGAACCGCTGAGCTAGTGATCGGGCGAGCTAAGGCTGAGAAGTGTGAGGTGTACACGGTATTCAGTACGGAGAGTTTCGTGAACCGGTCATCCTCACTCGAAACGGTACGTGTCTTGCTTGAGAGAGGCTACGGACTCTATCATATTGATGGCCTTCACGCGAAGATGGTGATTGTAACCGGCCGGTTTGCCAGTTTTGGCAGCCAGGACCTAACGCACCGGGGAACAAAGAACAGGGAAGTCTCGATCGTTGTGGACGATCTGTCAGACGTGCAGGAAGCAGAGAGGCTTGCCGAAGAGTGGGTTGAACATAGAATGCCGATCACGTCGGCGATGGTTGAGGCCATCGAAGCCAGATTAGGAGCCCTCCAGGAGGCGTCAGATTCTATACGCGGCACGGCTGTGGACCTCGACAAGGATGCCTTTGCCGTAGGCGTGGCCACGCTGGTTCGTGAGCAGGTTGCGGAGCGTCTTTCGAAGCTGCAGGCCGTTTTCCCGGCGGGGGTCGTCTCGCGAAGGCTTGCCGAGAGGTTCGTTGAGGCATCGGCGTGGTGGCTCAACCACCCGAGCGGCCCGGTCCGCGCTCCCGGTCACGCACGCCGTATCAAAGGACCAGGATCAGATTGGCAAGTCGAGTTTGGCTCGAACACTTTTTTGGTCAACAGAGCCATCCTGCGATGCCGTGCGACCATGGAGAAGTACCTGGCTGATGCGGAGAAGGGACACCTCACGGCAACGTCGATTCTGATGCGTAAGCTGCGTAAGGCGGTAAGTGGTTCGGTTGCGAACTACGATGGCGCAGAGTATTGGTCATATCCGGTAGATGGCACGGATATGAGGTTTGGCACGAATTCCATAGATGTGGAGGACTTCGTGAGGTTCTTCCTCGCGCTGGTGCCACCGATTGACTGGAATGCCGTTCGATGATCTCGGCGTGGGCTTCTGGAATGGAGGTGCTCTGATCCTGGGGCCCGATTGGGCACTACGTTGGGAGGCGTTTGTTGGCCGCGCAATGGTCGTGGCGACCGATGTCACTTATGATCAGAGGAGTGGATACTATGCTGATGACTGACGAAGAACTACACCAGCTGCGGGAAGATCTCGAGAGCCGCGGGGCCTACGACGACGAACTGCTGATGCGTTGTGCAAGCCTGGTCCACGTAGGCGCATTCGATGAGGCGATTCGCAGTGCCTTTGTGCTTCTGGAGGAGCGGTTACGCGCAGCTGTGGATCGCGAGGATATGACCGGAACGAAACTCGCCAACTACGCTTTCTCTGAGAGTGGCCCCCTCGGCAAACTCATTACGCAGAGCCCGTCCGAGCGCGAGGGCCTGCGTGAGATTTTCTCCGGGTCCTTCAAGCTCTTCCGCAACCCGACCGCCGATGGCGTTGTTGAGTACAGTGCCGCAGAGGGTCAGGCCATACTGGGATTGGTGGACCTGATGCTGGGCATCCTGAAGCGAGCCGGCGAGGCGCCTCCACAGGGCCTCCTGCCCGCGAATGTTGAAGGGCGCCTAGCGAAGGCTGAGGGTAGCATCGGAGCTGGAGGAGCGCAGCGACTTGGGGTCTTCCTGGCCAAGTGTGTGCAGATGGGACTAGTTCCTTCATCTTCACCCAAGTTCTGGATTCCCTTCAAGCGCTACGCATTCGTGAAGTACGGTCACTGGGACGAGCCAAAGCGGTACCGCATTCCCGTCTTCTATGTTGATAGCAAGACTCTTCAGGTCCCCCTCAGCAATTACTACGGGATTGTCGTCGACATCGACTTTCGGGAATCGGTGCAGAAGCTCAAGGATCTCGGGTTCCGGCCTCAAGGCAAAAACCGCGAACCTACGATCAACCTAGCTACCCACAACAGTGCCGCGTTCTTTGAGGCGTTGCTGGATATTGTTGAAGAGATCTCGGAGCTGTTTGAGGAGAGCCTTCTGCAAGTATAGCCAAGTTGGACTCTGCCGGTCGGAGGCCTGTGGCAAGAGCATCGGACTCGTAGGGATGGCCGGTGACTACCGGACTGGCGCCGACATCCCGGCCTCCATATACCGGCGCCCCAGGATGATGCGCAACCCGATCGCAGAAGGTCAGACGATAATGTGTGAGCGTCACAGCCCTTCCCGTTTTCTGCTCCAGCAGAAACGAATGCACGACTCCTGACGTATGACGCTTGGGTGAGAGGCAGCGGCGATGAGCAGGTCTCGGCGAGTTGTTGCGGTACCGCTCATGACTCGGAAGACGAAGCGCATCTTCGAGCCGAAAGATAGTCGAGGACGTGGATGGTGTCGGTATGTGTCTTCTAGAGCGGTGCAAACTCCGGTGCTTCAGCTATCCGTTAGCTGGAGACCACGCTCCCTGCCCTCAATAGACAGGGAGCCTCCGCAGTGGACCGGGCCGCGCACGACCATCTCAGAGANNAGAGAGCTCGTGCGACTTGCCCATTGAGGCCTGGCTGAAGACAAGCCGTCCAGCCTGCTACTCGTAGTTGATTTCGATGAACACTGAGCCGACCAGTCGAGTCATGGCGGCTCTGTTGGAGAAGATGCCCACCACATCGGTGCGCAGTTTCACCGCGCGATTCAGGTGCATCACCTGTGCTAAGGGTCTAGCCACTCCGAAAGATCCTCCGACTCGGTCTCTGCTTCCACAACGGTGAACGGCGAGTGGATCGCGATGTCCTCCTCGCCAAGCTCGCGCAGCTGCTGCACCTCTAGTCCCAAACCGTCGAGTGTCGCCCGAATCCAGCGTTCGGACACGCGCCAACCACGGGCTAGCTTCTCTACCTCGTCCATTGCGTCATCGCCCGTCTCCAGCGACCGACGCCTAGAACGGGATCTGATCCGGATCGTCGGTGTCGTCACCGTCATCGATGGTATCGTCTCGCCCCGAAAGGAAGGTGATGGTGTCTGCGGTCAGCTCGTAGCTGGCACGAGGCGTCCCGTCCTGCCCGGTCCACACCTGCGGCCCGCCGGTCGCAGCGTCCGCGCGCAGCCGCCCCTCGACCATCACCTGGCGACCCTTCTTCAGGTACTCCGCTGCCACCTCCGCCTGGCGGCGCCAGGCCGTCACGCGGAACCAGACGGTCTCCTCGCCACGGGATCCGTCCTGATTGGTCCAAGTTCGATTGGTTGCCACACTGAAAGACGTTACGGCTGTGCCGTCAGGGGTGTAGCGTAGCTCGGGGTCGCGTCCAAGATTGCCGACAATGATCACCTTCTGGTAGGACATAGATCGCCTCCTCGGTTGAGCTGTCTATCGACAAGTATACGTGCAGATTCGCGTCTCAACAAAGGCGCTCAGCGGAAGGTTGTGCGAGGTGCCCGTATGGTGTAGACTTAGCTTGTGAGACCGGCCTGACATTGACCCCCAGGGCCTTCCCGGCCCTAACCACCGCGATCGGCTCAGCTGATACGCCCTGCACAAGAAACTCACCAAGACACCACAGCACACTGGAAACCCTAAGCGCAGAGGTACTGGAGTGATTTGATGGAAGTGCTATCGTGGGTCATCTACCTGGGCGGCCCTTTACTGGTTGTGCTGCTGATCGTGATCGCCTTCGTCGACTCGGTATCCAGAGAGCGCCCACACACGCCGCCTGCACCAGCAGCCTCCTATCAGAACGAGCCAGACCTCAGGGACCTCGACCCCGAGTGGGCAAGAGGCGAGCTCGACGAGGTTGATCAGGATCTGATTCTGGGTCCCGAGTAGGTGCTTCGTCATTAGGCGCGCAGCTGCTCACGTGTGAGAGTGGCTTCGAGGGCTATGCCATCCGGTGAGAGCAGCAGTATCTGTCAGAGATAGCGGGTGCCACTCATGCCGAGGTAGAGCGCAGCAGTTCTGATACGTCTCGGGACCCCCATATATTGTGCGCGGCGACTATGCCGTACCAATATGTAGGGATGCGAAGGCCATCGGTATCGTGGGCGACACTCGTTCAACCCATCTGCTATGTTGACTGATGCCAAGCAGTAGGGC
>NPIE01004530.1_pt1 | contig 12187 bp, 12 predicted proteins | sample 8637661 | NCBI WGS metagenome assembly NPIE01 (sample SAMN07420842, study PRJNA396082) | bioreactor metagenome | isolation source: sample BA12 brine-fed electro-methanogenic bioreactor BA | place: Japan: Kochi | collected 2016-12-09 | reverse complement strand
GGTTATCGGATTATCCTCCGCTGCATGGATATTTTCAAACTTCTTGATCCATGCATACTACACCCTACGCACCGGTGAATATTCTCCCGGGGTGGTGACTGCCAGTGCAATATATGTTCCGGTTTCATTGTATATTTACTACAACTTTTTAGTATCTGGAATGTTAAACAACCTAGACCTAGTATTGTCCGTAATCATAGGTTTTGCAGTGATGTATGTCCCAACCATGATACAACAAAAGAGAAAAGGAAAAAGATAGGAAAACCAACTTTTTTCCACTTATCAAGAAAAATTAACCTGCATTTTCACCCAAATAAATTAGCCCTTTCCTTAAAAATTATTAATTTAAAAAATAAGCCACTCTAAACCTCACCCTTCAACTCTTTCAGCTCCTTATTCATCTCAAAGACCCTGTTTTTTGTAAATCCTGATTCACCCATTGAATAATTAACCGGGAAACTATTCACTTTAAGTAATCAATATACCTCTGGTAAGTTTTTCGTAGGTCATCGGGGTCGGCTAGAGGGTATGCGTCCCGAACCCTATCCTTAAATTTATGTCCACCATTGCTCGCCTGATTTCCTCTGCACTCCCTGAAAAAATAAATAATTAAAAAAAGATAAAAAAAGATTGGGGTGAAAAAATGTGTACGACCTTTAGTATACAAACCGAAGAGGGGAATAATTTTGTTGGACGAAATTTGGACTTGGCATATAATGTAAATGAATCTCCCCTAATTCTTCCGAGAAATTACCTTCTGGAAGATAAAGTTACCGGAGATATGCAAACGACCAACAAAGCCATTATTGGCATTGGAGCTGTAATTGACGATCATCCCTCCATGTTTGATGCCATGAATGAAAATGGATTAGTCTGTGCTGGTCTGAATTTTGAAGGATTCGCACATTTTGAAGCAAAGCCAGTACCGGGAAAAACAAATATCACACCTTACGACTTCATTTACTGGGTAATCTCCAACTACGATACAATTGATGAAGTTAAAAGTGCTCTTTCTAACATAGATTTAGTAGATGTGCCCTTAAATGACCAGACACCAGTTCCCACACTCCACTGGATGATAGCTGATAAAACCGGTGCGTCAATTGTGGTTGAAAAAACTAAAGAACAGCTTGCAGTTTTTGATAACCCTGTGGGAGTTATGACCAATCAACCAACCTTTGACTGGCATTTAATGAATCTAAACAGATACATATCTATTAGTCCTAATCAACCAGAACCAGTCAAGTGGAGTGACCAGTTATTGCAGATTCATGGTGTTGGAGCTGGTACTCTGGGACTTCCCGGAGATTCTCATAGCGTTGCAAGATTTGTGAGAATTGCCTATGCTAGAGCTCATATGCCAGTTCTGGAGGATGATATCAGTGCCGTGACCCAGTGTATGCACATGCTTGACTATGTAAAAATGGTAAAAGCAGGGGTTTTAACAGAGGGAATGGCAGAAAAAACAACATATTCTGCTTGTATGGACCAGGAAAACGGCATCTATTATTACAAAAATTATGGAAATAGCCGAATAAATGCCGTTGATATGCATAAAGAAGACTTGGATGGTGATGAATTAATAAAATGTCATTATCTAACAACACAGGATATAAATTATCAAAATTAGTTGAAAATGGAATTTATATTCTCTTCTTTATTTATTTTAAAAAGTAGCTTTTTGTTTAAAAAATTGCAGAAAAATAGCCCTCATTAACCTGTTATTCTGTTTTTAGATCCCCTGATTTGTTCAGGAAAAATTAATGGGGGAACTTTTCACATTTAATTTCAAGGCTTAATCTGGCATGCTTCGTAATCTCACTATCGGCTTGCATGTACTGGTGGAATTCGATCCTTCCAGGGCATTTCTTTTTCAAGGGAACTTGCCAGACGTATTAGTGTGCCTTCCTCCCCAAATCGGGACATAAACTGGATCCCTATGGGTAAACCTGATCTACTTTGCCCCAGAGGCAAGGTCATTGCTGGTTGTCCGGTCACATTAGCCGCAGTTGTATGCACTTTGGTTTCCTCACAAAGACGCATATATTCCTCGTATCCAACATCTGTCCTCATTTTCGAGTACTTACCGTGGGGCCCGGGTAATTGGTTTAAGGTGGGTGTGAGTAACAGGTCATATTGTTCAAAGAATTTCCCAAAGTTTCTTCGGAATTGGTTCAAGACGAATTCCGCCATGAACATGTCAGCAGCTGTTAGTCCCTGGGAGTACTCGTAAAAAGACAACATCACGGGTTCAACTGTTTCTTCGCTTATTTTTCGTCCCATCGCTGCTGCGAACATATCAATTCCCATATACATCCCAAATGCCCATGCTACACATACCGCGTGAAGATACTCCTCATAGTCGAAAACAGGGGTGTCCTGAACCATTTCATGACCTGCTCTTTCACATTCAGAAACTACTTGCTCCACACTGCAGACTACATCTGAATCCACTGAGCCATCCGCTTGCCAAGGATCAATGGTCCAAGCTATTCTAAGTTTCTCGGTTGGAGCATCCAATTCATGAGCATAAGGTCGAACCGGGCGTTTTATGATGAAAGGATCACCAGATACAGGTTTTGACACAGCATCTAACATAAAAGCTGTGTCCCGGACAGTCCGACTCAAAACAAACTCCTGTAACATTCCTGGCCAAAGCTCTCCAATATCCGGACCAAGTGTCACGCGTCCACGGGAGGGTTTCAACCCTACTAGGCCGCAAGCACTTGCCGGAATGCGGATTGACCCCCCGTTATCACTACCATGTGCTATTGGAACAATACCAGCCGCAACACTCGCTGCAGCCCCACCACTGGAACCACCACTCATGACATCCAGATCCCAGGGATTACAGGTCACTCCAACCAATTCTGATTCTGTCGAGATTCCCAAGGCGAATTCTGGTGTTGTTGTACGGCCCAACAGATTCAAACCCGCTTTTTTGAAAAACGAAGTTAAGAATGAGTCCTGCTCTGCAACGTGCCCCTTTATGAGCCTAGATCCGCTTTCTTGAAGTCTTCCTCTTTCACCAGCCCCAATATCCTTCATCAAGAATGGCACACCTTCAAATGGGCCGTTAGCGATTAGTTGATCATCCGGTGCTTCGATACGGTCTAAGTAGACCTCTAGAACTGCATTGATTTTTGGATTTACCTTTTCAACTGCTTCCACAAAAAGATGTGTAAGTTCTTTCGGTGACACCTCACCTTTTCTGACTAAAGCTGCTAGAGCAACCCCGTCACACTTAGAATACCCTCCCACGTCCATACATGTACCCCCTTTATTTTCAATAGACTTAATTTTATATTCACAACAGAATATTATTGAATTTTTCGCTCCAATGAATCAGGAGGTATAAATTAATTTTGATATTCTGCTTTAAACCTCACTTTTCAATTTTTTAACTCCGGCTTCATCTTGGAGACTCTATTCATGCAGTTGTTAATTATCTTTCAAGTGCGGCTTTAAGAAGTAGTTTGCCCAGTTCTTCGGGCATGGTGGCCTGGGCAATATGGATTGTTGGCAGGTCCCATATGGTCCAATCTTCATTGCTGTTCTGAATTTTTTTAACTACAATATCCCGGAAGATGGCGATGTCACCTTCGGTGTCAGCGAATAAAAAAACTTTTTCAGGGACTTCGCTTTTTCCGGGTCGTATTGGATTTTTTCCACATACGCCAGGGAAGGTTCAAGCCCTGGAATCGCGACCTCAGGGCCCAATCCGCTGAGTTTGAGAACGTCAAATAGCGATTGTCCCGGGTCGGGCCAGTCAGCATCAAGATAAACAAGCCTGTCAATTCTTTCCAGGATTTTTGAGGTTACACCGGTGATGATCATGCCCCCATAACTGTGCCCGACTAGAATTATATTCTGGAGGTTATTGCTGATGACTAGATCGCAAATCTGTTGGATATGCCCGGTTAAATTACAGGTAATTAGTTAAAATAGGTTGAAAATATCATTCCCTGGAAAATAGATGGTTAAAATGCATATCATAAACCGGAAGCTTATATGTTTAGTACTGTCACTTTTTTTGCTCATGGCAGTACATATTTATTAAGTATTCAATTACATATCTTTTAATACATAATAATAGGACGGGGAAGTATGAAAAGAATAACTAATAAACGCTGGTTTGGGCCTAAACATGTTGGCTGGGGGCCGGCTCCAAGAACGTGGCAAGGAGGGGTTATTACCCTGGTGTGGTTGATATCGTTAGTTTCGACTTTGTTTTATCTGCATAGTATTTCTGCATTGACCATTGTCAATATCGCCATCGTGATCATAGTTGCGGCAATTATTATTCTAACCATTGCTGCTTTAACCTATGGACCAGATGAAGATGAAAAAAATTAATTTATGGTGAGTATTCTCCTTAAATGGGAAAATTCAGGCCAAAAAGGTATAAAATATGTATAAAACCTATAATAACATCTGGGAAAGAATGGGGATTTTTCTAGGGCCCATATTAATAACTATTTTTATCTGCTTCAAATTTACAGACCCTAATTTTTCATGGCTGGCTTTTTTATACTGGATTCATTTACCCCTGGTCATGATCCATGAAACAGAAGAATATATCCTCTCTCCCATTGGATTTGAAAAATTCGCTAACTTCTACACGGTATTAAGTAAAGATCCACCAGAAGAAGACTCACCCCTATCCCCGGCTTACAAACTATTTGTAAACATGTCCATATGGATCTGGGCTATACTGGGTGCGTTACTGGTTACTGTTTTACCATGGGTTGGTATGGGGTTAATATTCTTCCAGTTACTCATAAATGGCATACAACATACCATTATCTTCCAGATTAAAAAACCAGGGTATAATCCTGGATTTTTAACCACCTGGTTGGTTTTAAACCCATTTTGTGTGGTGACCATCTTCTATGCCTACTATGCCCATGCTTTAAGCTCCCTAGACTGGCTACTTGCATTAATATTGGGTGTTGGTTTTATAGGGATCTTGCTTCTAAAAACCACCAGTAAACGAAAAGAAGAATAAATACTATTTTTTTATCTTATTATCTGTTAAATTACCTATTTTATTATTTTCAACTAGATATTCTGCTTTCGATCCCAGTTAAGGAATTTATTTATGTCACAGTGGGAGTGCTGGATGGCCATTGTGGTTATGTGGTCACCGCCAGGATTTATACGGGAGAATAGTACATCACCCTGTCTTATGTCTTCCCTTTCAAACTCCCAAATACTTATTGTTGTCAGAAATTGGCTTACAAAGTTTGATCTCTATCACTTTTCTGTTAATTCACTCTCGAGATTTAACTCCAAAACTTTATCAAACATTTTAAAGCTTCATTAAAACCAAAGACTTTTTAGTTTCATGCCCCCTATATGGCTAAAAAGTGAAATTAAAACATTAAAATGGTAATTCTCTATAATAACCATTAATTGATGCAGTAGCAGTATTCCAGTTGTTTATTACACCAAAAGAATTACTAGAACTTATAGCATCAGCAGTATACCACTTATTATTCACGTAAACCTGGGCCCAGACATGCCCATACCTATTACCACTTCTAAATGTGCATTCTCCATTGACGTATTTAGCGGGTAATCCCGTGGCTCGACAAAGCGCAATCAGAAGGTGAGTTTGGTCACAACAGTTACCCTTCCTTTGATTGAGTGTCCCTAAAGCACCTTTTTTTGTATTGTAATAAAAAGAGTAACTGACTTTATCTCTAACCCAATTAAAAACTTTAGTGGCTTTATCATAATCTGAACCGGATGCAACACTTCTAGATAATGAAATAATAGAATTATCATTAGATTGGCAGTTTAAACTGGGTTTTAAGTAGGGTAATAGGTTAGGATCTGGATTATTATTCCATTTACTAACATAAACGTAGTTAGGGAGTGTTTTGTGTTCTTTATAATAATTTAAGATTTTAGAATAAATATAAACCGAGTTTTCGAACCTTATGTTTCCAAGGGAGGATCTTACATAATTGGGTGCCATATTATTCCCATCAGAAAATGATTCAATCCTTTGGGCCATGTCAATGTACTCCGATCTGTAAATATTCCCATTTTTTAAGTTCTCAGAAGGACTAGAGGGAGACTTGATATTTTTAGCAACAATCTTAGAGGAGGAACCGCTGTTAATTCTCTTGGTACATACCGCCATTAATCTTAGAAAATCAGGCATGGAAACCTGTCGGGATGAAATCTGCACGTAATTAGGTAACTGGTGATTATTTTCAGTGTAAGTTTTCACTCTTGAAGCGGCATCCGTTATTTCATTGACTGTAAATTCAGGTTGATTAGAAACTTTAAGGGAAGTTTGCTGATTATCATTTATTGAAAATGCAAACCCTAAACTACTAATCAATAAAAAAGAAGCCATTAACAGAATTATGAATCTAGATTTAATTTCATCCACTCCTTATCCTGATATTCTTTTATCATGTTGTACGGGGGTAAAAAGCCAGGTTAATTGGTCCTTCAACTAGTTGTATAATAATATAATAAAAAACTTTAAATATTTAAACTTTTACTTTTTACGTAAAGATATAAGATGTTTGTAAAAAGATAGGTTCACTATCATTAAAAATATCCATATATACCAGAAATAGATTAAAATCCATAATGCGTGCATTGGACTTCCAAATAATATCTATTATGTGTTCAGAAGGTATGTATCAGAATAAACAACTTCTAACTTGATATTCTTTCCATAAATTTTCCCTTTTACCTGTTCTTGAAGTTTTTCAATAGGGGGTAACGGTCCATTTCCTATGATCTTTACCACCACAGTATTATTTGAGGATAGAATGTTAATTGATTGTAATTCATATCCACTACCTTCAAGCCATTCAGTGGATGCATTATTCACAGTTTGGGTAATGCTGTTGTCAGTAACAACGTTGTAACCATTGTAACCCAATGGAACAGTAATTACAATTAAACTTATTAAAACAACGATCAAACCATTTCTCTTGGCATTTGACGATTTTTCTAAAATTGTTACCCGTGAATAGCCCATTATTCCAAAAAGGGCCGCCCCAGTAACGAGTATGGCTAAATAATTAGTCACAAAAAGCAAAAAACTCCCCAAAGCCAGGGAATAGTTGAATGTTGCAAGGAGAATTCCTACATTGGCCAGTGGAGGAACAAGTGATATTGCGATGGCCACTCCCGGAAGTGTATCCGACACATCACTACGGGACATGGCAAATGCCCCTGCAAATCCAGTGACCAGAGCTGCAAGGAGATCAATAAGGCCGGGTGAAGTTCGGATCAAGATCTGGTTAATGTTTTCAGGTTGAAATAAACTATTCATGGGCAATGTTAGAATGAAGCCTACTGCGATGGCAGCGATTATTCCACCTAAACTTAAAAGTAGAGAATTCTTCATGGCTTTGATATCACCCGCACTAATACTGTAGGCAAGACCCATTATAGGCAACATTAATGGGGCGATTATCATGGCCCCAATAATAACTGCCACAGAATCTCCAAGAAGTCCGTAGGTAGCAATACCTGAGGAAAAAATTAGGAGTAAGAAAAATTTCACTAGTTTATTTTTAAGTTCAGAACCTTCATACAATACAAGATCCCTAATCCGTTCTACATGTGTTTTATTTACAGTACCACCATGTATTAAGGTTCCAATAGACTTCCACATTCTTAATCTCCTTTATATACAAATAAAGTTATTTTCTCTGTTTGAATAACCCCCCCATAAGGGGTTTACAAATTCAACTGGTGGTTAAAGCCCTTTTAAATATAACTAATCCTTCTTCCAGTTGTTCTTTTGATATGTTCAAGGCGGGAAATAAGCGAATTATGTTGCCCTGGGTAACATTTAGAATAAGGCCCCAATCCAAACATTTAGAATATATGGATGCCGCGGTATTTTCGTCCACTACCTCCACTGCAATCAATAACCCTTTTCCCCTTACATCTTTTATAAGATGAGGATATTCATTTTTCAATTTATTTAATTCTGTAAGGGCGTATCCCCCTACATCATCAACATTTTCCCAGATTTCATTGTCCAGCATATATTTGATAACTGAATAGGCAACTGCACAACCTAGTGGGTTACCACAGTATGTGCCACCATGATCTCCTTTTTCGAGCTTATCGTGTATTTCTTCCGAGAATGCAAATGCTCCGAAAGGGAATCCTCCGGCAATACCCTTAGCCATGGTTAAAATATCAATTTTAACACCATCGGACAGGAACATGGGTCCGGTTCTGCAAAAACCAGTTTGAATTTCATCTACTATTAAAAGGACATTATGTTCTGTGCATAAACTAGACAATTTAGCCAGGTAATCGGAATCAGGTACATTGATACCACCTTCACCCTGTATAGGCTCAACTATTACCGCCGCAACATCGTTGTCTATCACTCTTTCAACTGCCGCGATATCATTATACGGAACGAATATATGATGGGGAATTAGGGGATTAAACTTATTTCTATGGACATTTTGACCGGTTGCAGACACGGTGCTAATAGTTCGCCCATGGAAACTTTTCTCTGCCGATATAATATTCAATTTCCCGGTTGCTTTTCTGGCAAGTTTAATTGCTGCATCGTTAGCCTCTGCACCACTATTTGAAAAAAATATACGGGTTAAATTATCGGGTAGTATCTCTCTCATCAGTAACAGAAGTTTGGACCTTGCTGGGGAATAGGTTGCTCCGGAGTTGGGATTCTGTATAATTTTTTTACTTTGCTGGCAAAGGGCTTCGGCGATAACCGGATGGGCATGCCCTAAACTGGTCACTCCCCATCCAGCAGTAAGATCTAGATACTTCTTACCATTCTCATCATAAGCATAGACTCCTTCACCTTTTTCTATTGATAACTTTGGTTTTTTAGCAAAAGAGGCATAGCATTCATCTTCAATTTCATAAGTGTTTAGTTTTTCCATGGTTAATCCCCAGATTTTTGTTAGTAGTTATGGCTCTAATTTAGATGAAATAACTTCAGTTAAGATTTAGGGGTTTCCTCAGTAGTTTTTCTGTATATATATTTAGAACCTTCACTTAAAAAGATAAGATTTTCATTATATTCCTGATGCACATGCGAGATACTCATTTTTTAGGATTGGCATCAATTTAACTATTAACAGAGGTTTATCTTTTAAATCCCTTTATTTTTCAATTTTTCCCGGCATTGTGGACAAATATACGTATCTTGGTCAGTTTCATAGACTTTCTCGCAAACTTCACAGATGGCATCTATAAATCCTGGTTTTTTTGTTTTTATGCAAAAATCATGTAAAGCCGAATCCACAGCACTTTTACCTTCAAATACCTTTTTATTCTTATCTGCCATTTTATAACCCTCTTAAATTGTTTATATGTTAATTAATTAAGGAAAACAAAACCAGATTGCTTCAAATTCTTTTATTTTACAATAAATTATAACTCCCTTTCCGTTGAAACCTTTTGTTTGGCGAAATATTTTCTTTGGAATATTAGTGCGACATTTACCAGACTTATTAAGACGGGAACCTCTATCAGGGGCCCTATTACGGTGGCGAATGCCACTCCGGATCCAATTCCAAAAACTGCTATTGCAACTGCTATTGCAAGTTCAAAGTTGTTACTAGCTGCTGTAAATGATATAGCTGTAGTTCTGGTGTAGTCAGCACCTAATTTATATCCTAAGAAAAATGTGATGAAAAACATTACCACAAAATATACCACTAGAGGTATAGCAATGATAACCACATCTAACGGTATCTGAACAATGTAATCTCCTTTTAAGCTGAACATCACCACAATGGTAAATAGAAGAGCTATCAAAGTTATGGGGCTTATTTTTGGTATGAATTTTTCATGATACCATTCTTTTCCCTTGATTCTAACCAGGAAGAACCGGGTTAAAAAGCCGGCAATGAATGGTATACCTAGGTAAATGAAAACACTTTGGGCTATCTGCAGGATATTAACATCAACTGCAGCTCCCTGAATTCCTAATAATGGTGGTACGATGGTGATTAAAAACCAAGCATATACACTGTAGAAAAGGACTTGAAATATGCTGTTTAAAGCCACTAAACTGGCAGCATATTCATTGTTCCCTTTTGCTAGTTGGTTCCAGACTAAGACCATGGCTATGCAGGGTGCTATTCCAATTAGAATCAATCCCACCATATACTCTGGATAGGCAGATAAAAATATTATGGCTAGTGCAAACATCAATAAAGGGGCTACTATCCAGTTCTGGAACATAGCTAATCCCAAAACTTTCCAGTCACGGAATACATGGGGTAACTCTTCGTAGCGAACCCTGGCCAGTGGAGGGTACATCATGAGTATGAGACCAATTGCTATGGGTATGCTGGTGGTTCCAACCTGAAATTGGTTCACTATGCCCTTAAAAGCAGGCCAGAAGACACCCAGAGAAATTCCAATGACCATGGCCAGAAAAATCCAAAGAGTTAAAAATCTATCCAAAAATCCCAGTTGGGGAGTACCACCTATTTTATCAGTTACTGGATCTATGTCTGAGGACATGATTTTCATCTCATTTTAAGGCTTTTTCAAAGGCATCTTTATGAAAACCGGATGCCATTTCCTTTTTACATTCTTCATCGGTGAATAATCTCATTTTGGCAGCTCTGCAAGGGTAATGCTGTAATTTAAGTCCGGCCTCGATAGGTAAATTCTCTAAATCCTGAACATTTGAGTATTTGTCCAAAAGGTAATCGGCTACAAATGTTGTTGAACCGCAAGGAGAAGAACGGACTACATTGATATCAACAATTTGACCATTTTCACTTTGTATATCTACTTCAGGCTTTCCAATTTTAGAAGTGAACTCGTCAAATACTTCATTACCATTTTCTTCCAATTCACACATTATATAAGGACATGTTACATTTTCATAAACTTCTAGTTGATTTTTAAAGCCTTCACCCCTCCATGCCGCTACAATTATGTAATCTACATCTTTATTAACCAGATCCACCAGATCCAAGGTGAGGTCCGGATGTTGAGTATAAGTTATCAGGACATTGGCATCCTTTATCTTTGCTAGTTCATCTTCAGGAATGTCGATTTCATCCATGAACATGGAGGCAGGCTTTTCTAATTCAACAAATTCTGTTTCAAAATTTTTTTTAATATTTTCAAATGCCCTTTCCCCGTAGGGTCCATCAGTAACTATTACAACTTTTAACATGAATTATACCCCCTATCTACATGAAAATTCTTTATCCATTGATCCGCAGCATCCTTCCAACTCTTCCGAGAAATTACAGGATTCATCATTGGGTAACATGTATGAATAATACAAATCTTCTAGCCATTCCTTTAATTCATCCCTAAGTTTTAGGAATAATTTGAATTTTTCTTCTTCTGTGCCTTCGAAAACTGATGGGTCTTCAAATGGTTGTTTGAAGTATTTTTTACCCCCCACAAAGAATGGGCATGCATTATAGGGGTTTCCGCAGACAGTTACAACGTAATCAAATTCCTGACCTTCAAATTCTTTCAGACTTTTAGATCTTTGATGAGAGATGTCAATTCCAAGGTCTTCCATACATTTTATGGCCAGGGGATCAACGGCCTGGGGTTCACTCCCGGCACTATAAACATCAAAAATATCCCCATAAAGATCCCTGAATAGTCCTTCTGCCATTTGGGAGCGGGCTGCGTTATGAATACACATAAATAAAACTCGTTCTTTCACCATTCAATCACCTAAATGAATATTACCCCTAATAAGGATGTTTACATCTAAATATACCATCATGGTCGAAATTATGCCAGTAGGGCAGTCCCAGTAAAATATCACCCTAGTTAAATTAGTTCTATTAATTTTTCAACAGTATCTGTAATTTCAGGGTTTTTAAGACTGTAATGAATCCATACCCCTTCTTTACGCCCTTTAATAAAACCCAAGTTTTTTAGAATATTCAAGTGATGCGATATGCTTGACTGGGGCTTATCAAGAGCGTACATTATTTCACAGACACATAATTCTCCGTCCGAAAGTAAATACAGTATTTTGAGCCGTGTTGCATCCGATAGGGCTTTAAGTTTCCCTGAATATTTTTCATAGTGATCATCATCAGGTAATGACCCCATAAGTTCTTTAATTCTTTTCTTTTGACTTTCATTAGGCCTATCTTCGCCCTGAATCTCGCAACCTGTCATGATACCTCCCATATATCTCCATAATCTGTGGATATGC
>NPIE01000595.1_pt1 | contig 12199 bp, 8 predicted proteins | sample 8637661 | NCBI WGS metagenome assembly NPIE01 (sample SAMN07420842, study PRJNA396082) | bioreactor metagenome | isolation source: sample BA12 brine-fed electro-methanogenic bioreactor BA | place: Japan: Kochi | collected 2016-12-09 | reverse complement strand
AAATCTGCCCCTGCTGCCGACATCCTCGCCAAGCATACCCCACACCCTGTTTGATCCCCAAATTGGGAATTGCTGGTTTGAGATGAAGTCTATATTGAATGATACGGGTTTGTGCTTTAATAACCAATAGGTCATGCGTGGTTGATAAAGAGATCTGTAGCCAAATTGCGGTGGAAGAATGTCCGGTATAATTATTCACATCCTCCTATCGTTCCCTTGCTCCAGCATGGTAATGCATGCCGATCTTGTCTCGGCGACGAGGTTGGGGTTCCTATGGAAGACTGTGGGAACCAGAAGCCTTCCGTTCATGGCGACTGGACTCTGATAATCCATGACAGAATGACGTGTTTTCGTTAACTTAATGGCAGTGATGTCTATTGGGACCTAAACTGTTTTTCCGCCAAACTAAAGTAACTAAAATTTCCTATGAAGGTTTAGCGACAATGCTGATAAGAATTATTAAGAATTTAACTGTTGTTTTGTGTTTTTCGCTGTTAACGGCGTGTAGTTCGCCTGAAGAAATCGCGATGGATAGTCAAACGAAAGGAATTGAACTTTATAATCAAGGTGAATATGCGAAGGCCGAATTAGAGTTGAAAAGCGCAATTCAGCAGGATCCTACTGTCGCCGATGCTTATTACTATCTCGCGCTGGTGAATGAAAAAAATAGGAATTTTAAAAGCATGAAAGATAACTTGATTGAAGCAATCAAGTTAAAGCCTGAGAATCTAGATGCCAAACTACGCTTAGGTAAAGTTTTATTACTGCTGAATGAAGCCGAAACTGCACTGGTTCAAGTCAAGGAAATTTTACAGCAGGAAGCCGATAATTTGGATGCAAAAACCTTGGAGGCATCGATTCTTATCAGACAAAATAAAATGTCTGAAGCGTTGCCGATTCTGGATGAAGTGCTCAAACAAGATCCGATGCATAATGACGCGTTGTCACTGAAAGCGGCTTTATTGATGGAAGGTCAAAATTTTAACGAGGCGCTTTCGTTGATTCAGCCGGCTATCGATTCGGATCGCGATAATTTGTCATTGCGGTTATTGAAAATCAAAATTGACGCTCAAAATAAAGATATCGATGCAGTCATAACGGATTATCAAGATCTCATCAGAATTTTTCCGGAAAAGGACGAGCTAAAGTACGCGTTGGCTAAGATCTATTCCGCAGCTAAAAAAAATCAAGAGGCCGAACACATTCTGACCGAATTGGTTGACCAGCGACCTAATGATATTCAACAAAAGCTAATTTTATTGGGTTTTATTTATCAAACGGACAGGAACAGAACGGACGAGGTTTTACAAAGCTTTATAAAAAGCAGTCAAGAAAATCCCAAGCACTTGCTGGAATTAGCAAAATGGACTTTGATGGTCAATAACGTAAGCTCTGCAAAACAACAATTAAAAGAAATTGCCGAAAATAAAAAGTTTAAAGCTGATGTTCGTACCGAAGCCGATTTATTATTGGCCAATATTTATTTTGAGCAAGGAGATTATAAGGCTACCTCTGAAGCGGTTCAGGCGATTTTAAATAAAAATCCAAATCAAATCGGCGCAAAAATCCTTAAAGCGAAAGTTTGGGTTCAAGAAGGTCAATTGGAGGAAGCCTCTGCATTACTAAATACGGTGCTCTGGGACATGCCGAATTCCGATGAGGCGATCGTATTAATGGGCGATATTTTTTTAAAGCAGGGCGAGTTAGATAAAGCTCAAAAGAACTTTAAAGAAGCACTCGATATTAATCCAGCTAATTTACAAGCCTTATTTCCAGTGGTTGAAAAAGCGGTCAAGGAAAACCATCTCGACTATGCCGCTCAATTGCTGACAAAAGCATTGGCTAGGAGGCGCAATCAGGTTTCGCTATTAAATAAATTAGTGCAGATCAAAATGGTTCAGAAAGATTGGGGTGCGGCCGAAGAGTTGATTGCAGCGATGGAGTCGCAACCTAAATCTATATTCTTGGCTAAGTTTTTAAGAGGCAAATTATACCAAGAGCAAGGCGACTGCAATAAAGCTATACCTTTATTCAAGGAAACCCTGGCAAGATATCCGACTCAAGCCGATAGTCTAACGGAAATGGCTCGTTGTCATGAGATGCTGAAACAGCGCCCTAAAATGCTCACTTATCTAAATGATTTAATTAAGGATGGACCGGCAAATATTTCCGCAATTGTTTTGAAAAGTAAGTTGATGACCTTGGATCGCCAATTTGACCATGCCGTTACCTTGTTAAAAAAAGCGATAGACGATTATCCTAACTCGGTTTCGCTGTATTCTGAATTAGCCAGAGTCTTTGTACAAAAAAATCAAATAAAAGATGCACTGAAAACTTATCAACTGGGCTTGGAAAACAATCCAGGGAGTCTTGAGCTTTCTATGTTGTTAGCTTCAACTTATGTTGATCAAAAAAACTACGATGAAGCGGTTACAATTTATTATCAAGTCATAGAAAAAAATCCAAAGCTCGATATCGCTAGGAATAATTTAGCGGCTATTCTATTGGACCATTATGGACAGTCGGATGATATCGAAAAAGCAGTGCAATTAGTTCAGCATTTCAAATACAGTGATCAGCCTTATTTTATCGATACCTACGCATGGGCTGAATTTAAGGCTGGACGATTAAATCAGGCTTTGTCGATTTTGCAAGAAGTTATTGTTGCAGCTCCCCATGTGCCGGTGTTTAGGTATCATTTGGCTTCGGTTTATCATGCTCTTGGAAATAAATCCGCAGCAATATCGGAATTGAGAGAAGTGATGGAACTCGCAAAATCTACTCAATTCGATCAGCTTGATGATGCGAAGCAACTGATGAGGCGGTTATCCGGGAACCGCGAATAACGTGATTATACCCATCGTAGATCAAATCGGCACTGGTGCCCGTCAAAGGCACAGCGCCTAAATTATCCAAGACAATAAACCTTGGCCAATGGGCTATGGATTTAGGTGTTGGGTAAAATAGGTCCCTATAGGCTCTATGTCAGCTCTATGCCGGCATCATCTTTGTCGGATACCCCAGCACCTCTTCGGGCACTACCGAAATTTGAAGTGCATAACATAAATTTTCGAAGAGCGGGTGTAATGATCGCTTTTTGGTAATGCGAGTGAATTTATGGTTAGTAAGTTTTAGGAAATGGTAATAGGGGTAAGGTATAAATTAAAATTATGCTGTAAGTCACCTATAATTGCATGAGAAAGACGCAGATAGAACCTAGCGAGTCGTAAGGATACGAGCTATTTTCTTGAAAATCATAGATTATTTGAGCGTCGAAGTTGATAAGAATGAACGGAATTCATCGAGCCAGCCGTCTACTATCTGTAGACTTCAACTTCTTTAGCAATTTTTGGGTTGATTCCCTTTGTAAATCAAATAGGATTTACATCGATTTTGACTTCATTTTTTTGAAGTTTGAGAAAGGACCTATTTCGGTATCAGACAAAACCGAGTTATTTTCGATGCACCATTAGAAAAGGCGCGCGTCAGATTTATTTTCAAATCTAGAGTTTAATTGGTATGACAAAAAAAATATTTATCTTATCTCTGTTCTTCTTGCTTTTGTCCGGGTGCGGCTATCCTCCCTTGACCGATGAATCTGAATTGCCGCAGGACTATACCTATAGAATTGGTCCGGGAGACAGTGTGGAGATATTTGTATGGGGTTATCCGGAAATATCGACAACAGCGACTGTTCGACCCGATGGAAAGATAACCACGCCATTGATCGACGATGTCGATGCACTTGGCAGAACGCCTTCCGAATTGGCGCGTGAAATGGAAGTCATTTTGAGCGAATATGTCAGAGACCCTCAAGTTGCTATCATTGTGGGCGGTTTTCAGGGGATTTACGAACAGCAAGTAAAAATTATCATGACCGGTAGCGGCATGGGAGGAGGAATGGGCGGCGGCGGAATGGGAGGAAGCGGTACCGCTAAAGCCTTTCCTTATAAAAAAGGCATGACATTGCTCGATTTAATGATACAAGTTGGTGGGTTGGGAATTTTTTCCGACGGTAATAGAGCAAGTATTATTCGAAAAATCGATGATGACGATTATCAATTTGGTGTTCGAATAGACGATTTATTAAGCAATGGCGATTTGTCGGCGAATGTTAGGATAATGCCGGGCGATATTTTGATTATTCCGGAATCCTTTTTCTAAATGGGGATAATTTTTAATAGTTGTATTCCGAATAGACTTCTCGCGAAGCATGGTTTATTTGCGGATTTATTAAGAGGTAGTGTTTAGACATGCAAGAGCAATTTGCTGAAATTCTTTATTATATAAAGGCAACATTCCGATATAAGTGGTTTATTATTATCTCGGCCTGGCTCATTTGTCTTCCCGCTTGGTGGTATATACTGAACCTGCCCGATAAATACTCGTCTACTGCACGCGTTCAGGTTGATACTAGAACCATGCTGAGGCCATTATTGAGCGGCTTAGCGATACAGTCTGACATTAGAGGCATGGTCGCGATCATGAAACAGCTGATGTTTACTCGATATCATTTGGAAAAAATATCTAACCTAGCAGGCTTGGATACGAATCTAAACACCGAAAGTGAAAAGTTAGCCTTAATTAATAAGCTGAAAGAAAACATTAAGATAGATGGTGGAAAAAATGATATTTTTTCCATTAGCTATGAGGCAACAGATCCGCTCGAAGCCAAGCATGTCGTTCAATCCGTGCTTACGGTTTTTTCGGAACAAGCGCAAAAAACAGCCCTGGATGATGCCGATTCCACACAGCGTTTTTTATTGACTCAAATTCAAGAGTACGAGCAAAGACTTCGAAACGCTGAAAAAGCGCGGGAAAATTTCAAACGCGCTAATGTCGGGATGCTGCCAGGACAAAGCGGCGATCAAGTCGGTCAAATACAAGAATTGAATAGAACCATTGAAGAGGCTAAATTAGCTTTAAAAGAACTGGATTCGCGAAAACAAGTTTTAAAAGAACAGTTGGTGGAAGCTCAAGAAAGTGCGGAAGACGAATGGGGTCTGTCTCTCAATACCAACAAAGCGGAAGACCCAAGGTTAACGGCCCTAGTTTCTCAGCGTGATGAGTTATTGCTGAAATATACGCGTAAGCACCCAAGCGTAAAGGTTATTAACGATCAAATTAGATCTATTTTGAAACGCAAATCGCAAGAAAAAGAAGAGCTCGAAACGGAAGGTGCGGCTGCGGCGCATTCCAATCCGTTCGTTCAATCTATCAAGGCATCCCTTAACGAAATCGATGCACAGATAGCATCGATTAAATCGAGAATAGAATCTTATGAACAAAAAATCGTTAAGCTCGATGATGAATTCAATCAACGATTGAACGTTGAAACGGAGATGCAGAACCTGAATAGAGACTATAGTGCAATTAAGAAAAATTACGATGCCTTGCTGCAAAGAAAAGAGCAGATGAACTTAACGGAAAAGGTTGATGCCGAAGGTACATCATTAAGGTTTAAAGTGGCCGATCCACCTAATAAACCACTGTCTCCATCCGGGCCTAAAAGAGCTATTCTTTATTCTGCCGCTTTAGGGGGCGGGTTAGTTGTAGGTATCGCGATCGCTTTTTTAGCGGTATTGATAAAGCCGACTTTTATTGCATCTAATCAAATCAGAACGATGACGGGGATTCCTGTTTTAGGCAGCGTCTCTATTGTTAGAAATCGTGAACAAACTAGAAAAATGAGGATGCAAATAGTTCAATATGCGATGGCTTGCGGATTGTTAGTGACTGCTTATGCCGGAATTATGGTTTTTAAAGTCTAGAATGTCGCAATGATATCTTTTGCTCATCAAGTTTGGACATTGCGAATGAGGTGCAAATATATACCTTTTGCACTTCAAATTTCGGTAGTGCCTGGAGGTACCGGTGTACTTGGTTCCCTCACCTTACGCTAGGTGAGGGACCAGGATGGATGCTGGCATAGAGTCTACCGGTGCCGAATTTTGATCTACGATGGGTGTATATCAAGGGCAACAATTAATGGAATGATCTATAGTCTGCGGCACGTAAAGATGCCTCATTGCGTCTTCTTTGTGTTTGATAGGTTTGAAATCTATTAAATAATATCTGGAAGAAAGTCGCTAGTCCTTAACAAAATCAATAATATAAGATATATTTGTAAAATAATTCTGAATAGTCGTCGAAACAGAGTAATATTAATGGAAAAAGTATGATTATATCGATCCAAGGACATCTGACAGGCCACGGAATGATGAAATTTTGGAGTAATGAATGAGCATTGAAAAGGCTTTAGAAAAAGCTAGCTTAGCCGAGAGTCTCGGTTCTGCGAAAAGATCCAACTCCATTGTTGATAATCAAACAGAATCGACGCACCCCAATGATGCATTTGATGCATTTTTTTTAACTGACGATAATAATGGTAATGCCAACGCGCACTCCTCAAACGTCGGCGAAAAAAATATCGAACGGTTTAATTGGGAGTTTCTTCACGAGCATGGTTTTATCGATCCGTCAGTCGGGCACATGAAGATTGCGGAAGAATTTAGAAGCATTAAGCGGCCGATCATGTCCAATGCACTGGGCGGCATTGAAAAAGGCATCGAGCGTTCTAATCTTATTTTGGTGACCAGTAGCGTTCCGGGAGAAGGAAAAACCTTTTCCGCTATTAATTTAGCTATCAGCATCGCGGCCGAGCGCGATAAGCAAGTGTTGTTAATCGACGCGGATGTTGCAAAACCATCGGTTTCCAGGGTATTGGGTATCAAAAGAACGCCCGGGCTCATTGAATATTTGGAAGGTAACAAGATCGATTTTTCGGATATTATTTTACAGACCGAAATCGCCGGACTTCGTATTGTTCCGGCTGGAAAAGCGCATCAATTCTCGACCGAATTACTCGCAAGTAACAAAATGATTAACCTTTCGAGAGAGTTGAGCGAACGTTATGCCGATCGTATCGTTATTTTCGATTCGCCGCCGTTGTTGGCGGCCACGCAAGCGGAAGTTTTATCCAGCATGGTCGGTCAGGTTATTTTGGTGATCGAAGCCGAAAAAACGGCTCAAAACATTGTGATGGAAGCGGTCAAAAAATTGGAGTCCTGCGATGTGGTTCTTGCTTTGTTGAACAAAACGCAAAGAAGCATGGATATGAACTACTATGGATACGGGCAATATTGATTTTTTATGAAACACCTTAAATTAAGGCGGTTCATTGTCGCTTCGGTCAGCGGTTACTTGGTATGGGGCTGTTCTACTAATGCCTGGGCTTTAAATCTTAATTTCAGGCCCAGTGTTTTTTTACAAGAAGTTTACTCGGACAATATTAGACTCGCACCGAAAGGCGAGGAACAAAGCGCTTGGGTAACCGCGATTACGCCCGGTTTTTTTGTTAACGGTCAATCGGGCCGCTATAATTTAAATCTGAATTATCGATTGCAAGGTATATATAATGCCGGCGGCGATTCCGGCATCGATTTGAATCATCAATTACAATATAACAGCAACTACATTCTTTCGCCCGGACGATTTTTCGTTCAGTCCCGTAGTTCCATTAGTCAGCAAAATATTTCCAATACGCGGATTGTCAGCGATAACTTTACCGGAGATCAAAGCAATACCGCGACCATTTCAACGTTTGGAATCGCTCCGACGTGGACGCCCAGGTTTGGAAGCTATGCTAACGGTATGGCTCGAGCCAGTTACGATAGGGTAAGTTCTAGCCAAGGCCCTTTGTCCGATACCGATAGTTTTTCGCAAAACGTCATGCTGAATAGCGGCAGGTATTTTTCGAAAGTGGGTTGGCGTTTAAATTTCAATAATAGAATCAATCAAAACAGTAGCGGAGAGGACATACGCTTTCAAGATTCCGATGCTTTACTCCGGTACAATCTGAACAGAAAATTTAGCTTGATCGCGCAAGGCGGGTATGCAAACAACGATTTTCAGTCGACCACCGGGTTCAGCCGAAACGGCTTTTATTATAATTTCGGCGGACAATGGAGACCAAGCCAACGATTCAGCGTATCGGCGGGTTATGGGAATAACTCCTATGTCACGGTTTTCTTTTCGCCGTTTCAACGTTTACAAGCATCCGTGACCTATCGTAACAACGATATTGGCACGAATACCGGCGATGTCTGGCAAGGCAGTCTGCGTTATTTTACCCCGCGATCGGTAGTTAATTTAACCTACAACGAGGATACGACCACGGTTCAGCAGGTATTGATGGAGGAGCGTACTTTTCTTCGATTGTCGGGCCTTCCCAAGGACATAAATAATATGGACGATCTAGTGACGGCGTTGGGCCTTGATTCTTCGGATATAAGTTGGACCAGAGATAATTCGGGCGACATTCTTTTCAACACCAGATTGCCGACCCTGACAGACGATGTTTTTGTCAGAAGAAGAGGTCAGCTATCGTATTCCTACCGTACCGGTAAAAGCATTCTTAGTGCGAATGTTTTCACCGAAAGAAGAACCTTTCAAGAGAGTCAAGTGAAGGACGAGGTTTATGGTATTAGAGGAACTTGGATGTGGCGATTCATGCCCAGAACCAATACCTTTTTAAGTTCCGGTTACCAGGTGACCGACACCGACTTTTCAACGGACAATCGCTTCGATATGGCGTTTCGAGTACAAAGAAGCATCTTGCGGCAATTGAACGGTAACATTGAATATCGTTATATCAATCAAAGTTCAAACACTAACATCAATAGTTTCGATGAAAACCGCGTTACATTGAATTTGATGGCTTTTTTCTAACTTTAAACGATAATTGGTCTTTAAATGGAGAATAATAAAATAACGAACGCGATGACCGTGGATGTAGAGGATTATTTTCAAGTCTCCGCGTTTGAGAAAACAATTGCCAAATCCGACTGGGAAACATTGCCGCAACGGGCGGATTACAATACGCATCGTTTCTTGGATTTATTCGAAAAGCACAATATCAAAGCGACTTTTTTTACTCTCGGTTGGGTTGCCGAACGGCATCCGGCATTGATACAAAGAATTGTCAAGGAAGGCCATGAACTGGCCTGTCACGGTTATGACCATATTCGAATCACCGAGCTCGATCCCGAGCAGTTTCGAAGCGATATCGTCAAAACCAAAACAATACTGGAAGATATCGGCGGCCGAGAGGTGATCGGTTACCGAGCGCCGAGTTATTCGATCGGCGCGAGTAATCCTTGGGCGCACAATATACTCGCTGAAGCGGGATTCCGATACAGTTCCAGCGTCTATCCGGTCAAGCATGATTTATACGGCATGCCGGAAGCGCCGCGGTTTATCTACGAACCGATCGCGGATAATAATTTCAAGGAAATTCCGATTACCACGTTACCATTAGCCGGTAAGAATTGGCCGTGCGGCGGCGGCGGTTTTTTCAGGTTTTATCCTTATTTTTTATCCAAATGGGCCTTTAACGCCATTAATCAAAAAGAACATCAGGCCGGAATTTTTTATTGCCATCCTTGGGAAATCGACCCCGAACAACCGAGACAAAAAAACGTGAGTTTCAAATCGAAATTCCGGCATTATTTGAATCTCGATAAAATGGAAGGGCGCATCGTCAATCTGCTCAACGATTTTTCCTGGGATACGATGTCGAACGTTTTTCTCAATATCGATAAAGGCCAATGAGCCGATCTTATTCCTTTACTTCATCAAACAATGCTCAAATTACTGGATTCTGACAATTATAAAAAATGGGACGCCTTCGTAGAGCAGCAAGCGGACGCCACTTTTTTTCATCTATCCGGCTGGAAAGACGTCATAGAACGCGCCTTCGGTCATGAAACTTATTTCTATTACATTGAAAAGAAAGGCAAAGTTACAGGTATATTGCCGTTGGCCCGTATAAAAAGTGCGCTATTCGGACACGCCTTATGTTCTTTATCGTTTTGCGTTTACGGCGGTATAGTCGCCGAAGACGATGATAGTTATGCCATGCTCGACCAAGAGGCCTGTCGTCTGGCTGGCGAATTAAATGTCGATTATCTGGAAATGCGAAACCAGGTTCAAAAATCGCCGGAGCGCCCCTACAAAGAACTCTATGTAACTTTTCGTAAGACGCTCGATCCAGACCCTGAAAAGAACATGCTGGCGATCCCGCGTAAACAACGTGCGATGATCCGTAAAGGTATCAATGCCGGTTTGGTGAGCGTTATCGATCAAGACATCGAACGTTTTTATCAAGCGTATTCGGAAAGCGTCAGAAACCTCGGTACTCCGGTTTTTTCCAAAAAATATTTCCAAATTTTGCAGGATATATTTAAGGATCAATGCGAGATATTGACGGTCGAAAAGGACGGTCAACTGATTGCCAGTGTCATGAGTTTTTATTTCAAGGATGAAATACTGCCTTATTACGGCGGCGGTATCGATCAAGCTAGATCGGTGCAAGGTAACGACTTCATGTATTGGGAAGTGATGCGACGGGCCGTCGACAAAGGCGTTAAGATATTCGATTACGGGCGCAGTAAAGTCGGTACCGGTTCCTACCGTTTTAAGAAGCATTGGGGCTTTGAGCCCGAGCCGTTATTTTACGAGTTTCATTTAGTCAAGGCTGATCGCTTGCCCGATATCAATCCGTTGAATCCGAAATATCGATTGTTTATCGAGGCCTGGAAACGTTTACCTCTGCCGATCAGCCGGTTCGTCGGACCTTGGCTATCGAAAGATTTGGGGTGATGCATGAGGAAAAATTTATTATTTTTGGTTCATCGTATTCCCTATCCGCCGAATAAAGGCGATAAAATCCGCTCGTTTCATTTTCTAAAGGCATTATCGCAGCAGTATCAAATCTTCTTGGGTAGCTTCATTGATGATCCCAACGATCGGCAGTATGCCGACACGGTCAAAAGTTACTGTCAAGAATCCTACTTCGAATCACTAGATCCGTTGCAATCCAAAATCAAAAGCCTTACCGGGTTATTGACCGGCAAGGCTCTAAGTCTGCCTTATTACAAGAATCCTAAGCTCCAGCAATGGGTAAATGACGTCATCGAGCGACATCAGATTCGCAAAGTACTGATTTTTTCATCGGTCATGGGGCAATATGTCCTTAATCGAGAAGATTTGACGCTGATTGCCGATTATGTCGACGTCGATTCGGATAAATGGCGGCAATACGCCGAGAAAAAGAAGTGGCCGGAAAACTGGATCTATCGGCGCGAATCCGAACGCTTGCTCCAATTTGAGAAGCAATTAATCTCTCAAGCCAAAGCCGGTTTTTTTGTTTCCGAACAAGAAGCCAGTTTATTTAAAACCTTGGCTCCGGAATTCGAGGCTCGAATCGGTTCGGTCAATAACGGCGTCGATACCGATTATTTTTCGCCGGATCATGCATTCGATTCGCCGTATCGCCCGGAAAGCCAAGTATTAGCATTTACCGGCGCGATGGATTATTGGGCCAATGTCGATGCCGTTAAATGGTTTGCCGAAAAGGTATTTCCGGCCATTCGGAAAAAACACCCCGATACCGAATTTTATATCGTCGGTTCCAAGCCGACCAAGGACGTGTTGTCGCTCGCCCAAATAGAAGGTGTGGTCGTGACCGGTAGTGTGGACGATGTTCGCCCCTTTATCGCGCATGCCGATTTGGTCGTTACACCTTTGCGTATTGCGAGAGGCATTCAAAATAAAGTGCTGGAAGCAATGGCCATGGCTAAACCCGTCATTGCGACATCGATGGCGATTGAAGGCATTCCGGTCGATGACAGTTTGAATGTCGCGATAATCGACGATGCGCAGCCGTTCGCCGATAGAGTTTGTGAGGCGCTTGCCCAAGGTAAAGGAGGCAAGCGGTCGGAAGGCAATCGGTGGTTCGTGCTGGAGAATTTCAGTTGGCAAACGTCGACCGACCGGTTGATCGAGTTGATCGGTTGAGAGGCAGTTTTTTACGCCCATCTGAATGAAAGTCTTATAACTTCGTTAATGCAGTAGGGTACGCACCGCGTACCCTACTGTACTTCCAGGTATCTATGGATTTCGTGATAAATAATGTCCTGGAGCTATACGCTTTCCTGATTACGTATAAGCTTCAGCCTATTTGAAGTCCAGACAAAGTTTTGTGTCGCTATCGCGACGTTTATGTGGAGTCGGTTCGCGGACCGACAGCCGCGATACTTTTCTTTGCTTGTCCAAAGAAAAGTATCCAAAATAAAAGACACCCGTAGGCCGCTGCATCCTGCGCGCTGACGATTTTACCGAGGGTTTTCGGAAGGGC
>NPIE01024757.1_pt1 | contig 12200 bp, 11 predicted proteins | sample 8637661 | NCBI WGS metagenome assembly NPIE01 (sample SAMN07420842, study PRJNA396082) | bioreactor metagenome | isolation source: sample BA12 brine-fed electro-methanogenic bioreactor BA | place: Japan: Kochi | collected 2016-12-09 | reverse complement strand
TCCTGCAGGGCTTTAAAAATTACTTCAGGATCCCCGTCTTCGATACTCAGCTGCAGCACTTCTTTACCTTTGGCCTGCTTGCGAAGCTCTTGTGTTGTCCCGTCGGCCACGATCTTTCCTTTGTTGATGATGAGGATGCGGTCGCAGGTGGCTTCCACTTCTGCCAGGATGTGCGAACTCAGGATCACGGTCTTTTCTTTCCCAATCTTTTTGATCAGTTCCCTGATCTCCACGATCTGGTTGGGATCAAGCCCGGAGGTGGGCTCATCGAGGATGAGCACGTCCGGGTCGTGGATGAGGGCCTGTGCCAGTCCGACACGCTGCTGGTAGCCCTTTGAAAGTTCGTTGATGTTCTTGTGCTTTTCCCCTTCCAGTCCGCAAAGCCGCACCATTTCAAGGATCCTGCCGCGGACTTTTGCAGCAGGCACTCCTTGCAACTTAGCAGCGAACCTGAGGTAATCGATCACCGGCATTTCAGCATAGAGCGGATTGTTTTCCGGCAAATAACCGATGTGCTTTTTTACCTGTTCAGGATGCTCGGCAGTAGTGTATTTTCCCACGCTTATCCTGCCCGAAGTGGGAACAAGAAAGGTGGTAATGGCTTTCATGGTGGTGGTTTTCCCGGCTCCGTTCGGGCCCAGGAATCCGAGGACTTCCCCGGTACGCACATTGAAACTGATGTCGTTCACCGCTTTCTGGCTTCCGTAAACCTTGCTCAGGTTTTCAATTTGAATGTCCATTGGTCAGATAGTTTAAGCTGCAAAAAAACAAAATTCAAAAAATAATGTAAAGCCTTCCGCACCGATTTTAACAAATTTTAAGATTGGGTGGGGTGGTATGCTGTTCGGAACAATTGTATATCAGAATCTTGGAGCTATTTCTCCTCAGCGGCATTTAGCTTGCTTGCAAAGCCTTCCATGAACTGTTCCCAGTTTTTCTCCTCGTATATCGATTCCCCGAAATAGGTCAGCACCATTTCCATTTCCGGGGCTTTTCTGTAGCCGTTTACCACCGTGAGCCATTCGGTTTTAGCGTTCAGGAACACGAAAGACGGGTAGGAGAGCTTGCCTTTCAGCAGGGCCTGGGCCATCTGGTGGGTAGATCGGCGGCCATCGGGGTCGGGGTTGATGAAGGCATTATCCATGAAGAATATGGTGTCTTTCTGCTCGGCATCAAGCTTAACGGCATAAAAATGATCGTTCATGAGTTCAACGATCACCGGGTCCTGGAAGGTGGAGGCGTCCATCTTTTTGCACCATCCGCACCAATCGGTGTAAACATCAATGAAAATATGTTTGGGTTCTTCATTAAGGGCTTCAATGGCTTCTTCAAAGCTCATCCATTCGATCTTGTCCTGGGCAAAGCCCGGTAAAACCATGAGGATCCCCAGGACCAGAATTAATATAGGTTTATTCATTGCAGATTTTGGTTAAGGTTATGATTTGCATAGGTTCACTGAATTTAAACACCATAAGAGGGGATTTGTTTTGCTTCCAACTCAGTATTTGGCATCCCGGTCGATTTCACGCTGTAAATCTTTCTTTTTAAGGGTGTCGCGCTTATCGTAATAGTGTTTTCCCCTGGCCAGGGCGATCTCGAGCTTGGCCAGTCCTTTTTCATTGATGAACAAGAGTGTTGGAATGATAGTGAATCCTTTTTCGCTGGTTTTTCGTTCCAGCTTTTTCAACTCTCTTCGGGTCAGGAGGAGTTTACGTACTCTTTTGGTCAGGTGGTTGTAATGCGTGCCGAAGCTATACTCGGCAATATGCATCTCCTTCACAAAAAGTTCCCCGTCTTCGAACTGGCAATACGAATCGGCCAGGCTCACCTTGCCCGCCCGTATGGATTTGATCTCCGTACCGGTAAGCTGTATGCCCGCCACCAGCTTTTCCAGGATGAAATACTGAAAACTGGCCCGCTTGTTCTTTATTTTGATCTGGTTTGCCATGAGATGCGGGGCAAAGATATTAAATATTGGGTTCCGGATACTGTATGTCGGGTACCGGATTCCGGGTGCCGGGTACCGGGTGCCGGATACCGGGTGCCGGATACCGGGTGCCAGGAACCGGATGTCGGGTGTCGGGTACCGGGTGCCGGATACCGGATACCGGGTAACAGGTTCCCTGCACCTTGTACCTTGCACCCTTAATTTTTAGAACTTCAACCCGACTCCGACAAAATAATTGATCGGTGCCTGGGGGAAATATCCGTCAAGCACTTCTTCCTGCCCGTTTTCAATATAGCGGTAAACCCAGGCATTGCTTTCGTATTCCACGCTGAAGATATTGTTCACCTGCAGCTGGAAGGAGATTTCGCGGATAAACCGTGTTTTCAGGGTGTACATCAGCCTGATGTCGTTGATGAAATAGGGATCAAGGCTGCGTTCATCGCTGGAAGTGTTGTCGATGTATTGCTTGCCCACATAATTGGAGATCAAAGAGATATGGAAGTCTTTCAGGGCTTCGTAATCAAGGATGCCGGCGGCGGTAACCGAAGGGGAGAAGGAAATATCCGTTGTGCCGAGGGTATCAACATATTGCAGTGGGCCTGCAGGTGGATCACCCCAATAATCCCAGTTATCCACGTAGGATATGAAGTCTTCGATTTTATTCTGGCTGAAGGTGGCGTTCATGTCCCAGGTGAGGCCTTTGGCGATCCGGAAGCCGGCCTGTACTTCTATGCCGGCCCTGTACGAATCCTTAACATTGGTTTGTACCGCAGCCCCTACATCATTGATCTTGCCGGTCAGCACAAGCTGGTTATTGTAGTCCATATAGAAAAGGTTTCCCGCCAGGGAGATGTTCTTCGAACTGTATTTATACCCCAGTTCATAATCGTAAAGTGTTTCATAGGTCGGCTCATCACCGGGGGCAGCATCCCGGTAAACCGAGCGGTTGGGCTCCCTGTTGGCGATGCCGAAAGTAAAATAGGCCGATTGCTTCTCGTTCAGGTCATAGACCAGTCCGGCCTTGGGATTGAAGAAATTGAAATCATGTTCCTGGCTGATATCCCTGAGATCATCGTGTATGCCTTCGATGGTATAATGGATGAGCCGGTATTGGAGGTCTGCATAGGCTTGCAGTTTGTCATTGAACTGGTAGTTGGCCTTGGCATAGAAATTCAGGTCGGTTTTTAGTCCGTTATTAAAGTACCATTCATAGTCTTTTGGCATATTTACCGCATATTCTGCCCAGATCACCTCTCCGAAATGGTCTCCGTCGTATTGGTTCCATCCTCCGCCCAGGATAAGATTGAGTTTTTCGCGCTTGTAATTTACTGACCAGGTAAGACCGTAAAAGTGGTTGTCGAGCCATTTTTGCCGCACCAGATCGGTCTGGGTGATCGTGTCATTGCCGATCACCGGATCGTCCAGTCCGTAATCGCCAAAGCTTTCACCTTCCTTATATTGCTCATAATATCCGCGCCCGCGGACATAAAACATGGCGGCATTGAGTTTCCAGTTTTTGCTGATCTTCCGGGCATAGAGGAACTGATAGTGGTCTTGCTGGTAGTTGTCGGTTTCGTTCTCGTATGTGTAGGGATTATAGGTCCGGTTGGTTTTCAGTGAGTCTTTCGGTACGCCGGCCCAGGCCTGGTAGGTTTTTTCTTTTCCGGAGAAGATGTTGAATCGGTAAATGCTTTTCTCCCCGTTGTAGGCTCCGCTGAGGAAGAATGATTTCAGGTCGGTGGTAGCCCGGTCGATGTAGCCGTCGGAGGAGATCATGGATGCCCTTCCGTCGATCGACCAGCGGCCGTCGATAAGACCGGAACCAAATCTCAGGGTATTCTTGAAGGTGTTAAAGGAACCGTAGGAACTGTTGATCTCTGCGTATGGTACGGCCGTGTACTGGTTGGTTTGAATGTTGATGCTGGCGCCGAATGCGGCTNNGTTGGAGGAGGTCCCGACCCCCCGCTGGATCTGCAGGTTGTTGACCGAGGATGCCATATCGGGCATGTTCACCCAGAACACCCCATGGCTTTCCGGGTCGTTCAGCGGGATGCCGTTAATGGTCACATTGATGCCCGTAACATCCGTTCCACGGATCCGCATCGCGGTGTAGCCCACACCGTTACCGGCGTCGGATGATACCACCGTGCTGGGCGACAAGGCCATCAAATAGGGGAGGTCCTGCCCGAAATTATCCGCGGCGATACTATTTTCAGAGATGTTATTGAAGGAAGGCGGGTCCTGCCGGAAGGTCCTGATCCCGCGGATGACTACTTCATCCTGCATGATTGCGCTTGTTTGCAGATGAAAATCAATGTTTTGATCGCCCTCCAGGCTCAGTTCCCGATGGATGGTTTCGTAGCCTACATAGCTCACTTTCAGGTGGTAATCGCCGGGCTTGAGCTTATTGAAACGATAACTGCCATCGCTCCCGCTCACCCTGGTGAGGTAAGTATTCTCCAGGACAACGTGGGCGCCCGGAAGTGTTTCGCCCGTTTGCATGTCATAAATTTTCCCGCTTAGAGAGGATTGCGCGCTCGCGCTCATCTGCAGCATTGCCGCAGAAAAGAGCCAGATAAGGAATCTTTTCATTTGTATTTCAATTTTCCCTTCGCCGGCACTACCCGGATCAGGTGCAATGGGTATGATCTCAGCCCGTCAGGTTGGGGCACCCCCATTGGTGTGTTTCTGCAAAAATACGTAAAAAGTTTTGAGTTTTGAGTTTTGAGTGTTGAGTGTTGAGTTATTTCAGAAATCGGCACTCAGAACCCTGTGGCATTCTATATTGCTCTCAGGTCAATGATTTGCGCCCGGAAGTTTCGCTTGATTACATGCAGTGCAAGATCAAATACCTTTACCTTGCTTTGGTCAATGATGGCGGAATCGGATGTGCTAATGTATCCTTCAGTGAATCTTTTTAGATGGTAGTCCGCTGAATCGGCCGTCATGGCTTTTCCTTTGATCTTTAATTCAGTGAATCGATCATTGACCTTTGCGGCCAGCTCTCCTGATTTACTCACCGGTTTGTCGAAATAGACCGTGACTTCAGATGCATTCAGGTATTTAAGGTCTGCCAGCAGGAGATCCAGCACCCTGTCCATCAAAACCTTCCTGAACACCTTGCCATGCATTTCCGCGGCATCCCTGAGAAAATGGTCGTTGCTAATGAAGGTCGTGTTCCCGTTGAGGTAGTTACCAAGGGTGATCATTACATTGTAACCATCGATGCAGAGCCTGGAATTCGTAGCCTCCTTAACAAGGGCTTTTTTGCTTTTGCGTATGAGGCAGTTGGCTCCGGTAGTGATGCCTCTGTATAGCATAGTCCTCTCGGTCCCGCTGAGCGAATAACGGTCGCCGATGAGTTTGATGATCCCTTTCTGGGGGTAATTCCGCTCCAGTAAAAAGCGGTAATCATGAATGGCCGTCCTGAAGTTTTCCGATATCATTCCTGTAAAGTTAGCGAATATCTGTTTTATTATCTTTACGGCATGAAACTGCTGATCCTGAACGGGCCCAACCTAAACCTTCTCGGCAAGCGCAATCCTGAGGTTTATGGCGAAAAGGGCTTCGATGAATATCTTTCCGATTTGCGAAAAGGCTTTCCTGATCTGGAGATCGGATATTTTCAGAGCAATGTTGAAGGGGAGATCATCAACCATTTGCAAAAGGCCGACGCGGAGTACGACGGCATCATTCTGAATGCCGGTGGCTACACCCACACCTCCGTTTCGATCGGGGATGCGGTAGAAGCCATTTCTACACCGGTGATCGAAGTGCACATCTCCAACATCTTTGCGCGGGAGGAGTTTCGCCATGTTTCCTATATCAGTCCTCATGCCAGGGGCCTTATTTGCGGGCTGGGCCTGGATGTTTATCGTTTGGGGATCGATTATTTCAGGAATGAGCAGGATTGATATGCCAGGGAGGCTTATTTGCTGAATTTCTTTTCCGGTAATTCCGAAAACAGCTTTTTTCTGCGAATAAAATAATCCAGGGCGATGTTTCCCTTATAGATCCCGGATACATGCAAGTGAAGGTTTTGTTTTCTTTTGCGCATGGTTTTGCGATAGGTTCGCAGAAAGCTGACATGGGCGCGTGTAACGGCAAAGAACGACATCAGGCTTCCTTCGAGCAGGAACTTCAGTCCGGCCACGCCATCAAGGAATATCCTGGCAATGTAAACCCTGAGCAATCGTTCTTTTGGCAGGTTTTTAAAAAGAAGTGTCAGGTTATTCCGGAAGTTCAGGTAGGTTTTTTTGGGATATTTTTTAGGAAGGGTCCCTCCGCCAACGTGGTAAACAGTTGAGGATCCGCAGTACATGATCTTGTGCCCCTTGTTCTTCATGCGCCAGCAAAGGTCGATCTCTTCCATATGCGCGAAGAAATCATCGTCGAGGCCTCCAAGTTCGTGATATACTTCTGCCCTTACGAACATGCAGGCTCCTGTGGCCCAGAATATTTCCAGGTTGTCGTCGTATTGCCCGCTGTCTTTTTCCAGGTGCTGGAACAGGCGTCCGCGGCAAAAAGGGTAACCGTATTTGTCGATAAATCCGCCGGCAGCTCCGGCATATTCAAATTCTTCACGGAAACCCTCATTCTGGTTCATGATCTTGGGCTGGCAGGCTGCAATGCTGCTGTCCTTGTCCATGAGTTCGATCACCGGGGGGATCCATCCGGGGGTGGTCTCTATGTCGGAGTTCAGCAGGACATAATATTCTGCTTCCACCTGCTTCAGTGCCATGTTATATCCTGTTGCAAAGCCGGCATTGGTGGGGTTTTCGATGACACGCACTTCAGGGTGGTATTTTTTCAGCCACTCCAGGCTTTCATCGTCGGAATGATTATCGGCTACGATCACTTCGGCATCTTCAGAACTATACTTGAGTACATTCGGTAAGAAATTGCTCAGGTGTTTGTGCCTGATGCCGTTCCAGTTCAATATGACTACTGCCGTTTTAACCAATTCAATTCTTTTTCAGGTTTTGCGGTCGTTTATGTTTCCATCGGCGGTGCGACCATAGCCAGTTATGCGGCCTTTTGCGAATGGCTTCTTCCAGTTTCGCGATGTAGGCGTTGGTAATTTCGTTCTCTGCTGTTTGTTTAGCACTATCCGTGATCAGGGAAACTTCACCTCTGTAATGTCCCCGTTTCTCCCGGTAGAGGTCGATAAAGATAACGCCTAAATCGAGAGACCGGGCAATTTTTTCGATCCCGGTAAAGAATGGGGTATCCTGGTTCATGAATTCTGCCCAGTGGGCCGCAGACGGATTTGATGGTGTTTGGTCTGCGGCAAAAACGTACATAGACACCAAATCTTTTCGCTTTACCATGGTGCGCAGGGTATCTTTCATGTAAATGATGCTGTCGTCGATGAAGCGGTTACGCAGGCCATTCATGTATCCATCGAAATACGGGTTTTTCAAAGGCTTTACTATTGCATATCCTTTTACATGTATATAAGCTGGCCCCATAGTGTTCCCGAGCCATTCCCAGTTCCCGCAATGGCCTATGGCCAGGATCACGCTTTTGTTTTCTTCGAAGATCTTATCCATGATCTCCGTGTTGATATATTTGTATCGCTTCGCGAGTCTTTTTTTACTCACGGTCATCACCTTTATGTTTTCCAGGATGATGTCGGCCAGGCTGCGGTAAAAGCGCCTCGAGGTATCCCTGATCCATTTTTCATCCTTGTCGGGAAAAGCATTTCGGAGGTTTTGCCTGGTCACTTTTTTACGGTAGCCCGTAACATAATACAGGATGAAGAAAACCAGGTCGCTGAGCCTGTACAGCAGCCAGAAAGGCATGATGGAAATGCACCAGGCAAAAGCGTAAAAGATGTAGTAAGCGATCCGCATTATATAAATTGATAATACCCTTGCGGAACAAATTTACTTCCAATAATTGGATTTTCCTTATTTCACGAAAAATTGATTCCCTAACGCGGGATCTCCCAGTAACGGTTTACATTACTGCCCCAGGCATCGATATAGGTATCATCGTCGAGGCTGTAGGGGTCGAATGTCCTTCTATGGATTTCGACCTGCCAGCGGTAATTCGAGCGTTCCCCGATGGCATCGGAATGGGCCAGTTGGAAGTCGTTGGTAACGATATCAATGGTATAGAAGACAAATTTCTTGTTCCTTTGTCCGTCAGGCAGGGTGTAATACTGCCAGATCTCATACGGATATGCTGCCGGTTCGTTATAGCTTTCCGAAATGATGTTCGGCGGACCATATTTCAGGAATACCCGCCCGCGGTCGGTTTCATAACCCTGCAGGGTGGGGGTGTTGTAAATTTTATTGACCTTATTTACCTGCTGGTGATAATGGTTCCAGGCTGCTTCAGGCATGACATTATCGCGGTTCCGCCAGAAATTCAGGAAATACTGTTTACAGGTCTGAAGGTCGGCTTCCGGCATCTGGCTGGAAATAAATACCCTGTCGATTTCCCGTGCAATGGGAAGCAGGTAATGGATATACTGCCTGATTGTATCCAGGTTATCAATATTATCAACAAAGCTGCCGTCGGTGTTCAGGGCTGCCAGGTCTTCTGTGTTGAAGCGTATATTGGGGTTGCTCCGCTGGAAGAACAGCTTATTCTGGGTGACCACTTCATTGTTCTGGTCGCGGATCTCTGCCAGCAGCATATAATTCCCGGAGGGAAGTTCACGGATGTCGATCTCTTTCAGCAGGGGCACAACAGGGGCACCCTCGGCCACCTTGCTGCGGCTGTATTCCTTGAGAATGCTTTTGGTTTCAAAGGATTGAATGTGGTAATTATATACAAAGCGTTCGCCTGCTCCAAAAGCTTTGTCGGTATTGTAAAGTTCGCAATAGAACATCAGTGAGCCGATGGTTTCCGGGAAGTAGTTGAATACAAACGGATAAACATCAAACCCGCTTTTGGTGAGGGCCCCTGGCGTATCCGTTGATTGGTATCCGCTGATCAGTTCAAGGCCCGAAATGGAGGCTTCCTCCGCGGGAAAATCGATAGTGACCGGATCCGTGGTGATAAAAGGTTCCTTTTCGGAGTTCAAATCGGAGATGATAAACTCCATATCGTATTGGCCATTCCTGAGCAGATAGCGCTGCTGGGCCAGGAAATTATCGATGAAACCGCTGGTATCTTCCAGTTCCTGGCTCAATACCTCATATTTGTCATAATTAACAATATCGTTTCCCTGACGGAAGATGATGGTCACTTCCACGCCGCCCTGCAATTTGCCGTTTTCATTGGTGACGTATTTCACGCTTGGACCGAAAACAGACAGGTAAGTTTCAATATAGGGTCCGTCGGAGGGCGAGTTGAACAGGGTGTACGACATAAATGCCTGCAGATTCTGGGCTTGCAGGCCAGTCATGGCGATCATGCTGATAAAAATAAACAGTAAAGCCTTTTTCATGGTATGGATGTTGAGTTTGCGATTGTTGTAGACTGGATATTGTTCCAGTGATAACAAAGTTACTAAATTCCGGACGCAGGTCAAGAGTTAATCAGTTAACGGTAAGCGGGGGCAAGTTAATGGCTCACTATTATGATTATGAATTATGGATTATGGGTTATGGATTATGGATTATGGATTATGGATTGATCCCCCTTCGCTAAAGCTCCGAAAGACAAGGTTTTGATTTTTACGTTTTTTTGGAGTTTGAAATTTTTAGTTTGGATTTTCATTGGATTTTGGAGTTTGGATTTTCCGAAGGCGGGATTATCTCTACCAATATTCGCCTATTGGGGGCTTTAAACGAACCAATTTGCTCAGGGCACCCAAGCCCGGAGGGCTTGCATATGGGTAGCCCCGGGTTGAAAACCCGGAGCGGAATGTGGAATACAGAAGTTATCCCTCCCCTTGAAAAGGACTGATAAAAAATAAAAAAGCCGGCACGGGGAGGGCCAGGGAGGGGAGAAGGATGGCCGATTCTGTATTGTCGATTTTCGATTTGAATTTTGCCCAGCAAACCGGGATTGGAATTTATTTGATTATGGATTATGAACCCTTCGGCTTTGCTCAGGACAAGTTCATGGATTATGGATGGAGTGTAAAGTGTAAAGTGTAAAGTTTTGAATTGGTTTATTGATTTTTTCTTACCCGGGCTTTGGGTGTGCGAAGCTTTTTATACCTTTACACTTCCATGGAGTGCCTGAAAAAACTGATTATATAAAGAAATTTGCGATGTTTTATTAAGATAATCAATGAATTATCCAATTAATAAATGCCTTATCCTATGCTTCCTGGTGTTCAGCCTGGTTTCGTTGTCGGCCTGTAACAGGGCAAGATCGTTCAATTCTGTTGCATGGCAGCAGCTTGAATTGAAGGAAGGAGATATTGTATTCAGGCGGGGATCCAGCCTGGCCAGCCGGGTAGTTTTGGCATCGGATGCCGGAGGGAATTATTCCCATATTGGTATACTTGTGCGGGACGGAAATGAATTTAAGGTTGTTCATGCCGTACCCGGCGAAAGCGAGAAGGATCATCCCGACCGGGTAAAAATGGACTGCATGACAGAGTTTTTTGCGTATCAACGTGCAGTATCCGGAAGTATCATGCGGATGGAAATGGAGGATTCAATTTGCCAGCGAGTAGCTGCGAAAGCAAAGGATTATTTCAGGAACAAAACCTTGTTCGACCACCATTACGACCTCACTGATTCCACGGCATTGTACTGCACTGAGCTCATTTGGCGGGCATTCAACGATGCTGGAATTGATATCACGGACCAAAGCCGTTCGTACGTTAATTTTCTCTGGTACCAGGGGGATTTTATCTTTCCTTCGGATATCAGCCGGAACGAGAACTTAATTACAATTCATTCTTTTAATAACCATTAATCCAAATTAACATGAAAAAACTGATTAGCTTAACAATGATCATCGGGATCATGGCCTTCATGGCTTCCTGTGGTTCCGGAACCAATTCACCCTCTGCAGCAGCCAAAAAAGTCGTAGAACTGATACAGGACGGCGACTACGGCGATATCGTGGACCATATGTATATCGAAGCTAAAGAAGGCGAAGATGTTGAAGCGCAAAAAGAAATGCTGGCGGCTATCCTCGACGAAAAGGTTGGAAAATCCATTGAAGAAAAAGGAGGTTTGAAAGATTTTGAGATCCTTGAAGAAAATATTTCTGAGGATGGCGAGTCGGCCACTGTAAGGATCAAGTATTATTATGAAGACGGTACCGAAGATAGCGAGAATATGGAGTTTGTGAACGTGGATGGTGACTGGATGCTGGAACTGAATAAATAGAGCATTCACCACCTTCGTAAATTGCGAATAGCTTATAAGCGCCCTGTTCCGGAAACATCCCGGAACGGGGCGCTTGCTTGTCGATCCCGGGTTATCGATTTCGAGAGTTTCAGTCTTTTACGCAGCGCAGCGAAAAGCCATTTATCTTTGGCCAATACCATCGGCCTGAATTTTCATCTGCGTATGATAAAGTCCTGAGGAGCGCATCTTCTTCTGAATTTTCTGTGCATGTCCAGAAACAGGCTTGTTCGCCCATGCATTGATAAGTAAACTCAAGATTCCTGAATCCGGCCGGCAATGCAGAGAACCCAAATTTATCCGTACCGTTCAACTCATTCCATCCGGTCTTTGATTTCAGGTTCATTCCTACATCATGTCCGCGATAATGCAATGCCAGCCAAATTCCTGAACCAACTCCGCTTTCTGAATCAGCTGTCCCTTCGAGGATCATCCATTCCCTGTCGCTTGGGACGTGCCAGCCTTCCGGGCAAATCCCCCTCACTCCGCTTGGGGCGGCGGCGCTGCTTACGGCACCGTTCATAATGGTTTCCCAGTTATACAGCCGCCCATAGGATTCACAGTTTGCCGGATTATCGCCATAACACCAGCTGCTGCCGGTTTCATAATTCAGGTTCTCTTTCATCCAGCATTGTTCTCCGATCATCACTCCATGATAGGTTTTATCCTGGTATGTAAATGATTCAGGGCATGGATCATTCGTGTTTCCATTATTGTCGCCGGGATCATCGTTTTCGTCCTTTGTACATGCAAATACAATAAAGAGCATGAAACAAAACAAAGTCAAATTAGATAGAGTCCTTAGTGAAAACATATTCGTGCTATTATAAATGCTCATTGTAAAGTTAAACAAAATACGAATCGAATGCAAGGAGATGTTTTACATTCGATTATCAGTGATTTTGCTCATTCATACACATCTGGCTTAATGAGGCGGCGGATTGATGCTTAATTGATTATGAATTATGAACCCTTCGGCTTTGCTC
>NPIE01012248.1_pt1 | contig 12201 bp, 14 predicted proteins | sample 8637661 | NCBI WGS metagenome assembly NPIE01 (sample SAMN07420842, study PRJNA396082) | bioreactor metagenome | isolation source: sample BA12 brine-fed electro-methanogenic bioreactor BA | place: Japan: Kochi | collected 2016-12-09 | reverse complement strand
TAGCTTGTTTTTGTGAGGAGAAGTGAGACTGTACACGTTTTCGTATTTGCTTTGCTTTCCCAATGTAAATAATCTCTTCATTGCTATTTTTAAAGAGATATACACCAGGAGTAGTGGGGAGACTTTGTATCTGTTCTTGGATTGACTTGTTCATGAAATATGATATAAGAAATCTAGTTCGTTACTAGCATTATATACTAAAAAAGGAGGTTGTCATGGAACACGTTATAGAAAAAACAGTTCCATTGTGGGCAATGATGATGAAACAGTGGGAAATCTACAAGGAACGGTTTGAATTTGACAGGGCCTTTGGGTATGTAGCACATCTTGATCCTGCATCTGCTGATGCAAAGATGAAAATGTGTCTGTCAGAAAATGTGCTGGGGGACAGCGTTGTCATTCCAGAGAATGGACATGATTTTATCCCTAAGGTACTTGTTATTCCTTCTGCTATTATCCCCATTGTGATTCAGTTAATTCACGTATTAAAAAAAGAATACCTGGAAGCGTTTGAGTTTCGTAACATGGTAGGTAACTATCTTTCCTGCGAATCTTTAGGAGAAGAATATCCGTATATTATCGATAATGTGGAATTAGGATATTCTACAAAGGGATTTGCGAAAAATGTTGTAGACGATTGGGCAGAAAAAAATGGAAAGAGGATGTTATTTCTTGATGAAGTACTTGCTCTTGTCATGTTACGACCATCACTTCTCAAAGACCATGGTATGCTTGCGGGTATGTCACGATGGGAAGGTGACAAGTATCCTGGACTCTTAGAAAAAGATGGTGCTATTTTTCTTGGTGCTGCATCTTTTGGAGAAGAGTCATGGGGGATTCCAACGTGTATGAAATAAAAGTAAAGCGGCTTGTATAAGCCGCTTTTGTTTCATAGTGTATAGTTAATAGAATGTCAACTCTTCTCAAAATGATATTCATACAGTATGCTGGGTACAGCATATGTCACAAAAGAAAACAAACGATATAGAGATACATCACGCTCATGTTCATAACTTGAAGGATGTATCTGTAACCATACCACGAAATAAACTTGTGGTTATTTGTGGTGTCTCAGGATCAGGAAAATCATCACTGGCATTTGATACGTTATATGAAGAAGGTCAAAGGAGATACCTAGAAGGACTCTCATCATACGTTCGTCAATTTTTAGGAGGATTTAAAAAACCAGATGTTGAAAAGATTGTAGGGCTGTCTCCAACACTTGCGATTAATCAAAAAAGCGTTTCATCAAATCCACGTTCAACGGTAGGAACTATTACAGAAATATATGATCATCTTCGACTTCTTTTTGCTCGCGTTGGTGTTCCGTATTGTCCTAACTGTCATAAAAAAATAACATCACAAACTCCTCAAGAAATAACAGAGGCGATACTGTCTCATGCTTCAGAAGGAGAAGTTCGTATTCTTGCTCCCATCGTTGATGGGAAAAAAGGAGAACACAAAGCAGTTCTTGATGAGATTAGTCGATCAGGATATCCTCGTCTTCGTATTAATGGAAGTTATGTATCATTTGATGAGGCTCGAGGAATGGAGCTGGACAAGAATAAAAAACATACTATTGAAGTTGTCGTGGGAAGTATTATGACTGGTTTGAAAATGGATGTTGCAGGTGCAGTTTCTAAAAAAGAAAAAGAAGCTCTCAAAAAGAAAAAGAAACGGATAGAAAAACTCATGAAAGAAGAGTCGAGTGATGTTATTGAAAAAGTGCGAAAAGCACTTGTTATGGGAAAGGGATTTGTGAGAATTTCCATTACTCCTATTGGGAAAAAAGAAGCAACAAAAGATATCACCTATTCAGAACATAATACATGTAGTACGTGTGGATTTTCAGTTCCTCAGATAGAACCACGATCATTTTCATTTAATAGTCCCTATGGAGCATGTCCAACGTGCCAAGGGCTTGGAACAAAACTAGAAATAGACCTTTCTTTACTAATTGCTCCTGAGATATCACTTGAAGTTGGAGCAATCATACCGTGGTACACCCTCAATCGTATGGCACGTCGTGCTCTGGGAGCACGGTGGCAAAAGTTTGTGACTCGTACCATTTTAGAACAAGCAGGAATTGACAGGACAACACCATTTAAAGATATTCCAGAAGATATTCGGAATACCATTTTGTATGGGAATAAAGATGAGGTTATCTATCTTGAAGATGGAGACTGGAAAGGGAAAACAAAGTTTGAAGGAGTGATTCCTCGACTTGAACGTCTCTACTATGAAACTGAATCAGACTACATCAGAAAAGAACTCTCAAAACACATGAGAGAAAAAACTTGTAGTGCCTGTGAAGGAGCTCGTATTAAAAAAGAAAGTAGAGCTATTTATATTGGAGAAAAGAATATATTTGATCTCGTCTCTATGCCAGTAAAAGAGCTCTTCTCATTTCTTAAAAAAGATATCTATACAGGTATGAGTAATGAACAGAAAACTATCGCAGAACCGATTATAAAAGAAATACAAACAAAGGTACGATTTCTTGTTGATGTGGGACTTGAATATATGTCTATTCATCGTTCAGCAACCACACTTTCTGTAGGGGAGAACCAACGTATTCGTCTCGCAACACAACTAGGAGCTGGGCTTTCTGGAGTTATCTACGTACTTGATGAACCAACGATAGGACTTCATGCACAAGATACTGATAAATTAGTTGATACACTGCATCACCTTCGTGATCTTCAAAATACCGTTGTTGTTGTTGAACACGATGAGAGAGTTATTGATCGAGCTGATTGGATTATCGAAATAGGTCCTCGTGCAGGACATGAAGGAGGAAAGGTTGTATTTGAAGGGACTCCTGCACAACTTAAAAAAGCAGATACATTAACAGGGGAGTATTTGTCAGGGAAAAAGAAAGTGGTTCATCCTTATAAACAGATATCTAGAAAAGAGAAGAAAATTGTACTTTCAGGAGCAACACAATTTAATTTAAAAAATGTGACACTGACAGTTCCTCTTAATAAGTTTGTATGTGTTGCGGGTATGTCAGGGTCAGGGAAGAGTACATTAATTCTTGAGGTATTTGCAAAAGCACTTCAAAAAGAAGTGTCATCCATGGCTGTTGTTCCAGGAGCATATAAGACTCTGAGTGGGCATGAGGAACTTCAAAAAGTTATCATGATTGATCAAAGCCCTATTGGGAGGACACCTCGTTCAAATCCAGCCACCTATACAGGTATCCTTACCCCAATACGACAACTCTATGCCCGTCTTGATGAATCTCAGATACGAGGATACAGTCCATCTCATTTCAGCTTTAACGTAAAACCAGGACGTTGTGAAGCATGTCGGGGGGAAGGGTATAAAAAGGTGGAGATGTATTTTCTTCCAGACATGTATGTTCCCTGTGATGTCTGTCAGGGAAAACGGTTTTCTCCTGATGTACTTGAAGTACTCTACAAAGGAAAGAGTATCGCTGATGTACTAGATCTTTCCATTCGTGAAGCAAAAGAATTCTTTGCTCCATTTTCTAATATTGCTGACAAGTTAGAACTTCTTGATTCAATTGGACTGGGGTATATGAAGTTAGGACAATCAGCTACGACACTTTCAGGAGGAGAGGCACAACGAATAAAGCTCGCTGATGAACTCTCAAAGAGATCTCATGGGAATACAATGTATATTCTTGATGAACCAACAGTAGGACTTCACTTTGATGATGTGCGAAAACTTCTCTTTATCCTTACCTCACTCGTTGAGAAAGGAAACTCCGTTCTTGTTATTGAACATAATCTTGATGTCCTCAAACAAGCTCAATGGATTATTGAATTAGGTCCAAAGGGAGGAGAAGAGGGAGGAAAAATTGTCTTTGAAGGAACAATAGATGAGGCGGTAGAGAAGAATACTGCTACAGGAAAGTATTTAAAAAAACATGATCAAAGTTCGAGTAAAAGCACAAAAAAATAAGAAAGGAGTAGAAAAGAAAGGTGACGAATATATTATTTGGACAACACAAACTCCTCAAAAAGGGAAAGCAAATGCTGATGTGATAAAACAACTAGCCGATGAACTACACGTTCCTCCTTCAACGTTAAAAATTGTTAGAGGACATACCTCATCAGTAAAATATATAAAAAAGAGCTCCTAAGAGCTCTTTTGTTGTTATGAGGATATATGTACATTATCTTCTTTTGCAATTTTCTTTGCTTCTACACCTAGTGCTTTAAAAGGAAAGTGGTGTCGTTCATGACAGATCATACATGCTACAGTGAGCATAACTTCTCCAGTATCTGTATGAATACTTACAAACATATCTCCTGAGACGATCTCTCCTTTTGTGTTGGGGCACATAACAGGGCATGAGTAGAGTGACATAACATGACCTCTCTTTATTGTTAATAGTTCTAAAGAGACCTTACCACAGAAAAACAGAATTGTTCAACTCATTATGTATTATCAAATGTTTGTTCATCTTGATGTCGATGATAAAAGGTATCAACGATACGATCAGTGTTAGGATGAATAATGTGTTCTGCAACATCTGCAATAATACGTGCTACATACACAGGGGTATGGATTGGGGTTTGTCCGGGAAATGCTTTTCTAAAAAGAGGAGTATCAGTGGATCCTGGAGTAATAGCACATACAGAGATATTGTACTTCCCTAATTCTGCATGGAGTGCCTGAGAAAAGTTAACTAACGCAGCTTTACTCATTCCATACAAAGAAAGGTCTTTGATACCATGGTTAGCAGCTCCAGACGCTATGGTAATAATCTGAGAAGCATCTTGTTTTTTTAGGTACGGGAGCGATGCTTGTGTAACAAGAAGTGTCCCTGCAACATTTACATCATAGATGTGACTCCATTCCTGAGGAGTTGTTTTTTCGAACGGCTTTACCTGTGCGATGCCAGCATTATTAATCAGAGTATCGATACGACCCCATGAGGTATGTATCTTTTCAAATGCTTTTTTTACCTGAGTCTCTTTTGTAATATCGGTCTGTATAAAAAGGGCCCTCTCAGGAGAAATTCCATGAGCCGGGTTATCTTTTGGGAGGGGAGTAATATCTAATATCGCAACTCTCCAATTACGAAGAAGAAATTCTCCTACCGTTGCTGCCCCTATTCCTGAAGATCCTCCTGTGATAACAACAACAGGAAGAGATGACGATGTATCTTTCATATGGTACACTCATCATATCATATATGGAGTGGATAGGAATCGGTATTGTGTTGATAATACAGATCGCTACAGTGGTAGTGCTTATTTTGTTATTTAAAAAGAAAGATCAGAAACATTCAGATAATGAACTCTCTCTTATCCAGAACCAGATGCAGGGGATGCAGGAGTCATTACAACAACGACTCTTTGAATCTCAAAAAGTTTTAAAAGAGGTAACACAAGAACTTACCGGGGTAAAAGAAACAAACAAGCAGGTGTTTGGTATTACCGAACAACTGCAAAATCTTGAAAAAGTATTTAAAAATCACTGACAGAGAGGGAGCATTGGAGAAGCAGGACTTGAACTCATTCTTAACAATATTTTGCCTCCTGACGCCTTTGAACTCCAGTACATGTTTTCAAATGGAGAGAAGGTTGATGCAGTGATACGAGCTCAAGAAGGTATCATTCCTATTGATGCAAAATTTTCTTTAGATAATTATAATCGTCTTATCAATGAAGATGATGATAAAAGACGAGAAGAATATGAAAAAGAGTTTGTGAATGATTTAAAAAAACGAGTTGATGAGACAGCAAAATATATTCGTCCTGAAGAAAAGACTCTTCCCTTTGCATTCATGTTTATTCCTGCAGAAGCTATTTATTACGATCTTTTAGTTAATGAAATTGGAGGGGTAAAATCACGTAATCGAAGTATTATCGAATACGCATATCATGAGAAACAAGTTATTATCGTGTCTCCTACAACATTTGCTGCCTACCTGCAATCTATCCTCTATGGCTTTAAAGCATTTCAGATAGAGTCTTCAGCACGTGACATTATTAAACGAGTAGGGGAGTTGTCAAAACATTTGAGTACCTATGAAGAGTATATGGATAAAATTGGAAAACAACTTGAAACAACACTCAATACCTATACACATGCGACAAAAGAATTTCAAAAGATTCACAAAGATGTGTCACGAATAGAAACAATAGGAGATAGAGAGCAGGATTGACATTTGTACACTAAAAGAGTATAATATACGGTATTGAATATTAATAAGTTAATAAGGAGGAAAAGATGGGAGGATTACTTATCGTAGCTCTCGTTATCATAGGTGGTGTATTGATATACACCACAAGGGATTCAAATGAAGAAGAACAGGAATTTTATGAACAAGCTAGAAAAATTCCTGTAAAATTCTTTTTCTTTGTTGCTGCAATTATCTTTATTCTTTCAGGTTACATTGCTAACCTGGAAAGGATACAAGGTTTATACTAATATTTGCCCCTGTATTTACGGGGGCTTTTTTTATCTCCTTTCTTGACTTTCTCTTGGTTCATTCATATAATACTCTCGACTTAACTTCTCAAGGTCGAGAAGCTTTATAAATAAGAAACATATTATAGATATGAATATACAGCCACTTTCAAACCGTGTTGTACTTAAACCTCTTGATGAGGAAAAGATGACGCAGTCAGGTATTGTACTTCCTGATCGCGATGAAAAGCCAACAACTGGAGAGGTTGTTGCTGTCGGTCCTGGAAAAAAAGGAGATGATGGAACAGTTATCCCGATGGAAGTTCAGGTAGGACAAAAGGTACTTTTTAAGAAATATGGATTTGATGAAGTAGAGGTCGGAGGAGAAAAATATCTCATCGGAGATGAAGGAGATATCGTAGCAATCCTTGATAAGTAATTTTTATAACATCTATGGCTAAAAGAATACTATTTGGAGAAGCAGCTCGACAGGCACTAAAACAAGGAGTCGATACCTTGGCAAATGCAGTCAAAACAACACTCGGTCCAAAAGGACGAGCAGTGGTACTTGAACGAGGATATGGATCTCCTATCGTGACTCACGATGGTGTTACCATTGCAAAAGAAATTGAACTTGAAAACAAAGTTGAAAACATTGGTGCAGAGTTAGTAAAGGAAGTTGCTTCAAAGACAAATGACAGTGCAGGAGATGGAACAACAACAGCAACCGTACTCGCTCAAGTCCTTATTAACGAAGGCCTTAAAAATGTTGCTGCAGGAGTTGATCCTGTGGGAATGCATGAAGGAATGCAGAAAGCATATGAAACTGTTGTTGCAGAATTAAAGAAAGAATCAAAAGATATTTCAATGCCAGAAGAATATGCTCAGGTAGCAACTATTTCAGCTCGAGATGAACATATTGGAAAAGAGATTGCTTCAGTTATTGAAAAGGTGGGTAAAGATGGTGTGGTCACCGTTGAAGAAGGGCAAACGATTGGTGTTACCACAGAATTTGTTGAAGGAATGCAGTTTGACAGAGGATATGTATCACCTTACATGGTAACAAATTCAGAAAAGATGGAAGCTGATCTTGAGAATCCTTATATCTTGGTAACTGATAAAAAGATCTCATCAATCAATGAAATTCTTCCATTACTTGAGAAGGTGGTAAAAACAGGAAAGAAGGAGATGGTTATCATTGCTGATGATATTGAAGGAGAAGCTCTTGCAACATTAGTTCTTAACAAGATTCGTGGTGTCTTTACCGTCCTTGCAGTAAAAGCTCCTGGATTTGGAGATCGCAAGAAAGAAATGTTGCAGGATATTGCAGCCCTTACCGGTGCTGAAGTTGTCACTGATGATCTTGGAACAAAGATTGAAAATATTGATATTACCCATCTTGGAACAGCACATCGTGTTGTATCTGATAAAGAGAATACCAAGATTGTTGGTGGGAAAGGAGATAAAGAAGTTATTGAGAAACGTATTACTCAACTGCGAGCACAAATTGAAAACACTGAATCAGAATTTGATAAAGAAAAACTACAAGAACGACTTGGAAAACTCTCTGGAGGTGTTGCAGTGATTAAAGTAGGAGCAGCTACTGAAGTAGAACAGAAAGAAAAGAAGTATCGTATTGAAGATGCTATTAATGCAACAAAAGCTGCTATGGAAGAGGGGATTGTTCCTGGAGGAGGTGTTGCACTCGTACGTGCAGCAGGAGCAGTAAAAGCCCTTATTGAACACCTTCAAAAGAAAGATGACCTTCCTGTTGTTGTTGGTGCAAAGATTGTACTCAATGCTATCGTTGCTCCTCTCAAACAGATTGCTCAGAACGCAGGACATAATGGAGCTGTTGTCCTTAACAATGTTGCTGCTCAAAAAGGAGACTATGGATTTAATGCTGCAACAGGATCATATGAAGAACATATGATTAAAGCTGGTATTATTGACCCTACCAAAGTAGTTCGTTCAGCTATGACAAATGCAGTATCAGCAGCCTCAATGCTCCTTATCACAGAAGCTGTTGTGGTTGATGCTCCAAAGAAAGATGATGATGAGGATGATGGTCACAATCATGGAGGAGGAATGCCAGGTATGATGGGTATGTAGTCATACTATATAAAAGAGATAAAAGCCACCCAATGAAGGGTGGCTTTTTATTGACAGGAGAATATATAAGATGTATCGTATATACAAGCAAATTAATAATTATATAGGAGGTTGTGATGTCAAAAGACAATCAAACAATTACTGCAATAAAGACAGTCATTATGAGACATGATTTCTGTGTCCATAAAGATGGAGCGCTTCATGTGGGGATGTTTAATGGAAACACCCAAACCACTCTTCGAGGAGTATTAGAAAGAACGAAGTATAATTTGTCTAATGATGTATATACTGCTATCGATGTTATCGCAAAAGAAAAAGTATCAGAAAATGTGAAAACAATATTTTTAGATTTTACTTCTCTGGACTTTGGAGAATACGTATATTTTAAAACAATAAGAAAATATGTACTTAACGGTATTGTTGATCTTTCTGGTAAAGCACATGTTGTTGGGTATTGTCCAAAGGAAGTTGCTCCAACGATGTGTATCACAGGGTTTATCCCAGATGAGAGAAGAGAATATATCGTTTTTTCTGAACCCATTCCAATTAATGGAGATGAAAAAGTGTTTTTTATTAGTCATGGTGTAGGAATGAGTAAAACCCTGTCAATGATTCCCATGGCAGATGAAACGAAAATTCCAACCTCAATTATCGGAGTGTTTTGTTTACGGGAAGAACGTAGTACCTAAAATAAGGTGGAGTTATATAGACTCCACCTTTTCTTTATGTTTCATTCCATATATACTGTATACATATGGAATTTCTACAAACAAATCTTATATGGATCATCGTCGCACTACTCGTTGTGTGGGTTGTGTTTGTCTATAACGGACTTATTCGTACCCGTAACAGAGTAAAAGAGGCATGGTCTGATATTACCGTACAATTAAAGCGTCGATATGATCTTATCCCAAACCTTGTTGAAACAGTAAAAGGGTATGCATCACATGAGAGTGGTGTGTTTCAGCAGGTAACTGAAGCACGAAGTGCTGCTATCAGTGCAGAAGGAAAAGAGCAACAAGCTGAAGCTGAAAATCAACTTACCAATACGTTAAAAACATTGTTTGCAGTATCTGAAAACTATCCAGATCTTAAGGCAAATGCAAACTTTCTTGAATTGCAGAGAGAGCTTTCGGATACAGAAAACAAGATTCAAGCAGCACGACGGTTTTACAACACCACCGTACTTGATTTAAACAATCGTGTACAAACATTCCCTACCAATGTACTTGCATCACTCTTTAGTATTAAAGAGGACGAGTTCTTTGATGTAGAAAATGAAGAGGAAAAAGACGTCGTATCAGTATCATTTAATAAAGAAGAATAACACTATGTTTGAAAATATTGATTCAATGATTGCCTTTATTGAAGAGAATACACTTCTTTTCATTGTGGTAACCTTGTGGTCCCTTGCATGGAAAGGATTTGCACTGTGGAAGGCAGCAGCTCAAAAGAAGAATCCATACTGGTTTGTTGCGATTCTTGTTCTTAATACCTACGGTATTATAGATATCCTTTATATCTTTATCTTCTCTGAGTGGAAGAAGATTACAAAGAAAGAAGAACCAAAAGAACATAAGGAAGTATAAGATATGATGCAGAGCGCTTATTCATTCCGCACACGCAATATACGAAAGACGTGGATATTATTTATCGTCTTTCTTATTGTTATTATCGGTATTGGTTATGCAGTGAGTTATTACTATGAGAATCCTGTTATTCTTTATCTTGCGGTAGGGGTTAGCTTATTATTAAACGTTACCGCGTACTGGAAATCAGATACGATAGTTATGACGTTAAATAATGCAAAGAGGGTAGAGCGAGGAGAACAGAAAGAGCTCTACAATCTTCTTGAGAATATGTGTATATCTCAGGGAATGGAAATGCCTGCACTCTATGTTGTTGATGATCCGTCTCCGAATGCATTTGCGACAGGACGAAATCCTTCTCATGCTGCAATTGCAGTTACCTCAGGTCTTCTTGAGAAACTTGAAAGAAGTGAGATAGAAGGAGTGCTTGCTCATGAACTTGCTCATGTGAAAAACTATGACACATTGGTTATGACAGTTGTGGTGGTATTAGTGGGAACTCTTGCCCTTATCTCTGATTTTTTCATTCGTATGATGTGGTTTGGAGGAGGAAGAGGAGGGGAGAGACGAGAGGGAGGAGGAAATCCAGTACTCTTAATTATTAGTATTGCAGCTATTATTATTGCTCCTATTGCAGGGATGATTATCCAACTTGCTATTTCTCGAAAAAGAGAATTTGGAGCAGATTCAACTGCTGTTTTAATTACTCGTTATCCAGAAGGGTTGGCCTCAGCGCTTGAAAAGATAGCGTTAGCAAAGCCACTAAAGAAAGCAAAAGAAGCAACAGCGCATTTGTATATCGCAAATCCTTTTAAAGCTGATGTGAGCAATACAAAGACACCATTCTTTGCAAAACTCTTTATGACCCATCCCCCTATAGAGGAGAGAATTGAAGCACTGAGGAAAATGTAATAGGATGGAATAATAGAGGAGAGGTGCCAGAGCGGTCGAATGGGCTTGTTTGGAGTACAAGTGTGTTGGAAACAGCACCAAGGGTTCGAATCCCTTCCTCTCCGCCAATTTTCACTTTTTGTTAGGAAATTTCGATATTTAGATACCATGAGTAGAGATTTGGTAAAAGATATAAACGGTTTTTCATTTCTGTCACAAACTTTTTCAACTTTGAACGAATATCATTGGTGGATACAGAATGCACCTTCTTCACAGAGTAGAGAATTACTAATTGATCTTGATTGCATAGCAGCGAGGCTCGAGAGAGATGAAAATAATAAAGAATCTTTATTAGAGAAAGTAGAGGGACTTTATGGAGGAAGGAGTAAAAAAGACTTCGTTGGGAAAAGTATCAGTACTTTAGATAGGTATGAGAGAGAAGATGTACGACAATTATTTTCTTTCTTCTCCGAATTAAAGTCTGCGCAAGAATTAATAGGAAAAGGTTTCTGTGATATTAATTTAGTCAAAACAGTTTTAGATAAAAAAACACCAGATTTTTCGGTAAAAAAAGAACAGGATTTTTATCTGGTTGAAGTGAAAAACATCAGGACGCCTCTCGAAGAGTATGAGACATTATCAAAGAGAAAGATGTATTCAAATCAAGTAAGCATGAATTTTAAGAAGGGGCTTGAGAAGAAAATTAAAGACTGTATTGATGATGCAAAAGAAAAATTTGAATATATCAAAAATTTAAAAAAAGACCAGAAGATTCTTGTTATAAATTTTAACCCTGGAATTGATGCGATTTTATGTTCATCAAGTGATGAGTGGTTATATTCTTTATTCTCTGAACGTTATTTCACAGAACTGGAATTAAGTAACGACATCACTATTTGGTGTAAAAAATATTTTTGTAGTTAAAGTATCACAACCTAGTTACTTAACCAGGAAAATTCATTAAAATAAAAATTATGACATTTGAACATCAATCAAAACATAAAAATATATTACTACTTATCTTTCTTGTAATTCTTTTTGTAGGAGTTGGATTTCTTTTATTTATTCCACAGAGCATTGAAGCCCCTCAAAACACCGAAGGGGATTGGGAAGAAGTAGTTTCTGCTATTAGGTCATGTAATATTGAATCAGTATTTCAAGCACATTCAAAGGAAGTTTCTGTAACACTTAAAAATGGAGATAGGATAAGTGCTATAGA
>NPIE01003163.1_pt1 | contig 12204 bp, 6 predicted proteins | sample 8637661 | NCBI WGS metagenome assembly NPIE01 (sample SAMN07420842, study PRJNA396082) | bioreactor metagenome | isolation source: sample BA12 brine-fed electro-methanogenic bioreactor BA | place: Japan: Kochi | collected 2016-12-09 | reverse complement strand
CGATGAAATGTCAACACGACCTAGCACAAAATGCACAACTATCAAACCCCGGTGGCGTTTTGACCTGTTGTAACAGGTCGATACGCAGCCTTTGGAGTTCAGCAGATCGCCTGAGCCAGAGTTTGACAAGTTCCGCCAGTGGTTGCCGGTAAAGTGAGCCGATCACTGCTCCAAAACTATTCATATCGCAGCAAAAGAGAAAATCTCCACGCGGGTTAAATGTCAACACATTAAGCTGAATATTGGCACAAAAATACACCCCATCCCCACTTCGCAATGACGATAGATGTTTTATGGGGTAATCCGTTACTTGTTTCAATTCCTCAATGCGCCTATGTAAAGCTTGGCGGTCTTTGTCACTTAACTGCAACTGTGTGTTCCAAGTCGCGGGAATCGTGCCGCCGAAACTGATTGATTGTGCGCCGAGGTCATTCGCCAACTCGACAAAGCTTTCTAGTTCATGTTGGTTGGTTTGATTCAGGCTGACTGATATTCTCACTTTTATGCCCAGGTTTACATAATGCCGGGCTGCCGCCGTGACGCGCTCAAAGGCATCTGTACTTCCCCGAATCGCATTGTGAGTCTCTGGCGTGGTCCCATCAATACTCAAAGTAATATGGGTCAGTTGATCCCCAAAGCGATCCAGGACAGGTATGTAGGGTTCGGTGCGCATCCCATTGCTGACCACCGACCACGTGTAACCTGCATGGACGATCATGTTTATCATCTGTTCAAACCGCGGGTGCAGGTGTGGTTCGCCACCGGTCAGGCTTACATGAGTCGTGCCAAAAGGCTTGGCTTCGACCAGGAGTCGGGGTAACAGATCGATGGGAAAGTCGGGTCTTTCAACGGGATAACCGCGCAGGCAATGTGCGCATTTCAAATCACAGCGCAAGGTCGTTATCAGGGTCAGGATCATGCCACTGCCTCTTTGAGTCGAATTTGCTAGCTCGAGCCTGTGCTCATAGTAGTATGTTTGGCAATTCAGTACAATGCGCGCGCATTGCTGATCTTGCACCAGGCGCCGCCTACGGCGAAGGGTATGCATTTCCTCACGCTGGAGGACGAGTACGGGTTCATCAATGTGGTGGTGCGGCCGCACGTGTACGAACGTCACCGGCGGGTCATCCGGGGCGCAGTCTTCCTGCTGGTGCAGGGCGTGGTCGAGCGCAAAGAGGGCGTGAGTAACCTGGTGGCAGCACGGTTTGCGGTGCTGGACGTGCCTGCCTCAATTCGGGCGTAGCCCTATTGTAGACAGGGGATTCGAAGCAGCGTCTGCACGTACCTGCCCAGACTGTATTTGCACTCCCCAAAGCGCTTCATTATATAAGGAAGCTGACAAATACGAGAATCACTCGTTACAGACGTGGAACTGGCAGCAGGATGTAACACCCAATTATATCGACTGGCATAATTGGTTTGACCGTTAGCCGCCCCAAACGAACTGTTTTGCGCACTCTACGGTGTGCCTCAAGCAGCTCTTCAGCACGATTTTCTGCAATGCTGGCCAGGTCATCCTGAAGTGTGTGTTCGAGCGAGGCAAGCTCGTTTGCAAGCCGTTCATAGCTCTCGGAGCTGCCTACCTGCCCATGCGGAGCAACTGTATCCAGCAAGCCCTTTGCTTCTGCGGCATTGAGCCAGCTAATCTGTTTGCCATAGCCGCTATACCCGACCACAAGACATTCTTCAGCCAACAGATCGCGTGCTGTTCGTGCTTCACGCATGAGATAACGAACGCGCAGCAACAACACCGTCGTTTGTGTTCCAACCTGATCAGTACGATATACACCGCTCCGTGCTGCAATTTGAGCGGCATCCCCCGCTGCCGTCAATGCCAGCGCTAGGATATGCTCAGCAAGGGCAACCGTCATGGGGTGATGCCGCCCGACGTACTGAGTCCCTTCCGGCACCGGAGTATCAAATGCCATCACAATAGGCGCTGTAAGCCCCAGTTGTTCCCGCAATGCATTGTGAGGTATGGCCTCTGGCATCAATTTCCAGCCACGCCTGGTTTCGGCCACGTGAATACCGAGCCTCTGGCATGCCATCAAGATGAAGCTCTTGACAGTATCAGGATTGCCCAGGACCTGATCGACCGCCTCAATCTCAGACCGTACCATTTCTGGCTTGATTGTTCTTTGCGCAAAGCGGGTCAGGTTTTTGCGTTCTTCAAGCTCTCGTTCAGCGCTTGCATACCAGGCCGCATGCACATTCTCAATTCGCTCAAAAGGAGTCTCTGCCATGCCGGGCAATTCAAGCTGTTCGGGTTTGCTGCTGCTCTTGAAGAAGAGCGACCGGGCAACTGCTTCAACCACTGATTCGCTGTCCACCGGAACGGGAACGGTAACCCCTGTGTGCTTGCGGATTTCAATGGCTTTTCGAATGAGCACATCAAGGACCGCACCATCGATAGGATTATTTCGCCCATAAAGGAGCACCGCATCTACCTGGCTTGCAGTTTGGCCAAACCGATCAACACGTCCCTCACGCTGTTCAAGCCTGTTTGGGTTCCAGGGGAGATCATAGTGAATGACACTGTTGAATAAATCCTGGAGGTTTATGCCCTCACTCAGACAGTCCGTTGCAACCAATACCCGGTGTTCATAGTCGGCGAGTTCGTCAACTCGTGCTCGGCGCTCATCTTCGGCCAGGGCGCCCGTGACCGCAATAATCCGCGTATTCTTGCGCTTACCCAGGCTCTTGTTCAAGACTTCAGCCACGTATTCAGCGGTGGCGATATAACGACAGTAGATGATGACGTTGTTATTCGCATCCAGCTGTTCTTTCACGAGACCGCTGAGCCGTATGACCTTCTGATCTTTGCCGTCTTGCAACCGCTGGACACGACCAACAAACTGGCGCAACCGCCGCTGCTCGCCGCTAGCCAGCGTGTGCTCACCCTCCTCAAGTACATAGGTCGGGGACATATCGATCGTTGAAGTGTCGGCATCAGGCGCGTCATAGACATAGGGGCTAAAAGCAGCATTATCAGGCTCAGTGGTATCAGCATCATCTAGCCGTTTCGCACGACCTTCCAGCGCAGCCTCCGCCGCGGCAGGACTGGACATGACACAGCGCAGCAATGCTAGCGCGGTCCAGTATCGCACCCGCCGTCCAAACCCACTCAGCGTTTCCCCGGTACGTACGATTTCGCTGGCGAATTCGTAGACATCTTCGGCCAATGCCTGATATTCCGGATGCAACTCGTAAGCGACATCCACCGGGTTTCGCTCCGGGAATGGGGTATCCTCCCCTAGCCAGGATTGCACATCAACGCGCCGGCGCTGGACAAAATGCTCGGCCAGCTCAATACGCTGTTGTTCAGCCAGATTTGCCGTATTCCAGTCCTCGAAGTGTGGTTTGATAAGTCCTAGAATGGACTTAAACGATTCTTCGATACCAGAGTGAGGAGTCGCGGTAAGAAGCACCAGGTGTCGGTTCTTATCTTGCGCAAGGTCATGGACTAACTCGTGGCGCTGCTGCTGCGAAACAGAACGGCCTGCCGGTCGGGCAGCGGTGTGTGCCTCGTCCACAATCACCAGCTCTGGGGCGTGCAACAAGAAGCTCGCGCGCCGTCTTTCGGACTTGGCATAGTCTATTGAAATGACCATGCAGACGAAGTGCTGAAAGATCGACACATCCTGGCTGGGCAGCTCCTGTTCAAGACGCGATATCGTTCCCGACCGGACAATGACAGCGGGCAGATGAAACTTTTCCTCAAGCTCCTTTTGCCACTGTTCACATAAATACGGAGGACACAGCACAGCCATCCGCTGAATTTCCCCACGATCATAAAACTCGCGGGCGATCAGGCCAGCTTCAATTGTTTTGCCAATACCAACGTCATCGGCGATGAGCATACGAACTGCGGGATCATGTCGTAGCGCCATGAGAAGCGGAACAAACTGGTAAGGTCGGGGACGTACTGAGATTTGCCCCAGTGAACGAAACGGCCCTGAGCCGCTGCGGAAGCTCAGCCGGGTGGCATCCAGCAGTAGTTTCGCAGAGGTAAAATCACCGGGGAATGCAGGGTTGGGCAGCGGGAAAACCGCAGGTTCGGGTTGTTCAAGCCCCAGACTACGATAGAGCCGCAGTTTTTCATGTTCGCTTCCCACCAGGGGGCGCAGTTCCACGACCTCCGGTGATTCCGGAGGTAAGACAACCCACTCGCGTTCGCGCAGTGATACGATTGAACCAGGCTGATAATCATTCATTGAACTGTCCAAAGATGTCATCATAGCGTCTAATTTGTTCCTCAAATGGGCGGTCATAGCGGATTTCTATGATGACATAGCCATCATGATAAAGCCGCTCACGAACCTCACGGTCGTGCTGCAGCACCTGTTTATTATCATGCACGCTGCCGTCACAGAAAACACAGGCGATCGTGTCCTTGATCTGATAAATAAAGTCGGCCTGAACATGATAGTTACTGAGCGTATATTGCGCGTATGTCGGCAGGCGCAGTTTATGTGCGTAAAGAAAATCCAGGAATTGCTGTTCAAGGTCTGATGCTGGATCGGTCAGCTCGGATAGCCATTGGTACTGGCTGGAATAATCGCGTTGAGCAGATTGCTGAACTGCCTGTGCATCCTGTAGTGCCAGCAGCGGTCCAACTAACAAATGGCGATCCAGGATAGAATGATCCCACTGATTTGAATAGGTCATGAGACAGTCATAACAGGCTTTGGCGCAGCCTTCATCCTGCTCGTTTACAGAACGCAGGTCAATGCCATCCGGGCTGAAGTGACAGATATCGAGCGCTGACTGTGCTACGCTGGCAATTGCTCGTGAATCGGTGACCAGATTCTCGAGTACACCCAATCCGCCCTCCGCATCTTCCCAGATCAGGATTGACTGATGATCATCCTTACCAATGAGTTCAGCGCTGATCTCACGATCACCCACCTGGAATACAGCACGGATGCCCTGGAGCAGGGCGGCCTTCAGGCTTGCCAGGAAGGCGGGCCAATCATCTTCATCGATCCACTGGAACAGGCTTTCGCCGGGTTGAATGAGGAAAATATTGCGTGTGTCCCATACCATCAGGCGAATACCGGGCCTGATTTCACTCTCTGGATTGTCAGTCTGTATATCTTCAGACTTGCTGCCACGCACCCACTCACCTGTGGTGATATCAAGTCCAAAACCTTTACCGTTGCTCTCACGACGCCATCCCTGGTTAACCATCCAGAGATTGGCAGCTGCACCATAAGCCATATGCAGCATCACGCCATGATCAGGATGGATCACTTCAGCTTCGACACGCCCACCACTCTGATTTGAAGTTGGCCGGAAACGGTAGTGGACATCGATTCTGTAACCTTCCCTCAGCCGTTCTTCCTCATCACATGTGATGCGCTCAACCTGGCGGGTGGTGACATCCTGCATTTCCAGCAGGTTTTCCGTGTAGACGGCATTGTCACCGGTTAGATATGCTCCGCAGTTCTGACAGGTTTCTGTGTTCAGGTCTCTTCCATCATGGAAATACCCGCAGACTGTACAAAACTTGGCTGCGCGCAGGCTGGTGCTCAGGTCACCACTCAATGGCTGGCTGCGGACAATCCTGTATTTGCGGCCCTCATGATACAGAATGTTTTGTGGCGCAAATTCTCGAATAGCCAGAAACCGTGGGCGTGAAATGTAATCGCCATCTCCGCCTGCGTTAACGTAGGCGCGAATTGGCAGTCGGGGGAAATTGTACCCGGGCAGGAAGCCCTCACTCGCCAGATAGCGATATGGATAGAAGTCTGTCTGGCTGCCACCACGCAGATTGCGCAGCAGGTCGCGCTGCCGAACGGCTTCTGTTCGCATGCGCTCGGCATCATCGCGTTCCTGCGCTGTAACGGCACGCTGACTGGCAATCTCACCTTCTCTGATCTGGCGCTCAGCACGCATGTACATCTCACGCCAGCGGTCAAAAGCACTATCAAATGCGTGTGGCGCATGATGCAATATCCTGCTCAGCCACTCGTCAGAGAACCGGCTGCGATCGACATCTGCGTTGCGGTCGAGAACCTGCCGGCAGGCCGCCTCCAGCTGGGCGAACTGGCTGGCGCCCAGTTGTATCTGGTGTGCGATATTCTCATTCAGGGGATAGTTTTCGCGCGTGATGTCCACAATATCGGAGATTGAATGCCCCAGTGACAAACCGACAGCGGACAGCCACATGGCATTGATATGAGCCTGGATGAGGTCATCGTTTGACAAATCCATCTGCGGCGGGGCCACAACCCCTGCCACCATCTGCTGCGGACGGCGGAAAAAGTACTGATCGTGGGCATTTCCCATGGCGCAGTAGGTCGTCACAACGGCTGGTTGGCTGCTGCGTCCAGCACGCCCGGAGCGCTGCGCGTAATTCGCCGGGGTAGGTGGTACGTTGCGCATATGGACGGTATTGAGGTCTGAGATATCGATGCCCAGTTCCATCGTTGGGGAGCAGAACAGGCAGGACAGATCGCCGCTGCGGAAGCGATCCTCACGTTCCTGGCGATCCTCCATCTTAGCCTGCGCGGTATGCTCGCGTCCCTCAAACTGCGTAAAATGAACGGCCGTCTCACCGTATAGTTTCTTGAAGTACGCGTTCGCGGTTGATACCTCCAGATTGTCACGCGCATCGCGCATCCAGCGGGAGCGCACAGGATCTGGCGGGGGCATGGTGCCGTCACCCTCAACCCACTGAAGGGCATCGGCGCGAACCTGCACCCCCTGGCGGCCTGCGTCATGGTCCAGATATAAACCGCCGCGCAGCGCATGAAGGAACGCCTCCAGCAGGGCGGGATATTCCGCCGTGGAGATATTTTCACGCAGGTGAGGCCATGTCTGGGCTGAGCGCAGGAAGCGTCCCAGTGCTGTTGCCGGGGAGAGGCTGAAGACCGTGGTGCCTTTCCGGACAGGTGGGGCGTCCGGCAGCACAAACCAGGTAGCCTCAGTCAGCCGTTCGTCACTGTCAAAGGCCCAGTGCTCGTTCAGGCTACCGCGCACTTCGCGCAGCAGTTTCCAGTGTGTATCAGGATTCAGGCAGTCCACCTGGATGGCAAGCATCTTGCGCATGTAATCCAGGAAATTATGGGCAGCCCAGAACCGTTCTCCGGGCGCGGCGGCGGCCAGCACCGGATGCCCCTGCCACACGTCCTCTGCCGCGCAGGTTTCAGCGAGATCGGCGTAGTCGATGCGCATCAATCCCGCTTGTTCGAGATTCGGCTGGACAACACGCCAGCCGCGCCGCAGATCGTTATAGAGCTGATACTCGATATACTGCATCAGGTTTCTGCGATTGGCCTGCTGTGCGCGCGGTGTAGCGCCAACCGTTTTCGCGTATTCGGCCTCGGGCATATCGAGCGCATCAACCACATATTCAGCGATGTGAGCGTGATCGATGGCCTTATGTTCCCTGAGCGCGCGGGCGATAGCCGCCCGCAGACGCGCCACCTGCACAAAATCGTTGAAGTGCCCGGCCTGCAATGACGCGTCCTGCCGGTTGTCTGTGAAGGACAGTAGTTTGGCGGCCTGCTGGTCTACCGACGGCTGGCGGCGCAGTTCTGAGACGGTCGAGATGCCGAGCAGCGTGGTCGCGGTGGAGCGCCCCTCGTTGGAGAGCTGGGCCAGCTTCGTGAATTCGCGCTCCCGGCGGGTGTAGACCACCCCGCATTCGAGACATGTCAGGAACGGCTTGGGGATGAACCAGCAGGCCCAGGCATCCTCCGGCGGAGAGCCGTCAACTGTCGCCAGAGCCGTCGTGCCATCCGCGCGCACATACACCCGGCGCGGGATGGCGTCCTGGTAGTCTTTTTTGACGCTGGTGCGCAGCCCTGTCTTCTTGCTGATGTTGAACCAGTTATCCGGCAGCTCTTCCTCCCGTGCATCAGACCAGATGGGATCGGCTGGGTCGTCCAGCAGCAGGTAGCCGTCAGCCGTGTAGCCGTCCTCGTCCCCCTCGGTGATGCCCGGCATGAGCGCGTCAAACCTGCCCGTGCCGCGATCCCAGCGCACTTGGTAATATTCCTGCCCGCACTGGCGGCAGAATACCAGGGGGATCAGCATCCGGCCTTCCCCGGCGTAATTCTTGCCCTCCAGGGTGATATGGCGCTGTTCCCGATCTTCCAGTGTGGCGTAAACCGCCTCCCCCTGGGAGATGAACTGGTGCAGCTTGAAGGCAAAGACCGGGGTGCCGTCTTTATCCCGCACCCGGTTGCCAAGCTGCAAGATATGCTGCAGGGCGTCCATACACTGGCTGTATGGCAGGCCGGTTTGCTCCGCCAGCAGCGCCGCCCCCTCCTGCAGGGCGATTGGTTTGCGGCGGCGCAGGAACCCGGTCTCGTCCGGCTCGATGCCAAACACCTGCTCCACCCAGACGGCCAGCGGATTGCGCACAAACGCCGGGTATGCCACATCCGCCGGGATGCCCCCCTGCACGACCGCCCGCAGATCCGCCGGCGCGGGCCGCACGCTGAAATCGGTGGCGGGCTTCAGGCTTTCGTCGATGACATACCGCGCGTCGAAATCCACGCCGAACAGCTTCGCGGCGACTTCTGCGACCTTCTGGCGCTGCTCCGCGCGGGTGACCTCCCCGGCGACCATCGTCGCGCTCGTGCCGATGCAGCGCAGATCGGGGTTGCCGCAGCGCTGGCGCAGCCGCCGCACCAGCATCGCCACATCCGCGCCCTGCCGCCCGGTGTAGGTGTGCAGCTCGTCCAGCACCAGGAACTGGATATCCGCCAGCGTGTGCTGCACAAACACGCGCTCATGCGGGCGGGTGAGCATCAGCTCCAGCATCACGTAGTTGGTCAGCAGGATGTGCGGCGGGTCGTTCTGGATATCGCGCTTGGCCTCGTCGCTTTCCTGGCCCGTGTAACGCGCCACGCGCACCGGGCAGTCCGGCATCTGGCTCAGCAGGTGGGTGATAGCCTCCAGCTGGGAGTTGATCAGGGCGTTCATGGGGTAGACGATGATCGCCTGCACGCGGTGTCTGGCCGGGTTGTGCTTCAGGACATAATCCACGATGGGGATGAAGTAGGCCAGGCTCTTGCCGGAGCCGGTCCCGGTGGTGAGGACGTAGTGCTGATTCTCATGCGCGGCTTCGATGGCCTGCGCCTGGTGGCGGTACAGGCGGAACGGCTGACCATCCCTGCCACGGAAGATCTGCTCTGCTGCCGGGTGCAGCAGCCCCCGCCGCACCAGCGTCCCGACATCCACCGCCGGCTCATAGGCCGGGTTGAGCTGGAGCAGCGGGGCCGGCCAGAATTTGCCCCCGGCGACCTGCTCCCGCACCGTTTCCCCGATGCGCGCATCCCGGATGTTGATGAAGCTGCGCATGTAATCATGGTAGTCTTCCAGTACCCGACTGTGCAGGCCGAATGCGTCCATTTGCGTCCCTCAGTTCCCTGCTGCTTTCCTATGCTTTCAAGTCCTGCCCCTGCTGCCGACCCGCGAACAACTGCCGCAGCCCTTCAACAAACGCCCTGATGCCGTCAGCCGTCAGCTCCTGCCAGCCGCTTTTTCCGATCTTCGCGGCTGTGTCAGCCGCCGGGATGCCATAGAATTCCTCGAACGCTTCCGGGCCAGTGTACATGCGCACCCGGCCATCCGCTGTTGGTTCCAGGCGGATGGTGAACAGCATCCGCGTGCGCTGGTTCGGCGGCGTGAACATGATCGACCGTTTGTAGGGTCGCGGATAGAAGCCGTGTGTTTCAGCGGCCTGCAAGAGCTGCCCGACCTGCGAACCAATGCCGTTGCTGCGCGCCACCGCCACCAGATCGTCAAGCGACGTGCGGGTCGTATCGGGGACGCGCACCGTTTCTTCATCCGCCTCGGTCAGCTCACGCAGCAGCACCTGCTCCCCGGAGGCCAGCACAAAGACCTCATACGTGACCACACCGATAGGCATATCAAAGCGGGAGGCCAGGAAATCCACGATGCGGTCAAGATCGGGGGCCTTGCCAGTCCCCACCACAAAGATCGAAACATCGCGGCTGGCGCTGCTGGCAGCTTCGCCCACGCCGAGTCCATCCAGCAGGGCCGGGTCTTTACCGCGCGCCCGGAGGTTGGCCCGCACCTTCTCCGCCAGCGCCGCGTAAGGCATGGTGGCGATGCTGGCCGTGTAGTCGAGCGCCTGCGTGATCGTCTCCCGGTACACCGTGCCGCGTTTGATCTCGATGATCACCCAGTTTCCCTGGGGATCGACGGCCAGCAAATCCAGGATGCCGCCGTCCACATGCACCTGACGGCCCACCACGGTCAGTCCACGCTGGAGCAGATCCGGGTCCTGCTCGATCCAGGCCTCAAGCTGCGCCTCCAGGTCAACAGCAGCGGGTTGGAGCGCCCGCGGGCCGCCGCCGGTAATCTGCCATAGTCCCATCTGGGTCATGAGTCATTTCCTCCAAAGCCGCAGCTAATTAACTCTCAACTGCTTAGTGCTGCTGGTATTGAGCCATTCATGCGGGTTTCAAGTTCTCGCAGGTTCTGGTAGCCCTGATACAGCTTCTTGAGCTTCTTGCGTGAAGACAACACGTTAGCCGGGTGATCCACGCCATTTCTCAGCTGAGTGATGGCCTCCATATAAGACTTTGACGGTTTGCCAAGTATGGCACACAGGCGGGGGTGCTTTCGAGCGATCTTGGCTAGATCGGTGATATACATGTAATGCACCAAGTCAAGATTCATGTCATCACCCGCGCGCTGGCTCCGTTCATCCTCGAGTTTCTTGAACCGATCCTTATCCAGGCATTGCCAATAATCCTCATCTTTAGGCAGTTCACGCACCAGTTCTGCCAGCTTCATTTCAAATTCGGCCAGCAGCACATAGAAGGCAGTTCGAGCGGCCACCTTGTTCAGATCAGCTGGGGCGACCAGCCCCACAACCGCATCATCGATAGTGAGCAGAAATACCTTTTCCAGATGATCTTTGAACTCCGCCAGCAGGTCGAATACTGGTGTACTGGCGTCAATCCGCCAGTTGTGAACCGTTGTAATCGCAGCTGGATCAGGATTCTCAAGCAGCCATGCGACCTCGATTAGGCCGTGGTATGTACCCGCTGCATCCCGCACCGGTACGTAGGTGAGATTGTATTCGCGGGCCATCTCCACAGTTTGATCGACTGGCGAGCCTTGCTGCCAGGACACGAGATCCGCCTCTGGCGTGGCAATATCCATAGCGGTGATGCTGTTAGCAAGCTGCTGTAACGTGCGGTGGTGGTTGTTTGCTTCCATGTCGTCTCTTTTCGAGTTACCCGTGTTTATTGGCCGAACCCCAACCATTCCCACGCGGCGAGCACCAGCCGCCGGGTGCGATATTCACTCATCCTGACGGAACGCTAGAGTTCTTCCTGTTCTGCTTCTGCTTCGTCATCCTCTGCGAACTCGAATGCACTGGCATCAAATTCCAGAATCGCCATAGGTCTTTTCTTTACGCCTAGCTCGTGTTCAATCATCAGATCAACCAGGGCATTGCCGTCAATCAAGGTGATTGGAGTGAGATGAGGGGCTAATGCTTCCTGTTCTAACCCTCTTACGAACCCCCCGGTTGTGATGATTGTTCCACGATAGGCCCCAAATCGTTGAACTGCGCCGCGCACCTGATCGAGAAGCTCACGCGAAAGATTACGTTTGTGACGCTTAACCTGTACAACTTCACGAACATGTGTGATCCCGACCCGAATATCTCCAATGACATCAATGCCACCGTCACGGCTGCGTTTCGTGACCGTAACGTTCTCGTAGCCGATTTTTTCCAGCAGATCGCCCACTAATCGCTCCAGGTCGTAGGCATCCATAGTCGTTAGCTTACCCAGAATTTGCTGGCTTATTTCTGCCTGATTCCGGTCCTTCAAGCGAGCCAGCTCCACTAAGGTCTGGCTTGAAGCTTTATCCGATTTGCTTAGCAGGGAAGAAGCGCGATCAAGATAGGCTATACCGGCGTCTGTGATCTGATACGTGTTCCCTTTCTTGCTCACCAACTGGCGGTTTACCAGATTCATGACACGCGCATGCCAGCGTCCGCCCATTGCGTGGGGTGATTGAACACGGGAATTTTCAAGCAGATACTTCTCAAAATGGGGCAGGAGATCCCCCCGTTTGCCCGGGCCATACTGAGCCACAATAGTCAGCAATTCCAGCAGGCCCTCATTTGCATCGAGGTTCTGTTCGATGCTCCCCTGTGGTTGGCTCAGGAATTCCTGCCCTTTAAAGTGGCCCCCGTTGTCAAGA